>Ga0207720_100315_pt1 | contig 38475 bp, 32 predicted proteins | sample A23P2SouthBayCA_2_FD_187751 | JGI IMG/M metagenome (GOLD analysis project Ga0207720, IMG submission 187751) | Aerobic enrichment media microbial communities from Eden Landing Ponds, California, USA - A23 E3 (2) (SPAdes) | ecosystem: Environmental > Aquatic > Marine > Unclassified | place... | reverse complement strand
CCCACGGACGGGGGGCCACCCCGTCCGAGCCCCACCCCGTGACCGGGGAGTCGACGCCGCTCACTTTGGGCCACGAGTTCGGGGGAACCGTCGCGGAGGTCGGTGCCGACGTCGAACGCTTCGCGCCCGGTGACCCCGTGGCCGTCAATCCGATCATCTGGTGTGACGACTGTGGCCCCTGTGACGCCGGCCAGTATCACCGCTGTGTCAACGGTGGCTTCGTCGGGCTTTCGGGCGGCGGCGGCGGCTTCGCCGAGCAAGTGACCGTCCCCGCCGAGACGGTACTGCCGTTCCCGGAGTCGGTCCCGCTCGAACTGGCGGCGCTGGTCGAACCCTACGCCGTCGGTCTCCACGCCGTTCGCCGGTCGGCCTTCGAGACCGGGGACGCTGTTGCGGTGTTTGGCACCGGTCCGATCGGACTCACGATCGTCCAGCACCTCGACGCGGCGGGCGCGGGACCGATCTACGTCTCGGAACCCCGCGACGCTCGCCGGGAGCGGGCGATCGACTCCGGCGCGACCGTCCCGATCGATCCGACCGCCGAGGCCCCCGTCGACCGGATCGTCGACGAGACCAACGGCGGCGTCGACGTCGCCTTCGAGGTGGCGGGGATCGAAGCCACTCTCGCCCAGTCGGTCGAAGCGACACGGCCCGGCGGCGACGTCACGGTCGTCAGCCTCTTCCAAGAGGCGGTGTCCTTCCAGCCAACCGGCGTCGTCGCGAACGAGCGCACGCTGACGGGCACGGCCGCCTACCAGGGCGGTCCGCGATCCGCCGAGGAGTTCGGCCCCACGATCCGGAAGTTCGAGACGGGGGCGCTCGACCCGGAACTCCTCGTCACCTCGCGGATCGACCTCCCTGACATCGATCGGGGGTTCGAGGCTCTGCTGGACGACGGGAGCGACGAGGTCAAGATCCTCGTCAGCCCCTGAGATTCAGACTCCCGGTTCGATCCTGGGACCGCCGACGGGGCCGCGCGAGGACGTGTCCCCAACCATACCTTTAAGCAGCGGTTGGTCATGGGGAGTCGTATGTCCCACCTGCTCGACGGCAAGACTGCAGTGGTCACCGGGGGTGCGAGCGGTATCGGTCGTGGCATCTCGCTGGAACTGGCCGACCACGGCGCGAACGTCGTCGTCGCCGACCTGCGGCCCGATCCGCGGGTCCACGATCTCGCCCCGACCCACGAGGTCATCGAGGACGAGATGGCTCCCGAGGCCCGGTACGTCGAGACCGACGTCACGGCCTACGACGACGTGGCGAACGCAGTGGACGTCGCCGACGGCCTGGGCGGCATCGACGTCATGGTGAACAACGCCGGCCTCTCCTCGGGGGGTGACCTCTTCGACTCGACCGAGGAGGAGTACTACGAAACGACCGACGTCATGCTCAAGGGCACCTACTTCGGCTGTCGCGCCGCCGGCGAGCGGATGGTCGAGAACGGGGCCGGCGGGTCGATCATCAACGTCTCGAGTACGGCCGCCGACCGGGGGTACGTCGGCGGCGGCTCGTTCTTCTACAGCGCCGCCAAGGGCGGGATCCGTTCGATGTCCTACGCCATCGCGGAGATTCTCGGCCCGGACGGCATCCGGGTAAACTCGATCCAGCCCGGCTACACCCTGAATACGGGGTTCTCGGCCGACGCCGCCAGTTCGAAAAGCGAGGCGGAAGTCGAGGAGTTCAACAACGAGCGCGCGGCCGAAACCGCGCTCGAACGCCTCGGCCGCCCCGAGGACCTCGGCGGCGCCGCCGTCTTCCTCGCCAGTGACCTCTCGTCGTACGTCACCGCCGCCGAGTTGCTCGTCGACGGCGGCTGGGTCCACACCGGCGGCCCGTAGTCACGCCGTCCGTTCGTCCTGTGATCCACCCCCTCTGGGGGCAGTGACGACGGTGTCGGTTCCATTCGCTCCCGCCCTGTCCGTTGGGACGGACGATCAGAGACGGGTCGATCCGACGTCGTCCGGGTCAGCGCCGGCCATCGGCTCCCGTCGTCGCCCCGGCGGATCTGGGTACGAAAACTGACAGTTTCTGTTGAGCACGCACCGTTCGCCCCGGATACCGAACGTTCAGGGGGTGTGAGACCAAACCACTTGACCGTGGTCGTGACAGACGGATTTGGTTTACGGTCGTACGTCCGTAAACGACCGTCCCCCTCGTGGGCCAGCGTCGGTCGTGGGCGTCACGGAGGGTGGGCTCAGACGCCGTGGATCGGGCCCGGGCGACGACCGACGAACAACGCATAAGTGTCCCCCCGCCAACCACCGCCCATGAACGGAGACGAGGTCGAGCGACTCCTCGACGACTTCCTGACGGCCGGCGTGTTCGAGCTGTCGCCGGAGGGCGACCTCCGCGTAACAGACGCCTTCGAGCGCCGTCGCCACGAGGTCCGGCGGACGGTGTCGGCGTTCGACGACGACGAGTTGGAGACTGAACGGGATCGGTTTCTCGCCGACGGCGACGCCGACCCGGCAACGATCGACCGGGACGTTCTGGCAGACGCGAAGGCGATGTACGACGTCGCGGACGGGATCGACCGGCCGCGGTGTCTGACCGCCGCCTCGGCGCTCGCCCGCCTCGAGGACACCGGGGACCGGGACCACCTGCCGACCGGGTTCGTCGAGATCGAGGGCGAGGAGATCGAGGGGTTCATCGAGGGCAACCCCGCCGCGATCGTCTACTTCTGGAGCGAGGACTGTGACCCCTGTGACGCACTGGAGGGGCACTTCGAGACGCTGGTCGAGAACGGCGAGATCCCGGACCGGATCGCGCTGGGCGCGGTGTACGGGCCCGACGCCGCGAAGATCGCCCGGACCGAGTACGACGTCGGCGTTTCGCCGACGGTGCTCTACTGTCGGGACGGTCGAGTCGACGCGCGCCACGTCGGCAACAAGGGTCCCAAGGCGATCCGGATGGAGCTCGACATCCTCGAGGACGCCCTGGACTGACGGACGTGTCCTCTAGGTCCGGTGACGGATCGGTCGTGGATGGCGCCGGACGGGATCCCTGCGCGCGCGAAGATTGGCTCTTCTCACATGGTGGCGAATCGACGCCGTACTGCTAGCCACCCCTCTCCGGACGAGTTGGGCTGATTACCGCGTGGTCTTCGTGTCGCTCGGCCACAGCCCTCGCCGCGGCACACGCGTGGTCGGGCGGGGTCGAGCACGCATTACCTATGAATCTATGGCAATAGTTATAACGGTAGAACACGACCGCCAACTCGACTAGAATGAGTCAGCCCACGCGCTCTGAAAGTCTGGTCCAGCGGCTACGGAACCACTTCCTGTTCGAGAACCTCCGGGATGGACTCCGCCTGTTCCTCTCGGACCGCCTGACGGCGGTGTTTCTCGGCGTGTTGGTGGTGCTGGTGTTCCTCGCCGCCGTCGGGCCGGCTCTCGCACCCTACGAGTACGACGCGGTACAGCGATCAGAAGACGGGGAGATGATGCGGCTAGCGCAACCGTCGGCCGACCACCTCCTGGGCACCACCAACCGGGGCCACGACGTGCTGTCCCGCCTGCTGTACGGTGCCCAGCCGACGCTGCTCACCGGGTTCCTCGGCGGAACGATCATCGTCAGCATCGGGCTGATAATCGGCGTCACCGCCGGATACTTCGGCGGCCGGGTCGACAGCCTGTTGATGCGCATCACCGACTTCGCGTACGGGGTCCCGTTGATCCCGACTGCGATCGTCGTGGTGGCTTACTTCGGGATCGGCTTCTGGAGTTCGATCCTGATCATCGGCTTTCTCCTGTGGCGGGGGAACGCCCGCGTCTTCCGCTCGCAGGTGCTCCAGATCAAGGAGCGCGAACACGTCAAGGCCGCCCAGATGCTCGGCGCGAGCAACCTCTATGTGATGGTGCGGCACATCCTCCCCAACATGGGGGGGATGATCGTGCTCTTTCTCGCGCTCGGCACCGGGCTGACCATCCTCATCTCGGCGTCACTGGCGTTCCTCGGCTTCATGAACCCCTTCATTCCCTCCTGGGGGATCATGCTCCGGAACGCCTACCAGTCGGGATACGTCTCCTCGGCGTGGTGGTGGACCCTGCCGGCCGGTGGGGCCATCTCGCTCGCGGTCCTCACGGTGTTCATGCTCGGTCGCGGGTACGAGCGCATCACCCAGACCAACGTGGACCAGGTGCAGGCCTAACGATGATTTCGGCCGATCCCTCCAGCCCGACGAACCGCTCGCCAACAGCCACGATCCACCACTACCGAGTCTAACCGATGTCGGACCCAATCCTCGAAGTCGAGAACCTCGACGTTACGTATCGCACGCGAAGCCAGGACGTTCAGGCGGTCACCGGCGCGTCCTTCTCCATCGACCCGGACGAGTACTTCGGCCTGGTCGGCGAGAGCGGGTGTGGCAAGAGTACTCTCGCCAAGTCGGTGATCCGGGGGCTCGACGCCAACGGCGAAATCACCGGCGGGAAGATCCGGTACAAGGGCGAGGAGATCCAGCACCTGACCGAGGAGGAGTTCAACGAGGAGATCAGGTGGAACGAGATCTCGGTCATCCCCCAGTCGGCGATGAACAGCCTCAATCCGCTGGAGCGGATCAGCGACCAGGCCGTCGAAGTGGCCGAAACCCACACCGACTGGACGCCCGCCGAGACCCTCGACAAACTGCGGGAACTGTTCGACGTCGTCGGGCTCGCGGAGTCGCGTGTGAACGACTACCCCCACCAGTTCTCCGGCGGCATGAAACAGCGGGCGATCATCGCCATGTCGCTGCTGCTCGACCCGTCGCTGGTCATCGCCGACGAGCCGACGACGGCACTCGACGTCATCATGCAGGACCAGTTCCTGAAGTACCTCGACGAACTTCGCGAGGTCCGGGATTTCAGCCTCCTCTTTATCACCCACGACATCGCGGTGATCTTCGAGATCTGTGACTCCCTCGCGGTGATGCACGGCGGGCAGATCGCCGAGGCCGGCACCACCGAGGCCGTGTTCGATAGCCCGCGACACCCCTACGCCATCCTGCTCCAACAGGCGTTCCCCGACGTCCGGTATCCCGACCGGGAACTGGAGGAGATCCAGGGCACGCCGCCGGCACTTGGCGACCAGGTGGACTTCTGTACCTTTGCCGACCGCTGTCCGTGGGCCGAACCGGAGTGTCGGGAGGGAGCCCCGCCGCTCGAACCGGTCGATGGCGACCCCGGCCACACCACCTCCTGTATCCGGAGCCATGAGATGGAGGATCTGGCCAGCGAGCAACTCGAGTTACAGGAACAGCGACGGGCCGGCACCGCAGACGCCGACGCCGAGACTGCGGGGTCGAGCGGCGCGGCCACGAGCCGGGATTCGACGTCCGACGGCGAGGTGGTGATGGAACTCGAGAACCTCTCGCGACACTTCAGCCAGAGTTCGAACATCGTCGAGTCGATTCGCTCGCGGCTGTTCGGCGAGGAAACGTCCCCAGTCAGGGCCGTCGACGGGCTTGACCTCAACTTAGAACGCAACCAGGTCCAGGGGGTCATCGGCGAGAGTGGCTGTGGGAAGTCGACCCTGCTGTTGACGCTGATGGGCGAACACTCGCCGACCGGCGGCGACATCATCTTCGACGGCAAGCGGGTCTCCGAGTTCGACAAGTCCGACTGGAAGGAGTACCGACGCCGCGTTCAGATCATCTTCCAGGACCCGTTCAACACGATGAACCCACACTTCACCGTGCGGGAGACCCTGATGGAACCGCTGCGGATCCACGACCTCCCGCGCGACGAGTCCCGAGTCATCGAGGTGCTCGAAGACGTCCAGCTCAACCCCCCGGAGAAGTACCTCGATCGCAAGGAGGCACAGCTCTCGGGCGGGGAGAAACAGCGCGTCGCCATCGCCCGCGCGCTGATCCTCGAACCGGAGGTCATCCTCGCCGACGAGCCGGTGAGTATGCTCGACGTCTCGACGCAGGCCTCGATCCTCAAGTTGCTCTCGCAGCTCACCGACGAGTACGACGCCTCGATGCTGTACGTCTCCCACGACCTGTCGACGGTGTCGTACGTCTGTGACCAGATCAACGTGATGTACCTCGGGCGGATCGTCGAGAACGCCCCGACGCGGAAGCTGCTGAACGATCCGAAACACCCCTACAGCCAGGCGTTGCTCCAAGCGATCCCGATGCCGGACCCCCACCACGAGCGCCAGTGGACCCAGCTGCAAGGAGCGGCCAGCGACGCGACGGACATGCCCTCCGGCTGTCGGTTCAAGGATCGCTGTCCCGACCGGATGCCGATCTGTGACGAGCGGCCGCTGTTCGAGTCCGTCGACGACGACGGTGACCACCACGCGGCCTGTCACCTCTACTACGACCACGAACAGGCAGTCGGGACGTCGTCTGGCGCGGTTGCCCAGGAGGGAGGTGCTGACTGATGAGCAAACTCTCCTACTACGCCCGCCGGATCGTGGTGACTGTCGGGCTCATCTTCGGCGTCGCCACCTTCCTGTTTCTGGCGGCCCGTGCGATGCCGGGCGACTACGCGACGCTTCTGGCCGGTGACGGCGCCTCCGAGGAGACGCTACGTGCGCTGCGTGCGAAGTGGGGACTCGACCAGCCGCTCCACATCCAGTACTGGCAGTACATCACGAACCTGCTGTCCGGTGACGCGGGCACATCCCGGGCGACCGGCGACCCGGTCATCGCCACCGTCAGCACCGCCTTCTGGAACACGGCCATCATCGCCATCCCCGCGCTGCTCCTCTCGTTTGTCATCGGCTCGGTGTACGGTGCGCTGATGGGCAACAGCCCCGGCACGAAACTCGAGAAGTACGGTATCATCCCGCCGACCGTCTTCGGGACGACCCCGGACTTCTTCCTGGGCATCCTGCTGCTGTTCCTGTTTTCCTCGTGGTTCGGCCTGTTCCCCTCCGGGAGCCTGGCGTCGATCTCGACGTACCGGGCGGTCGACTCGCACTGGGAGATCTACTTCACGACCGACTTCCTGATGCACGCGGCCCTGCCGTTCCTCACGATCACGCTGAAGTACCTGTACTATCCGGCGTTGATCATGCGCGGGAGCGTCGTCGAGGTCCGTGGCCAGGAGTTCGCCGTCTACCAGCGCCTGCTCGGTCTGAAGAACTCGACGCGGTTCAAGCACCTGATGAAGCACGCTTCGCTGCCCGTGATCACCGTGCTCCCGGCGCTGACGGCGACCTCGATCAGCGCACAGGTGCTCATCGAGTACGTGTTCAACTGGCCCGGCCTGGGCAAACTCCTCCTGGAGTCGGTGCTCCAGCGTGACACCCCGGTCATCCAGTTCCTGTTTCTGGTGATCGCATCCTGGATCATCATCGGGAACTTCGTCGTCGACATCGCCTACACGGTGATCGACCCGCGGATCGCCTACGACGACTGACCGTCCGGGGGCTCCCGGCCCGCCTCGTTTTCGTTCGTCCGCGTTCCGTCAGCCCCGTCTCCCGCGACGGAGTCTCCACCGCCGGCCCGTACCTTTAAGCGGTGACTGGCGGATCTATGCGGCATGGTTCCGATCGATCTGGACGGCGAGACGGCGATCGTCACCGGCGCGGCGCAGGGCATCGGACGCGGCATCGCCGAGCGACTCGGCGAGGCCGGCGCGAACGTCGTGCTCGCGGACATACAGGCCGACAAGGTCGAGTCGACCGCGGCCGAGATGGCCGAAGACGGCGCGACCACCGAGGCGGTGACGTGTGACGTCACAGATTCCGACGACGTCGGCGCGATGGTCGAGGCTGCCGAGGACGCGTTCGGGTCGGTGGAGGTCCTCGTCAACAACGCCGGCGGCGCGGGCGGCCAGGCCCTCCAGGACCTCGAACGCGACGCCTGGCAGGACGCGCTCACGCTGAACCTGACGGGGACGTACAACTGCACCCGGGCGGTGATGCCGGGGATGCTCGAACGGGGTGCGGGCCGGATCGTGAACGTCTCCTCGATGGCGGGCCGGAACGTCAGCGTCAACGGCGGCGCCCACTACACCGCCGCGAAGTGGGGAGTCATCGGCTTCACCAAGCACGCGGCCCGGGATCTGGCGCCGGACGTGCGGGTCAACGCCGTCTGTCCCGGCGGCACGCTCACGCCCCTGCTGGAGGAGAACATCACCGAGGAGTGGCACGAGGAGTACGCATCCCGCGCCCCCCTCGGCCGCCTGGGTCGCGTCGAGGACCAGGCAAACGGCGTGCTCTTTCTCGCCTCGGACCTCTCGGCGTACATGACCGGAACGGTTCTGGAGATCGACGGCGGCGGACAGTTGACGGAAGGCCGGAACTGATCGGTCACTCCGCGGGGTCAGGTTCGTCGCCCGCGCCGCCGCCCCGCTCGTCGAGTTCACGGACCTCCCGCCGGACGAAGGCGGCGTGGGCGTCGACGACGTGGTCGAGCAGTTCCTCGCCAACCGCGGCGGTCGCCGGCCGTGGGTCCCCGAGCACCCCGTTCTCGTCGTAGGCCTCGATCCCATCCTCGAACAGCGCGGCCGCCGACACCGATCCCGCGTGCCCCTCGGACCGGTCGTCGGCGACGAGGTCGGGATCGATCGCCAGCAGCATGGCGGTCTCGCTGGCGCCGGCGTGGACGACCGGCTCGTCGACGTCGACGCCGGCCTCCCGGAGCCCCTCGGCGAGCAGGCGCATGTAGCGCTCCAGCCCAGTCACCGCGACGACGTCAACCTCGGACTCGCGGGCGAGTTCCGGGTGGACCGCGTCGACGGCCGGAAACGATCCCCCGTGGCCCGGCAGGAGCACGACGCGCTCGAAGCCGCTGGCGTCGATCGAGCCGACGTACTCCCGGAGGAGTTCCGCGAGCGTCTCCGGGGAGACCGAGAGGGTTCCGGGGAAGCCGGCGTGTTCTTCGGAGGGTCCGACCGGGATCGCCGGGGTCACGAGCGCGTCACCGAGGCGCCGGGCGAGTCGCCGGCCGAGCGCCTCTGCGAGGCGGGTGTCGGTGTCGAGCGGAAGGTGGGGCCCGTGCTGTTCGGTCGCCCCGAGTGGGACGATGGCGGTGTCCACGCCAGATTCGAGCGCCGACTCGACCTCCGGCCACGAACGTTCCCCCAGCGCGACGGGATCGGGATGACCGTCGACCATACCGGGCCTACGAGGCGACCCCTCATGATCGTTCCTCGTCTGCGCGGGCACCAAGCCGCGGGCAACAGAGCGATGATCGGAGCCAGCGATGGGTCCGCTGGCCCCCGGCGGGGCATTGTTCAGATTAGCTGATTCCAGCAGACGGCAAACGCTTGTAACCATGTTTCGGCGGTTTCTGGTTCAGCGTGGCGGAAATGGGTGGCAAACGCCTTTGTTCGTCGTTTCAGTTCCTTAAACACCCGTTCGACGCTATTCCGATTTCCATGGGTGACGTGCTGAAATCGGAGCCCAAGATGGTGACAGGCCGCCTGCAACCAGGGCGCTCCATCGACCAGGAAGATTGCGTCGTCGACGAGATGTTTCTCGCAGAGTTCTTTGAGGAACATCTCGGAGATTGCGGTGGTCCTGGTTGGGTAGAGCGCGACGTGGAGCAGGCGGTTGGTGGTGGGATCGACCGCCGCATACAGCCAGAATCGCTGGCCGTTAATCTGGATCAGAGTCTCGTCGACCGCGACGTGATCCGGGCTTCGACCTTCAGCAGGCTGTAGGTCGGCCTTCTGAATCCAATTGTGGACGGTGGTGCGACATCGATCGACACCCAGGCCCGCTAAGACCGAGACGGTATCCGACAACGATAATCCCGCAAGATGGAGTTGGATACCCAATTGCATCGCGGGCTCGGGTGTCGCCTCTCGCTCCACAAATTCTAACTCTGGGAAGTCGCTATCTCCGATGAGGCGGTCGAGTTCTGCCATGGAACCGCAGGAACTTGCACCGCCTCATCCTTCGACCTTATCTGAACACTGCCCCCCGGCGGTGTCAAAACGTATTAGTGGGCTTCGGTGTGAGTATTACTGTATGTCGCAAACCGCAGCGGATCACGACGACGTGCAGCCGGAAACCGACGCGGACGCCCCCGACATCGAGGAGGATCTGTTCGAGGAGGAGCTCCGCATCGACGGTATCTGCGGCGTGTACTAGGATGACAGACGCCGTGTCCAAACCCGGGTACATCAAGTTTCGCCGGGAGCCTGACGGCGGGCTAGTCTACGACCACGAGAACTACGGCTACGAGGACGCGTCCATGTACGCCGTCAGCGACACGGTGATCGACGTCCTGGAGTTCGTCGACGACGGTCGCGCCCGCGAGGAAGTCGAGGCCGAGTTCTCCGCGCCGATCGTCGAGTCCCTCGTCGACAAAGGAGTCCTGACCCATGGAGAGTGAACCCTACTCGGCGCCGGTCACGATCACCTGGGAGGTAACGCTGGGCTGTAACCTCCACTGCGATCACTGTCTCTCCGGCAGCGGCCCCGGGAAACAGCGCCCGAACGAACTCACCACCGAGGAGGCAAAGGCGTTCATCGCGGAACTCGACGAGATGGACGTCTTCCAGGTCAACATCGGCGGCGGCGAGCCGTTCGTTCGCCCGGACATGCTCGAACTGCTGGAGGAGCTGACGGCCCGGAACATCTCGACCTGTGTCAGCACGAACGGCACCCAGCTAGACGAGGCCACCCTCGACCGGGTCGAGGCGATGGACCCCCTCTTTTTGCAGGTGTCGATGGACGGCCTGCGCACCGAGAACGACGCCATCCGCGGCGAGGGGGTCTACGACCAGGTCGTCGACGCGCTCGAACGCCTGGAGGACCGGGACATCGGCACGACGGTCAACACCGTCGTCACCCGGGGGAACGTCTACGACCTCCCCGAGATCTACGACCTCGCGGAGGCCCACGGCGCCGGTCTGCGTCTGAACCGCTTCCGCCCGAGCGGCCGAGGCGAGGACGCCTGGGACGAGTTCCGCCTGGAGGAAGAGCAGATCCGCTACCTCCACGAGTGGCTGGAGGACAAGCCCGACGTCCGGACGGGCGACTCCTTCTTCTACCTCAACGCCCTCGGCGAGGTGCGCAACAACACGCTCAAGCAGTGTGGCGCCGGCTCGCTGACCTGCCTGGTCGACCCGGTCGGCGACGTGTTCCCCTGTGCGTTCACCCAGTGGGACCACCTCGCCTCGGGCAACGTTCGCGAGGACGGCTTCCAGGTCGCCTGGGACGAGATCGCGTCACTGCGGAGTCAGATCGACGACCACGAGGGCTGTCCCGCCGTGGCGATGGGCAGTTCCGATCCGAACGGCGAGGACCCTCAGCTTCGCGCGATCCTCTCGGGGGACTGACCGACCCCGATGGGTCGCCCCGGCGCATCGACTCCTTCTGACCCGGGGGCCGCACACACCCCCGGCGAATATCGCCTCCGTGACGACGTCCGGCTTGCCGGCTCGGTTCTCGTCTCCCTCCGACCCCTGACCGCGACGCGGCTCAACGACTCCGCGGCCGCCGTCGTCCGTGCCCTCGGCGGGACGTTCCGGTCGCCGGCGGCGGTCGCACGCAACGTCGGCGGTTCCGCTGACGCCCAAGACGTCGACGCAGACGGCGACACTGGCGCGAGCGTCGACGCTGACGACGTCGCGACGCTCCTCGACGGCCTCCACGACCGTGGCTACCTGGAGTGGCGCCCCGTCCGCGACCCCGACCACCGACCCCCCGTCTCGGTCGTCGTCACCGTCCGGAACGACCGGGAGGCACTCGCGGGCTGTCTGGACGCCCTGGCCGCGCTGTCCTACCCCGACTACGAGGTGCTCGTCGTCGACGACGGCTCGACGGACGGCACGCGGGAAGCGGCGGCGACCCACGCGCTGGCCGCTGCGGGCCGGCTCCGGGTCGTCGAGGTCGGCGACCCGGACGACCCGCTCGGCATCGGCGCCTCGCGCAACCGCGGCGTGCGCGCGGCCGCCCACGACGTCGTCGCCTTCACCGACGCCGACTGCCGTCCGCGCGCCGACTGGCTCGCGGACCTGGTCCTCTGTCTGGCGGCACACGACCTCGTCGGCGGCCGGATCCGCCCCGCGGGCGAGGACGCTGCGAGCGTCTACGAGGGGATCAACTCCTCGCTCGACATGGGGCCGCGGGCCGCCCGGATCGACCCCGGCGGCGAGGCGCCGTACCTCGCGACGGCGAACCTCGTCGGGCGCCGCGCCGTCTTCGAGGCGGTTCCTTTCCCGGACCGCAACGTCGCCGAGGACGTCGCGGTGTGCTGGGGGGCCCTGGAGGCCGGCTTCGACGTCGTGTACACGCCACGGGGTGTCGTCGAACACGACTACCGGTCGGACCCCGCGGCCTTCACAGCACGTCGGGCGACCTACGGCGCCTCCGAGGCGCTGTTGGCGGCCGATGGCGGCCGCGGCCAGGGCGGTTCGGTCCCGGTGTCGACGGTGGCGCTCTCGCTCGCCGTCGTCGCCCTCGTCGCGCTCGCGGCGCCGGCGCTGTCGACGGCCGCGGCCGCGCTCGTCGCCGTCCCCCTCGGCCTTCTCGCGGCCGTCCGGGGCGCGGGACTGTGGCGTCGGCTGCGCCGCCTCTCGCCGGCCGTCGGGGTCCGCGACGTCGCCGAAAGCTGGGGGCGGGGACGGCTGTCGGACGTCTACGCCGTGGCGCGCGAGACGACGCGCTACTACGCCGTGGGCCTCGTCCTGCTCGGTGGTGCCACCGTGGCAGCCGGCGTGCTCGGGGAGGTGCCTGGCGCTCGGCGGGTCGGCTTCGGCGTCCTCACTGCGACGCTCGTCGCCGTCGCGCTTCCGCTCGCCGTTGAGTACCGCATCCACGATCCCGACGTGTCGCTCGCGGGCTACGCGCGCTACTACCTCGCCGACCACCTGGGCTACCAGCGCGGCGTCTACCGTGGCGCCCTGGCCCACCGCACGGTGGCCCATCTCGACCCGCGCGATCGCTTCCGGCTGGTCGGCCCCGGCAGTCGGGGCGTTCGAACCGTCTCCTCGCGACTCCTCGGATGGCGGACGGGACCGGACGCGTCGAACTCGGCTCCATAACCCGAATCGACGCAGCGACAATTGTCCGGACCCGACGACCGGAGTCGGCCGTTCAGAGCAGTTCGCGGCGCTTGAGGTACTCGACTGCGCGCTCTGCGGCCTCCTCGGGCGGCGCCTCGATCCGCTCGCCGGCGCCGCCGCCGCCCTCGCTCCCACGGCCGAGCATACGGTAGATCCGTTCCTCGACGGTGCCCGTGCGCGGCGGGCGGCCGCGGCCCCACCGCTCGTTCGGCGTGACGGTTTCGACGGTGGCCCCCCCGACGCTCATCGAGAACCGCGACTCGCCGGGTGCGACGGCTTCCAGGTCGACGGTTTCGATCTCGGCCCGGCGCCCCGCGATGACGGTGTCCATCGGGGCCCGATCCGGGTCGGTGTAGCCGGCGTCGACGCCGAACACCGCGGGCGTCCTCGCGGCGACCGCCTCCTGGCGCCCGACCGCCAGTTTCCGCTGGAGTGCCAGTTCGTCGTCGTCGACGTCGACGGCGACGTCCAGGTTTTCGGCGCCGAATTCGGTCACTCGCGTGACGCTCGGCCAGTCGAGTCTGGCGGCGGCCACGCCGGCGACCTCGCTGCCGGACAGCGACGACGCCTCGCCGACGAACACCGCGTCGGCTCCCTCCCGGGCCGCGAGCCGTGCGAGCACTGTGGCGTACTTCTCGCCGACGACATCCTCGATCGGGTCGAAGGCGACCCGTACGCCCCGGTCGGCGCCCCGTTCGAGTGCCGAGCGGACGCAGGACTGTGCCGTCTCCCCGCCGATGCCGACCGCTGTCACCTCGCTCGCGACGTCGAGTGCCGCCTCCAGGGCCACGCGGTCGTCGATCGAGAGCCCCTGGCGGTAGGGCTTCGCGCTCCCGTCGTCGTCGACGATGCGGTGTGCCTCCGGCCGCGCCGTGACCAGAGCCTTCATGCAGTCGTCCTCCCGTTTGTGGCTGCGGCGACCATCACCCGAAGTCGAACTCGACGCCCTTGCCGCCCTCTGCCTTCGACCAGGACACCGCCCCCTTGTCGGGGTCGTTGGCACAGAACACCATGCAGGCGCCACACTCCACGCAGGGCTCGTAGGCGAAGTAGATGCCGCCCTCCTGGTCCTCCTGGTAGTCGAAACACTGCGCGGGACAGAGATGCAGACAGGGCTTGTCCTCGCAGTCGACGCACTCCTCGTTGTTCACCGTGATGTGGGCGTCCTCGCTCACGTTCCACTCGACGGATTCGAGGCTGTCCTGGACGCTCATCGGGCGAGCCCTCCGTCCGGTGTCGATCGGCCGACTCCGTTCGTCCTCGGCGCCGGGCGCGAAATCATCGTGATCGGGTGATTGGCTGCCACGGTCTTTGCTCTTTGGGTCGCCGGCCGCGCGGTGACGCCGTCCGACGGCCTACAGCGACCGCAGGCCCCGGAAGCCGTCGCGCAGCAGGTCGAGCGGACCGGCGTCGCTCCGGCGGAACGCGCGGTAGGCCTGTCGCCACGTCAGGCCGTCGGCGTCAGTCTCGGCCGAGAACATCGACCGCAGCGTCTCGGTCGCGACGCCGGGGTAGGCGCCGTACATCCGCTCGTTGTGGAGGAACTCCGGCAGGTGGCGGTGCTGTTTCATCTCCGCCATCACGTAGGAGTCGTCGAGGTCCCGGTCGTACCGCCGCCCGAACGCGTCCCACTTTCCGTCGGCCGCACAGTCGGCGGCGGCCTCGGCGGCGACCAGTCCGCTCTTGATGCCGTAGTCGAGGCCGCGGAAGGTGTACCCCTTGTTGAGCACGAGGCCGGCGGCGTCGCCGACGAGAGCGACCCGCCGATCCTGTCGGTCCGGCAGCGTGTCGTAGGAGTGTTCGGGCACGAGGATGCCCTGGTACTCCTGGAGGCTGTCGCCCCGCACCAGCGGCCGGACGCTGTCGAGTTCCATGAACTCCTCGAGCAGGCCGTACAGGGGCGTCCCGGCGTCGCCGTACCCCTCGTCGCCGACCGTCCGGAGCGTCCCCAGGCCGCCGACCGCGCCGACCGAGATGTACTCCTCGAAGGTGTAGATGAAGTAGCCGACCGTCGGCACCCCCTCGGGAAAGCCCGTGTACACGTAGGCCGCCCCCTCGTCGGGCGCGAGGTTGAACCGCTCGTCGATGGTGTCCCGCCCGACGTCGATCACCTTCTTGACCGACAGCGCCATGTCGTCGTTGCGCATCGTCCGCTGGATGCCCGTCTTGCGCCCGACGGTGGTGTTCACGCCGTCGGCGCCGATCACGGCCCGACAGGGGAGGTCGCCGTTCTCCCGGTCGGTGTGGACGATCGCCCGGTCGGCCTTCTGGGTGACGTCCCGCACCGTCGTCTCCGGCAGGAACACGACCCCCTCCTCGACGGCGCGGTCGACGAACCAGCCGTCGAACTTGCCGAGCATCAGCGTGTAGTTGGGCTCGTCCCGGAGTTCACCGTCCCGGAAGCCGACCGCCACCTCGGCGTCGCCGTGGAGCAGGCGGATGTTGTGCTCGACGACCTGGCGCTCCAGCGGCGCCTCCTCCGGGAACTCCGGCACGAGGTCCGCGAGCACCTCGCCGTACAGCACCCCGCCGGTGACGTTTTTCATCCCCGGCTGGGTGGCGCGCTCGACGAGTGCGACCTCGAACCCCTCGGTCGCCAGTTTGTACGCCGCCGCCGTGCCGGCCCGGCCGGCGCCGACGACCACCACGTCGAACTCGACGTCGGTCATTCCGTCACCTCCGCTCCCCCGGCGTCGGCGTCGACGTCGGCGACTGCGTCGTCGCCGTCGGTCGCCTCGCCGTCGCCGTCGGTCGCTTCGCGGATCGCCGCCGCCAGGGCAGGGCCGTACTCGTAGACGTCGCCCACGATGCCGACGTCGGCGAACTCGAAGATGCGCGCCTCGGGGTCGGAGTTGATCGGGATCAGGCAGTCGGCGTTCACCGACCGGGTGTGGTACGGATCGCCCGAGATGGCACAGGGGACGTACAGCTCGACGTCGATTTCCTTGCCGGTGACCCCGATCTGGCGGTCGTAGGCCACCCAGCCGTCGTCGGACGGGGGGCGGGAGGCCCCGACGGCCGCGCCGGCGGCGTCCGCAAGCTCCTCGATCACCTCGAACCCATCGGGGTCGCCCAGGCCGCGTCCCCCGGCGACGATGCGGCGCGCCTTCGAGAGGTCGCTCTCGGGCACCTCGACGGTTTCGAGGTGCCGCAACCCGTCGTCGGCCCCGCCGATTGCGACCTCGACGGTCCGGACCTCGGGGGACCGGTCGGCGGGCGTCGCCGGCGTTCCCAGTGCCTCGCTGTCGAGGCTGACCACCGCCGGCTCCCGGTCGAAGGAGAGCTCCGCGTACGCGCGGCCGTTATAGGCCGGCCGCCCGGCGAGCAGGTCGCCCTCCCGGACGCGGAGCAGACAGTCGGTGACACAGCCCGCGCGCAGGCGACTCGCCGTCGCCGCGGCCAGGTCGGCGCCGTCGGGCGTGTCCGGCAGGAGGACGGCTCGCGCGTCCGCGGCCACGCCCGCGAGCGCCGCGGCGCGACCGCGCACGCCCGCCGCGCCCGCTGTGAACGTCCCGTCCTCGGGGACGAGCCGAACGATCTCGTCGGCCTCGCTCGCCGGGAGGTCCTCCGGGTCGGTGACGCCGTCGAAGGCGACGACGATCACCTCGGGCCTGCCTCCGCTCTCCTCGCCGTCGGTGCCCTCGGCGTCGGTTGAGCCACGCTGTTCGTCGGTTCCTCCGTCGGCCAGTTCCGCGGCCAGACGACGCGCCTCCTCGACGACGGCTGCGTCCTCCGGGCCGGGAACGGCGAGTAGCGCTCCTGTCATCGGTGGTCCCTCCCTACCCGTCGTCGGTCGTCCGTCCGCTGCCGCCGGACCGGCTCTGTCGCGACCGGTGGAGCCCGCGTCACTCCGTACCCGGCGCGTCGTCCGATCCCCGTCATGCTGTCAGCTCCCGGGCCAGCATCTCGCCGTCGTAGATCGCCTTGTCGATCAGGCGGGGCGCGACGCAGTCCCCGATGCGGTGAATCGATTCCTCCTCGAAGCCGGCCTCCGCGAGCGCCCCGCCGAGCCCGGAGCGGGCCTCGCGGCGCTCGGCGACGACCAGCGAGTCGGCCTCGTGGATGCTCACCTCCTCGGAGTAGACGTTGAGCACCTGGGCGCCGCCGTCCTCGAAGCCGACGACGGTGCTGTGGGTCTCCAGGTCGACGTCGTGTTCGTACAGCGTCTCCAAAAATGGGGGAACGTTCGTCCCCTCCATCTGGTCGCCGGGGTGGAACGACGCGGTCACGAACGTGACGTCGTGGTCGTCCTCCGCGAGGTACTCGGCGACGCTGACGCCGGCGGAGTGCTTGTTGTTGTCGAGGACGACCACCCGGTCGCCGACCGCTTCGCCCTGGAGCACGTCCCACGAGCGGTGGACGTCCGGCCCGCCCAGGTCGGGGCTGCGCTCGCGGGCGCCGGTGGCGACGACCACCTCGTCCCAGGCCGCGGGGTCGACCGTCTCCGGCGTCACCTCGGTGCCGGTCTCGACGGTCACGTCGCGGGCCTTGAGCTGGTTCGTCAGGTTCCGCACTGCGTCGCCGAACTCCGTGCGGGAGTCGACCTGCGTGGCGATGTTCGACTGGCCACCCAGCCGATCCTCCCGTTCGCGCAGCGTCACCTCGTGGCCGAGGTCGGCCGCGGTCACCGCGAATGACAGCCCCGCGGGGCCGCCGCCGACGACGAGCACCCGCCGCCCGGCGTCGCCCGGGTCGACGTCCTCGACGTGGGGAATCTTCGTCTCGCGGCCCGAGCGCGGCGTCTGGATGCAGCCGACGTGGCCTTTCGTGTGGATTCCGCCGAGGCAGTTCTGGTTGCAGGCGATGCAGTGGGTGACCTCCTCCTCCTCGCCGCGGCGGACTTTCCGGACGGTGTCGGCGTCGGCGATGAGCTGTCGGCACATCCCGACGAAGTCGGCCTGGCCCTCCTCCAGGAGGTCGTTTGCCTTCGTGAGGTCGTTGATCCGCCCCGCGGCGATCACGGGGACGTCGACCAGTTCCCGCGCCGCGCCGTAGTACTCGGAGGTGTACCCGAGCGGTGCGTGCATCGGTGCGTCGGTGATGTGGAGCTTCGAGATGGTGGCGATGTCCGAGTCGATGAAATCGAGGCTCGGGTGGAGGCGCCGGATAACCTCGACTGCGTAGTCGTAGTCGTAGCCGCCCTCCTCCATCTCGTCCAGGGTCAGCCGGATGCCGACGGGGAACTCCTCGCCGACCCGGTCGCGGATCGCCTCGATTACCTCGTTGACCAGGCGGACCCGGTTGTCGATCGACCCCCCGTAGCGGTCCTCGCGCCTGTTGTACTTCGGCGAGAGGAACTGCCGGAGGATGCCGTCGTGGCCGGCCTTGAGTTCGATCCCGTCGAGGTCGCCCTGTTTGACGTGTTCGGCGGTCTTGGCGAACCCGAGTTTGATCTCCTCGATGTCCTCGCGCTCCATCCGCTTTGGCATCTCGTAGCCGTATTCGGAGGGCACCGCCGACGGTGCCCACGTCTCGCGCATGGCGTGTTCGCCGGTGTCCTCCCCGCCGGTGTGCTGGAGCTGGGCGAACACCTTGGTGCCGTGGCGGTGACACGCCTCGGCGATCATCCGGAGTCGCGGCACGACCTCCGGGTCGTACCCCGAGGCGTACATCGGGTTCGAGGCGCTCGGGTGGACGAGCATGCTCGACGGGCCGACGATCAGCCCGACGCCGCCGCGGGCCCGGGCCTCGTAGTAGGCCGCGTCGCGCTCGGTCGGCAGCCCGTCCTCGGCGAACCCGGTCTCGTGGGCGAGAAACACCGTGCGGTTCGGGACGGTCACTGACCCGATCTGTCGCGGTGTGAAGAGCATGTCCGGCATGGGTTGTCGTCCGTGATCGTCTAGCGACCCTTATGGGAGGTGTAATAAAGATGTATCGCCACGGACGCCACGCTTATTGTCGCCCGGCGGCCAGGGTTCGCCAGCACGGCGGCCCCCTCGGGGTGCCCGCCGTTTTCGAACGATGCCAACTTACGACTTCGCCGGACGGGTCGCCTTCGTGACGGGCGCGGCCCGCGGCCAGGGACGCTCGCACGCCCGACTGTACGCCCGCCACGGCGCGGACGTCGTCGTCACCGACATCTGTGCCGACATCGAGACCAGCCCCTACGACCTCGGCACCCGGGCCGACCTCGACGAGACCGCCGACCTCGTCGAGGAGGAGGGAAGCGAGGCGCTGGCGCTCGAACTCGACGTGCGCGACGAGGCGGCGGTCGAGGCGGCGGTCGAGGCGGCCCTCGATCGGTTCGGGCGCATCGACTTCCTGGCGAACAACGCCGGCATCTGGAACGCGACCGACCTGATCGAGATGGACCGCTCGCGGTGGACCCAGTTGCTGGAGACGAACCTGACCGGGACCTGGCTCTGTGCGAAACACGTCGGCCGCCACTTCGTCGACCGGGGCGAGGGCGGCCGCATCGTCTCGACGGCGTCGACGGCGGGCGTCGTCGGCGCCCGCGGTGCGGGCCACTACGCCGCCTCGAAACACGGCGTCGTCGGCCTCACGAAGTCGCTCGCGCTCGAACTCGGAGCACACGGCGTGACCGTCAACTGCGTCGCGCCGACCGGCGTCGACACCCCGATGATCGACGGAATGCTCGACGCCGTCGGCGAGGAGCCGCTGACCGCCATCTCCGAGGCCAGCGGCCCGATGAACGTCATCGACGAACAGCTCATCCAGCCCGAGGACGTGAGCGAGGCGGTGCTGTGGCTCTCCTCGGACGCCGCCCGCTACGTCACCGGCGTCGTCCTCCCCGTCGACGCCGGCATGACCGCGAAGTGAGGCCCGGACCGGCTCCCCATCGCACTCAGAGCCGCCGCGCGAGCCGTTCCCCGTCGAAGTACGCCCGGTCGAGTTTGCGCGGCGCGACCGCGTCGCCGATACGGTAGACGTCGTCGCGGCGCTCGTCGAGTTCGAGGTACAGCGACTCCTCGGCCCGCCGGCGCCCCGCGACGACGACGGTGTCGGGCTCCCGGGTCGTCGTCTCGCCGGTGAGGGTGTTGTGCAGCGTGACGACCCCGTCGGCGTCGACGGCGTCGACGGCGTGGTTGCCGGTGAACTCCGCCCCCTGGGCCTGGAGCGCGGCGACGAACCCCGGGAGGTTCGGCTGCTCGGTCCGGAACCCCGGGTAGTGGTCCGTCGCCACCATCTCGACGGCGTCGGCCCGTCCCAGGAGTTCCAGCCCCGTCTGCATCGTGATCACCCAGCGGTTCTCGTCGACCAGCAGGACGTCCTCGCCGACGGCTGCGCCCTCCAGCACCTCGGCGGCGCCGACGACGTCGCCCTCGAACCGTTCGGCGCCGGGATCGGGACGGCTCGCACCCGTCGCGACCACCACGGCGTCCCACTCGCGCCCGACGTCGTCGGCACTCACCGGGGCGTCGAGTTCGACGGTCACGCCCGCCTTGCGGGCGGCCGCGGCAAGGTCCTCGGCGGCCCGTCCGAGCGGTTCGAGGACGCCCTCTGCGGCCAGGTTCAGCTGTCCGCCCAGCGAGTCAGTCGCCTCCCGGAGCGTCACGTCGTGGCCGCGCTCGGCCGCGATCGACGCAAAGCGGAGCCCCGCGGCGCCCCCGCCGACGACCAGCACCCGCTGGGGGAGCGCGGCTGGCTCGACCGCCGACAGCGCAGCGAACTCGGTCTCCCTGCCGGTCCGCGGGTTCACCACGCATTCGACGTGGCCGCCGTGTGCGTGGCCGTAGACGCCTTCGAGGCACTTCTGGTTGCACTGGATGCACCGGTCGAAGCGCTCGCCCTCGGCGGCGTTCCCGAGCGTCTCGGCGTCGGCGAGCAGCTGTCGGGTGAAGCTCACGAACTCGACGCCGGCGTCGAACAGGGCGTCGGCGTCCTCGACTGTGGTGAATGGCAGCCGACCCATCACGGGCACGTCGACCGCGTCGACGGTCGTCTCGATCGGCCCGAGGAGGTCCGGCGCCCCGACCGCCAGGCCCGCGTGGGTCCGGTCGTAGGTGGCGTGGGTCCCCACCGTACACGAGAGGTAGTCGAACCCCTCGATCGCGTCGAGGATCGCCGGCACGTCCTCGAACCCGTAGCCGCCGTACTCCAGTTCCGCCAGCGAGAGGTGCAGGCCCACCGGCCCCGGGGCGCGGTCGGAGACCGCCGCGACGGTCTCGTTGACGAACCGGGCCCTGGCCTCCCAGTCGCCGCCGTAGGCGTCCTCCCTGGCGTTGTACCGGGGCGAGAGGAACTGTCGCAAAATCGAGAAGGGACCGGCGGCCAGTTCCACGCCGTCGAAGCCGGCGGCCGCCAGGTTGTCGGCCGCGTCGGCGAACCCCTCGACGATCCCCTCGATCTCGTCCCGGCTCATCGTCTTGGGCATTTCGTAGGCGGCGTCGGAGGGCGACGCGGAGGGCGCAAGCTGGGGCTGCATCTCCCACTCGCCGTCCGCCTCGGCACCCGTGTGGGTGAGTTGACCGAAGATCCGCGCGTCGTGCTCGTGAACGGCGTCGACGATCCGCTCCAGGGCGGGGACGACCTCGGGGTCGTACGCGTCGACGAAGGCCGGATCGCTGGCCGACGGGTGGGCTAGCATCTCGACCGGTCCGACGACCGCGCCCGCACCCCCCTCGGCGCGGGCCGCGAGGTGGGCCGCGAGTTCCTCGGTCGGACGACCGTCGTCGATGAACCGGGTGCGGACCGGCCGGAAGACGCCCCGGTTCCGGACGGACAGGTCCCCGATCTTCCCCTCCGCGTACAGGCTCATACCCTCGGCTATCGAACGGATTCACTTGAACCTAGCGGGGGCGTCCGACCGCCGTGGCACGACCGACGCCGCGCGGCGACCGCCGCCCGGGCTGATTACAGCCATACGTGTGTAAACGGTTTCACGTTCCGTACAGTCGGGTTTAACGAGGCGTTATCGGACCCGCCCGCACTGCCGCAAAAAACCGATCGTCGCGTTCGCTCCTCAGTCGTCCGCGCTGGCGGCGGCGCCGCCGACCTGGGCGTCGGAGACCGTCCCGTCGTCGTTCCAGCCCCTGAGCTCGTAGTACTCGTCGAGGGCCTCCTGGAAGGAGGGGAGTTCGTAGGGCATGTCCTCGTCGTCCGCGCGGGTCATGCCGCGCTTGTTGTTGAAGTGGCGTTCGAGTTCGACGACGCGGGCGCCGACCGCCGTGAACTCCTCCTTCTCGGCGTCGAGCAGCGTCTCCAGGCGCTCGTCCGAGAGATAATCCGAGCCGAAGGCACAGTAGATGGCGCTGTCGCGCACGGCGTTCTGGTTCTCCAGTTCGATTAGCGCCTGGGGCTTGCCCTCAAGGCCCTCAGGATCGACCTCGCCGGCGTATTCGAGCGACAGCATGCTCCCGTAGAGGTGGTCGGCGCCGCGGTTCGACACGGCGTAGGACAGCCCCTGGCCGTTGAGGACGCGCCCGTCGTGGGCGGCGAACTCCAGGCCCTTCATCGACCAGTTCTCGACGCCGAGCTCCTCGTGGGCGCGATCGATACCCTCGGCGAGGGTGTCGCCGTCGCCCTCGCGGTAGGCGATCTTCTCCACCAGTTCCTCGACCAGTTCGGTGTTGCCGAACTCGTCGTTGGCCGCGAGGTAGGCGGAGACAACGACGCCCGCGCTGACGGTGTCCATGCCGAACTGGTCACACTGCTCGTTGGAGTTCATCACCGAGACGAGGTCGTCGATGCCGGCGTTCGAGCCGAAGGAGTAGATGGTCTCGAACTCGGGGCCCTCGGTTTCGAGGCCGCTTTCCTCGTCGCGGGTGGGCAGTTTGCAGGCGAAGGCACACATCGAGCAGGCGCCTTTCTTGTACTTTTTCTCCTCGACGGCGTCGCCGTCGATGTTTTCGGCGCCCTCGAAATGCTGCTCGCTGAAGTACCGCGTCGGCAGGGAGAACTCCGCGTTGATGAAGGCAGTGCCGCCGGCGGTACCCTGACGCTTCATGGGGTCGTCCGACGTGGCGGCGTCGCGGTGGACGTCGCCCTGGATTTCGTCGATGTCGATCTCGGGGCGGGAGTCGCCCTCGAAGGAGACGGTCTTGACGTTCTTCGAGCCGAGGATGGCACCGAGGCCGCCGCGGCCGAACGCGCGGGAGTCGTAGGTCATCACCGAGGCAAAGCGGACCTCGTTGTCGCCGGCGGGGCCGACGGTGATGAGGTTCTCGTCTTCCAGGCCGTGGCGGGCCTCCATCTCCTCGGTGACGTTGGAGACGGTCTCCTCTTCGAGTTCGGGGACCTCCTCGAACTCGACGCCGTCGTCGGTGACGTGGATCGCCAGCACCTCGTCGCTCTGGCCGACGATTTCGACGGCGCTGTAGCCGGTGTCCGCGAAGTTACGGGAGACGTACCCGCCGGCGTTCGAGGACAGCAGGCCGCCGGTGAGCGGGGAGAGCCCCGTCATGTTCATCCGGCCGGTGAAGCTCATCTGGGACTGCTGGAACGGGCCGGAGGTGATGTAGGCGCGGTTCTCCGGTCCCAGCGGGTCCGCGTCGTACGGGATGCGGTCGTGGGCGAGTTTCGTCGCCACGCCCCGGCCGCCGATGAACCCTTCGAGGACGTCGTCGATGGTCTCTGTCGTCGCCGTCCGCTCGGAGACGTCGATGGTAAGGAGTGGGCCTTTAGCGTGTAGCATACTAGAATGTCAGCAACGAACGCCAAAAAAGGTACGGGCTCCGGCGGTTCCGTATTATATCTTGCGGTCGTGTGATCGAAATCGATTACGTATAGGTGAACGTATGTTGTTTTGTTGCCGATACCGGTTACCCCCCTCCTGGCCGGATCGGCGGGTGCTCCCCCGAAGGGTACCTTTATGAGGCGCCTGTGACACGTCGACCCTATGGAAGTACTCCACACGGCACTCGACGTGACGGACATGGAGAGCCAACTCGACTTCTACACCGAACTGCTCGGCCTGGAAGTGACCCAGGAGGCAGAGATGGACGGCCAGCGGATGGTCTGGGTCGGCGGCGACGAGGGGGGCGAACTCCAGTTCCTCGAAGCCGACGAGCACGCCGATCCCGCCGGCATCGACCACCTCGCGGTCGCCACCGACGACCTCGACGCGGCGATCGAGGAGGCCACCGCCGAGTGGGGGAGCGACCTCGTGGTGGAACCACAGGAGATCCCCGGCGAGGCGCGTCTGGCGTTCGTCTCCGACCCCGAGGGCTACAGCGTCGAACTCATCCAGCACCTCGACTGACCGAGGGACCGCCGGTGTCGACCGGCGGGGTGGTCGACTGATTCGACCCACGGGGGTCACCGGCCACGACCTCACGGAGAAACCTTTTTGCTCGCGCTGGCGGAACGTCGAGTACTCACCGTGACCCACGACCTCATCATCATCGGGACGGGACCGGCCGGCCTGGCCGCCGGGTCCCACGCCGGTCGCAGCGGCCTCGACACCCTGTATCTGGAGAAGGACTCCGTCGGTGGAGAGCTGGTGAACCGCCACGACGTCCGGTGGTTCCCGGGCTTTCCCGACGGCATCTCGGGGACCGACCTCAGACAGCGGATGGTCGAGGGCGCCGAGCGGTACGACCCCGAGGTCACGCTGGCGACCGTCGAAGGCATCGACCCGGGCGAGGGCGACGAGCCACACGCCGTCCGGACCGAAAACTCGACCTACGAGACCGAGGCCGTCATCGTCGCCACCGGCGGCGAGGAGGCCGAACTCGGCGTCCCAGGCGAGGACGAGTACGAGGGCCGCGGGGTGTTCTACTGCTCGGCCTGCGACGGCCCGCTGTACCGCGACGACAGGGTCGCCGTCGTCGGCGGGGACAACCGCGCCGTCGTTGACGCCATCTACCTGACAGAGTTCGCCTCCGAGGTGCTCCTCTTTACGGAGGCCGACGACCTCGACGCCGACGCCGCCATCCGCGAGGAGGCCGCCGACACCGAGGACCTCGAAATCCGGCGCGGTACCCGGGTTGCCGAGGTGCTCGGCACGGACGGCCTGGTCGACGGGATCCGGATCGTCGACCCGTCCGGCGACGAGGAGACGGTCGCCGTCGACGGGGTCAACGTCAACGTCGGGAGCGAGCCCAACACCGGCTTCGTCGCGGACACCCTGGAACTGACCGACGAGGACCTCGTCGTCGTCGACCAGAAGATGGAGACCTCGGTCCCCGGCATCTTCGCGGCCGGCGACGTCCGCGAGGACAGCCCCCTGGAGATCGCCGCGGCCGTCGGCGACGGCATCACCGCCGTCGAGGCCGCAAAGCGCTCGCTCTGACCGGGTACCACAGCCGGTGTCGACGGGGACTGTCGCGACCGGTCGGCGGTCCTCCGGACGCCCGCACAGTCGCCGTTCGCTTCGGTCCCACAGCGGTCGATCCGGTGACGGGACACGCTTCGACTGCGTGGGATTCAGCGGTATATTTATTGTCCGTACGCATTCAGGCCTAGTTAGAACCATGAAGGTAGAAACGGCGTTCGTTACGGACCCTGAGCTGGAAGACCGGTACGAGTCGCACGGAAACGTCGCCGTCGAGGAGGTCGAACTCGACGAGCCCAAGGACCACGAGGTACTCATCGACATCGAGGCCTGTGGGGTCTGTCACAGCGACTGGCACGTCGCCTCCGGCGACGCGCCGATGCGACATTACCCGGCGGCCATCGGCCACGAGGCCGCGGGCACAGTCGAGCAGGTCGGCGACGCGGTGACCCACGTCGAGGAGGGCGACAGCATCGTCACCTCGTACATCCCCTGCTGTGGGAAGTGTGAGCCCTGTTCCCAGGGCTACCAGGAGCTGTGCGTCCGCGGCCAGTACCTGGAGAAGGGGCCGATGATGGACGGCACCTTCCGGTACCACCGCCAGGAGACCGACGAGGACATCGGGCAGTTCGTCCTGCTCGGCGTCTTCTCGGAGAAGGCTGTCGTCCACAAGGACTCCGTGGTGCCGGTGATGGACCACTACCCCGCCGAGGCGGCGTGTCTGACTGGCTGTGGCGTCGCGACGGGCTTCGGTGCGGCGGCCAACCGCGCCGACATCGACGCCGGCGCGACGACCGTCCACTTCGGCTTCGGCGGCGTCGGCGCCAGCGCGGTCCAGGGCGCGAAGATCTCCGGCGCCGACGACATCATCGTCGTCGAGCCGAAGGACCAGCGCCGCGAGTGGGCCGAGGAGATGGGTGCGACCCGGACCGTCGACCCCGCCGAGGAGGACGTCCTCGAAGTCGTCGACGACATCACCTGGGGGCAGATGGCCGACCACTCCTTCATCACGGTCGACGTGACCAGCGCCGAGACGATCGGCACGGCGCTGAACACCGTCGGCGGCCGCGGCGAGACGGTCATGGTCGCCGTCGCCCCGGGCGAGACCGACACCATCGACTTCCAGGGTCACGGCGCCGGCTCCGTCCTCGGAATGGAGAAGGAGCTCAAGGGTACCATCTACGGCGGTTGGAGCCCGAACTACGCCATCCCGAACCTGCTGCGGATGTACGACAACGGCACGCTGCCGCTCGACGATTTCGTGTCGAAGACCTACGACCTCGACGGGATCAACGACGCCTTCGACGACATGCTGAAGGGTAACATCATCCGCGGCGTCGTCAAGCCGTAGTCCGGTCTTCGGCCCACGACGACTGCGGTGCGGGACACCGCGGCGACTCCTCTACGTCTTTTCTCGTGAACACCGGATAGCGACAGCCACGGTGGCCAGGGGCGGGACGACCGCGGCTCAGTTCCCGGTCCCGGCGGTGAGGCGGCTGGTCGCCGTACGGCCGGAACAACGCGACCGCCGGTCGGCGCTATTCGTCGTCACGGACTTCGACGAGGTCGGTCTTGTACTCGCCCGGGGGGAGGTCGTCCTCGCCGACCACCGTGGGGTCAACCCGGACCTTGAGCTGGGCCCGGACCTCGTCGATGACCTCCTCGATCAGTTCGGTCTCGGAGCGGCCGGTGCCCGGTTTCGCGGCGAACTCGATCTCGATCGGGTCCTCGAAGTGGACCTTGTCCGCGTCGGGGACGATCACGCGCAGACGCGGGGCGACGCCGTCGATGTCTGCGATCACGTCGCGGATCGCCGACGGGAAGACGTTCATCCCCTTGTAGATCAGCATGTCGTCGGCGCGGCCGACGGCCTGAATCTTCGGCGACGTGCGGCCACAGGGGCAGTCAGTGCCGGTGACCCGGGCGTAGTCGCCCGAACGGAACCGGACCAGCGGGGTGGCCTCCCGGCGGAGGTGGGTGTAGACGAGTTCGCCCTCGTTGCCCTCCTCGAAGGGCTTTGCCTCGCCCGTGTCGGGATCGATCAGTTCGACGTGGGCGTGACCCTGGGCGTGGAAGTGCATCCCGTCTTCCTGGTCGCACTCGGCCCACATGGAACCGATGACGTCGCCGAGCCCCATGCCTTCGCGGACCAGCGAGGCGTCCCAGGCCTCGTAGAACTCGTTGCGGATCTCTGGTTCGCCGATGCCTGGTCCTCCGCCGCCGATGACCTTGAACATCGGCAGGTCGGCGGGCGAGACGCCACAGACCTCCTCGGCGCGCTCGGTGAGATACCGGATGTGGGAGGTCGTCGTCCACATGACGTCCGCGTGGACGTCGAGGCCGACCGACAGCAGGCGCTCGGTGCTCTCGCCGCCCGCGGGGACGACGTTCGCGCCGAGTTTGGTCAGCGACTCGAAGTACGGCGTCCCGCCGGTGATCATCGTCTGTCCCGCGCCGAACAGCACCGTGTCCTCCGGGCGGACCCCGAGCGTGTAGAAGGCCCGTTTCTGCACCTCGTTCCAGTCGCGGCGGTCCCTGGTCGTCAGCCCGAAGTAGGTGGGTTTGCCGGTCGTTCCCGACGAGGAGATGATCCGGTTGAGCGCCGACTTCGGCGCGACCTGGTGGTCGCCGAGCGGCTTTGCCGGGGTCTGGTTCGCCTGGCTGTCGCGCTCGTCCTGCTTGACCATGAAGGGAACCTCGCGGAACTCCTCCAGCGACGACACGTCCGTCGGATCCACGTCGTACTCCTCGAAGCGCCGGCGGTAGTAGTCCGATTGCTCGACAAGATAGTCCATCTGCTCCGGCAGGAGGCGTTCGTGTTCGGCCAGGACCTCCTCCCAGGGCGTAGTCTCTACTGGGTCGTAAATGTCGGCCATAGTAGCATCGGGAGTATGCTACCTATTTTAATGTACTGGTCACGGCGGTCGACGGATCCGCCGCGCTCGGCGACGAGCGCGGTCGTCCGGGTCGTCGGTCGTTTTGGTCGTCGGTCGTTTTGGTCGTCGGTCGTCCTTGCCGTGGTCGCTGCAGTGCCGGCTCCCGGATCGCCCTTGGCCGCCTCCGGCGGCTGACGCTCCCGAACCCGTGGATTTTGACGACCACAAAACCAAAGGTGGCTCGACATCACGATGAAGGTATGACCACCGGAACCACCCCGCGCCGGATCCAGTCGGTCGACCGGGCCTTCCAGATTCTCCACGAGATCGGCGACCGCGGCCGGTGTAGCGTCTCCGAGATCGCCGAGGCGATCGGGCTCTCGCCCGGGACCGTCCACACGCACCTCACGACGCTGAAACTCAACGGGTTCGTCCAGCAGGAGGACGGCGAGTACAAACTGGGGATGGAGTTCATCCCCTTCAGCGAGCGCGTCCGGAACCAGTCGCCGCTGTACCGCGCGGCGCGCCCCCAGGTCGACAGCCTGGCCCACGAGTACGACGCCGTCGCACACCTCTCGGCCGAGTACGAGGGGAAGGTGCTCATCCTCCACGAGACCTTCGGCGAGGACGCGGTCGGCAAGCGGATCCACACGAGGAAGCGAAACCAGCCCCAGCGACACATTCACTGCACCGCCGCGGGGAAGGTGATCCTGGCCCACCTCCCCGAGGACCGTGCACGCGGGATCGTGGCCGAACAGGGGCTCCCCGGCTACACCCCCAACACCATCACCGAAGAGGAGGCACTCTTCGACGAACTCGGTCGCATCCGTGACCGGCGTTACGCGGTGAACAACGAGGAGACGATCCCGGGGAACCGGGGGATCGGCGCCCCCGTACTCAGCGAGGACGGCGGCGTCCACGGCGCGATCAGCATCTCGGGCCCCGCAAACAGTTGGCGAAGCGAGGGCTTCGAGGACGAACTCGCCGAGGCAGTGATCCGGGCTGCCGACAACACGGAGATCAACCTCTACACCGAGGAACAGCCCAGTTGATTTGACTTCATCAAAAACACCCTCTACGACGGCTGCGGCTTACAGCCATATCGTTGTAAAGGTGAACGATTATTCAGCCCCGCTCGGCGGATCTATCATGGACGTTCACTGTACTCCGGGACTACCACCTCGTCGGGCCACTCAGACGATGTTTTTGATACAGTCAAAAAATTTGGCGACTCGGCTGCCGTTCGACGGCATGCCGGCCAGAGATGTGGAAGTCGGGGCGGCGGAAACCTTCTCCTACCCGTAGATTTATGCTGCGAGATTGAAATCAACGATCATGAAAGCCGCGCAGTTTTATGGCCCGGAGGACATTCGCATCGAAGAGATCGACGCCCCCGAACCCGAGGCAGGGGAGGTACTGCTCGACGTCGCCGCCTGTGGCATCTGCGGCTCGGACCTGCATTTCTACGAAGACGGGTTCCCCCACCGCGACATCGACTACCCGATCACCCTCGGCCACGAGGTCGGTGGGACGGTAATCGACACCGGGGAGGGTGTCGACATCGAGGTCGGTACCGACGTCGTGTTGAGTCCACACACGCCGTGTTACGACTGCTGGTACTGTGAGTCGGCCCTCTTCAACCTCTGTGAGAACCTGAACGCGACGTCCGCGAAGCCGGGTGGGTACGCCGAACAGGTCACAGAGACCGCGGAGAACGCGATCCCGCTCCCCGACGGCGTTTCCGCCGAGGACGCGGCGATCGCCCAGCCGGTCGGCGTCGGCCTGCACGCGGTTCGGCAGTCCGGCCTCGGCCTCGGCGACAGCGCGGTCGTGGTCGGCACCGGTCCGATCGGGCTCGGCGCCGTGCGCTTTGCGAAGTCCGTCGGGGCGGGCCCGCTGTTCGTCTCCGAACCGAACGACTCCCGACGCGAAATCGCGGGCGAGTTCGGCGCCGACGTCCTCATCGACCCCGAGGAGGAGGACCCGGTCGAGCGCATCCACGAGGAGACCGGTACCGGTGCCGACTACGCCTTCGAGGCCGTCGGCCATGAGGCGACGCTTGCCCAGGCCGTCGAGTCCACGCGCGGGGGCGGACACACCACCGTCATCGGCGTCTTCGGCGACGAAATCGACTTCGATCCCCAGGAGCTCGTCCGCAACCAGCGCTCGATCGGGGGATCGACCTCCCACCAGCTCGGCCCGAAGGTACACAAGGAGTACGACGTGGTGCTTCGCCAACTCGCCTCCGGCGAACTCGACGCCGAGAAGTACGTCAGCTCCCGGATCAGCCTCGACGACGTCGTCGAAAAGGGCTTCGAGACCCTCCTCGACGGGTCGAGCGAGGAACGCAAGATCCTGGTCACGCCGTAGCGCTCGGCGACCGACCCGCCGACTCCCGACGCGACCCAATTTTCGACCGCGGCCGACTGGTGAGCGACGCCGGTCTCCCGGCCTGCGACGGCCAATCCGTGAGCTGGAGCCATCCCGGTGGTCCGAGGGGAGCGTTCCAGCAGCGGCGATCCGGTCGGGCGTCGGTTCGCCACGGATCACGCGGCGCTGCGCGGACGGCCCGGTGACCGTTCGTCGACGGACTGCGGCGGAAAAACGGCGCCTACGGGGAGGCGGTTACTCGTAGAAGCCTTCGGTCGGAACCCACTCGGTCTCGACGACGTACTCCTCGACGAGGTCGTCCCAGTTGTTCGGGAAGTCGATCTTTTTCGTGACGGGGCCGCCGATGGAGGTGCCGGCGATGGCGTTCACGCGGCCAGGGCCGCCCATCGACACGATGTTGATCGCCTCGGTGTCGAAGTACTGCTTGCTCTGACGTGGGGGGAGGTCGCTGTCCCCGCCGAACGAGCGCGAGTACTCGTCCAGGGTACGATGGGAGTTCTCCACCATGTACTCCTTGATTTCCTGTTTGCTGAGGTCGGCCTTCTCCAGTTCCTCGGCGTTGTAGGGATTGATGAAGTGCGTGATGGTGGCGTTCAGGTCCTCACCGGACCGGGCCCGCATCGATTCGGGCGTGTTCCGGATCATCCCACGGGCGACGTGTTCGGCGTTGTTCTCGCCCGGGAACCACTGGACCCAGCTGTTGGGGCCGGCGAGGCTGATGGCGCTGTCGTCCTCGTCGAGGCCCTGGGAAACGTGGTAGGGATCCCAGGGACTGGCCTCCTCGTTCTCGCCGGCGAGGAAGTAGAACTTGTAGGGGTTGCCCATCACGCCCATGTCCTTCTCGCCGGGGTAGATCTTCGCCGTGTTCCGGTAAGCGATCCCGAGCGCGCGCGGGATGGTCTGGTTCGCGTGGTAGCTCGGACCGAAGGCCCCCGACTCGCTCGCGATGTCGAGCTTTTCGCGGACGGGGCCGTTGACGACCCACTGGTAGGACCACGATGCCGTGCTCACCGAGAACTGGATCGAGTTCGAGTCCGGATCGGCCAGCGCCTCGGCGCCGGCCTCCAGGATCGGCATGTACGGCGGGATACACCCCGCCATCACCGCGTTCGCCGCCAGTCGCTCGACCGTGAGGGCGTTCTCGTTGTTGCCCAGTTCGCCGATGACCTCGTCGCGGTCGCGGTCGGTGCCGAGCAGCATCTCGTCGACCCGCTCCTCGGTCGGCGGGATGACCGGCAGGCCGTCGGTCATTCCCTCCTTGTACAGCGACCGGTTAATATCCTCTAACGACTCCTCTGTCTGCGATTGCTTGGACATGAAATATGACTCCGTGGGGGATTACTGCGCGACCTTCTCGGCGCCGGCGCGCTCTTTGTCGTTGAGCGGCCGCGTCAACTCGTCGACGATCCCGTCGACGACCTCCTCGCTCACTTCCTCGCGGACGCGGTCGAGGTCGGTCGTCTCACAGCGGACGGGCGTTTTCTTGTAGCGGAGCGCTCGGCCTCGCTCGATGGCGTTGGACTGGTAGTCCAGTTCGAACCCCTCGTCGATCAGGCCGACGCCGGGCGTTCCGCCCTCCTCGATCAGCTCGACGCCCCAGGCGAGGAACTTGGTGCAGGAGCCACAGTCGCCGATGGCGCCGAGCGCCGTGTCGACGGTCTGGGCCCACTCCTTGACCTCTTCCTGTTTGTCGTCGTTTTTGATCTGGTTGAGGTGCTCGACGTGGAACCAGTCGAACGTCGCGTTGGGGTACCGCTCGGAGAGCTTCTCCTGTACGGCCGTCAGCAGCGGCTCCGCGGCCGGTTTGCCGTTGTCATACAGCCCGATGGTCTTTCCATCGAGGTCGTCGACCCGCTCCCGGAGCGGTTCTTTCTCGGTCTCTTCCTCCTCGGAACCTGGTGTAACTAGACTCACGACTGAGACAACGTACCACCGTACCATATAGCTTTTGCCAGGGATCGACAGACGCCGTCCGATCGCAGCCCGCGTCGCCCCGGCCATCGGCGAGGACCGCGCCGACGTATATCAAGACAGACAGATCAAGGAGTGGACCGATACGCACTGAGTGGCCCACTGAGGTGGGTACACAGTTCCGACTGTTCGGTTCGTAATATGTCCAATTCGGCGGCCTCCGTGTCGGAGATCGGTGCGACGGGGGTCGGGGGACGGACCTGAGAGAGGAATCGGACGCCGCGGGCCTGGGACTGGGTCAGGACCCCCCGCCGACGGTGACTCTCGGGTCCAGGACGCTGTAGAGGATGTCCACCGCGAAGTTGCCGATGATGATCATCGCCGCCAGGACGGCGAAGATGACCTGGATCACCGGGAAGTCACGGACCAGCGTGGACTGGACGAGCAACAGCCCCATCCCGGGCCAGTTGAAGATCAGCTCGATCAGGACCGACCCGCTGATGATGGTCGTGAACGCGGTGGGGAGGTTCGTGACGACCGGCAGCGACGCGTGTCGCATCAGCCGCAGGATCCGGGTCCGCCGCGGGGTTCCCTTGATCTTGTGGTAGAACATGAAGTCCTGCCCGCTGACCTCGACGATGCTCGACCGCATGATCAGCGTCGGGAGGTAGATCCCCGTCAGCGTGAGCGTCAGGAACGGGAGCGTGTAGTGCCACAGGAAGTCGACGGTCAGATACACCGACAGCGGATTGCCGCTGTAGGTGTCCGCCGATACCAGCCCGCCGGTCGGGAAGAGGTTGAACAGCCCGCCGCCGAGCAGGGTCAACAGGATGATCCCCATGAAGAACTGCGGGACCGTCCCGAACATCGTCGGGACGATGATGCCCAGTTTCTCGGTTCGCGAGCCGACCTTGGTGCCGATGACGGCGCCGAGTCCGGAGCCGATGATGTAGTTGACCACGACCGCCGGCAACAGCAGGACCAGCGAGTTCAGCAATCGGGGGCGGACGACCTCCCAGACCGGCCGGCGGTACTGGAGGGACGTGCCGGCGTCCCCGGTCACGAGGTTGGTGAGGAAGTCGAGATACTGGACGTACAGCGGCTGATCGAGCCCCCACAGCTCCCTGATCTGCTGGACCTCCTCCTGGGACGCGCCCGAGGACGCGAGGTAGTCGATCATGTCTCCGGGCATGAGCCTGATGAAAAAGAAGATGATCGTGATCGTCAGGAAGATCAGGAAAACGGTGAGCACCGACCGCTGGACGATGTACTTGAAGTTCATTGATTCCCCCCGTCGCCGACGGCCCGGTGTTCGGCCGCCGTGGGTCCATCGTCGACTGCGGCGTCGGCGTGCTGTTCGTGGTCGTAGTGGAGGTGACACTTCGTCCGGTGCTCCTCGCCGGTCGGGAACAACACCGGTTCGACGTCACAGATCTCCATCCGATCGGGACACCGCTCCTTGAAGTTACACCCCGACGGGAGGTTCACCGGATCGGGGGGGTTCCCCGGGACGTTCGACCGCGTCCGGTCGTGGTCGGGGTCGGGGATCGGGATCGCCCGCAGTAGCTCCCGGGTGTAGGGATGCTCGGGGTCGTCGAGCAGCTTTCTCGTCGGCGCGCTCTCGACGACGTTGCCGAGGTACATCACGTTGACCTCCTCGCAGATGTACGACACCGTCGAGATGTCGTGGGAGATGTAGATGACCGAGAGGTCGTCCTCGGCAGCGAGTTCCTTCAGCATGTGAAGGATGGCGACCTGCGTCGAGACGTCGAGCATGCTCACCGGTTCGTCGGCGAGGATCACGTCCGGATCGACGATCAACTCGCGGGCGATGGCGACGCGCTGTTTCTCGCCGCCCGACAGTTGGCCCTCGTACTTGTCGAGGTACTGCTCCGGGGGCGTGAGGTTGACGCGTTCCAGGACGTCGTAGAGGCGCTCCTCGTCGGTGTCCAGCCCATGGATCGACAGCGGCTCGGTGAGCGCCCGCCGGACGGTGAACTTGGGGTTCATCGCCTCGTAGGGGTTCTGGAAGATGATCCGCACCCGGCGGCGGTACTCGTGCCACTCCTCGCTCCCGAACTCCGAGGTCGGTCTGCCGTCGAAGTAGATCTCGCCCGCCGTCGGGTCGTGCAGGCCGATCAGCGTCTCAAGCAGGGTGGTCTTGCCACACCCGCTCTCGCCGATGACGCCGCTGATCTCGTTTTCGTGAAACGAGAGGTCGACGTCGTCGACGGCTTTGATCGGTTCCTTTCCCCCGCCGGTCAGTTTGCTGCGCAGCACCTCCAGGGGCGTCGTCGACTGCTTGTAGTGCTTTTTCAGTCCGTCGGTTCGCAGTATCGGATCAGTCGTTGTCATCGGTCACCTCCGCGTGGCGTGTCTCTTCGGCGGCGAGCTGGTCCATCTCGTGGCTCCGGATGCAGGAGTTCACGTGTGCCGGGTTGCCCTCGGTGGGTTCGAGCGGCGGCGCGTCCTCGCGACACTCCGGTTTGGCCCACGGACAGCGATCGGCGAACGTACACTCGCTCACCTCGCCGGACAGGATGGGCGGCGTCCCCTCGATGGTCGTGAGCTCCTGGTCGGGATACCGGATGTCGGGGAACGTCTTCTGCAGGAGGATCGAGTACGGGTGCCGGGGGTCGTAGAACACGTCCCGGATCGAGCCGCTCTCGGCGACCTGGCCGCCGTGCATGACGGTCATCGAGTCACACTCCTCGAAGACCAGCGAGATGTCGTGGGTGATCATCAGCAGCGAGACGTCGATGTCCTCCTTGATGTTCTGGAGGTAGGCCATCACCTGATCCTGCATGATCACGTCGAGCGCCGTCGTTGGCTCGTCGGCGATGATCAGATCGGGCTCTAGCAACAGCGCCAGCGCGATGACGACCCGCTGTTGCATCCCGCCGGAGAACTGGTGGGGGTAGTCCCGCATCCGATCCGGCGGGAGCCCGACGATGTCGAACAGTTCTTCGAGGCGGTCCATCGTCTTCTCCTCGCTCCAGTCGGTGTGTACCTCCGCCAGGTCGAGGGCCTGCTTGTGGATCCGCATCACGGGATCGAGGCTGTTCATCGACGCCTGCGGGATCATCGAGATGTTCTTCCAGCGGATCCGCTCGCTGTACTCGTCGTCGGTGAAGTCCTGGATCTCCTCGCCCCGGTATCTGATCGTCCCGGCCGACACCCGTCCGTTGGCGTCGAGGCCGCCGATGATGGACTTGGCGATGGTGCTTTTCCCGCAGCCGCTTTCGCCGACCAGCCCGTGGTACTCGCCGTCGTCGATCGCAAAGGAGGCGTCCGTGACCGCGGCGATGCCACCGGTTTCGGTCTCGTAGCGGATGTGCAGGTCCTCGACTTCGAGCAGTGGCTCGCTCATAGGACCTCCCGCTGGGTTCTGGACTCCTGCAGCCGTTCGTACTCGCGCCCGATGAGGTACGTCGCGAGGATCGTCCACGAGATCATGAAGCCTGGCGGCATCGACCACCACCAGGCCTCGACCAGGAAGCCCGAGTTGTAGGCGTTCCTGATCATCACGCCCCAGGACGGGAGGAACGGGTTGAGGAACCCGAGGAAGGCCAGTCCCGCCGCCAGCAGGATGGAGATGCCGATCCCCAGCGCCAGGAACAGCACGATCATCCCCACCATGTTCGGGAGGATGTGATAGACGATGATGTACAGGTTACTGGCACCGCTGGCTTTCGCCGACCGGACGTAGCTCCGCTCTTTCAGCTGTAACACCTGCGAGCGGAAGATGCGGGAGTTCCCCCGCCACAGCAACAGGCCGATCAGGAGGATCGTCGACCAGAAGCCGATCCCGATGAAGCCGAGCAACACCACCGCAAAGGGAATGAAGGGGATGCCGTACAGGATGTCGACGGCCCGCATCAACACCTCGTCGACGATCCCCCCGTGATAGCCGGCGGTCACCCCGACCGTCAACCCGATGCTGAGGATCAGTATCCCCCCCATGAAGCCGGTGAGCAGCGTGGGCTGGGCGCCGTAGATCACCCGCGACAGGATGTCCTGCCCCCCTTCGTTCGTCCCCAGGGGGTGATCTGCGGAGGGCGGGGCCATCCGCAGCAGGTCCCCCTCGTCGTCGTAGTGTCTCGCGTCGTACTCGTAGGGCATGATCGCGTTCCCGAACACCGCGAGGAACGTGACGAAAAGCAGGAACAAAAGCGAGATCTCGATGGTGCGGTTACCCCGGATCTCGCCGGCGAACTCGGCGATACCGGCGAGTATCGGGTTGTTGTCGATCCGTTTGGAGATCGACGCCGTCAGCCTGCGCGATAGGTTCTCTGATGAGTTTGCCATGGTAGATGGTGTAGGGCGGCTGATCGTCGGTCTAGTAGGTATCGGGGATGGTTTCGACGCAGGGCCACTCGTCGGGGTAGTCCATCGGCGAGTCACCCTGTGGCCACTGCGGCGTCAGATCCTTGTCTGCGGGGTAGCGCAGGTTGCCGTCGTCGTCCCAGGTGTAGCCGGCGTCGCGGAGGGTCTGCCGGGCGACTTCCTGGCTCCCGGTGGGCGAAGGAGCGATCTTGGTGAGTCCCTCGTGGTCCTCGGGGTACCACGGGTGACTGGGGGAGACGTAGTTCGAGTGGAGCTGGGGTTCCGCGTTGCCGTTGAGGGCCACGGCGTTGGCCTCCCGGCGGTCGATCGCCTGGGAGGTCGCCAGCCGGAACTCCCGGAACTGGTAGGGCGGGAAGCTCATCTGCGGGGCGATCGAGCCGATCGTGAACGCGTTGCTCGTCCGGGTCCAGCGGTTGTCCTTCTGGGCGATCTCCTCGATCATCGACCCGCTGGGGTTGACGAAAACCGACAGATCCCCTTCCTGGAACGCCCGGTAGGCGGCCTGCGTGCTCGTGTACGCGCGGAGGTTCAGGCCCTGGTTCGGCGTGTTGTAGTGGTCCTCGCGCGGTTCGAGCTGGAGGATCGTGTTGGGCTCGAAGTTCGAAACGGTGTACGGGCCGGAACCGACGATCTCGTCGGCCGGCAGGTTGACGTTCTGGAGGTTCGAGAAGTCGCCGTCGAGCAGTTCCTCCCACTGCCCCTTGTGGAGGATCCCGTAGTTGGTCGGGACGCCGCTGCCGACGAACGTTGGGTTGGAATCGCCGAACGAGAACCTGACGGTCTTCTCGTCGACGGCCGTGATCTCGGTCGCGTCAGCGAAGTTGTTCGAGGCACCGAACCCGTCGTAGGAGGTGTTGTACAGGTCGTAGGTGAACACCACGTCCTCGGCGGTGATCGGATCCCCGTTGGAGAAGGTCTGGTCCTTGAGCGTGTAGGTGATCTCGGTGAAGTCGTCGTTGATCTCCTGGCTCTCGGCGAGATCAGTCGTGATGTTGTAGTTCTGGTCCCACTTCATCAGCGGCGAGTAGACCAGATTCGACCAGTAGCCGTGGTAGACAATCGTGGTCAACAGCGGATGGACGGTGGAGTTCAGCGCCGCCGTCGCGACGTCCAGCGAGGGTGTCGTGTCGCCTTTCGCCTCCACGTTCTGCATGAACGTGTAGTTGAACCCGCCCGGCCCGGCCTCGCCGATCAGGTCCTCGTCGGCGACGACCTGGTCCGTATTGATCGAGGTGTACCCGACCAGCGGGAACGTGTTGATCTCCACGATGTCCTCCGAAAAGCGCTCCATCGTCTGCTGGACCAACTCCTCGCGCTCCTCCAGGCTCGTCGCGAAGTACTGCTCCTCGGCGAGGTCCGCGAACTCACAGTTCGCGTACTGGGACTTGTTGTACCCGTCGCGGTTGCCAGCGTACCGGAGGTGGTACAGCGAAAGGAAGAAGTTGGGGTCCAGCCCGTTCGGGTTCGGCGCGAACCCGCTCGCGTACAGGTGGGCGTTCCGGGAGTCGTGCATGTGCTCTTGCCACATCGTCGTGGCCTCCTTCGCCCGTGCGGTGACTTTGACGCCGAGGCGTTCCTGGATGTTCGACGACGCGATGTCTGCCGTCGACTGCTCGACCGCGGACCAGTTCCCGAGGCCCGTCGTGAACTCGTAGATGATCTCGGGCACCCGCTCGCCGTGTTCCTGGCTCCCGCTTTCCCCGTCGCCACCGCCCATCTCGTCCCCGCCCTCGCCGCCGCCGCTTTCCCCGTCGCCGCTTTCCCCGTCGCCACCGCCGCCGCCGTCCCCGCCACCGCCGCAGCCGGCCAACCCCGCCGC
>Ga0207720_100314_pt1 | contig 38524 bp, 30 predicted proteins | sample A23P2SouthBayCA_2_FD_187751 | JGI IMG/M metagenome (GOLD analysis project Ga0207720, IMG submission 187751) | Aerobic enrichment media microbial communities from Eden Landing Ponds, California, USA - A23 E3 (2) (SPAdes) | ecosystem: Environmental > Aquatic > Marine > Unclassified | place... | reverse complement strand
CGGGACATTCGGGTTCTGCCGACCGGTGAGGGGATGTTCCGAGATCCGGACCCGCAGGTGAAGCAATTCGGTGACTTCGATCCGAACGAGGACGACCCGGATCCAGACGTCTGGCCGCTAGAAGGATATGATCCGGGATACCCCGCACCGACGCGGAAACTTATCCGAATCAGCAACTCCTATCCAGAACCACACGTCGCCTGGGTCACCGAAGAGTATCTCGAAGCGCTCTACGGATACAACCCGGTCCGACAATCACTTCACGTCGACGAGCTGCCACCGTGGAAGCAACCAGACACACTCACCCATCACGACACCGTCGATGTCGTAGCGACGAACGAATCGACCCTGCCGATGGAACTCACGAGCGACCGGCACGAGGCACTCAGACGGATCGCACGACTCTGGAACGGCGACGTCGTCCGCGGCCAGCACCTCCTGCGCGATAAGCTCCCGAACTGGAGTGCCATCCTCGGCGACCTCGACCAAGACGAACTCAAGCGACTCGTCGTGGATCCCGAGTACGACTACGACCTCCACGACGCGTTCGGTCACCACCCCTGGTTCACGAAGAACGCATCCGTCTACGCCGCACCGAAGCGGATCCTCCGAAAGAAGGTCTGGTACAGCCCCACACTCAAAGGCCGCACCCTCATCAACCGCAGAGACGACATCCCGTCCCTCCACGGAGACCCGAACGAAGGCCTGCCACACCGCGTCGCCGTCGGCCTCGCCCGCCTCCGCGAACATACCCGCGGCCGGACAGTCAGAACGTACTACGACCTCGGCGAGTACACTGTCGACATCGCCAGCAAAGACGACACCGGACACATCTGGGTCGGCGAAGTCCTCACCGGCCATCACAATCGAGGCCTCAACCGGCACACGTACCGGAAACTCACCGACCTCGAAGCCAGAGGAGCAACCACGTGCCTCATCTTCGACCGCAGAGACACCGCCTACGAAGTCATCAACCACCTCCACAACCACGACACCATCGAGGCACGCCTCCCAAGCGGAACCTTCGACTCCGAAATGAAGATCAGCAGAGGCCAGGAACGCATCAAGAAGGCCTACGAGGAAAGCAACTGGAGCATCCCCAACTGGACAACCACCGACGTCCTCTGGCGCGAAACACTCGGTGACACCAACACTACCATCAACCCAGACATCCTCCTCTCAACTGACTGGTAACTCCCCCGTCCGCAGTACCCCCACAAACACCCCTAAATGGGGTACACTACACTAGTATTACTGGCGTCGCTGGGAGGGGGTGATTCTACCGTCCGCAGTAGTCTAAGGGGTGTCCGCAGTTGGAATCACCTGCGGACAGAATGAAGCCCGCCACAAAACCTCCGAAACCAGATATATATGCTGTACTACATTCTGTCTGGAGTAATTGATTTTTCACACGGTTCGTTCGATATGGCAAGACGGCGATGCCGGGCAGGCGATATGGTCGTGTTCTCAATCGGCGGTTCCGGCTGTCAGGACGACTGTGTCGCTGCATCTCCTCTTTGCATTAGCTATGCGTCGGCCTCTCCATAACCGACCGACATCACGTGTAATGTACTATCTCGCCCTCCTGTTCAAATCCGCACGGCAGCGCTACGATCTCCGCCAATTCCTCCCACCATCACTCCGTCCGAATCCATGACAATCAGCGGAACGCTAGCTTGGGGAGAGAGCGGTAATGTACGGTGTCAATGGAACTTTGGTTGAGGTAATTGATGATTCCACGTAAATTTACAAAATCGACCGACGGCAGCCGTACATTGATTTTGTCAGTAGACTCTTCGAAACCCGCTGCAGAGAGAAATCGGCCGCTTCTACGTCCGTCCGTTTTTCAATTGGTTTTCTCAGGACGTTATTCAGAATCACGTTACGGCGTCAGGTCACTCACCGTACGACCTATCGTCGTATCGCTGACGGAGTTTGCTGGGCATTAATTCCTGAGGGGAGCGTTCAGAGCTCTACAGTCACCGTCCTGTCCACGTACGACGGATGCGCTTCAGCGACACGTAGTTGAGTAGCTTTCCGAGAGGACTGTCTGTTTCATCTTCTGTCACCTCCCAGCCTTCATTTCGGAGGTACGAGGCGATTCCTAATCGGTGATTCCCGCCGCACGAGATCAGCACCGACTCGTACCCGTTTTCCGCCGTGATTTGGATGATCTCTTTTGCCATCACCTCGTCCCGGTCATACATCGCTCGACCTTCAATGAGGAGAAAGTACGCGAGCGCCCACAGAAACCCGAAGCATAGCAGCATGGAGATGGCTCCGGCGAACGCCAATTCCGGAAGGAGTCCGGGCGCAACTCGGGTCACCACCCACTCGGCAGGTTGGGCGACGAATCCAACGATCAGCCCGGCGAACAGAGGGGAGATGAGGAAGAGCCCCCCACGTTTCCATCGTGGCACCATTTCGTAGGTTTCGGAGACTGCTGCGTCGATCCGGTCGTGAACTGGGAGACCCTGCTGCTTCGCCCGTTGTTTGAACTCGTCGCTGGAGCGGTATAGACGGCTATACGTCGCACCATAGACGATGTGCCCGATAGCGAACAAGGCGTAGAGTGAGTCGATATCTCGTTGGAAGTAGTCCTTGTCGTGGCCTTCACGGAAGACCGCATCGTACTCTGATAACTCCAGGTTCAGTAGTGCCTGCTTGTCCTGTTTTGATAGGTGGGTTTCACCCTTGACCAGTGCCTCCGGCATAGCTCACAATTGCAGTACTACGAACGATACATGAATCAGTTCATATGTATGCAACCGAGATGCGAGAGCTGTCGGGATTATCGACGAAGTCAGAGGCGTAGTCGTGCCGGTTGCGACGGGGTGGTCGGTGCGTCGGAGTCAGAAGCGGACGATGTCGGGTTCGTTCGGTTTGAAGCTCTCTGGATAGTCTCCACCGCGTTTGCCGAGGAACACGATTGCGTCGAGGTCACCTTTCGTGAAGCGGGCTTCGTACGACCAGGAAAGTCCGTCCTCGATGTCGTCGCGTGATCCATGGAACTCGAAGGTGCCGTGCATGTTGTGGTCCAGCCAGAATTCGTCAGCGACGGCCTGCTCGTCCGGCGTGCCGATCCCGAGTCCCTCCCCCAGAAGTTCCCGTGGATCGGCATCCTCGCAGAACGAGACGTATTCGGTCCACGACTCGAAGCCGCGTTCTTCGGCCTCTGTCTGTTTCTCCTCAGCGGTCTTCTCCCGCATATCCTGCTCCTTTCGGAAGAGCCGTCCTGACGCCGTCAGCTTGTATGTCTGCATGTATGGATGGCCGATCTCCTTCGTCTGCCAGCCGACTTCGCTCGGGCTTCTATCCCGTGGGAACTTCGGTAATTCAACGCCGTCCTCCACAGCCAGAGTGTCGTATAACCCCATTGTTGCGGAATAGCACGTCGTTCTACATATACATCCTCCAGTCGTCGATCAGTCTGGGAGGTTCACAGGTACCTGTTATCGTTTTTACGCAGGCCACACCCTCGACTTATACACATGCCTGCTTTTGTCGACGTATGACTGTCGACGAGTTTACTGATCCTCCACGGTTGAACGAGGAGACGCCCCCGCTCGATGCACCTGTTGCTGTGGAGTGGTGGCACGGTTTCGAAGACGACGGTGAGCCAGAGCTCGACACGCACCACGGCTTCCACGATGCTGAGGAAGTCGCCGACGGTGCTCCGCCGACGGTGCAGGATGGCGAGTTCGTGACGGCATCTGGTGCACGTGTTGCCGACGACAACGAACCCGAGGATATACAGGAGTCACGGTATCTCTATATCACGCACAGAGAGGCACTCTCACGGGGGATTGCACCGTGTGTCCAGTGTTTCCCGGTCTATGCGACAGAGCGGCGGCTCGATGAAGCTCGTGAAGATGATGGGATGCTCATCGAGGCGGGCGTCGAGGGAGTGGTGTTCCCGGTGTGGACCCGGTACGACAAAGACTCCGGATGGGATCTTGACTCGGTTCACGACTCGTACACGTCTCTTCTCTACCGAGTGTATGCGATCCGCGAGTACGCTGGGTCAGTCGGGGGACGGCTTCGGTACTCGTTCGCACCGACTCGTAGGTCTGCGTACGAGTCAGCCGAGGAAGCGGCGGCTATTGACCCTTCTGTAGCGCCCGCCTCGGACCTCAGGACGATTCAACCTGACGAGCTTCCTGCGGTCAGAACACGTTTCGGGGAGGAACTTCTCTCGACACCGGTCGAACACGAACACCGATTCACGGACACGGGAGAGACGCGTGCTTCGCTGGTGCATCAAGCGGAAACCTCGCCGTGTGGGTACGAGCACGAGACGCGTCCTAAGTTCTTTGAGGACGCGAATGATGATCTTCGAGAAGTCCTTGAGTCGCAGCGTCAGACAGTTGCTGACGTCATCGAACGCGGGAACGTCGTCGAATTCTGTGACTCCTGTTTCCCCGAGATCGCTAGATGGGACGCGGACTCTGACGGCTGATCGGGTCGTCACTACGGAGTTTCACAGCAAAATACGCACGCTCGGAACGTTAATACCCGATCACACGTTGTGGGGAGTGGTTTATGACGTATTCTCGAACCCACGTTGATCACCGCGATGGTGACCACCACGAGGCAATCCATCCAACCCGGAATATCGGGAATGCACATGTTGCTGCCGGAGAGTTCCTCACGTCACGGTACACGAGGCGCTTCAGAACGTTCTCCACCTGTTGGGTGAGGCTCTCGACACGCACGACCTGCACGCTCTCAACGACCTCGGGGTCGTTCACGCCGACGGCAGTCTCAACGAACTGTCTCCCATCGTCCGGACCTACGTCCAACTCAAAGACTACTGGACACGTATGCGTCACGCACCTTTGATGCCGGTGATTTCGAACCGTGCGCCGCCTGTCTCCGCGTCAATCACGCGCAGTCTCCACCCATGTGCTTCGACGATTTCCCTTACAATCACAAGGCCGAACCCCGTCCCATCTTCCAACGTCGAATATCCGCTCTCGAACACCTTTTCTCGTCCGTCCGTCGGAATACCCGGCCCGTCATCCTCGATGTAAAATCCGTTCGCAAGACGACCCACAGTAACGGTGGTGTCGTCGCTTCCGTGGTCAAACGCGTTTCGAATGAGATTTTCCAGGAGTTGTGTGAGCCGACTCTTATCGGCCTGAATCACTGTCGTTGTGTCGAGCTCAAGCTGAAGCGTACCCTGGTCAACTTCGACACCCTGCCAACACTCCTCCACGAGCGAAGCAAGGACGACAGGTTCCGTTTCGTCAATGATCGACCCTGCACGAGCCAACGACAGCAGATCATCGATCAGTGTGTTCATTCGGTCAAGTGAACGGTGGCACCGTTCGAAGTGGCTCGGGTCACCGGTCTCTTCGGCAAGCTGGATCGATCCCTCAAGCACGTTCAACGGATTTCGAAGGTCGTGGGAGACGAGCGAGGAAAACTGCTCCAACTTCTCATTCTGCGTCTTGAGGCGGTCAGTGGTTCTCTGACGGTTGAGTTCGTAGCTGACCCAGCGGCTCATCAGGTCAACGAGGGTCACTTCCCACTCGGAGAACTGGCCCTCACGCGGCGTAGTATCATAGAAGCAAAATGTCCCATATACCTCGTTATCGACGAAGACAGGCGCGCCAAGGTAGCAGGCAATCCCCCAATCAACGTAGCCGGCCCGATCAGTTTCGTCAGGTGCATCGCGGGCAACGTCTCCAAGAACGAGTGTTTTCCTCGTACTCGCAGCAATCTCACAATTCGTCGCGGACACAGGGACGACATCACCCGCCTGGATGGTGTCGTCATCAGCATCTATGATCTCGAAAATGTAGTCTTCACCCAGAATGTGTGAAAGAGTCCCATAGGCGACGTCAAATTCCTGCCTGCCCAGTTCGAGGAGCGACCGAACTTGCTCCTCAAAGGGGCGGTCCTGGTTCGAGATTATATTGTACATCTCTCTGATCACCGACTCTCGATCCTCCCGGTCAGTCACGTCACGTAGCACCGACAGATGCTCGCCTGTAACGATATTTGCAGTCGCAGCGTATTCGACGACCCGTTGTTCGCCATCATCTCGAATGATCTGAAGGGTTCCTCTGTCAACGGCGGTGTCCTCGAACTGCCTCCAAGCCGCCTCGAAATCAAACTCTTCCGGCAGGAAGTCTTCTATCGACCGTCCAAGGAGGTCTTCCTTTTCTAACCCGAAGAGGTCACACGCACTCTGATTGGCCTCGATATACTGGCCGTCGTCGTCTGCAATGACCATCGCGTCGAACGCACGCTGGAACGACGCCTCGAATCGCTCCTGTTGCCGAATGTGTGCCTCTTGAGTCGAAAGATCGCGGACGATTGCTACCACACCGGATTCACCCTCCCATCCCACGTGTCGGGCCGTCACTTCGACCGGGATTTCCGCACCCCCACGTGTCAACAATGTTCTCGGGATGTGGTCTGTGTACCGTTCTCCGGATTCGACCTGTTGTAATTGTCTGTCGACATCGTCACGGTAGTCCGGATGAACGAATTCACCGACCTGACGGCCGAGCAGATCAGCCGCTTCGGCGACTCCATAGAGGTCAGCGGCGGCAAGATTCGCGTAGACGAACTCACTTCCCACGCTGACCAAGATTGCGTCGGGCGACGCTCCGAGAATGGTTTCAGCTCTGGTTTCGGCTTCCAGTTTCTCTTTGCTTGTCCGGTTTCTGGTTACGACGTTCCGAATCCGCTGGCCGAGTACGGTGTACTGATCGTTTCCGGACTCTTTCTGCATGTAATCGCTCACACCGGCAGAAATCGCGTCACTTGCGATCTCCTCGGACCCGCGGCCGGTGAACAAGATGAACGGAAGATCGGGGTTGGTTGCCCGGACCGCTTCGAGAAATGCGAGGCCATCCATCTCTGGCATGTCGTGGTCACTGACAATGCAGTCGACGTCGTTCTCGTCCAGATAGTCCAGTCCCCCTTGTGCGCTTACGGCGGTGTTCGCAGAGAATTGGCTATCGAACCGTTCCAGAAACGTTGCTGTCAACTCGGCAAGACCGGGTTCGTCATCGACACATAACACCGAAATTGTTGGCTGGCTATTCATCACGACACTCTCTCTCAAATGGAAGCTTAAAGGGTTGCTGACGAAGACGAGTTGCTGCCTCTATACTTTGTATCGATTGTTGATTTCCGGACACAATAGGAGTGGTTCGTTCAGACCCTGCTGAATGGAGAGCGGCTATCTCTGGATTGATTTGTTCTTCGGTCCTTCAGTGATACCCACATTCGTTTCGTCAGGATCTAACAGTAGTGAGTGATGCCGATTCAAGCGAGTGACGTAGATGGGACGTGGTGGTCGAAGGTAGACTGAGGATCCGAACACGGTCTCAGAGCGTTCCGGATCGGGAAGCCCAGATTTGGGATATCGAGTGACAACCCTCACGCGAGAGCTCGCTACCCAAGGGAGGCACTGTTCACGAGTTGTCACCGGTAGTGATCAGATCAGACAGATCGAAGAGCCGGACGTCATCACGCGTGTCAGCGGCGTTTTCGAGATCGGCAGTGTACCCGGAGCGACTGAACAAGACGTACAGCGTCTCCCCGTCTGCTGGCCCTTCTGACCACCGAACTTCCGACGCCGTTCGTTCGAGGTCGGCGAGAACACCCTCGCTCACGGGTTGGGAGGTGAACTTACACTCGCCGGCGACGAGGCCGTCGCTGGTGAGGCCGATGACGTCCAGTTCGCGTTCTTTGAACCACCACTGCCCGACGTCACGGAACTGCCGGTCGATGAGGTCCGGGAGCGCTCGCTGGCAGAGCCGTTCGAACAACGGACTCACGTAATCCGCCAGTTCTGGTGCGACGAGTTCGTCGTACGCGTCGTCGTCGAGCATTCGAAGCTGATCCTGATTGCCGTAGACGAAGCGGAACCAGAACCGGAACAGCGGCGCAGCGATGCGATACCGACCGCGTTTCGAGGTCGTCGGTGATTCCGTCACGGGGATGTGGCGTTCGACGAGGCGGAGTCGGCGGAGTTTCTGGAGGTACGTGCTGAGCGACCCCGACTCCACGCCGGCCATGCCCGCGATCTCGTTCGGGGTGCGCCGTCCGTGGGCGAGTGCGCGAAGGATGCTGAAGTACGTGTTCGGTTGTCGGAGTTCGGTACGGAGCAGGAACTCGGGTTCGGAGTACAGGAGGCCCCGCTCTGAGAGGATCCCCCGCTGGACGTTCGTTCCCAACGGCTGGTCGGGATCGATGGTCTGGAGGTAGTACGGAGTGCCGCCGTAGATCGACCATGCGGTGATAGCGGTCTCGGGATCGTAGTCCGGGAAGAACTGGCGGGCATCGGTCACTTCGAGGGGCTTGAGGTCAATCGTCGCCGTCCGCCGGCCGTACAGCGGCGCGCTCCCGGAGAGCACCTTGTCCTCCATGACGCTGATCGAGGAGCCGACGAGCACGAGCGTCATGCCCGTCTCCTGTAGCTCCATGTCCCAGACGCGTTGGATCCGTGAAGGGAGCGATTCGTCCTCCTCGATGAGGAACGGGAACTCGTCGATGACGACGACGGCGTCTTCATCGCCGAGTGTTCCGAGGAGTGCCTCCCAGTCGCGGCGGACGTTTCGTAGTGACGGGAACTGCGCGGTGGCGGTGTCGACGAACTGTTCGAGTTGGTTCGGTGCAGTCGATTCGACCGCCTGGTAGTAGACGGCATCGTCCCGTTCGGCGATGGACTGGCGAACGAGTTCGCTTTTCCCGAGACGACGGCGTCCATAGATGACGACGAAGTCTGCCGTCTCGGATTCGTAGCAGTCTGTGAGTTGACCGAGTTCGACATCCCGATCAACGAATTGCTCCATAACACCGGTAGTATCTCCGACGGAATAGAACTCCCGATTTTGGAAATTGTGATTTCTGAAATCGAGATTTCTTTATGCTGAACTCGGAAATCGAGTTCAAACATACGTCGTTTGGAGACCATCTGTAATAGGAGAAAGCATATGACTGACGAGCCGGTTCGCTTATTCACGAGCACGCCGACGCCGGGTGCATCTGAATGAAAACCAACTGGATGCAAAACCCGGGGCCATCCCTTGGTACCGTAATCCCTGGTACCGTAGTACTGTGAGCCGTTGCGCGCGGTAACCGGCGCGCGCAGCCGGCGTTGAGCGTGTGTCATGGAGCGATCAAACCATGTTCACACGCGCACACGACGCTTGGAGTCCATCCAGTGATGTCTCCGGGCAGCTAATCCGATCAAGACGTATCGTACCGGCAGTCCACCTGATAACGGACGAACTGAATTATCGCTCGCGGGACTGCCCTGCTGACAGCCTCCGTGGAGTCGATCAGAGAGCCCGGGGTGCAGTCGGCAAACGCTCAGATTTCTTTTTTCGAGCCGATGCTCGCACAGAGACGAGCACGCTCAGTTCAGGAGCCCGAATCAGGGTACAACGAGCAGGTCAGAGCCGTCGAGAACCGGCTGCACATCCGCAATCTCGTCCTCCGTTACCCTCTAGTGTTGACAACCATACAACACACACGACAGGTAAACAACAGGTTCGTTGTAGGGTCGGATACACCCGACAGGGCCCGGGTGAGACTGCTTGACCGATCGCGTTCGGCTGAACCTTCGTGTGCCTGTCGAGGCGAGGGAGGCGTTCGACGACACGCTGCGGGAGAGATTCGCGCGTACGAACCCGTACGGGGGAATCGAGCTCGAACGTGAGTTGCGAGCCGTACTTGACGAAGGTCCGCTCGCGGAGCTCCGTGAGACTGTCGAGGCGGTAGCCGAGACGTTCGGGCAAGCGGACGGCGAAGAAAAAACTCGATCCCCGGATCGATCCGAGACCACACCGGTTCAGTACCGAATCGCTGAGGACGTCCGCGCGAGTATCATGGAACTGGCCGAACGCAGCGACTATCGCTCGGCCGGCGCGTTCGTCGGCGATGTCATGCTGACGTACGCCGTTGAGGGTGGTATCGTCGGCCGTCTCACCGAGAAACTCGACCGCGTTCGGAAGACAGCCGAGCGCGAACACGATTCAGAGATTGACACGAAAGAGCGTCGGACAATCGCCATCGCAGACGAATTGGCCGACACCGTGCAGTTCGATCTGCGGGATTTCGATCGAGCCGTCGATCAAGGTCCACGTGGGATCGACGCCGGCGCGTATGCAAAACGAGAGTACCTGCCGCGAGTGCTGGATGAACTCGGGTTCGTCTGGTCACCGAGCGAGGCGGAAACGTTTGTCGATCCCGACATAGTTGAGGCCCCCGATTACCGTGATCCGACCGCGAAACCGACCATCCTCATGGACGAGGCGGACAGGCAGTTGGCTCTGAAGTTCGAAGCGTATCGGAACGCAGTATCGACATGGGAGCGACCGGCGTCGTTCACGTTGACCGACGCGATAGACGCCCTCGGTGGGAGAGTGAGTCGGCAGACGGTACGACCGCTCCTTCGGGAAATCGCTGAGGAGTCTCCGGGGTTCCAGTACACGGACTCGAAGGAGGAACCGTTGCTGTCGGTCCGTCGTGACGAGGTGAAAAACGCTCGGGAGGCGAACAGTGATCTCTTCCCGAAGGATCCGTCTGATGAGACTTCGGACAGCGAGCAGAGTATCGATGAGACCGATCGGCATTGGGTCGATGATGCCGCTCGTCGAGTCTTGTCGTTCTGTGAGAAGGCGGATTTCACTTTGGAAGACGTTCCGCCGCAAGTGATCGGAAACAAGATCGTACGGGCTCAGAATCCCGAGTTACCGAGTGACGAGTACTGTGACGACAGCGCGTTCGACAGCGTGACCGAGGCCGAACACGACCTCGTGTGGAAGCGGTTAGAGGAGATCGATACCGAAGACCCGATCGGTGATATCGACGCGTCCATGGATACGCTCGCAGCGAACGAACGAGGACTTACCACCGATGGGGGACACCGACGATGAGCGGTAGTCGGTCCACCTTCGGAGTCTCTGAGACCGATCCGGCGATTGACCTGATTTCGGGAGTTCATTCGGAGTTTAGGATGGTGCTGTGTTCAGCGCGTGAACAGTGATCTCGCTGGTGTCTCTCGGAACTTCGCCCACTTCATCCAAGGGATACGGTCACGAGAGACGTTCGTGCAAACGTTTGTCCGTGGTGAATCCGCGTACCTCACAACCGCCTCAGTTCGTCTGTTCGGAACTGCGGCACGCCTCCCTGAGCGGGCACGCGTCGCACTGCGGTGAGCGGGCGGTACAGACGTCGGCCGCGAAGTCGAGCATCGCGTGTTGGAAGTCGCTGCCACGTTCCGAGGGTGCGAGCGCGTCGGCGAGGTGAGCGAGAGCTTCCGAGTCCGGAGAGAGGTCGAAGAAGCGGGAGATCAGCCGCTGCACGTTCGTGTCTACCGCTGAGATGTCTTCACCGAACGCGTGTATCAGGACCGAGCGCGCGGTGTATTTTCCGACGCCGTGGAGGTTCAGTAACTCGGCGTATCGCCGGGGGACATCGCCCGAGTGCTGTGCGAGTATCTGTTGTGCGCTCCGTCGGATGAACCCCGCGCGTTTTGCCAGACCTAGCTGTGAGATTCGTCGCTTGATCTCGTCAGGATGAGCTGCAACGACGGCCTCAGGCGAGGGGTAGTGCGCGACGAACGGGATATACGCGCCGGAGACTGCCGCCGCGTTCGTCCGCTGAAGCAGAATCTCAGCGACGAGGATCTCGAAGGCCGAACGGTCGGGTTCACGCCACGGTAACCCGTGTCGCCGTTCTCTTCGCTCCACGCGAGCAGCGGTTCGACGAACGAGAGTTGAGGGTTCAACACGCGACGGTCTGCCGCGTCATCGGTGAAATACGTTCGTCAGGCTCTGTTGAAACCCTCCATTACAGATAATTTATTGAAGCTGTGCTGAATACGGGGCGCATAGTCAGCACGCCTTAAGAATAATCAACGAACTGTAGTGAGGGACAATACACCCTACTACACCTTCCACTCGATACCTCAGTTCGGCTATCCAGCAAAGATGCCAACGAGGCTATTGAGACTACCGGACGATACCCTTACTATACCAACTGGCCACTTCATTTTGAGTAGAATATGCCGACTCTCAATCCATATAAAAACAACCCTGAATACTATATCCGCGCATGGACATCCAATTTAGGTAACATTAACTACAAGCTCCATCCCGAGGGATGGAAAATTATCGATGATTGGGACGGCCTACCGAGTGATGGCGATATTACTTGGCAGCAGATTAACGCCCTCAAATCAGTTGGAGTAGTCTATACAGACGATACTGGCGTCATCTACCCTGATGATGAGAAATTTCAGCCGGATCCGGACCAAATAAACGCGATGGATCTGACTGAGGGTGAAGCACGGTCCTTCCTGGAATCCATTCTTTCTAATTGTAATCTATCTTCCGAACAGATGGCTAACCTCTGTCAAATATTGGATGTCGAACCTCCTAGTGATGAGATCAAGGCTCGGTTTGAACCAGCCGTCAAATCGATCATAACTGCTCTCAATAGCAGGATTTCAGAAGGCATCATCCCTATTGATGAAACGATCCCCCTCTCATCAGCTGAGGAATTTTTCCTCACCGATCCGGAGAATGAAGATCCTACCCGTGACGATGTGGAAGTTGTCGGATTTGTTTTAGGACCAGAGGATATTGAGAGGGAAGATCCTGAGTTTGAGGAGGGGTACGATAAGAATATACTATGTATTACAATTACTGGATCTGCCACAAGCGGAGAGAAGCTCCGTGGCTCTCTTTTAAACATGGTATTCTTTGACGATGATCAAATTACTGCGTGGTCAATACTCTGCTCTCAAGAACTTACGTGGGAAGTGCGGTCAGAACTCTTCGGTCAAATCAGTACCATGCTTCCGCCAATTATTGAGACTCTGAATAGTACGGATACAAAGATCGCTGAAACACCAACTGATTTCGACATCTCATTCACCCACACACCGTTTACGATTACTTCAAACTGAGTGGCCCTGTTGAAACCTTCACTCAATGATAGGCCTCAGCGGTCGTGCTAGCTACAACCTCTATATTCAGCACGACAATTCTATCAGGCTCATAGGATTTCAACAGAGCCGTTCGTCAGGAAATCCGGAGCACGGTCCCCGTCGCAGTTCCAGTTCTGCTTCGTGGGGATCCGAACAGACGAGTGGGTCGGTTACGAACTCAACGCCTCGACGACGTCTTCGACCGTGAACAGTCGAAGGTCGTCCCTCTCTGCGGCCGCTTCCTCAACGGAGGGTTTGAATCCGCTCCGCGAGAAGAGGGCGTACTCCTCGGAACGGTCGCTGCCGTCGGTCGGCGTCCATCGGAGTTCGTCCACATGCCCCTGGAGCTTCGAGAGCGCGTCGTATCCGAGCGGTGAGTTCCGGAACTTGCACTCGCCGACGATCAGCGTCTCGTCGGTCGTGAGCCCGACGACGTCGATCTCGTGTTCGCCGTACCACCACTGGCCGGTTTCGGTGATCGTGTGACCCGGATAGAGTGCGCGGAGTGCCGAACAGCACAGGTCTTCGAACGACTGGCTCACGAAGTCGGCCAATTCCGGTTCGACGAGCGCGTCGTAGGCGTCCTCGCCAAGTTGGTCGTACTGCTCGCCGGTGCCGTAGACAAAGTGGAACCAGAAACGGAAGAACGGGTCCCGGATGCGGTACCGACTCCGTTTGCTCCGTTCCTTCCGCTCGGTCACCGGGACGTGCTGATCGACGAGCCGGAGTCGAGACAGGCGGTTGAGATACTTCGAGAGCTGGTTGTAGTCGATCCCGGTCGTCCCGGCGATCTCGTTCCGAGCAGTGCTCCCACCGGCGATGGCCTCTAAGATGGAGAAGTACCGCGTCGGTTCGGTGAGTTCCATCCGGAGCACGTAGTCCGGTTCGTCGTGGAGGGTGCCGTGCCGGGAAAGGATCGTCCGTTGAACGTTCTCTGCGAGCGTTGCGTCCGGGGAGACCTCTTCTAAGTAGTACGGGACGCCACCGAAGATCCCCCACGTGAGAACTTGCTCGTCGGCGGTGTAGGCGTCGTCGAAGAACTCCATCGCGGCGTCGAACGGGAGCTGTCGAATGTCGAGCTTGAGCGACGAGCGCCCGTACAGCGGGCTGTTTCCGAGCAGCGCGGCCTCTTCCATCATGCTGATCGACGATCCGACGAGGACGAACGTCGCGGCGGAGTCGTTGAGTTCGTGATCGAACATCGCCTGTAGCACGGACGGGAGGCTCTCGTCCTGTTCGACGAGGTACGGGAACTCGTCGAGAACGATGATCGCGTCCTGTTCTGCCAGGTAGCCGAGAATGTTCTCCCAATCTTCCCGAATTCTCGTTACACCGGGGTAGGACTCAGCGGCCGCGTCGATGAACTGTCGGAGTTGGAGGGCGGTCGTTTTCTGTTTCGCTTGGTAGACGACAGCGCCGTCGTACTGTCGGATAGATTGTTTGACGAGCGCGGTTTTCCCGAGTCGCCGCCGACCGAATATCACCGCGAGCTCGGCGTCGTCTGAGTCGTAGAGGGCACGCAGGCGAGAGAGTTCCTCCGTTCGGTTCACGAATTCGACCATAGTGACCACACTACTTCGGCCGTGATAATACTTCGTAGAATCGTACTTCAGAGTATGATACTCGAAAGTATCTTATCCGGATTAGCCGAACAGGGATTACAGCACTAGGGTGAGGGGAGAACCCGACGAAGTCGATCCATGGAGCGTAATTCAGATATAACAGATGTCCCAGGAGACCATGAATTGTCGCCGAAATCCTCCGAATCGAAGTTGACCGGTGGCCAATCGTCTGGGTGTTTTAAGTACCTACCCTGCATATTGACTGTTAGTAGCGGCCAAAAAACGCAATTAAGCGGGTTTGGATGCGTCCGAAGGTTCCGTGCCGTCAGCCGGTAAACTATGGCCTTTCGAGCCGAGGACCAGGGTTCAAATCCCTGACCGAGCACTTCTCTAAGGAACAACGTGACGAAGAGAGAGCGGAGCGTCGGGGATTTGAACTAGCGAGCAACGTGTTGCCAGTGAAGTTCGAATCCCTGACCGAGCAGTTCCCTGCTGAACTATCTTCGAAGAGTGGCGACTGCGTTTCACGTCCTCGACCGACCCGTTCGCCGCGGACCGACCCGATTAGCTTGCACGTTTTTAACGATAGCAATTAAAATACGAACGATAGCATGGAACACGAACGTCCCGAGACGAGGAGTCGGTAATGCTCGAAGAGTTCGTCTCGCAACTCGACCCCGTGGTCGTCCGCCTGTTCGTCGCGGCGGCGTTGGGTATGTTCCTCGGGTTAGACCGTGAGCGGTCGAAGAAGAGCGCCGGCGTTCGGACGTTCACCCTGACGAGTCTCCTCGGAGGCATCGCCGTCGCGGTCGGGAGCGACATCCTCCTCGCGGTCGGCGGGCTGTTGGTCGTCGCGCAGGCGGTGTTGCTCGGGAGTCGCGGGCTGTTCGACCGCGGGCCCCACGAAAGCGACGCCGACGGAGCCGACTCGCGGGTCGACCGCGACGCCGTCGATGATACCGATTCACACCGCGATGGAAACCGCCGCGACGACGCCGGAGTCGCCGGGTTAGACGACCTCGGCGTGAGCCTCTCGCTCACCACGTCCACGTCGCTTCTGGTCGCCTACGCGGTCGGCGCGGCGGTCGTAAGCGGCTTTGTCATCGAGGGGGTCGTCGTCGCGCTCACCTCGTCGCTCCTGTTGGTCCTGCGGCGTGAACTCCACGGGTTCGCTCGGCGACTGACGACGGACGAGGTCCGAAGCGCCGTCGAGTTCGCCATCATCGCGTTCGTCGTCTACCCGTTGCTCCCCGAGGGACAGGTCGGCCCGTGGGACGCCGTCAGCCCCCGAACCGTCTGGCTGCTCGTCGTCGCGGTGAGCGCAATCGGCTTCGTCAACTACGTCATCATCCAGCGGTACGGCGAGCGGGGCATCGCCATCACGGGGTTTTTCGGCGGACTGGTGAACTCGACGGCCGTCATCGGCGAGATAGCCGGTCGGACCAGCCGAAACCCGTCGATTCGGCCGCTCGCGGCCGGCGCGATTCTGATGGCCGACGCGGCGATGGCGCTTCGGAACCTCTCGCTCGTCGCCGTGTTCGCGCCGGAGCTCGCGGTCGAGGTGGGCGTTCCCCTCGGACTCGTCGCGCTCGTCGGGGTGAGCTACGCGCTTCACTCCCGGGAGTGGGGCGTCGACCTCGACGTGGTGTTCGAGTCGCCGTTCAGCCTCGAAAGCGCCCTCCGATTCGGCGTCTTTTTCCTCCTCGTCCTGCTCGCCTCCGCGGCGGCACAGGAGTACTTCGGCGCGACCGGGTTCGTCGTGACGAGCTTCCTCGGCGGGTTAGTGTCGAGCGGATCGGTCGTCACGACCGCAGTCACGCTCTACGGCGGCGGCACCATCGGCGAGACGACCGCCGTCGTCGGCGTCCTCGCCGGCACCGCCGCGAGCATCGCGGTCAAGGTCGCGCTCGCGGCGAGCGTCGACCGGGAACTCCTCGGGCCGGTGGCCCGCCGGAGCGCGCTCCTCGTGGCCGCCGGCGTCGTCGGCGTCGTCATCGTCACCACCGTCGCCGTTCAGCCCTGAGCGGGGGCGGGCGGAGCGGACGGGAGCGGACGCGAGCGGTCGGCACCGACGCGGGTGTGCGACCGGCGGGCAGACGGGTCGCCGCACGAGCCGATGGCTTGAGGTACGCCGGGGGCTATCGTCGCCCCACGTCCAACAAGCGATGATACTCGACTCGACTCGACGAGACCGTGGCGAACCGCGCGGGGAGCGACACCGGTCGGCTCGGAAGCCGAACGGAACGAGGCACGTCCTCGGGAGCGCCTGAGCGTGTCGGACGCGACGCGCGCCGCGCTCGCCGCGGGAACCCTCGTCGCCCTCGCCGCGACGAGCGGGAGTCTCTACTTCAGCCTCGGCCTCGGACTGACGCCTTGCGACCTCTGTTGGTACCAGCGCATCCTGATGTACCCGCTCGTCGTGGTGCTCGGGGTCGCCGCGGTCGAAGACCGACCCGGGGTCTGGAAGACGGTACTGCCGCTCTCGCTCGGTGGCCTCGCCTTTTCGGGGTACCACTCCTATCTGCAGGTCGCGCCGGGCGCGACTTGCACCGTCGGCGGCCCGTGCACGTCCATCCAGTATCCCATGCTCGGCGGTCTCCTGACGATTCCGCGACTCGCCTTCGTCGGGTTCGCCCTCGTGACGGTCCTCGCAGTCGCCGTCGCCCGCCTCGGCGGGGCCGACGACGGGTGGGGGATGTAACGTGACCGCGGTCGGGACCGCGCTCCGAGCGCCGTCGTCTCGCTAACTCTCGTCGAGGTCGACCATCGGACCGGGGTAGTCGACGCCCAGCTCGACGCCGTAGGACGCCTGTTCGTCCTCGCTCAGTTTCCACGGCTCGCGGGCGTACTCGGCGGGTAACGCGTCGAGTTCGGGGAGCCACGTCGTCACGTACTCGGCGTCCTCGTCGTAGCGCTTCGCCTGCCAGCGCACGTCGAACGAACGGTCCCGCGAGTCGTTGCCGACGCCCGCGATGTAGGCCCAGTTGCCGTAGTTCGACGCGGGGTCGTAATCGACGAGGCGCGTCTCGAAGTAGGCCGCGCCGCGTCGCCAGTCCAGTCGGAGGTCGTTTGCGAGGAACGACGCGGCGTTCTGTCGCCCGCGATTCGACATGTAGCCAGTCGCGTTCAGCTCCCGCATGTTCGCGTCGACGAAGGGGATACCCGTTTCTCCCGCCGCCCAGCGCTCGAACTGCGCGTCGTCGCTTCGCCAGTCGATGTCGGTCCGCTCGCGGATGCCCTCGCGGCGGAAGAAGTCGCTCCCGTGTTTGGCGAACTGGAACTGGAAGAAGTCGCGCCAACGGAGTTCGAAGACGAGCCAGTACGTCGAGTCGTTGGCGACCCGCCGGTCCTCGTAGCGGTCCACCTCGGCTTTGACGTACCGCGGCGAGAGACAGCCCTCGTTCAGCCACGGCGAGAGCTTCGAGGAGTAGTCGGCTCCGAGCAGTCCGTTCCGCGTCTCCTTGTACTCGCGGAGGTGGTCGCCCGTCCAGATGTACGACTCCACGCGGTCGAGCGCGGCCGTCTCGCCGCCGTCGAAGGGGAGGACGCCGCGGTCGTCGGGAGCGGGGTCGAACTCGGCGTCCGGGGTTCCGACGAACTCCGAGACGGGAGGACGTTCGCCCCCGTCGGGCGCGTCTCGGGGAAGCGGCGGGACGGCCGGTTCGGGAAGCGGGTCGCGGCCGGCGGGGTTGCCGACAGCGGGGTCGCCGACGCGCGCGCTTCCGTGCCCAGTCTCCGCGTCTGTGTCGGCGTCTTCGGCGGCCGATTCGACCGCCTTCCGAAACGTCGTGTACGTGTCCGGGAGCTCCGAGAGCGCCATCGGGAGGTCATCGAGGTGGGTGAGCGTGTGGCCCCAGAAGCGCCGGAGTTCGACGCCGTCGTCTCGGAGCTCCGTTTCGACCGCCGATTCGACCCGCGACTCCTCGGGCGTCGGGCGCGTGTGGACCGTCACGAAGTCGGCGTCGACGGCGGCGGCCACCTCGGGGAGGACGGACTCGGGGCGACCCTCGCGGACGAGGAGGTCGCTTCCGCGGTCGCGGAGCGACGACCGCAGGTCGGTCAGCGATTCGAGCCGGAAGCGGACGCGGTGCGCGCCGGTCTTCTCGAAGTCGAAGGAGTCGGCCCCACCGAACGGTCGGTCGCCGTACTCTCGGGGGTCCACGCAGTAGACGGGAACCACGCGGTCGGCGTCACAGGCGGCCGCGAGCGCCGCGTTGTCGTGCAGGCGGAGGTCGCGGCGGAACCACGCGAGCGAAGTTGACTCGGACATCGTCGGCGGCGCTTAGGATGGGGCTGACTTGAGTCAAACGGCGGATTCAGGGCTAGTGGAATCTGACGGACCGCGACCGTGTCTCCGAGCTACGTCCGGCTTCGCGTCTGTAAGCCGAGTTCCGCGCCGGCGACGACCGCGACCGCGGTGAGCGCGAGACCGGCGACGAGCCGCGGGTCCACCTCGCCGATGACGGGGACGCCCATCCAGCCGGCGACGAGGAGCGCGAGGCCGGCGAGACACGTCGCGAGCGACAGGAGCGCCAGCGGTGGCTGTGTCGGCTCCGCGTCGGCCAAGAAGTAGTCGAGTTCGGCGGCGCTCGACCCGAGCGAGACGGTCTTCGCCCGCGAGTCGTACGCGACGATGCGGAGCGAATCGAGTTTGGGCAGATGCGTCTGGTGCAGTGAAATGTAGACGCTCTGCCGGACGTTCTTGGGGGGCGGCGACTCGCCGGACTCTATCTCGGCGATGTGCTCGGCGAGGTCGCCGACCGACTCCGGGCCGTCCCCGTCGCGCAGTCGTTCGAGCGCGAGCCGCCGCCGCTCGTTTCTGAGCACGTCGTGGATGTCCGCCTCGTCGAGCGAATCGTCCGCCGACTCGTCCACGGTCGGCGACTCAGCGTCGACCATCGCCCCGCTCAGAGCCAGTCATCGGGCTTCGTGTCGTAGTCGACCTCGCCGGCGGCGATACGCGCTTCCAGTTCGGGGTCGAGGTCGTGTTCCTCGAACGACTCGCCGTCGTACCGAATCCGGATGGCCCGCTCTTCGGGCGTCGGCTCGCGCCCCCGTCGCCGGGCGACTTCCACCTCGTGTTCGTCGAACTCCTTCGTGATGGTCATCAGATTCACCGGGCGACCCCAGAGGTGGTAGACGCGCTCTAAGACGCCCTTCGCCTGTTTCATGTCGAGGATGACGCCGTTGTACTGGTGGCCCAACAGGAGCTCCCCGCGGTTGTCGAAGTTGCCGTCGTACACCGCGATGGTCGGCTTCCCGAAGTTGGTGAACTGGAACAGGAGCTTCTTTTTCACGTCGCGGTACTCCGACGAGGAGACGCGGAACTGCTGTGACGACTGGGAGAACTCGTAGGCGAAGTAGTGGTTCGCGCGGACGAACTCCTCGGAGAGGAACGCGTCGAGGAACGTCACGTCGTTGTGACTCTCGCGAATCTCGCGCATGCGGTCCCACCCGGCGGTCTTGTCCACGTCGGCGACGGCGTCCGCGACGCTGTCGTACACCTCGTCGTCGAACATGTACCGCGAGAGCTGTTCGAGCTCCGAGCGCCGAATCCGACTGAGGAACCCGCGGTTCTGCGCTTTGACCAGCGAGTAGTGTCGCTCCGCGAGCCCCGCGTAGGTGAGGAGCTTCCACGGGTAGGCGTCGAGGTCCAGCGAGTCGTCGCCCGAGAGCGCTCTGTCGAGCGTCTCGTGGTCGACTCTGGGGTCGTCGGGGCCGAGCTCGGACAGTTCGTCGAGGGAGTCGGCGCTGACGCCGTCGATGGCGGGGTCCGCCCGGAGGAGTTCCTGCACCTCGTCGAAGTCGACCGTCTCGCGGAAGTTGCGCCACGTGACGCCCTTCACGCGCAGGAGCTTGTCGGCGACCTCCGCGCGGTTCGTCGAGTTCTCGATGTACTCCCACAGCTCCTTGCCGAGTTTGTAGGGGTTGAGCCCGGGCGACCCGAGGACGCGCGACTGGTGGTCGGCGTAGGTGACGAACTCGTCCGTGCCGGCGAACTGCTCGTCGGCCATCATGAGCGACTCCCAGTAGGCCGCCCACCCCTCGTTCATCACCTTCGTCATCTTCTGGGCGGCGAAGTAGTACGCCTCCTCGCGGAGCATGTCGAGGACGTCCTTCTGCCACGGCTCCATCTCCTCGGCCTTGCCCGTCTCCTCGTCGTACCGCATACCGTGTTCGCGGACGTACGCGAGCACGTCCTTCCGGGGGTCGGTGAGCTTCGCGGCCTCGCGTTCGGCCTCTTCGACCGCATCGAGCCACGCGTCGTCGAACACCTCGCGGCGCACGTCGTCGGAGATATCGAGGCTGTCCAACTGGGCGCGGATGTCCTCGGGGATGTGACCGTCCTCGTCGGCGGCGGCCTCGCGGATGGTCCGGTGCTGGTCGATGGTGTCTTCCAGACAGAGGACGGCGTCGATGAACTTCTCCACGTCTTCCCGGCTGATTTCGGGGTTTTCGACGTACCGCTCGATAGTCTGGGCGTGGCGTTCGAGCATCGCGGCCGCGGCGAACTGCCCCTCGTCGGAGAACAGCCCGAACCACTGGTTGTTCTTGAAGAAGTCCGAGTGCGCCTCGACGTGGGTGATGACGGCCTTCTGGTCGGCCAGCGAGTTCGACTCTTGGAGGAAGGCGTTCGCCGGGTCGTCGTTGTTGACGATTTCGAACGCCTTGCCCATGCCGAACTGGTCGGTCTTCCGCTGGCGGTCGTACGTCATCCCCCACCGCCAGTGCGGGTAGCGCTCTTGGAACCCGCCGTAGGCGATGAGCTGGTTCATCTCGTCGTAGTTGACCACCCAGTAGTTCACCGGGTAGGGGTCGAGTCCGAGCTTCTCGGCGAGCGCGCCGGCCTCCCGGACGGGCTCGTCGAGTCTGGCGGCCTCGCGCTGTGCGTCTCTGCGGTGTCGTCTGAAACTCATTCTGCTGTCGCCTCCGTGCTGAGGATGGTGTAGATGGCGTCGATGACGTCGTCGGGCTCCGAGACGTACGCGACGACGACGTTGCCCTGCTCGCCGAGGCTCCGTTCGACCTCTTCTGCGTGGGTTGCGTTGATTGCGGTCCCGCCGGGCTGGGTCTCCACGTAGGCGTGGAGGTTCGCGTCGATCTCCTCCATGAGCGGGACGACGCGCTCTTTCGTGTCGTTCGAGGAGTTCTCGGAGTCGCCCGCGGCGAAGACGTAGCGGTTCCACTCGCGCCACGGGTAGCGCTCGTCCAAGACCTCCTTGGCCAGTTCGTAGGCCGACGAGATGCGCGTCCCGCCGCCCGAGCGGATGCCGAAGAACTCGTCGCGTTCGACCTCCCACGCCTCGGCGTCGTGGGCGATGTAGACGAACTCGGCGTGGTCGTACTTGCCCGTGAGATACCAGTCGAGCGGGGTGAACGTGCGCTCGACGAGTTCGCGCTTCGTCTCCCGCATCGACCCCGACACGTCGCGGATGTTGACGACCACGACGTTCGACTGCTTCTTCTCGACGACCTCGGGGTGGCGGTAGCGCTCGTCCTCGCGGCGGAACGGAATCTCGCGGAGCCCCTCGCGGCGGATACGCTGGATGGGAGTCGTCCGCTCGACGTGCTCCTCCATCTCCGCGAAGGTGGCCCACGTCCCCCGCTCGTCGTCCGGGATGCGGCCCCACTCGTCTTCGATCCACGCCATCGAGACGAGGATGTTCTGCTCGCGACACCACTCGAACACCCCGCGGGCGGTGGTGCCGTCGACTTTCATCGCCTCGCGGACGAACTCCTCGTCGAAGTCCATCGCCAGCTTGCGCTTCAGCCCCTCCTTGAACAGGCGCTCGAAGTCGAGGGTGCTGTGGGGGCCGCTCCGGGTGATGTCGGTGAAGTCGCCTTCGACCTCTTCGATGACCTCCTTGCCCTTCGGCTCGAGTTCGAGGCCGAGTTCCTCGTCCAACGCCTCGGCGAACTGCTCGGGGTCCATCTCGTAGTACTCGTGTTCGGCCCCTTCCTCGCCGGGCTCGCCGTCTTCGCCCTCGCCGTCGCCGGGTTGCGGCTGGCCGAGCGGCTGGCCCACGTCGGGCGTGCCGCCTTTGCCCTGTCCGACGCCGCCCGTGTCGAGGCGGTCGTACTTGAACTCCGGCAGGTCCACGACCTTGATGGGTATCTTGATGTCTTTCGACCCGGACGCGCCGAGGTCGCCGTAGGAGATGAACTCCTTGAGGTCTTCGCGGCGCTCCTCGCCCACTTCGCGGAATCGTTCGAGGTCGTCTCTCAGTCCCATGTGTGGCTCACCTCCTTCATCACGGCGCGGCTGGTCAGCTCGGCCGACGCGGCGGTGTAGCCGCGGTCGACCAGTTCGTCGATGGTGCGCGCTTTCACCCGCGCCGTCTCGGTGTTCGCCGGCGGGTCGTCCCACTGCCGGGGGTCGAGGTCGGAGAACAGCCGCCGCACGTCCTCCCAGTCGTGGGTTTCGAGCACCGTCCGGATGACCGGAATCTCGGTGAGGTCTACGTCGGAGACCGTAAAGCCCTCGTCGCGGTTCTCCCACGCGTAGCGGTTGAGCGCGGTGATGACCTTCTCGTTGCGGAACTCCTCGACCGACTCGGCGGGCTCGTTGCCCTCGTAGTCGTCCGGCGAGAAGCGCCCGAGGTGCTCGGTCTCGAACAGTTTCATGAGAAGCGGGTCGGGGTCGACCGGCCCGCGCTCGGTCTCTATCTGTCCGTCGGACGCCCACGCGTAGACGTGTTCGACGTACTCCTCGACCGTCTCGCGCTCGACGCCCTTGTCGGCGAGAAGCGCGTCGAGCACGTCCGCCTCCTGCTGGTCGAAGATGTACGATTTGACGGTTGCGATGCGGCCCTCGTACTCCGAGGACTCCGCCCGCGAGAACACGGGCGCGTCCGAGAGTTCGGCGACCATCTCGTCGAGCACGTCGGTCGGCATCACCACCGACGACACGTCGAGGTCGGGGTGTCTGCGGTCGACGCGGTCGTGGAGCAGGTCGGCGATGACGTCGCGGGTGAACGTCACGGGAATCCCGTGGGTCCCCTCGTCGTCGCCGACGAACTCGAACGCCGACACCTCGCGGCGCTGGTCGCCGACCTGCAGGTAGCCGCGGTCGAACAACAGCGCCTTGTCCACGAGGTCGAACTCGAGGTCCGGGTCGCGCGGCACGTCGTCGCCGTCGAGGCGGGTCACGACGCTGTAGAGCGCCGCGGCCTCGACGGTGTGGGGCGCGAGCTCGCGGGTGCGGACCTCGCCCGGCCCCTCCCGCACGTCCAGCGAGACGGCCTCGGCGACGCGGTCGGCCATCGCCTCGGGGTCGTCGGTCCAGACGCTCGTCTCGTTTGTCAGCTCGCGGCGGATGAGTTCGGCCTCCAGCGAGAGGTTCGTCAGGTAGCGGAACTCGTGTTTGTTGAGCCGGCGCTTGAGCGCCTTCAGCGGGTCGCGACCGTTCCTGTCGGCGTACTTGTCGAGTTCGGCGTCGAGGTCCGGGTTCGAGATGATGACGAGTTGAGTGTCGATGTCCATCCCGATTCCCTTGTCCAGTTTGACGTGGCCCTCGTCGGGGACGTTCAGGAGCTTCTGGAGCAGGTCGGCGTGCTGGGTGGCGTCCTCGACGATGGTGAGGAGGCCGTTGCCCTGCGAGAGCACGCCGTCGTAGCTGAACGCCTGCGGGTTCTTCCGCCCGCGGGAGTTCAGTTCGCGGAGCATGCTCGGCATCCACGACCCCACCAGTCGCTCCTTGGGCGAGCCGTCGTCCTCCGAGTGGAGAACCCCGACGCCCCGGCCGACGTCGACGACGTAGTTCTTCACCCGGAGGTGTTTCGGGTCGGTGACGGCGCTGAAAAGGTCGGGTTTCCCCGCCCGGCGGAACTCCTCTTCGAGGTAGGTGTACGCCTCCAGACAGAACGGGTCGAGGTCCTCGTCCACGTCGATGGGGATGTGGTCGCCGTTCCTGCTGTTGAGGTCGGCGAGCAGTCGCTTGCGCACGTCGGCGGGGAACACCGAAAGCGGGTGCGACTGGACCGGGCTCTCGTACCAGTCCTCGTCGTCGGCGTCGACCTCGCCGCCGTAGGACAGCCCGCGGGTGTCGTCGGCGTTGGCGACGTTCCACTCGACGGTGTAGCGCCGCCCCGCGTCGGTCTTCGAGTACTCCCGGAGGCCGTTGATGAGACAGCGTTTCAACTCGGATTTGCCCGTGGCCGTCGGGCCGTCGAACCAGACGATTTTCTCGGCCTTGCCGCGGTCGGCGGCGATGGTTCGCAGGTCGTCGACGAAGGCGTTGAGCACCTCCGTGTTGCCGAGTACCGCGTGCTCGCCGTCGTTTGCGGGGTCGTCGAAAAAGCGGTAGCGCTCTTTCTTCTCGCCCTGTTCGACCACCTGTCGGGTCCCCATCGACTCGATGGCTTCCAGGAGGTACTTCGACGCGTGGGAGGCGATAGACGGCGACTCGAACGCGGCGTCGACGTACTCGCCGAGGCTCATCGGCTCCTCGTAGGTGCCGCGGAGCGCCTCGTCGGCCTCGCGGATGTAGTCTCGCATGGTCACCCCTCGAGTTCGGTCTTCGCCACCTCCGCACCGGCGAACTCGAGCACCTCCCGTGCGCCGTCGCGCGAGTAACCCTGGTCGACGAGCGCGTCGATCCACGCGTTGCGCTCGTCGTCGTCGAGCTCGTTCGCGCTCACGAGCGCCGAGAAGTTGATGTTGTGCTTCTTGTCCTCCCAGAGTTTGCGTTCGAGGGCGCGGCGGAGGCGGTCGTTGTCCTGCGGGTTGAACGACGTGCCCTCGCGAGCGCGCCGGGAGACCCAGTTGGAGACCTCCTGTCGGAAGTCGTCCTTGCGGTCCTCGGGGATGTTGAGCTTCTCCTCGACGGCGCGGAGGAACTTCTCGTCGGGCTCTTGGTCGCGGCCCGTCAGTTCGTCTTCGACCGTCGCGTCGTCGATGTACGCCATGACGTGGTCCATGTACTTCTCGCCCTGCCGGCGAATCTCGTCGATGTCGTAGGCGAGGGCGTGGCGCACGTCCTCGATGGCGCGCTCTTTGTACTCCTCGCGGACCATCTCGAGGTAGCGGTGGTAGCGTTCGAGGTTCTCCTCGGGAATCGACCCGTGGTTTTCGAGGTTCTCTTCGAGGTGGGTGAAGGATGACAGCGGCGAGAGGTAGCCCCGGCCGCGGTGGGTCGCGTCCATGATGGCCTCGGCGATTTCGTCGCCGATGAACCGGGCGGAGACGCCGTCCATCCCCTCTGCGATGTCGGCTTTCTTCCCGCCCTCCTCGCGGAGTTTGCGCACGTCGACGTCGTCGCCGTCGTCCAGCTCGCCGTTGTAAGCCTTCGCCTTCTGGACGAGCGAGATGGTGTCGGAGTCGGGTTCGACGATGCGCGTCAGGACGCCGAACAGCCCGGACATCTCCAGGGTGTGCGGCTCGACGTGGATGTCGGGCACGTCGGCGTTCCGGAGCATTTTGCGGTAGATTTCGGCCTCCTGTTCGTATTCGAGGACGTACGGGAAGTCGATGCGCTTGGTCCGGTCGTTGAACGCCTCCATCTTCTCGTCGCCCTTCTTCTCGCGGTATTCGGGCATGTTCGTCCGGCCGACGATGACCTGGTCGATGTCGATTCGGGGGTTGTTCTTCGGCTTGATGGTCTGTTCCTGCGAGGCGTGCAGGAAGTCGTAGAGGAACTCGCGCTGGAGCTTCAGCAGTTCCTCGCCGGAGAAGATGCCGCGGTTCGCGTTACAGAACGCGCCGGCGTAGTCGAACGCCCGCGGGTCGGACTCGCCGTACACCGCGAGCTTCGAGTAGTTGACGTCGCCGGTGAGTTCGGTCTCGTCTTGGTTCTTCTTGTCCTTCGGCTCGAACGTCTCGATGCACTGGCGTTTGTTCTCGGAGGCGACGAGCCGGATGACTTCGATGTGGTTCTCGACGACCTCCTCTAAGTCGTCGTCGTAGTGGGCGAGCAGTCGGTCCATGTAGAACTCCGAGGCGGGGTCTAACGCCTGGTCGTTCCGGATGGTGTAGGGCGCGTCGAGGTTCTCGTTCAACTGCTCGATGACCACGTCGCGCTGTTCCTGCGGGAGCAACACGAGCGGGTCCTGATTCATCGGCGACTGGACCACGTCGTCGGACGGGTCTTGGTCGCGGATGACGTCGCCGATGTTCGTCCACCGGAAGGTGTACATCCGCCCCTCGTCGGACATGGTGTAGTCCTCGAAGTAGCGGCGGGAAATCCAGTCGAAGTGGGACTTCCCGGAGCCGACGGGGCCCAAGAGGAGTTTGATACGCTTTTCGGGGCCGAGGCCGCGGGCCCCCGATTTCACCTTGTTGACGAACTCGTGAATCGACTCGTGGACTTCGCGGCCGTAGAAGACGTTCTCTCCGTCGTGAAGGGGGTCTTCGGAGGCCATGAGGTACTCCACGACGCCCGCGTCCTCGTCGTAACGGGTGCCGTAGAAGTCGAACATGTCCGCCACGCGCTGGTGGGCGTTGCGAGCGATCTTTGGGTGGGCGTAGACCTCTTCCAAGTACCACGCGAAGCTCTTGGCCTCGCGGAGGTCCGCGGGCACGGAGTCTTTGTAGTGCTTGCTCAGGTCTGCGAGTGTTTCAATTTCGCCGGTCATTGTTCGTGGAGCCTCGTCGGACCAGCCGTCCGGAGACGACCGAGGGCGACGCGCCCGCGTTCGCGGGTCGCAGACGACACCTCCCGAGCCACGGACCCGCGGCGACAGACCGCGGGCGGTGAATCGAAGTGCGTCGCCGCCGCTACGCGCTCACAACAGGTCGGCGACGGGCGACAGAATCGGCGATTTGCGGACGATGCGTGACGGCTCGCTCGGCCCGGGGACCGAGACTATCAATCAATGAGGGGCGTTAACATATAACGCTTTCTGTGAGAGTAGTCAACTGATTGTCTCGAACGCCGACTAATCCAGATACGTACCACATCGAGTGACCCTCCAACTGGTCGACGTATGTCGATTTAATCGGCGGTTCAGTCGGTTGGCGGTCCCGTTAATCGGGTCGGTTGGGATTCATGTCGTCTGTGGTGGGTCGCTTTCGAAGGGCAGACCTGCCCCGGTCGAGGCGGCGTCGCGGCGTCGCGGCGACCGCGGGCGCGACCAGCAGACGCGGCGGAAGCGGGAAGGCTTAGGACGCCCGACGGACTAGCACGCCTATGACCGACCTGCCCGACGGGTGGACCCTCTGGAACGACGAACCCGAGGGGCGGCGCATCCTCGCGTTTCGGCCCGACGTGTTCAACGAGAGCGCCTTCCCCGCCGAGTGCATGCCAACCGTCTTCGTGTGGAACGGGTCGCGGGCGAACCGTCCGGGTGCGACGCAGATTCGCACCGAGACGTGGCACGCCGTGCTCTCTCTCGAACCCGAAATCGAGGTCGTCGTCGAGGCGTTCGACTCCCGCGAGGCGGCCGTCGAGGGCGCGACCGACATCGCCGGGCGGTTTTCCGACGGCGAGATAGACTACCGGAGCGCCTACCAGGTCCCCCGCGAGGACTACTTCGAGAAGCTCGACGAGCTGACCGGGCGGGAGCCTTAACCGCCTCGCAGGAGAATTCCCGCTATGACCTCCGTCACTCTCGTCGGTGCCCGCCTGACCGACCCCGGCACCGAGTTCGTCTACCACGGTGAATCGAGCGCCTGCGAGGGCTGTCCGTATCGCCGCCAGTGTCTCAATCTCACCGAGGGCGTCCGCTACCGGGTCCTCGACGTGCGGGAGAACACACAAGTCCTCGACTGCGCCGTCCACGACGAGGGCGTCCGCGCCGTCGAGGTCGAACCGGCCCCGGTCACGGCGAACGTTCCCTCGAAGGGCGCGTACGCCGGGAGCAAGGCCAGCCTGCAGGGTCCCTGCCCGCACACCGAGTGCCCGAGCCACGAGTACTGCGTCCCCGAGGGGGCGGAGTTCGACCAGGAGTACCGCATCCACGACGTGGTCGGCGACCCCCCGCACGACCACTGTCACCTCGACCGGAACCTGACGCTCGTCGAGTTCGAACCCGCCGACGAATAGGTTTTTGCGGTCTCCGATTCCGACGGGGTGACTCTACTCCTCGACGAGAGACGCGTCGCGCGGGGGAAACGAGAGAGCCGACCGACTACGGGAGCGTGCCGACCTTCTCGCCGGCGTAGCCAAAGATGTCCGCGTAGCCGTACGCCGAAAGGAGAATGGGGTAGAACTCGCGGTCGGCGACGAACCGCTCGGCGTCGGCGCGGGCGAACGTCTCGCCGGCGGCGACGGGTTCGAAGTTGGTCGCGTGGACCTCGTACTGGTCAGCCGGCGGCTTGGGAAGCCGTTCGAGCAGGCGGAACACGTCGAGGCTGTTCTCCTCGGGGACGCCGAGTTTCAGCCGGTCGTCTTCGGTCTGCGAGTCGGGTTCGTCGGGTGCGCCGCTCTCGCTTCCCCCGTCGCTCGCAACCGCGGGCGCGGGGAGAGCGTTGGTCGCGGTGAGGAACGCCCGGATGAGCCAGTAGGCGTTGTCGGCGGCTTCGTCGGACTTCTGGAGGCCGGCTTCGGCCTCGATGGTGTGGGCGTGTTCGATGAGGCGGCCCTCCGCAAAGTGGTTCGTCTCGACGGCCACGTCGACCGGGAGCCGGGGGAGAATCGACCGGGAGATGGCGTCGACGGCGTCCACGATGGCGAAGGGTTCGGCGTACGACTGGGTGGAGTGAATCGAGAAGGCCGTGGTGCCGCGGACCTCGCGGCCGAGGTCGTGGGCGAGGCGTCGCTCGTGGCTCTCGGCGTTTGGGTCGCCGGGGAACGCCCGGTTGAGGTCATCGTCGAGGTAGCGCTCGTCCGCCGCCAGCGCCTCCTCGTTGGCGACGATGAGCTTCACCGGCCGCTCGACGTCGGGGTCCTCCGCGACGAATCGCTCGATGGCACGAGCACCACAGGGCTCGTCGCCGTGGATGGACCCGACGACCGACACTTCCGGCGTGCCGTCACCGAGTTCGTAGATTCGCATTGCCCGTTTCTAGGACTGGACGCTAATGGACCTTTAGATTCTCCCGGTTCGCGCCGCTTTCGCGAACGCACGCGCCGAGACGGGCGGCGTGGGACAACCGCGACTCGCGGCCTGACGCGGTCAGTGGTCGAGTTCCTCGGCGTACTCGTAGTCGGCGGGGTAGGCGGTCGCGCGGTGTCCGTCGAGGGCTATCTGCCAGCCGTGGAGCGCCGTCGGGTCGTCCAGCGCCGCCCGGAGGGTCTCGCGCACGTCGTCCACGTCGACGCCGTAGAAGTCGTCCGGGACGCCGCGAATGTACTCCAGCGCCGTCTCGAACAGCGACCGCATCCCGCATCGTTCTCGAAGTCGAAGTGTTTGTACGCGCCGGCGGCGACCTGCACCATCCCGTGGAGGAAGGCGCTCTCGGCGGTCCCCGCGCCGTAGTTGTACCACTCGTCTTCGAAGATTGACTGCGTAAGTGTAAACAAATTCTAAGAATTATGGTGAGCGGACATGATGGTGAGCACCCGGCCCGTGCGTTTCGTCCGTTTGGGACGAGGTGAACGCAAGCCGGAGCCGCGGGAGTGCGGCCCCGGACTCAATCAAGTGACAACGAACCCGACCAAGACGCACCGTGAGTGAGTCTTTGGGTCCGCGTTGCCCTTGCGGGCACGTGAGTCCACGGCCGGCGACTATAAAGAGGCTCGAGATTAACCGTTTTCTGACACTTACAAACCACTTTACAACGCTATTTCGGACGTATTGATGTTTGATTTATGAAATATCTCCGCATGGCCTCAACCATGTCGCAAGACAACACCGACCGACACCGCGGGCACCGAACGCACCGAGAGCATGAGCAGGAGCATGGCGGACCCCTCCGAGGTTGAGGCGGCCGTCAAGTCCGCGTGGGGCACCGAGGGGACCACGCCAAGGCGGCCACGGTGGAGAAAGAGGCCGCCCGCGTGTTTCGGTGGCAATCGGAGTGGCGTATGACCTCGGAGCTTGAGGACCTCCTTGAGCGAGTCGAGGATCTTGAGGAGCGCGGAGCAAGAAAAAAATCTCCCTCGGCCGGCCCCCTCGGCGGACACCATGAAAGTATGGGTCCGCGTGCACGAGGGGATACGCTCCGATTTAGAGGCGTGGGTCGCGGACCCCGAGAACAACGCGCAAAAGCACGAGGTGCTCCGGGCGATTATCAAAGAGCGGCTCAAGGGTGGCCGCGCCCGGCGGACCGAGGAGAAACTCGCCAGCGTGGTGGACACCGCCGAGGGCCTCTTGGCCGAGGTTAATCCCAACTCCGAGGACGGTCTCACTCACCGGGAGAAAGTCACGTTGGCTATCGCCAGCAACCTCGGTGAGGCCTTTGATGAGGAGACCCTTTCCGGTGCGATTGACGCCGAGACCTCGGGGAGCGACTACTACCACGAGGAGTATGCTCCGAGGGTCATTGAGCACAAAGGCGTGAGGTGGTGGGAGAAACAGCACAGGCCAGACGTGTTTCTTGCTCTCGACGTGTGGGACGCCAAAATGACCACCGAGATACTCCGTAACCTCGGTGGCACCGTGGAGGGCACCGGCGAGTCGCCACCGCCACCGTTCACCAAAGCCGAGTTTACTCAAGCCGCCAAGGCCGCGGGTATTGAGGAGTCTGATTGGAACCGGGAGACCGCCAACAAATACCGGGAGCGGGTGCTTGACCGGATTGAGTTTGCGTGGAATCCCGAGACCGAGCGGTTTGAGCCGGGTGACGGGGATACGCCGGACGCACCACACGGCCGAGACACCGAGGAACCGGCCGCCGAGGCGGAAATGGACGCGCTCATGGCCGCCGAGGTGGCGACGGACGGCGGGAGGGACCGGCCTTGAGCCGTCCCGAGTTGGCCCTCGGCACCTACGCGGTGCACCGTTGCGAGACGGTGCCGGCCACCCGTGACGCGCCGGCCGTGCACGTGGTGCTCCCGCCCCGCCGGCCGGGCGAGACGCCGCTCTCGGACCTCCGGGACGCCGGGCACCGCGTGGTGGCCTACGGGGTGCTCCCCGAGGAGATACCGGAGTGCTCCGAGGCCGAGAGCTATCCGGGGTGCGAGCACCTTCTTGTCACGTCGGTCCGGGAGTAGGACCTCGGCCGGCTCCACCCGTTACCGTTCGGCCAACCGACGCCGAAACTCCACCATGTCCCGCGGGTGTTGGTGGTCTCGTGCCCATTGCTTGACCTCGACCGCTCCGTCGCACCGCTCCGCCGTCTCGCAAATCGTGCACTTGGCGGTAACGCCAATCACCATGATGGGGTTGTCCGTCTCGGGCATTTCGTCGGCGTATTCCATACGCGGGATGTTACCGTGACGACAAATAAAGGTCCGTTGCGGGATTAGCCGGCCGTCCGACGGGGTTACGTGAGTGGGGCCCAAAGTTGGCCCCATGAACGACCACACCCGAGACGACACCGTAGGTCCGCCGACCTCCGGCACTCCGACCGGGTGGGACGCCGACCGCGGGCCGTCAAACGGGTGGGAGCACGGCACGCTCCGGCGGGCCGTGATTCACGGCGTGCGGCTCTACAACTCGGGGGAGTTTCACGAGGCCCACGATTGTTTTGAAGCAGAGTGGTATAACTACGGGAGCGGCACCATGGAGAGCGCGTTTCTCCACGGTATGGTGCAGGTGGCCGCGGGAGCGTACAAGCACTTTGACTTTGAGGATGACGCCGGTATGCGCTCCCTCTTTGAAACCGCCCTCCAATACCTCCAAGGCGTGCCTCGGGACTACTACGGCGTGGACCTACTCGACGTGCGGACCACGCTCACCAACGCGCTCAATGACCCGACGGTGCTCCACGGGTGGGAGATTGAGCTTGACGGGGAGCACCCGGTGGCGCGAGAGGTGGACCGAGAGTATGCCGAGGCGCTTGAGTGACCGTTACGATTTGTTCACACCTTACAAACCAATTTCGAAGCAGTCGCAGTCGTGGCTCTCGTGGAAGTCACCGGAGTTGAACAGGCGAACGCCGTGTTCGACCGCCCGCCGGAGCGTCGCGTGCTCCCACGTCCGCAGTTCGTCGTCCCACCCCGACGGGTTGCCGAGCGGCGGGGCGACGCTCGGGTCGCGGGTGTGTTCGTCCATGTAAGTCAGGGCGACCGGGAGGCCGGTAACTCCATCGGTGGCGCAATCGGTCGCGCGGTTTTTCGTGCTGGCGCGACAACGGTCGGGCGTGACGGACGCGATAGCATGCACTTACTGCGGGAGCGACGTCCGGCGTCACGACCCCGTCTTCGTGGAGGAACTCGAAGCCGGAACTCGCGTGGCGGCAGGCGCGTTCTGCAACTACGCGTGTCTTTCGTCGCACATCGACGCGGCGGGGCTCGCAACCGGCGCGTCCTGCGAGTGGCGGCCGGAGTGAGTGTCGTCGGCGGTTTCCTCGTCGCCGAGCAGTTCGGCGGCGTCGTCTGACGTTTCGCAACGTTTTAGCGGGCTCCCTGTCGTACTTGAGTACGCGCGAGGGTAGCTAAGTCAGGAAAAAGCGGCGGACTCAAGATCCGCTCCCGTAGGGGTCCGTGGGTTCAAATCCCTCCCCTCGCACTTCTGCCGAAAAACGACGCGATGAGCGGTGAGTGCGCCCCGCAGGCTTCGACTCGGGGGAGCGTAAGCGACCGTGGTGGACCCCCTTCCGGGGGCGAGCAGACGGACGCCGAGCAGGACCGTCGTGCCGATATAAACCCGGCCGCTCGACCGCCGACGCCGTCTGTTCTACTCCCGCGAGTTTCTCGGCCACGCCGCCGCGACAGGGACGCCACGCGTCTCCAGAGATATCCCGAACGATTCATCATGAACAGACCACGTTTCCGGTGAAAACAGCCGGATGGGAGTCGACCGAGAACGACATTCGACGACGAATTCGACTGACCTATCGACCGAACTGACTATCGGTTTTCGCTGACTTCCCCAAAAATATCAGAAACATTCATTATGTTATCGAGCCTACCGTAGTGTTGCCGGAAGCGCAAGGACGCACCGGATGACCAAACCGAATCTGTCGGGCGACGTGAAAGGCGTCGACGACGGTACGCATCGCAAGATGTGGAGGAATGGAATCGACACGAACACCGAGTCTTTCGTAACAGGAAGACGAGGTCAAAGTGCCGAAGAGGAACCGAAACAGCCCCGTAACCGCTCTGCGAGCGAGTGGCAGGAAGACCAAGTACCGGACCACGAGGAATTGGAGTTCGGGAACTCGGCGCAAGCCGAAAACGGTCGTGAGGGCTGTGGAAAACGTCTTCCGTCCGGGTTCTAATTGCGGATTCTGGCTTTTCCGTTATTTACCCTCCGAGCGAGCGGTTCGCCTCGTGGGGGCGCGCAGTTCACGACTCGTCGAGTCGGCGGTGCGTCGGCGGTGCGTCGGCGACGACGTTACGGGCGAACCAACTGGCTCATCAGTCGGAGATACTCCGAGGCGACGAGCGGTTCGTCGGCCGCGGTTCGCTCGACGGCCGTCACGCCGTGCTTCAGTTTCTCCTTGAGCGGACTCGGGGGTACCTTGTGGCCGAGCACGCGTGACGCCGTCTCGACGTGTTCCAGCGCGGTTTCGGCGTCGCCGGCTCTGACCGCCGTTCTGGCGTCGTCGAAGGACGCCTCGAGCGACTCGCGGACCCGCGCCGGGAGGTCGATAGCGTCTGACACGCCACGAGGTAAACCGTCCATCGACATAAGCCACCGGGCCGCGCCACCGTCGGGTCGGTGGATATAGGCACCTGCCGGTCCTGCCACGCTCATGAACGAACTCGACGCCCGAGCGGACCGGGCACAGCGCGCGGCTCGAGATGGCGGCGCGGTCGCGCGGCGCGCCTTCAGAACCGGCGTCGCCGTCGAGACGAAAGGCGGGAAGACGGACGTGGTCACGCAGGCCGACAGGGACGCCCAGCGCCGCGTCATCGACCGAATCCGCGGCGCGTTCCCCGACGACCCCATCGTCGGTGAGGAGGACGACGAGCTCAAGTCGGTACCCGAGACGGGGCCCGCGTGGGTCGTCGACCCCATCGACGGGACGAACAACTTCGTGCGCAACGTCCCGGTCTGGGCGACCGCGGTCGCCGCCGTCCGCGACGGCGACCCCGTCGCGGCGGCCAACTACCTGCCCGCGCTCGACGACTGCTACGCGGCCGACGACGAGGCGGCCTACCGTAACGGCGAGGAGATTTCGGTGAGTCGGCGCGACGACCCCGAGACGTGTACGGTCTGTCCGACGTTCTGGTGGGACTACGACGCCCGCGACGAGTACGCCGCGGCGGCCCGCGCCATCGTCACGCGCTTCGGCGACCTGCGGCGCTACGGGAGCATGCAGGTCGTGCTCTCGTACGTCGCCGACGGCTCGCTCGACGGCGTCATCACGAACAAGCGGGCGAACCCGTGGGACTCGGTCGCCGGCGCACACCTCGTTCGGATGGCTGGCGGCACGGTCACCGACCTCGACGGCACCGAGTGGCGACACGACTCGGAGGGCCTCGTCGCCTCGAACGGGCGCGTCCACGACGCGGTGCTCGAGGCGGCGCGGGAAATCGACGGGCGGTAGCACCGCCGGGAGGCGGTCGGCCGATTCCGGCAGGGTGGGGCCGTCGAACCCCACCGCGGACGTGCGCGAGTTCTCATCCGCAAGTGCGAAGTCACCCCCATTGGAAGGGATAGCATGGACCTCGACGCGACGGACCGGGCGATTCTCCGGATTCTGATGGAGGACGCGCGGACCCCGTTCAGCGAAATCGCCCGCAGAATCGACATGTCGAGCGCGACGGTTCACGACCGGGTCGGTCGGATGGAAGACGCCGGCGTCATCGAGGGCTACCACGCCCACGTCGACCCGCGGGAGGTCGGGCTGGGCACCTCCGCGCTGGTCGGCTTCCGAGTCAAACAGGGCCGCGAGAAGGAGGCGCTCCAACAGCTCCGCGACATCGACGGCGTGCAAGAGATCAACCTCACCACCGGCGAGTGGGACGTGATGCTCCGGGTGTACGCCGAGGACACCGACGCCCTGCGCGAACTCATGTTCGACCACATCGCCGAACTCGACGGCTTCTCGCGGTCACAGACGATGGTCATCCTCGGGACCGAGTACGACGACCCGGTGTTGCCGATTCGCGAACCGGACGACGAGGACTGAGCACCGCCCGACCGGGGCCAACATCGCCGTCGTCGCGTGCACAACGCGTGCGGGAGACCGGAACCCTCAACAGGCCCGCCGTCGGGGTATCGGCTATGGCAACGGAAGCAGAGCGAATGGGTCTCGACTCCGAGCGCCTCTGGGGACTCGGCGTCGCGGCCATCCTCGTCGCCCTCGTCGGCGGGTCGCTCGCGTTCCCTCGCGTCGTCTACGACGGCTTCATCTGGCACTACTTCTGGGGCCCCGTCCAAGCCGACGCGAACTCGGCCGTCTGCGCGGTTCGCGCGAACGGCGTCACGCAGTACCTCGACACGGCGTCGGCCTGTGCCGCCGCGGCCGAACCCGTCGCGTACCCCGGCTACACGCTCGTCTCCGAGGTCGGCTACATGGTCACGCTCGTCATCGCGCTCTCGGGCGTCGTGTTCCTCCTCCGCCGCCTCGACATCGGCGAGAGCCCCCGGTTCTTCTACGCCCTCTTCCCGTTCATGCTGTTCGGCGGCGCGTTCCGCGTGGTCGAGGACGCCAACGACGCCCCCGGCGTCGCCGACGCCCTCATCACCTACCCGCTGAACACGCTCGTCATCAGTCCGGTCATCTACGTGACCGTCTTCGCAATCACGCTCGTCGCCGTCGTCGGGAGCGTCCTCGCCGAGCGGCGGGGCCTCGTCGACGACTACGTGAAACCGCTGTTCGGGGCCGGTGCCGCGGTGCTCGCGGTCACGCTCGGCTACCTCCTGTGGGCCGGTCACACCGGCGCGCAGGGCGCGACGTTCTACCCGCAGGTGCTCGTCGTCATCCTCGCCGGCGCGACGCTCACCGCCGCGGCGACGTGGTGGCTCGTCGAGCGCTTCGCCCCCGAAATCAACGAGGGAACCGGATACATCGGCCTCGTCGTCATCTGGGGCCACGCCGTCGACGGCGTGGCGAACGTCGTCGGCCTCGACTGGATGACCGCGCTCGGCGCGGGGCACAACCTCGTCCCGAAACACCCGGTGAATCAGGCGGTCGTCGACGTCACCGCCTCCACGCTCCCCGAGTCGGTGGTCGCGGTCACGGGCGACGCGTGGCCGTTCCTGCTCGTCAAGCTCGTGGCCGCGACGGCCGTCGTCTGGGTGTTCGACGAACAGATATTCGAGGACAGCCCGCGGTACGCGATTCTGCTCCTCATCGCCGTCCTCGCGGTCGGTCTCGGACCGGGGAGCCGCGACATGCTCCGCGCGACGTTCGGCGTCTAATCGACCCGCAGTCTCCCGCTTTCAGGCCCCGTGTTCGCTCTCCCGACGAATATTCAAGTACCGAGCCGCGGCCACCACCGCTATTCTGTGACGCAGGCCGCGCGGCGGCTCGCGGGTGTCCGGCACACCGCCGCGCGGACTCGATTCGGCCCGCCTGCCACGCGGCCACCCGTGCCGGCTGTCAGCTACGACGCCCACGAACCAGACCCGCCAGCTACGGGAAGGGATGGAACTCGCGGTCCGGCCGCGGTTCGAAACCGAGGTCCCGCGGCACCGACTCGGCGCGGTCGGCGAAGTACGGCTCGCCGATGAAAAGCGGCTGTGCATCCGGGAGGAGCACGCGGACCGCCTCGAAGCCGAGGCGCGCCACGTCGCCCGGGGTGGTCCGCGCCGCGTACGCGTCGAGGCCGGCGTCGGCGACCGCCGAGACGACCGCGTCGAGTTCGGCCGCGCCCTCGGGAGGCTCGTCGGGACCGACCGAGTCAGCGGGGATGGTCGCGTCCGGCGAGACGAACGTCCGTGCGGGGTTCGGGAAGTCGGCGTAGGTCGCAATCGCGCCGCCCTGCGTCGCGGCCTGCTCCGGTCCCATGGCGCGCAGTTCAGTCCAGTTCTGGAGCGCCTCGGCCAGCGCGGAGCGAGCGGCGCGGTTCGCGTCGAGGTCCGCGCCGGAGCCCATGGCGAACTTCGGCCACTCCCCCTCGCGGTGGACCGCCACCGCCACGACGGGCACGTCCACGTCCTGCGTCACGAGGAGCGCCGTCACGTCTAACGACTCCGAGCGGGCGCGGGCCGCCAGCGCCTCGAACGTCTCGTCGGTCACGTCCAGCCCGAGCGGGTCGAACGTCGAGTACCACGCGAGCATCGTCGCGTCGCGCTCGACGACTTCGTAGAGCCCCGAGAGAATCGCCTCGGTCCCGGAGTTTCCGAGGCCGAGGCCGGTCGTAATCGAGGGCTTGTGTCGCTCCGCCGGCGGCGGGTAGTGGACGAACTCCGCCGGGAGCGAGACGGTCCCCCCGGTCGCGAGGTCCTCGCCTTCGACCCACTGAATCGGCTCTTCGGGGTCGGGGTCGCGGAAGGAGTCGGGCGTGACGAAGCGACTCGGCGGCACCGCGGCCGGCCGGGACGCCGCGGGCGCGACGGCGAACTCGCTGGTTCGGTAGACGCCCGCCGAGTAGCGTTCGAGCGCCTCGCCGAGCGCCTTCATGTAGGCCTCGTCCCAGCCGGCGGCCGCGCCGCCCGCGAGTTCGGCCGCCCGAGCGTCGGCGTACACCGTCGTGTCCGCCGTCTGTGCGACGTAGTACGGAAGCGGGAACGACTCGCGCTCGCCGACCTGCGTGACGATGCCGACGCGGTCGTCGACCGCCGACTCGGCCCGCGTGAGCGCGTCGTCTAACTCGACGGCGCGGAAGTCGCGGTCGAGGGTCCGGTCCCGCTCCGTCGGCGACGGCGTCGGGAGAAACGACCGCTCGGGACCCGGAACCTCGACGACGGTCCCGGCCACGTCGTCGCCCGAGAGGAGCGCGATGCCGCGTCGCCCTGCCACCGCGCCGGCGAGTCGAACGGCCGCGCGGTCGCCGCCGGGGCGGCCGTCCGACTCCGTGGTGGACGCGACCCGCGCCCGGAGGTCCGCGAAGTCGGCGCTTGCGGGGTCGAACGCCGAGACGGCCGCGTCGAGGTCGGCCACGGCGTGACCGCCGACGCCG
>Ga0207720_100313_pt1 | contig 38827 bp, 28 predicted proteins | sample A23P2SouthBayCA_2_FD_187751 | JGI IMG/M metagenome (GOLD analysis project Ga0207720, IMG submission 187751) | Aerobic enrichment media microbial communities from Eden Landing Ponds, California, USA - A23 E3 (2) (SPAdes) | ecosystem: Environmental > Aquatic > Marine > Unclassified | place... | reverse complement strand
GGCGGTCGTCGACGCGGCTGAACAGCTCCTCTTCCTTGTTCGCGATGCAGATGATCGCGAACTGCGGGAGGCTGTGGAGGTCGTAGATGACGCTGGGGTCTTCGAGCTGGTCGACTTCGTCGAGGATGACGACCGTTCGCGGGCCGTCGTGCTGCTGAAGCCGGTCGACGAGTTCGTCGTGCGGTGTCGACTGCCGGTGGATGTCGATGGTGGCGCCGAGATTGTCGAGAATCTGGTAGAGCGTGCGGAACCGGGTGTAGTTGCGCCAGCAGTTGACGTAGATGGCCTCGACGTCGAGAACTTCTTCCCGAAGTCGTTCCGTTACGAATTTCGATATACAGGTCTTCCCCGTTCCGCTGGGTCCGGTGACGATAGCTGTGTCGGCTGGTTCTCCGTTCGTGATGGGCTCGAGAACGCTGGAGAGGTGGTTGACTTCGGCATCGCGATGCTCAACTTCCCGAGGGACGAACCCGGCGCGGAGAACGCGAGCATCGCGAATCATTTGATTCTGATAGACTGATTTTCGGCCAGGTCATAAAAGCCTGACCGGGTTGTTTCCGGAAAGGCGCAATTATGGCTTTCGAGGCCCGGTTTAACCGAGCGGAGTCATTTGATTTCTGTTCTCAGAGTCCACCACTTCCGGGAACACAGCAGCTTTGCACCCCCTGTTCATCGAAGGTTAAAAACGGCACTCTGTCATCCCCTGGTCAGGATGTCTAAGAGGAGCGTAGATCGGGTGTAGTGCTACCCCCGGTGTATATGATTATTAAATTCAACACCACTCAGAAAAATCCGTCCGCTATCTGTCTGTTCTACAGTCTTCGTTCGACCTTCTTTAGTTGTTTGGACGAATCCTTCCGATTCTAGACTGTCAATGTGGCGAGCAACAGTACTTTTGGACTTCTCGAGCTCGGTAGCAATTTCACTGATAGACAACGGTGTATCTAGGTCTGTTAGATCCGCGAGTAGCGTTGTCTCAGCATTGGAAATATTCCCCCGAAGGTTCAATTGAGGGATCCGACGCACACTACTGTCAATATCACCGACTTGGAGTATGGTATCAATATAGTTCTCGTTGGAGAACGTGGCAACCGTTAGTGGAAGTAGGATCTCTCGCGCACCACCACCGAGGACGACTATCGTTTCACCTTCCGCCGCTTGTATAAGGTCTGTACAGAGAAGCGTCGTTTCTACAAAATCTGTATATGGAAGTTGCTCCGACTCCAACTTGAGGTCTGAGACCACCTGTGTCAACACATCTGCCACTTCTTCGAATGCGTCCTCGCTTTGATCGGAACTTTTCGCGGGTTGGAGGAGCACAACCCGATCCGACTCGTCTAAACCTTCGCTTAATACCGGTCGAACGACACGTCGACTGTCGAATCCTAGCGGCGCGAGGTACGTTCTCATACATGTAATATTCTGTCGAGCCCCTGTTACTGTTCCGAAATAGTGCAACAGTAGTCGTCAGATTAGGTTGAAAACGGAGTCCAAAATGCGTCTCACTCAGCAGTTCCTCGGACGGACCTCTTCACTGTCCCAGATTAATGCAATCGATGGAGAACTGTTTCATCGACGATAATTATTTGATGTCTGGCTAGCAACTGGTGGTCGTTCGCACACTATGTGCCGGTTTATGGTTACCACCGGCACAAGTAGAGACATCTCTATAATTATAATCTACTCGACATATTTATGGTATCGGAGGCATGACTGGTTCACGGAAGCAAATATCACGAGCAGGCCGGACGGGCCTGTATCCCGTAGCTACGGCTATGGGTAATTGATGCGAAGGAAAGGCGTCACCCCATCCCACACAGACGCCGCAAAAAACCCAAGCACCCCAGGTGAATGATGGACCCACCCGACTCAGAGACGCCAGCACTAGCGGACTTCATCGGAACACGAGATTCATTTCTCGTCATCCGAGACCCACAACTCGCAAAGACTGGTTCCCAGGCCCGCGCACAACTTAGGTCACTGCCGCTCCTCGCGCAGTTTGGCCTCCGGCACATCGCCCATCCCGGCATCTACGACAACGGACTACGACTCGTTGAATATGACCTCGTAGCGAACGAAACGCTACGAGAGAACGGTGTCGATGATGTCGAATTCCCGCTGGTTCACTACGTCAGTCAGGAAATGCTGACTGGTGAACTCCAGGATGAGGACAGTACCTTCGATGAGCAGGATGTCGTTCGGCGGCTACTTCGAGCGCGGCCAACCGATACGACGTACGTACTGGTCACCGATACGAGCACCCCGAAGATGCCACGACTCACGAAGAAACCCGGTAAGTCGTTCATCGACGAATTCGAGTGCTCGGTCGCGGATTACAAGGGGCTGCTGAAACGGCACCTCCAATACAACCTTGACTCCGCCCTCCCCTTGTCAACGACACAGAACCTGTACTTCCACCAAGTGTCAGCGCACCACAAGCGCGCCGGTATTGAGGCTGGTTCCATCCCAGACCTGTTCGATTACACGCGCATTCCCGCAGACAGTCCTGCATGGGATCCCCTCTACTACCTCATCCGCGAGGACGTTGACCAAGTCCTTGAGGATTACTCGGAACGTATTCGCGAAGCACTTCGGTCTTGGACCGAGCGCGGGCCGACTCAGAAGGTCGCCAACAGCATGCTCGACATGATCGAGCGGGTGGATTTCGAGGAGGACCGGCTCGATAACTACCGCTACCGTCATCAAAAGGACACATGAGTACGACGTACACACCGGCGAGTCACAAGCCGGAAAAATTACTCACCGGGTTCATCTCGGTGCGAGCACCGGAACTCAAACACATCTGGGCTTCACTTCAGGGAACGACGAGCGCCTCAGAAGTCGCGAGTAAGTTCGGTCGCCCGTCCGGCAGCGGGCTCAAAACGAACCACGTCGAAGACTCGCTGCGGTTCCTGAACGCTGTCGACCTTGTGGAGAGCCCGACAGGAGATGTACTCGACACCGTTGAGCGAATCAATGATCGCCACTTCGAGGGATTGCCTTTCGAGGCGCGCTTGCTGTATCACTGCAACCAGCAGGGCAGTCGTCAGAGTCATTTCGCAGATATCCACCGAGCGCTCTTGAGCGAGGGAAGTAGGACAGTGGAAGCTGGCCGGGACAACATTCGGACGATCCTGAAGCGGGAGACTGACTACGACTTCTCTTGGACGGACGAAAAAATCGATATGTGGGTGACGCTGACTGAGCAGCTGGGCCTCATCACCGAGACCGAAGACGGCCTCGTTTTGAGCCCCTGCCGTGCGTTGATGTACGACGCCCTTGCGCTCGCTCCGACCACCTCGACTGAGGACCCCGACTACGACGACCTCACTGTCGACGACGGCGAGGCTCAGCAGATGCTCAACTGGATTAACGACAACCTGTTCACCATCTACGAAGCTAGGACGGGAACCCCTAAGATCCACCCCGCTATCGCCGACGTACTTCGGAACATGGCCGAAGATGGCGTCGTCGACCTCTCAGCACCGGGAGATTCACAGAACGAAGTGAAGCTTCCACCCGAAAACCTCAACGACGACAGCCGCGGCAATCGGCAGGACGTGACGTACGTATCGGTTCACTCCAAACCGAACGAGACGGCTTACCAGTACCCCCTCGACCAACTCCTCACCCACTAATGAGCCAACAGACTTCGAAGTCCACGACAGGCAACGAGATGCCCAGTTACTGGGATGACCAGCAAGTCGATCACTTCATCACGTCAGAGGCGCACACGAAAAAGAAGACGCCAGAACAGTTCAGAGAGACACACGTCGACATCGACAGAATCCAAGCGGATTTCTTGACGCCACTCGGGATTTCGGACGAATTTGTTACTCAGGAGGACGTGCTCAACGCTATTACAGCGTCCCATCTTGAGGACCCGAATCGCATCTTCATCCTACGAGGCGAACCGGGATCAGGCAAGTCACAGCTCTGTGAGTGGGTTAAGTACCAGATCAACGGCTACGGTGAGGGCGATGAGGGAATGGAAGACCGTGTGGCGCTTCATGTTTCCCGAAGCCAAACCCAGATGGACCAGATTCTCGATGTACTCACCGAACCACTTGATGTTGATCCGGATGTTAGGAACATAGAGGGAAGCGACCCCTACGACTTGGCGAACCCAATTGTCGGTCTTCTCCGTGGGTACTGGTCAACCGAACTCCTTTCAGATGAGGAATTGGAGGAGCTCACGGCAGAGCGCGATGACGGTACTGATCTCCGGGACATCTTCGCAGAGAACATCAGCGACTATCAAGAGGCCCTATCCTCCCGTGATGAGAATCCCGAGTTCAATCTTATCACTAGAAGTGACTATAGAGAACTTCATCTCTCTCTTAGCTCCGGAAAGAAGTTGCGAGATAATAAAGAGATTATCTTCCCCGCGTTGAAGAAGCAAGCCCATGAATACCTTTCTAAGAACTTAGTAGGCGATTTCAAGGAGCAACTTCAGGAATATTCTGAACTCTACCAAGACAAAGATGTCCGTCCAACCCTAATCTGCGAGGACCTAACAACATTTAGTGTCCTGAAAGAACAACTCTTGGACCATATCTTCGAACTCAGTAGCAGTAGCTACGATATTGTTCTCGGTTGGACGATTGGTTGGGAGCAGGATAACATCGATGATGCATTGGCCCGACAAAACGCCGCTGAGTATATGGAGGGGCGTTCAGAGGGGAAACTCACGTTGACCGATGAAAAGGGCGAGGCGTTCTTCCTTGACGATGACGCGTCGGTTGCCCTCGCCCGGTCGTATCTTGACGCAATCAAGCGAAATTCCGATATTGAAAGTGCACCCGAAGAGGTCGAAGAAGCGTTTGACAACCTCTATCCGTTCAACGAGCGGTTCATCCATGTCGCATTCAGACAACTGAACGACGAGGGGAGTAGCCGAAAGACACCGAGGTTGTTACTCTTGCGGGTAGTCAAACACTGCCTGAAGTCGAGTTGGCCGCCTTATGAGGCGATGAAATCGAACTCGTTCGTCGATACTCCGATGTTGGAGATTGACGCGACCTATGATCAAATATATCGTGATATTAGTCGTTGGTATGGAGTAGAACTAGACAACGGTATCGGTGTTAAAACAGAGGTTCTTGATACGTTCGGCATTCCCTTCTCAGAATCAGACAATATCTCTGTTAAGAATGAGTACGCAATATTTGAGAAGGGTCAATGGAGTGGTCTCAACCCACGGGAGAAACCTCCTGTACCAGATCACCAAGTCGATGAAAAACCGGAGGAAGATGATGAAAACGAGGATGAAGACGTATCTAAAGAAGGAAAATCAGACGATGATAAGCAGGACTCTGAAGAGGATAAAAAGCAGGATGAGTTGACCGATGAACAACGAGAGCGACAGCGAAAAATTCAAGAATTCCAAGATTGGGTAACCAGTGGCGAATCATACCCAAGCTCTGATACACTCCATGACGGAGCTGTTGCCACACTCGAACGTTGGCACGAACCCACACGTCTCAGCAATCCAAATGCTTCAACTCGTTCCGTAGGGGGTATCTACTTCGCTCGGGGGGACAGCATCCCAGTTTCAATTCAAGGAGATCAGCAGCGGCAGGCGAGTATTGACATCGAACTTGAGTGGGGCTCTGATAATGCTGACCTCTACACTACAATCCTTAAATTTGGTCTCTATGAGGTATATGATCCTCAGACGGCAAATTTCGACCAGCTTCGCGCGTGGGCTGATACGAACGTCGCTCAGTTCAAATACGAGATGCGCGAGGAGATCGAGAACTGTCTTCCGTCGGAACTCGACATCGAGAAGACGCTGGTGCTTGCCCAGTGCTTCCTGATCAACTCGGCACGTGGCGTCGAGTTCGAAGACGGGGGGATTCCACCTGAACTCGTTTTTGAGGAGTACGATAGTAATCAGCCGTACGGGAAACCAGTTTCCGAGCACTTTGATAGAGATAGTGCGTTTGGACAGGCGTTCAGCGACCTGACAATGTCGTCCAGCGACATCAGCGACCTGATCGAGGGGCTTTTCCTCCTCAAAAAGAACGTCGTGGACTACGAGCGTCTTTCTGAAGCACGGCGTGATATTTCGAATGACCCGCAAGCGCATGTCGACGCAGCGCTCATGATCGACACTGCTGACCTCGCGGACGCGTACAAGGTCGGCACGACACGCAACAAGGCGAACACGAAGCTGTCGAGCCTGCTCGACCGGATTTCCGACTATGCCGCCGAACTCGATCGCCTCACCGTCGAGGAGGACGCATCCCACATTCAGGAGGCACTCGAACCGGTGGAGCGCTGGTACGATAGCAGCCATACCGTCGACGACCTGGCCGAGTGGTTCGAGACCCTGTATGAATGCGCTGGAGCGGTGGACGTACCGATTAAACCGAGTTACGAAAACGCCTACGAGACGCTAACAGAATCGCCTGAGGAAGTGAAGCTATCGGCGTTCATCGACGACGTCGAGCAATTCCAGAACATGGAGGACACAACGGGCATGACGCTCATTGCCCGACTCCATGACTTCGCCCGTAGTCAGCACGAACAGGACGCTTGGGACATTTACGAGGCGTTCGACTCGCTCATCGAGGACCTCCAGGAAAAAGACCATGCGACCGGTGCGGATCTTGAACACCGTATCAAACAGCTCAGCGAGTACAGCGACTACGAGCAGAAGCGCCAGAAAATTCTCTCCGTGACGGAGGACCTGTGAGATGTCCGGAACACAATCACTACCCACCGCTGTCGACGCACTCGAGGACAAGGCTCGAAAGCACAAGCAAGCACAGAACACCCAGTATCACGTGTCGATTGCTCGCCATAATATCAGCGAGATTAACAGTGAACTCGACAACCTCGAAGAAGCGCTTCGAGACCTACGGTACTACAAGACGGTTCTCGAGGATGCGTTCGATGGTTCAGCACCAACGATGCTCGGTAGTGCCGTTCAGACGGCCGAGAACGTGGCCGACGTTACTCAGGAAGATCTGCTGGGGAACGTCAAGAGCAGTGAGATGTCGAACGACGAGATCTCTCTCGACGAGGATGAGACTGAACCGAAAGTCGAACTCACGTCCGAGGTCGAGACTCATCTCAGTCAGATTCGCTCCGCAAAGGAGCAGGTCGAAAACGTCAGTGAGACTATTCAGAGTAAACTGAAGAGTAAGCGAGACACTTGGGGTACGCGAGTCAGCGCCGCTGAAGAACTTCAAAAAATCCTTGGCGGCCAGAATTCGGACTTCTCGCGTACGCTTAATCACATGCACCGCCTCCTCACCCGGGATCTGATGGATTCCAGCGGGAGCGCCTCCAAGTTCGTGTCCGAGTGGGAGAACGCTACGGATAGTTGGGAGAAACACCAATCGCTCCAGAGCTTCGACGACTTCAAAGAGAAACACGGCCTGTCGGATTCGACCATCGAGGACGTGAAGACACTCAGCAAGTCCCAGCAGCTCACGCTGGCCGACGTCTCCATAGAGACCCTTGAGGAGATGAAGCGCGTCGACGAACTTGAGTCGGCCGTAGAACTCAGTCTCTGACAATGAAGGACCCCGCTGCCCGCGCGGAACAGATGCAAGGGGCCTACCGCGACTACTTCATCGGTCGCGGGGGACGTGCCGCTCGCAGCGTAGCGCATCGATTAGCCCACGGTGAGAGCGACGTCACAGGGATGCGTGGGCCGTTCCTGCAAGCGCTCGACATCCCGAACTGGAGTGACCGCTCGTGGGATACCTTCGCCAGGTCGGCACGCCTCGAACCCCATATCAGACAGGCGTTCTCGGAGATCGGCTTTGAGAGGCTCTACGACTTTCAGGAGCGGAGTATCGAGTCGATACTCGACGGTGACGACACGGTGATTACCGCCGCGACGGGGCGGGGGAAGACTGAGGCCTGGCTGATTCCGATTCTCAACCGGATCCTGGAAGTAAAACGCCGCGAAGAGGATGAGGGAGACGACACGAGCGTCAAGGCAACGCTCATCTACCCGACTAAGGCGCTTGCCCAAGACCAGTTGAAACGTCTCCTCCAGTATCTCTACCGCATCAACAAGCAGCTGAAGTCGTCACAACGCATCTCAGTCGGTATCTACGACGGTGACACGCCCCGCGACGTGAGCGAGTCCGGTGCAGAGGGGTACCTCAACTCCACGTTCAAGCACTTCGAGTGTCCCGGGTACAACCCCGAACTCGACAAGTGTCAGGACTGCGGTGGTGGTGTCCGCGTCAGAAACACCGGTGCCCGGTTCAAGCTCATCCCGGAGAAAGCTCAGTGTGAAGACGACGAACCGAACGACGTACCGCTGGACTTCCTCCGACTGACCCGGTACGACATCCTGGAAAACGGCGTCGACATCCTCCTTACGAATCCCGACACTATCAACTACCGGCTCATCAATACCAACGCAGAGGACGAGCACCAGCGGTTCATTTACGAACCCGAGTTCCTCGTTTTCGATGAAGTTCATACATACGACGGGCTGTTCGGAAGTTACACGTCGACGTTGATGAAGCGCGTACAGGCGCTGCGAGAGAACCGAGATGTCGACGACTTGCAACTCATCGCGAGCAGCGCGACCGTCGAGAATGACGTCGAACTTTTCCAGAAAGTCAGCGGCGCCGTGGACGTCACACAGGTGAGTGAGTCGCCGCGTGAGCTCGACGTGACGGTGCCATCGGCCGTCCCGGAAGAGCTTACGTCGCACAGTCTGTCCGTCGACCGTATTCTGCGTGCGACGGGAACACCGGACGACGCTGTTCCGGGGCTGGACACGTTCGATTATACGCTCGAGGAGGCATCGAGCTACGACCGGGACCGCCGGGAGACATTGGTCGCCGGTGCCTTATTCGACCATTTGACCAGCGCTCACGATAATCACGGCGTGCAAGTTGTACAGTATGTCCACCAACTGCTCTACGACGATCCGCTGACACGCTCGGAACTGCACGACCAGTTGGCCGAGACCTTCGACCTCGATGAGACAGGTGTCGATACGCTGGTGGAGAACGTCCGCACACTCGGGGAGTTCTCCGGAATTTTGGAAAACCGCAGTCACATGTTCTCCTGGCCGATCGACGGGTTCTACGCGTGTGCAGCGTGCGAAGCCGTCTATCGCTCGCCACAGGATACCTGTCGGGAATGCGGATTCGAGTTCGTCACTCGTTCCACATACTGTCGACACTGTAGCGACGAACATCTTGTTGCCTGGTACTGTCCCGAGTGCGATCAGTTGGAACCGTACACGCCCACCGAACACGGATCAGTCGGGCAGGACGAGGACCACGTCTGTACTCGATGTGAGGGCGCTCGAGACGACCCCGTGCAGATGGTTCGTGCCACGTTCCAGCCATTCTTGGAGTGCCAGGAGTGTACCCATCGGGCAGAACGGACCACCATCGACCAGTGTTCCGACTGCGGATCCCGTACTGTCCGGACGGACCCCGAGACGGCGACCTGCATCAATCCACAGTGTGGCATCACCCAAAGAGTCGAACTCGCCTGTGAGCAATGTGAAGGCTCTGTGTTCGAAGTCGCTAGCGTCGAAGGACGATTCGATTGCACTGAATGCGGCGCTACGTACGAACGTCCTGAAGATGCACCAGAGCGTTGCCGAGAGTGTAATTCCCCACTCGAAACGACTCGGCACCTACCGTGGGTCTGTACGAACGATAACTGTGATCGGATTCACTTCCGAGATACCCCCGACCAGTGTCAGTGTGGGTCGTCGTCGTTCGTGAAGCGAGGGTTATTCGAGATCCAGTACGACCAGCACTGCCGGTCGTGTGACACCGCGTTCGTCGGGGAAGAAGGATGTGGTTGTGACGATCCCGACATCCACGAGAGAACGGGCTCTCATCAGGCCTACAAAACGCTCGACGCACACGGTAGAGTGCACTCGATGAGTTCCCAGGGCTCAGCTGTTCCGTGTCCACACTCATACGCTCGCTACGAAATCGGAAGTCGGTTCGACGAGCTGATGCGCAGCCCGAACAACCTGGCGGCGACGACATCACAGTACCTGATGCGTGCGGTCGCTGACGACGAGGGACAACAAGCTGCCAAACTCCTCTCGTTCGCTGACTCCCACCGCGACATGAAGGAGCTCAGCAGGGACTTCTCCGAGCCCGAGACCGAGACGCTACTGGACCAACTGCTCGTCCGTGGCGCAGTGAACGACGATTCGTCCTCGTGGGTATCATTCGACGATGTCCTCGAGTACGCCGACGAGTCCATCGATAGCCTCAACGAGTCGCTGGAACCGCCACGAGTGGCGAGGAACGTCGAATTCGACCTGAAATCGCGTCTCAAGGACCAACCTCGTAAGCGGTGGGACGACGATGATGCACTGTACGACCGACTCACGCGGCGTGCACTACCGCACACTTACAGTCAGCGTCTCGGGGAACGTGACGACCCCCTCTCGGAAGTCGGTCTACTCGACGTACGGTTCGCCCCCGGGCTGGATGCCCTTTCTGGTGACGAACGGGCAATTGTCCGCGAACTCGTTGACGAGGGGAACGATTACCGTGTGGCGAACTTCGAAAGTTCCAGCCCGAGTAGAGAAGCCACCGAGGTGGTTGCCGATCTCGTCGAACGGGGTATTCTCGCGTACGGCCACTCCGACGAGTACGTCTTGTTCGACCCGTCTGCGCTCGAAGTCACCGTTGCTGGTGGTGGGGACAGCATCGCTTTCGATCCCGAAACAGAGCGGTACTACACGACACTCGAGCACCAATTCGGCCTCGACAGTCAATCGGCAGTTCAGTCGAACGCGACCTTGTCGGAACTCGCTTCCGTGTCGCATCCGCGCTTCACGCAGCGTGCTCACCGGGTAGAATACTCACAGACCCGTATTTTGGTTTCAGAGGAGTATCTTGGAACGACAGAGAAGCGAAAGCGCCGTGAACTCGAGTTCCTCTTCCGCGAAGAGAACTATCCGCACCACCTCTCGTCTGGGCCGACGATGGAACTCGGCGTCGACATCGGCTCGCTCGACGCGTTGTTACTGTACGGGACGCCCCCAAACATGAACGCGTATCTCCAGCGTGTGGGACGTGCCGGCCGTAGCTCTCACTCGTCGCTGGTGCATTCCGTGAGCCAGCGCAATCCGATCGATTACTATTACTACGACCATCCGGAGGACCTCATTTCGGCTGAACCGACGCCGGTACCTCTCAACGAGCATAACGAAGAGGTACTGCGGGTTTCGCTTTCGTGGGCTGTCTTCGACTTCGTAGCGGCCAACTTCTCGATTCCGTGGGACGTCAGCCGCCACGGTCGTTCGCGCTCGATCGACGGTGGCGATACCTATCACCAGCGCAGTACACTCGAGGAGAGTGAACGAGAGGGCGCGAGCAAGTTGACTCACGTCATGTCGCTCGCCGCCGATACGCTATCGCTAGGGAGCGACGATTCACAACTTGCGGTACTGAGCGAAGTGGTGTCCGATCACGAGTCAGAGATCAGGGACTACCTCGAGTCGCTGCTTGAGTACCAGTATTGCGAGGACTGCGAACGCCGGTACGCGGCCGACGACGACCGAACTACCTGTGAGCGGGAGGACTGCGACGGCCGAATCCGACACGCCGGAGAGAAGTTCGGAGACCTCGTCGAGGACGCGATCTCGAACTTCGACGACCGGTACATCACGTACTATCAAGAGTATCAGGAGTCGTTGGAGAGCGAACGCATGTCGCTCTCCGAACGAGACCGCGAGCTACGGCGCGACCAGCAACGTGCGAGTGCGGACGAGCGCGGTCGCATCATGCGTGAGCGCCGCGGGCTCCAGGAACGCATAGAAGTACTCAAAGAGCACCTTTCCGACTTGGGTCAGGAGAGTTACTTCGATTTCCTCCGGGAGTCCCGCGAGAGCAAGTACGATTTCTCGATGCGAAGTGTCGCAACCACGGCTGGTCTAACGCTGGTCGATGAAGGGTACGACCGACGCAATGTCGGTGACCAATCAAGTGGTAGGGCGATGCGGATGGCGCTGTCCGAGATCCACCCGGGTGCGGCGTACCTCGACAACGGTGAGACCTACACTGTCGCCCGGGTGCGTTTCGACGAAAAGGCCGGTTCTGACTTACGAGAATCCGTCACCGATGCGAACATCGACGACCACCTCGCGGATGAACTTGTCTGCCCGGCTTGCCATTCGACCCACGATCTTGATGCGACCGACTGTGACTGTGAGAACGATGTACCGTTGAAACGACGCCAACTCGCCGTTCTCGATTCTGTCGACGCATATCACGACAACCTCCAACTGACTTCTGAGGGCGACGAGGCGCGTTACCTGCACAACGAACCCAATCAGGCAGTGCAGAACACCTACGCCGAACGCGAGACCTCGATCCTCTCGTTCGATACCAGACAGACGTACGAGCTACGAACAGACAATGGAGACGTACTTGGAACGCTCGAATACGGTGATTACTCAGTCCTCTTGTACACAGATGGATATCGCACGAAGTACAAATCGGGCGAGGTCGACGCACAAGAGTCACATTTCGAAGTCTGCGGCGAGGAGAACTGTCACGGCGTAATCTACGAGGACGACGATGAGACACGTCGGTGTAGTGCAGACCCCGATCATTTCCCCGAAGGGAGAGGAGCGGACTCTGAATTCGTTAGACTCGGGTACCAATACGAGACGCAGGGTGTGCGCATCGAACTGGAGGACCGCGAACTGTCCCACACGCTCGCGCACGGTCTCCGGGTCGCTCTCCAGTACCTCGGCGGCGTCAACATCCGTGAGCTCTCCGAGTACGTTGGGGAAGATCACGTCGACGTCTTCGAGTCACAAGAGGGTGGATCAGATGTCGCACGACTCCTCTTCGAGCAATCCGACGGCAACTTCCGCGCCTTCGCGCGAGCAGTCGGTCTTATGGATGACCAGTTCGATTGCGACTGTGAGAATGGCTGTCCGTCCTGTCTGTACCAGTACGGGTGCGACGTCCGGAACGACCAGCGGTCCTTCGACCGCGACCGTCTCCAGGTCAACTTGGACGGACAGGATTTGTCGATTCATCCACTCGACAACCGGGACGCGAACGAACAGTTGACTGACTAACTACATCCCACAGAAATCCCCACCGATGGAATTCGACCCACTAGAACTCGCCGACACGATGCGTGAATCGTACGCCGAACACTATGCCGGCTCGCAACCCTCGCCGGCGGTCAAGAGTCTTGTTTCCCGCTACCACGAGGGGGCTGGAGAGTCCCTAGAGGATGACCTTCCCGAATTCATCCGAACGAAGGGGCCCTACCTCCAGGTGCTTGACCTTCCCCGAATGAGTGACACGCCGTGGGAGACCTTCGCCGACAACCACGACCTGTATTCGGACGTCACGGAAACGTTCAGTGAGGCTGGATTCCGAAATCTCTTCGAATTCCAGGAGGACTCGATTGAGGCAGTCCGCGAAGACCACCATACGTTGTTGACCGCAGCGACCGGGAGGGGGAAGACAGAGGGTTGGCTGATTCCGATTCTCCAGTTCATCTGTGAAGCGAAAGCAGGCCAGCACGACGCGCATCCGCCGGACAGCGTCAAATGCGTTCTCACGTACCCAACGAAAGCTCTGGCACAAGACCAGCTGAAGCGCCTCATCGACTACCTGTTCACGCTCAATCGAGACCGATCGGCGGACGACCAGATTACTGTGGGGATCTACGACGGGGACACGAAACGCCGCGATCCCGACGAACTAGCGTACCTCCAGACGACGTTCCAGTATTTCGACTGTCCGTGTGGAGAGTGTGACTCTTCGTTGACTGTTCGGCGTCGCTCGGACGACTCGTTCGTCGTCGAACCGATGGCAGAACACGATGAGGATCTCACGTTCGACTTCATCAAAGTCACTAGGGATGCCATCGTCGAGAGTCCAGCTGACATCCTGCTGACGAACCCGGATACGATCAACTACCGGCTGTTCAACGTTAATGCGGACGAAGCGCAGCAACGGTTCGTCGCCGAGCCGAAATACTTCGTCTTCGACGAGATTCACGAGTATTCTGAGCTTTTCGGTTCGTTCACTTCGGCGCTGATGCGGCGGTACATCCGGGAGCGACAGGAACTCAACGACTACGACAGTGAGGGTGACGACGATCTCACCATCGTTGGTGCGAGTGCCACCGTCGAGAACAAGCTCTCCGTCTTCCAGCGCATCAACCCGTTCGTCGATCCCGACATCGAGGTGGTCGAGGAAGAAGGACGCACAATCGACGCTCCCTTCCCCAGTTACGTCCATGACGAATTCACTACCACCGAACTGGCAAGCGACGAGTTGCGTGCCGGAGAGACTGAGACTGCGAAACTCGTTCTAAAAGCAGCGGGTATCCACGATTCCAGCGAGGGGGTGGACGTAGAGAGCGACCTCTACGAACACCTCGTAGAAGGCGACAGCGAAGTGCTGGAGTTCGTTCGCGGCATCTACTCAGCTCTTCGAGAGAAACCGCTTCGACCTGACGGCCTACGCGATCGGCTCGTCGAATCAGCCGATCTAACCGAGGAACAGGCGGACACGGTGGTGTCGAATTTCATGACGATCGGTGACGTGTCCGGAATTCTGGAGCGCCGTGCCCATCTGTTCAGTTGGCCCCTCGACGGCTATTACTCCTGTATCAACTGTGGGACGGTCTACGATACCCCGCAGTCGGCTTGTGCCGAATGCGGGCACCACTACGTGACGAAACTCTCACTGTGTAACCAGTGCGGTGAGGAGTCACTCGAGTCGTGGTTCTGTCCGAACTGCGAACGGCTCGAGCCACATACTGTGACCTCAGAAGAGGGACGGTTCGATTACTTCTCGCGACGCGAGTGCCAGTGCGAAACGCCCGACGGCGAAACGCCCGAGATGGTCCGCGTCTACTGGCGGCCGTTCTACGAATGTTCCGAATGTGGTGAGCGCCAGAAGATCGACCATCAGCAGGACTGTTCGACGTGTGGTTCCTCGATGGTACTCGACGACTCGATGGAAACCCACATCTGCTCGAACCCAGACTGTGGCGAGGAAGTCACAGTCGAGGAGGCATGGGAGCCGACCTGCCATTCCTGTGACACTGAGGCGTTGGAACCCCTGACAGACGACAGCGTCCAGTACTGTACTGAGTGTGGGGAGATATACGAAGACCCCGACGTACAGGAGTGCACGGCCGAAGACTGTGATGGCAATCTCACACCGAAGCGTTTGCTTGGATGGACCTGCGGCGACCCGGATTGTGACGAAGTGTACTTTGGCCGATCCCCGAACACCTGCACCTGCGGAAATCGGCGGTTCGTCCGGACCGCGTTGTTCGACATCCAGATGGTCGACGAGTGCACGTCCTGCGAGCGCGAGTTCCTCCCCGGTGGTCGTCAGGACTGCAACTGCGACGACCCGGAAATCGTGACGCGCGCAAAGGGGTACAGCAACTTCCGGATGGTCGACGACGACGGCCGGATTCGGGAGTCGAGCCAGTTCCCCGGCGGTCTCCCCTGTTTCCATCACGATCACCGGGAGACCTACTCGAAGAGCGGCAGATACGACGCGATGCTGCGTGGCCCGGCAAACGCAGCCGTGACGACAGGACGGTACCTGCTGCGGTCGCTCGCCGACCGGGACAACCCGGACACCTTCACGGAATCCAAGATGCTCTCGTTCGCGGACAGCCAGTCCGACATGAAGGAACTGGAGCGGAACTTCCGTGAACCCGAAGAGGCGTTCTTCTTCGACCAGTTGTTCGTCAGCAGCGTCAGGGAGGAGGCCGACGCTTCCGGATGGGGGACCCTCGCAGACATTGTCGACCATGGCGTGGCTGAGGCAAAGCAGTACGAGGAGGACCTCGAAGGGGAAACGAACAATCCACCGAACGCGTTCGAATTCCTCACTAACTACGACCAGTCAGTCGACGAGTACCTGACGGAAGAACTGTTGTCCAGAATCTTCGCTGGACAGTACAGCGAACGCTACCGGAGTACGCAACTCACTGACGAGGGAATCGTCGACGTCCGGTTAAATGCCGACACCGGCGATCTCGAACCGGGAGAACTGGAACTCCTCGCTGAGTGTATCGCACAGAACCACCGGTACGAACCTCATCTCGTCGACGAAGTTGAGGATGGCCACACCCACCTCGATTCACTGATCGACCGGGGACTGGTACGTCGGGTCGAAGAAGACGGTAGCCGGTACGTGATGGTCGAGGAGGACACAATTGAATGTGCAGTCGTCGGTGAAGCGACGCCCACGTACTATAGTCCGGGTCAAGAGGACTTAGTCACGAGCCTCGAGTCAACGCTGGCCGACGTTCCTGACGACATCGTCGAATTCGACTCGACCCCGGAGGACCGCTCGACGTTCTCGCATCCTCACTTCTCTCTGACGGCCCAGCAGATAACCACGTCCGATCCCATGATGCTCCTCGCGAGGGCATACTACGGGGAGACGGACCGAGACGAACGGCGAGAGCTGGAGTACCAGTTCAGGCAGGGGCGGTTCCCTCACTTCCTATCTTCGGGACCGGCGATGGAACTCGGCGTCAACATCGGCGACCTCAACACGTTGCTCCTCTACGGGACGCCCCCGAATGCGAACTCCTACCTTCAGCGCATCGGACGCGCCGGTCGGGAGTCTGGAAGTTCACTCGTGCACTCGGTCAGCCAGCGGAATCCGATCGATTACTACTACCACGAGCATCCCGAGGAACTCATCGCGTCCGACCCACAGCAAGTCCCGCTCAACGAAGTGAACCGTGAGGTCCTCCACCAGTCACTCACGTGGGGAATCCTCGACTGGGTAGCGACGACTCGATGGGTTCCATGGCGACGAGACCAGAGTGGACTCGACGAATTCGTCGTCTGCGATGACGAGCCATCTCCACGGTCCGAACCCAAGCCCAACGACCTGCTGCGGTTCACCGGCGTTCTGTCGTCGTCGAACTTCCAGGTTCAGAACCAGAGTGACGACGCTCCCTTGGAAGTGCTGCGTTCGGTCATCAACGAGAACGAAGACGAGATCCAACGGTGGCTCGAGGATCTGGTTTCCTTCGGTGTCTGCTCGAGCTGTGGTCGTAAACACGAAGCCGGCTACAATGGTGACTGTCAGCGGGACAGTTGTAGCGGTTCAGTCCAATCGGTCTTAGACGAGTACGACGACGTTGTCGAAGGAGCACTACGGGGAACCGACGAGCATCGAGGTATCGAAGCGTCGATCATCGATCTCTACAACGATCAATGGGACGCGATTGACGCTGACCTGGAGGAACTTGACGAAGAGATCGCTGACGTCCGAAGCAAAGAACGACGCACACGAGACCGTGAAGAAAAACGTGCTCTACGCGAACAGAAGCAGCAAATCCGCCGCCGGGCCGACCAGTTAGACGACTACCTGCGGCGGCTCGAGGACATGGACTTCGGCCAGTACCTCAACCGCGAGAGCCCGGCGGCGTTCGGTCTGCGGTCCGTGGGTGATTCGGTCGATTACCAACTCGTCGGCGAGGAGTTCGATAACGTCAGTGACGGTTCCCGAGACCGTCGTATCGCGCTTTCCGAACTCCATCCGGGAGCAGCCTACCTCCACAACGGCGAGACTTACGTTGTGACTCGGACTGAGTGGGAGCCACTGGAGACTGCGCGTATCAGCGAACAGTTCGAGGACGCGGCTATCTGTCCCACGTGCGCCGCGGAGTACGACACCGATACGTCTCACTGCGAGTCCTGCGGTACCCGGTTGAAACGCCTGGTCACCAAAGTACCTGAGCGCGTGACTGCGTTCCAGCACGACCTACCGCTGGGAACGACGCCCAATGCTCGTGAACTCGAACCGTCGAGTGTGTACCAAGCTGATGAGGAAGTACAGAGTACGTACGCGCCGGTAGAAACCGACGCAGGGGACTCGTTCGAACCTGCAATATCGTACGACATCGCCGACGAAAGCGGAAACGTACACGGCCAGTTCGAGTACGGCGACGTGACGATCGCCGCCTCGACGAACAAATACTGGACGACGTACAAGAACGGCGGATCAGATCCGCTACCTAACGTATTCGAGGTCTGTGGCGTCGAAGGATGTAACGGTATGATCGCCAGCGTGGGGGAGTCCGAAGTCTGTACGAACAACGTGGAACATCCCGTGGACGAAAGTATCGCAGTGCGTCCTGCCACCAAGTTCGACACCAAGGCCGCGCGCGTTCGGTTCGACAGCGAGGAACTCGAGCACGGATTCGCCCACGGACTCCGGGTGGCACTCCAATATATCGGCGGTGTGAGCGTTCGCCAAGTTCCTGAGTCGATCGAGGACGAAGGAACGCTAGTGTACGACTCCGACGAGGGAGGAAGCGGAATTACCGTTCTCCTTACACAGGATGACGGTGAGAAGTTCGAGAGAGCGGTCGAGATAATGCACGACGCGTTCTCTCCCGAGGAGTCGGAGTGTAACTGTGAGGGCGGTTGTCCGTTCTGTCTCTATCAGTACGGCTGTTCCGAACAGAATGACCCCGACTCGTTCGACAAGGACGAGCTACTGGAACTGCTGTCTCACGACCTCCACCTAGAAGCGAGGAACGATGACTGAAAATGACGTAATCGACACGGCGCGAGCTCTTCGGACTCGCTCTCCGGAGCGGCTCTGGGGAGTATCACCTGAGAGTATCTACGCGGCTCTATCGGCGAGAGTAACCGAGGGCTGTCTCGAAGAGCGACTTTCCCCGCATGTTCGCGCGGAAACGCTGCGGACGAATGATGAACGGGAATCAAAGCAGGTCACGGAGATACACAACTGGATACTCGACGAGTTGAACCTTATTGAGGGAGACCAGCTAACCCTGGCTGGTGCCTTAGTCCTTTCAGTAGACGAACCTCGCCCGCTCGTTCGGGCAATTATCGTTGCGAGCTCTCGGACAGCAGAACGGGTTCTCCGGTCCAGTCTCGGGATCGACGACGAAATTCTACCCCGCCGAGAGTTCGACAGCCTGCTTGCGGGCGACTGGGAGGAAACAATCCTCGGGCCGCTTCTCGGGTCTGTCGGTCTCGTGACGATCTACCCAGACAGTGTAGAGCCCCACTTCGAGCGCATCGAATTAGTGCTCGAAGCACAGAGGGAAGTGTCGACCGAGTCTGCCACCCCCGAGGGTTATCTGCACGTTCTCCCGCAGCTTGCAGGTATCGAAGACAGTGATTGTCTCGAAGCTGTCGCGGAACGATTGGTTGGGGAGCTATCGAACGATACATTTTCGCTGGAGTCGGTCGCTGCTTCACTCGCCGACAACGCTGTACTCCTTCCCGACACCAGTGAGCTTGAAGACGCAATCGAGGAGCAACACGACGAGTACGAACGTCAATTTGAGACAGTGCGTTCCCTACTGGCTGCACCGGTAGAAACCGAACTGTCACAGGTCGACGTTGGTAGGCGGGTGAGCGAATCTGACATTCGAGGTGGCACCGAAATCAGCGAAGCGGGGCGAGAAGACCTCCTAAACGTCATCGCGACTGTCTCCTCAGACTCGAGGTTCGCGAACTTCGATTTGAGCTTCCTGACCGATCGACTCGAATCGACGCCCTACGAACTCTATCAGCTCCTGTCTCAAGTTCCCGGCGTCGATTGCGAAATCAGTGACAACGGGGTCATCGAATTCGCGACTGTTCCGGCACAGGTTGCCGGCAGCAGTCTACAAGAGGAGTATACCACACACCTTGTCGATCGCTGTGCAGCAGTAAAGCGGCGAATGAATGTACTGTCCCAAGCGTCAGTTACGGCACTGTCACCTGTTGCTACTGACGCTATCGTTGCTCAAGATTACGACTCTCTATCCGACGGTGACGTTGCGCCAGCGTACTTCACGTATACCCTCGTTGACCCAGACGCTCTTGGCGAGAAAAAGATGGACGACTACGTGGGGAATTCTCGCGGTCTTGGACGCGAACGAGCGAGGTTACGGCGCTGGCACGAAAATCAGCCTGCTGGAATGCGGTCGTATACGGCGATGACCGACCGCCTGTTCAGTCTCGGTCTTGAACGCGATCTCGACGACAAGGTCCTGCGGATCATGACGCCGTTTGACGACGACACGTTCAACGAATACGTCTCCCAGATACGGCGCCTCTTGAACCAGGGATTCGAACTGCGACTGCTGACGCGGCACACGAAGGAACCCTGGGAGTGGCGACGACTACAGCAGAACCTACTCAGCGAAATCAAGCAACACCGTGATCAGATCACGATACGTAGCTATTCGCGGTTCAAACAGCACCAGCGGGTAACCCCAGATATGGATTTCCGTGACCTCGGTGAATTCGGCATTCACGGGAAGGTTCAGACCATCGGGAGGCCGGAGGAAGGTGCAGCCTTACTCGGCTCGGCGAACTTCATGGAGAATAGCTACGACTGGAACCCCGAATGCGGGGTGTACACGGAGCGAACGCAGTTCGTTGACGCTGCGATCAATTTCTTCGACATCGTGTGGGATCTCGCTGAATCCGACGAATTGTCCACTGAACGCCTTCAAGAAGTCCCGAACCACCAACTCGTACCGACTTACTACAGTTGAAGACCCGACCGTCTACTCACACCAACAGTGAACTGGTCCGGTGTTCTGCTCCTGGCCCTGTGATTCGATTTCACAAACGAAGAACTCCCCTTCTGGATACAGAATGAACCGATCTTCGTCGATATTCTCGACGGAAGCCACATCTTCAATTTCCCAATCAGCGTCTTCATTCCCGTCCCACGTGTAGTAGCCGTCCTCCCCATCTACTGCGAAGTCGAGCACCCCCGTTCCGCTACCGACGATGTGCTGAACCCGGCTTAGTCGGGTCGATTGCGTGATTCTGGCCATGGGTCTCCTTCATTCGGCTACGGTAATCAATGTCCGCCCCTTCAGAAAAGGGAGTAGTGCCACCGATGGAACTGGCAACTCCCAAGCATTCCAGGTGGGACGACGGGCACTTCCACCGCCGCGCATCCCACTACGCGGCGCTTCGTCGTCCAACTAGACGAATGGGGGAAACCACTATAGATATTTACTAACTAGAATAGTTGTATAATCGACAAATAGCTTTCTGTATCAGGTATCTTGGAATCGGTGTCTCCAGCACCGGTCCTACTCTTCGTGAGCCACCCTCCGTCGAGAAGAATTAGAGCCAGATCCGTCTTAATCGTGGGTAAATCGGTTCAGCGGCGTCTATGATTCGGTATAATCGGGGCGCTCGGCGTATTCGATTGGATCGCGCTCGCCGAGATTTTGGAACGCCTGGAGACGGAACGCACACGCGTCACACGTGCCACACGCTGGTGCTTCTTCCCGGTAGCAGCTCCAGGTGTGTTCATAGGGGACGTCGAGTTCGAGACCGCGTTCGGCGATGTCTGTTTTCGACAACTCGACGAACGGCGCTTCGACGCTGATCTCCGTCTCCGGTTTCGTGCCGACGTCGACGACCTGCTGGAACGCCTCGAAGAACTCCGGTCGGCAGTCCGGATACCCCGAGAAGTCCTCGCTGTGCGCACCGATAAACACGGCCTCACAATCGTTGGCTTCTGCATACGACGTCGCCATCGACAGCAGGTTCGCGTTCCGGAACGGTACGTAGGAGCTCGGAATCTCGTCACTCTCCAAGTCTGCCTCCTCGACGTCCATCTCGTCGTCAGTGAGACTCGACGCACCGATCTTCGAGAGGTGGTCCGTCGTCAGGTGGAGGAAGTCTGCGGCGTCGAAGGCCTCGGCCTGGGCCTGCGCACATTCGTACTCCTTACTCTCGGTCTGCTGGCCGTAGGACGTGTGCAGCATGTACAACTCGTAGCCAGCATCCTGCGCGACAGCCGCCGCGGTCGCACTATCCATTCCCCCAGACGCCAGGATTACCGCTCGTTGCTCGCTCATCCCTGACCCTCCATACGGTTGACCGCTGCTTGGAACCGCTCACGTTCTGCCTCAGTCGGTTCTCCGGCAGTTTCCCTGGTGGTGGTCGTGCTTCTCGTCTCGACGCCGCGCATCGCCTCACAGAGGTGCGTTGCGTTCATTTCGACAAAGACGGTAGCTGCGTCTAGTTCCTCTTTGAGTCCGGACGCGATGTCGTTCGTCAGCTGTTCCTGCATCGTGAGCTTTCGTGACTGCCAGCGGACGTACCGAGTCAGCTTCGAGAGCCCTACCACCTCGTCTGTCGGCCGATACGCCAAATGAACTGTTCCAAAGAACGGCAACAAGTGGTGCTCACACAGCGAATACACGGGAATTGCGGTTTTGACAACGAGATCGGTCGTCTCGGCGTCGAAGGTCCGCATCGTCGGCTTTGCGGCCTCCCGTTGGCCTTCGGTGAGTGTCGCGAAGGCGTCCGGTACGCGGCGCTGCCAGGTCTCAGTCAGCGCGTTACTGTCCGGGTCCTCGCCGACGGCCTCTAACAGGAGGCGAACGCCCCGCTGTGCCTTCTCGTAGTCGATGTCTGATTCTACCTCGCCAGTCGCGAATTGAGAGTGCGTCCTCGTCATGTTACGTTTCGGGGGCGTCGTTCCAGAGGTCTACGTGCAAACGGGGCGTGTACCGGTAGCCGTACTCCATCGCGAGTTCAGCTACCTCATTCCGGCGGGCATCGAGTTCGTCTCGAGTCGTCCCCTCGGGCATCAGCAGCACGTCGGAATCCGGGATGCGACTCGCTGCCGTCGATCGGACGTCAGCGAGGAGGGATTCGATCTCGGGCAGGTCATCGGGACCAGTGACGACAAACTTGAGTTGTGCGTTATAGTCGTCGACGAGTGCGCCGAGTGCATCGAGGTCGATGCGTCGTTCTTCATGACGGTCTGCCCACTCGCCATCGCCCTTGGGGTCTTTCTCAGGGGTGGGTGTGCTGGAGGCGAGTTTCGGGCTGATGCTTGCCAGATCGATGGGGGCGTCACGGTGGATGGTACCGTTGGTTTCAACGGTGGTGTGGTAGCCGAGATCGTCGAGCTGCTCGAGGAGCGTGACCGCGTCATCGTGGATAAGCGGTTCACCACCAGTTAGGACGACGTGGTCGGCATCGTCGTGTGACTGGACTTCCTCGACGATGTCGTCGACGCTCATTGTGGCGTGGGTGGGCTCCCAGGAGGTGTGGTAGGAGTCACAGAACCAACATCGGAGATTACATCCGCTGGTGCGGACGAACACCGATGGCGTCCCGGTGAGCTTCCCTTCGCCCTGGAGCGAGTAGAAGAGCTCGTTGACCGGCAGTGCTGCGCCATCGACATCGTCCGCTGGCTGCTCATCAGCTGTCGAACTGACTGGCATCAGTGTGTCGCCCCCGCACAGAGTTCCGATGTCTCCCGCACCACTACTGAGATGTCTGAGACTGACTCTGGAAGTGTCTCGAGGAGTTTTCGTTCCAAGACGAGCCCCATCACTTCCGCGGTCGGTGGGTGTTCGAGAACGACGAGTGAATCACCGTCGCCGCTCTGCTCGAAGGCGTCGATGAGGGGGTCGTCCTTCTCGAGGAGGAAGCGGTGGTCCCAGTCATCTATTACTGAGGTAATATCTCCTTTGTCTACGACCCAGCCATCTTGGGTGAGAGAACCAGTGACCTCCACCGAGATTTCGTAGTTGTGTCCATGTGGACGACTACATTTCCCATCGTGGTGGAGGAGGCGGTGCCCGGTGCTGATTCGGATCGGGTTGTCCCTTCCTATGAATAGTGTCCTCTCACCAGACTCGGAAAGGTCGGAGACCGATTCTTGTTCAAGATGCACACCAAGAGGCTCTCCCAGTATTCACTAAGTATTATCGGTAGCATACTCACTATGTCCCTAATCACGTGAGGAAATTATATTGCGGTTGGCAAATTAGAGCCAATAGTTGTGGAAACGTCGTCAGTCAGGCACCTAGAGACGGTTCAGCCGGATTGGGACGACCTTCCGCTAGCTTGCGAGTTGCTTGAGTTGCGACGGCGTGAGCCGAATGCCGATCTGCGGACATTAGCTTTCAACAGAGGTGTCGTGGGGTCAAGAAAAGTTCAGCACGTGACTCGACTCTTGGAACTGCTTGACCTTCTGGATGAGGGCGAACTAACTGAAAGAGGGCGATCGCTTACCGAAGCGTATGAACCTGCACTGCAACAGAGTCATTCTGGAGCAAAGTTAGGCATCGGAGTGAAAGATTCGCTATCGTGTACCGAACAGGCCCTTCTCTGGATGGTTATTTTTTATGAGCACCGTTTGCCAATGCTGGCAGTTCTCCATCAGCTCACAGTTGAAACCGTTCCGACAACTCAAGACACACCAGCGGCACAGAGGTTCGGTGAGCGAATCGACCATCTCTACCCCGATGTCGATAGTGACAGTTCGTGGGTACCACGTGCTAAAGTACACTACAAGTGGTTAGTCCACCTGGAACTCGCGAAGATTCGGTCAAGTAGTTACGTTCTGACCGAGATCGGCAACGGTGTTTTTGAGCAAGTTGAGGCAGAGTACCCTGACCAATGGGATTCGATACAGATCCATACTGGCCCTACACTATCTGACTTCGGTTAGTTAGTGCCAGTTACAGAGTGAGGGACTTCAAACGGATTTATAGGATGCCCTCCCATCGCTACTACTGGTGACTATCTAACGTGCGGTTCTACGTACCTGAGTGGGACGACGCAGTCGACTCCCACTACGATTTCGAACACGACGAACTCTCTACCTTGAACCGTCAAGAGCGCGATCTGGACTATATCTGGGACATTTTCGAGCCCGAAACCACACCAGTAGACGGGGTTCTCATATCTCGCGAACAGGTCGAAGAGACAAACCGCAAAGCCGAGCGACTAGCCCAGTACGGTGTCTACGATGATCCCGTACTTTCTATCCCGAATTGGTTACCGACGATTAGTGACTGCGGGGCTTGGGGGTACAAGTCGCTCCCTTTCCCACCGTACGGGAACGAGGATATGCTCGACTTCTACGAGACGCTGGACGTTACTGTCGGCGTCACTATCGACCACCTCGTTCTAGGGTCGGGAAAGGACAAGGGACGGCTTTATCTTGACGAACGCGCGTTCGACGGAGAACTCAACAAAGGCGACATTCCCGATCCCATCACCGACGTCGTTGACGTTATGATCGAGGAATGGCCAGAGGAATGGCCCTCATATGTCGACGAGTACGAGCCGACGATTCGTGCTGATCCCGATATAGAAGTTGAGCCGTTCATCGCTGAGGACTTTCGGGGAGACATTGATACCGTTCTGTCTCGTCTCGCACAGGATTCACGTGCGGTCTATCGCGAACACGACGCCGAGTTCCGCTACGACCTGACGCTGCGGAACGCCCGAGAGATGTATGACCTCTACCAGCGTCGTGACTATCCGTTCCGACTGATGGTCGCTATCCAGGGATGGAACCCTGATTCATACAGTAAGGCCACCGAGGAAGTGCTTGGTATGGGTTATGACTACCTCGGAATCGGGGGAGTCGCAGGTAGCCCAGTTCACGACGTTCGTGGAATCGTCAAGAGCGTCGGGAAGACGATCAAGCAGTTCGAACGAGAACACAACACCCGCATCGACTCTCACGTCTTCGGCTTCGCGAAGACTGAGGCGTTCGAGACGATTGGTCGGTCGGGGATGACTAGTTTCGACAGCGCGAGTATGCTTCGTTCGGCGTGGACCGGTGGACAGAATTATCGTCTTGATAACGACGAACGCTACGATGCCATTCGAGTTCGCTATCCATCGAGCCGGGACGATCTCGACGAAGCTGTTGAAACGTCCCTACGCGGTCGTGAAACATTGGTGGCACTCCGAGCATACGATACAGGAGATTCGATTCGGAATGCTCTCGAGAGTTGGTACGAACAGGCTGAGAAGGTGCTTCCAGCGACGAGAGAATATCTCCTGGAACACCGCCACGATGATCAGTATGATGAGTCGCTCCTACAGGACATAGAAAGGGCGTTCCGAGAGGATTTCGAGTATGGCCGCGAGCTTCAGGCGAGCTTCAGTGATAATCTCCGTAGTAAGTTAGTCAAACTCCTGCGGGAAGATACCCCGACTGCTCCAGTTCCGTTCGAGGAGTACGACGAACTACTGAGCACAGCGGTAGACGTATTTGAGGGGTTCCCACACGCGAAGACCATTTTGAACGAGCCGTACGTTGTCAGTGACTATGATCGAGTCTGGGCGATTGTCCGGGATTACGCTACTTGGATTGGTGACGACGACCTGCTCCAAGAGTATCAAGACACCCTTCGAAGTCGTCCGTGGGAGAAATGTGACTGTCCAATCTGTAGAGAGTACGGTGTCGAGGTTTGCATCTTCCGGGGGAACGATCGAAATCGGAGACGAGGGTTCCACAACACACGACGCTTCTACGATGAATTCGAGGAAGACCTTCCGAAGATTCTCGTCGCGACCCAGGGGGATGCAGCCTACAGTGGCTACGAAACTGTTGAAGACTATCTGCGCGACAAACACTCCTCGTTCTGGAATCAGACACATGACCTTCCGGTCGCAGAGATTGGTGTACTAGATGCGAACGGCGTGAGTGAGTGGTGGGAAGAAACCCCGTCGCTCGTCTCGTTCGCCCCAGATCGTATGGCAGCAAACGTCGGCGAACAAGCAGCGAGGTACCAGCACCTCTTCGTACACACATTGGATGGTGAACTTGACGAAGAAGCCGTAGCGGCTGCTCGGGAAAACGGTTGCGAGGTACACACCAATAGCAATCCTCGAGACTTGCGAGATGAAATACTCGAGGTCTGCGGGCAAAACTATGCAGCTAGTGACGACTTCGTGCCTCATCCACCTGAGATTGATACCGAAAACGGATTGGACATCCTTGTCATCGACCAATGTTCAGGATCGAAGGAGATACCAGACGACGCGCCGATTTTCGGTGAAGAGGAAACTCTCCAATTCTCTCGTGAAAACCTCCTCGCTCGGGATAATGTGCCAGGTATTGCAGCACGCGACCTGTACACGGGACGCCAGCAAAACCACGTCAAGAGTGCAGTTAGATGGCTTCTGCGACAAGGTCACGACGTCGACCGTTACTTCGTAAGTGCAGGATTTGGCCTTGTCGCAGAAGACGAGTATCTCCCCCCCTACGAGGTAACATTCAGCTCAATGAATGTTAGCGACATAAGAGAGCGATCTGCGAAACTCGACATTCAAAAAGACCTACGACATCTCCTTCAAGAGGCCGATTATGATGTCGTCTTCTTTACCCTTGGGAAGGACTATTACACTAGTATCGACATCGACGAGATGGTTCAGGAGGTACGTTCCGACCGGATTGGTGTGGTCTTCAACCGCGAACTTGTCGAAGACCAATTTGACAACATCGAATCCATCCCCGCGCGGACAGAGGACGCAAAAGAACATAGCACGATCGTTGTCGGACTCAAGGGTCACTATATGAAGAATTTCGCTCGATACATCGATACTGTCGATACTCTTCGCCCGGAAACTATCGAAGAACTATGTCGGCGAGTAGAGGAAGTGCCACCACAAGCGGAATTCGAGTCTGAGTGATCCTCCACTACCAAGTGGCATCGTACGTGTTCTTCCGCTCCTAAGAACCATCTCCCACTCTAGAATAAATGACATATTATTGAACGGTCCATATTGCCCCATTCACTAAATAAGAGGACAGCCTACCCGAGCGGGAGGCATGTTGTATCGACGCAGGAAACTCGACCTCCCTCGAGGGGAATTAGATACCCCTGTTCTCTTCCCCGTCAGAAACATCGGGAAGCGGTCGAGTGACAATACACCGACGTACGTCGGCACGATCCCAGAGTTCTCGGCAGCGATGATCAACGCGAGATCAATTCGCAACCGAGACCCAATGTGGCAGAGAATATCGAATGGTGTAACATTACGAGAGGAAATGGACGTCCCCGAGGACACCATCGTTTTCGCTGATAGTGGTGGGTTCGATTTCGCCAACGAAGAAGTGGACACTACCCCAGCAAAAACGCTTGATACCCAGAGACAATTGGACGCGGACATCCTCGGTACAGTCGACATTCCTCTCTCAAGGGAGAATCGGGCAGCAGAAAACCAACGGCGAATCGACCAAAGCATCGAGTACGCACTCAAAGCGAGCGACCATCACGATGGGGAGGGCCTTCTCTTCGCGAGTGTCCATGGTTACGATCCAGAGACGATCCGGAATAACATACAATACTTAGAGAAGAATGGTGAATTCGATGGCTATGCCCTCGGAAGTATGGTTCCAATACGAACCGATTATAAAAAAGTAACAAAACTGATACTATCTGCACGAAACGCGACAGACAAGCACCTGCACGTGTATGGTCTCGGAGGTCTCGTCTATCAACCACTGCTGCTCTACTTGGGGGTCGACAGTTTCGACTCTTCGGCCTTCATTCGTAGTGCAGGCAACCGGAACTACCTAATTCCGGGATTCGGGGGAGAAGAACTACGGAATATCGAGGAACTAGACAGGCTCCCCTGTCCCTGCCCAGTGTGTGGACAAAAATCACTCGACGAGATTCGCGAAGACCGAACTGCCCTGACCCAGCATAATCTCTGGGCACTTGCGACCGAGCTGCGACGCTTCCGGTATGTCGCCGAATCTGGTCGAAATATTGAGGAGTACCTCGACTTGCGATTCAGCGGCAACGAGGTCACTAAGCGGGCATACGAAACCGCGAAGCAACAGATGAGGAGGCTCACATGAGCGATGAGAGACCAACTGTAAGGCCAGTCACTCTCAGCCGGATGGCTGAACTGACTCATGCCTGTGAAGCAGTTAGCAAGTCAACTGTAGATCTTGAGGACGAATTGGAGGTAAGTCACCGCCGTGCACGTGAAACAATCCTCGAAGCAAAGCGTATCTCCTTGCTCGACGAAGATGATTCTGGCGAGGAACCAGTCTATACGACGACTGATGTCGGTTTGTCATTCCTTAGTGCAATTCGCGACGAGGACTGGAGCCAAGTAAGTACAATCTTGGAGACACGTAGTCCCCACTACGGGACATTCATCGAGGTTCTCGAAAACGTCGAAAACGCTGGTTTAGACACACTCTTGACTCAATTGGAAGAGGCACAAGAGTTCAGCCCATATTCATATAACCAAACGAGTGTGGAGGTCCTTGGGGATTGGGCTGAGCGGTTGGGCCGAGTCCAACGGAACGCGTTCACAGGTAACTACTACTTGGTCGACCAGGCGGCGATATCTGCTAACTTCCACTACCTGCTTTTGGACGTGTACGACGATCTTGAAGAGAGAGCAGGTGTTGACCTTCGACAGCGCTACCTGTCGATTCCACGTCTCCGTGAGGAGACCTGTGAACGACTCGGCTGCACTCGCGATGGTTTCGACGCAGCGCTGCTCGAGCTCTGCCGACAGAACGTCGGTAAGCTCGAGCTGTCGGGAGCGCCAATGGATACGGCTGCGAAGGATTCCGCACTCGGCATCAAGCGTATTGCGCTCTCTGAAGAGGACGGTTTAGTTAGCACATCCCAGTCCACTCAGCAGGTTATGGCCGGCGTTGAACAGTTCGGTAAGAAATACTACTATCTCGCGGTGCATGACCGCGACATCGAATACTCGCAGGAGGCTACATAATGTCCGACGCATTCACGATCACCGACGAACAGCAAGACTACTCACAGTACGACCTAAACGCGAACCCCTTCCCATACAGTCCAGTTCCAGCTGAAGATCCCGAGATTTACTGTGGGCAGCAGCACGTTTCGGACAAGATCAGCTCGACGGTTTCGTCGATGTTGTCTACTGGGAAGTCGAAACATCTGGTAGTTACTGGAAAGTATGGGAATGGGAAGTCTCACACGCTCAAATACACGCGCTCGCTACTCCGTGGTCGCGACGACGTCGTCGTGGGATATGTCGCCCAGCCTGGTGAAGGATTCCTCGACATCTACCACGAGTTTGTCTACGACCTGGGTTTCAACCGACTCCAAGAGCTCGCGTACGAGTTTCTTGCATCTGTGGCGAGAGATGTCACCGACACAAACCCGATCGGTGCCGGTGGGATGGAATCGCTGATTGACGAAGGCGATGTGCTGCTCTCGGAAATTGTCCCCGAGGCGATTCGCCGCCTCAGTGATGTGACGAAGTTCGCCGACTTTGCGCGTGCCATTATCCACATGGTGTACGAGGACACGAATCTCTACGCGTGGCAGTGGCTTACCGCAGAGGGGATTCGTTACGAGCAGCGCAAGGAGATGGAAATTCACAGCGCACTCGACGACGACACGATGGGTGTTCGGGCCTTCACTGCACTCAAAAATATGCTCCTCGAACTCGGTTATACGGGTATTTTCGTCTTCGTCGACGAGTTCGAGAGTATCGCGCGACTCTCACCAAAGGATGAACAGGCAACACTCAACAGCATTCGGCACCTGATGGATCAGAACAGTTCGGGACTATGCATGCTGTTTGGTTGTGCTCCCGAGGTATGGCAAGACGTGATGAGTGAGTACCACGCGTTCAGTGAGCGAATTGGGGAAGAAGTTGCTCTGAAACCCCTCACAAGTGAGAATCTCTATGAGTTGGTGCGTGATTATCTAGATCAAGAGAGAGTGTCTTCTGCTGATAATGAAGGGATAGAGCCATTCTCTGAGGAGGCGTTGGATTTGATTCTCCAAACATCACAGGGCAATATCCGACAGGTCCTATCTATGTGTAGTCGTATCCTCGATGATGCTGCAGAATCAAAGGAAAATAAAATCACAGCTGCTTGGGTGGAAGAGACGATCTGATAATCAATAATTCAAGTGTTACCATTTCGGGGATCGTCAACGAATTCATAAAGCCCCTCCGTGACCTTAGTTACCCATCCAGCAGCGATGAGTTGCCTAAGTGCATAATTCACCTGCTGCTTGTTTAGGCCGGTCTGTTCCCGTAGGAATAATGGGTTTGCTCGTCCCCAGGGTTGAGATGAACCCTGCCCTTCCTTCAAAATATTCAGGATTTCTTCCTCGTTTTCACTCGGAGCGTATTCCTCATTAGTCATGTGTGGCGAATACGCATCTGTTCGTATAGTCGTATCCTTCCCCAATAGTCTAACAGAGTATATTACTACGTTAGAATTAAGGGTCTGGGAGAGTGTTGAAGGTATGAAGCGCGGCCCCTCAGAAACGAGGGCGGTGCTGGAGACACCGCGCCCGCGCTGCCTGAGACAGACAGCATGTACATTCAAACCGACAACCTGCAAAAATCCGATGGTCAGAATCGGTATGTACCGCCGAGAGAAATTCGAGGAGATCTTGTATGACGTCTACTGCTCACTACCCTAGTAGCGTTGCGAATGTCCTTGGAATACTCGGAAATGAACGGCGAGTCCTTCTATTAAATTACTTATTCCTATTCGGGTACGAACAGGATATTGATGTCCGACATCTGGCTAGGGTGATTGGAAGCGTCGAAAATGGAACTTCACCACGAGAAGTCACTTCCCAAGATTATGAATCAGTATATAATGGGTTGATTCAGAACCACCTGCCAAAACTCGCCAAATACGATATTATTGATTACGACGATCGCGCTAAAGTCGTAACAGTCACTCCTCGTATTGAGGAGTATTTGATCCTGATTGTGGCTGCTCGAATGATCGACTGATACGGCCATTTTATTTCGCCTCACTATGGGCGGAGGCGAGATCCAATGAGACTCTCGATACGAGTTATTGATCAAGAAGAGAACGAACAGACAATTTCCGGCGTTAAGCGGGATGACTGGGAAAGTATGAATGATCCCTGTCCGGAGTGTGGAGGGCTTGAGTTCAACCATTTTTCAGTGTCTGGCGGGCATTACGGATCACGTGATTCTGCTGTCGTAATGCGTTCTGATTTTTGGGATGCTGACCAATCCCTATACACACGTTGCCGTGACTGCCGCGAGATACTCTACAAGCATCCTGCATTCGATCTTCTCTTTCCCTCGGATGATAGTGAGGAAATCCCTTTAGACTTCTAACCTCTCCTCACTAGAGCTTGAGATCCTCGTACATCTGGTCGAGCATCGCCAGCCCTGACTGGAACTGGGCGTAGTTCTCGCGCATATACTCGATTGTCTCTGCTCCCGGGATCACCGGGTACCCCTCGACGTGCTCGATATCGAGTGACGCGTGTGGCTCGAGGACGATCTGCAGCGGTCCGTCCAACTCGTCTCGGGGCTGTCGTTCGAATGCGGTCGGGAGGTCGAACCACTCGAAAAATGTCTCCCAGGCGTCGACGTCCTGCTCACGAACAGCCAGGAACAGTGGATAGTCGTCGGGCTCGCGACCGACCTGGTAGCCGCCCTGAGTCCACACGTAGACGGCGTCGATCCGCGTGAACGCGAACGGCCAGTCACTGAACTGTGGGATGACGTACGTTTCCTCGATGGAGGGTGGACTGACGCCGGCGCTGGCAGCGACGAGCTCGAGCGCTGCGTCGTGTACGCGCTCGTCGACTACAGTGAGGCCGTCATCATAGGAAACGTAGCCTGCGTCTTCCAGCCGATTGACGGCCTGTCTCACTGTCTCGTAGGGCGTGTGGAGGTGTTGGGCGACACGGCGGATGGAGTCACCACTCTCGATGGCGAGGATAGTCTGTGCCGCCGTGTCGTCGAGCACCTCATACATCTAGTAGTTACCAATAATCCGGTAACAGCTAAAGGTCTTACTAGAAGACGGGGTAGAACGGCTCTGTCTGAGTTCTATCACTCGGGACTCTCCCATTGAATGACTGAAGAATGTAGATCTCATAGCCAATGTAGATAATGTAGATAATGTAGATAATGTAAATTGGGCTCCTTCAATTGGTTCGTGTGGGTGGCAAAGATTGTGATGAATGCGTATGAAATGCTGATTATCTAAATTATGTAGATTGCGTAGGGTCGACGGTGATTATGCCAATTGAGATTGTGCCAACAATCTACGTAATGTACAAAATGTAGATTGTGTAGATGGCGTACGCAATCTGTCTGACACAGAATTAAGATGGACGAGCATCATTGACCGCGTATGACCAGTGCAAAACGTACATTATCGACAAAACTCGCGCAACCTTCAACATCTACCCAATGTACATTACCTACAAAATGTACAAAATCCGCTTCTTACGGGGTGCTGAGCTATGAGTGCTGACGAGTTTGAAGGGCTCCCCGGAGCAGCTGTCTCGTTGCTCAAGGGAGGGGTAGGGAAATCCACGATCGCGCTCAACATCGCTGATCGACTCGCTGCTCGTGGCCATGAGACGGTACTATTGGATCTGGATAAGGACGGGCACATGACGACCCAGTTGGGATACGACGATGCGTACGACCGAGATGCGAACCTCGGTGACGCCCTTATCGATGGTGAGGACCCCGAAGACCTGCTTATCGAGACGGACTTCGGCGTTCACCTACTCCCGTCGAGTAACGAGCTCGAGAACGTCGAGACGAGGCTGAAGGACGAACGGTTCGCAGACGTGAAGCTTCGACGGAACGTCGTCGATCCGCTCATTCAAAACGGATACGACTACGTGATAATTGATGCCGCAGGCGGCCGTGGGAAACTCTCCGACAATGCCCTCATCGCCGTCCAGCGCGTCATAATCCCGCTAATCCCGCGTGCTGGCTCGATCAACGGCCTCAATAAGATGATTGAACGCCAGATCTCCCCAATCCGGCAGAATATCGGGTTGGATATCCTCGCAGTCACTCCGAATATGATTCGCGAAACAATGGGACAACGCAACGAGCATCGGACTCTCGTTGAAAATCTCAACCGGGAGTTCGGTTCATTCGTCCCCGAGTACGCTCGTGTGGACCCGGAGATCTTCGATGCCCTCGATGATTCGGAACGCACCATCGATAGTATTCCGAAGCCAGGGATTCGCGAACGGACCGCGATTTCTCGCGCGTTCAAGCAAGGAATGCCGGTCTCGGAGTTCGACGAAGATTGCGACCAGATCCCGAATTTCGATCACTTAGCGGACCTCGTGGAGGAACACAGCCATGCCTAATGAGGACGACCGTTTCGGGGACGTCGCTGAACAGCTCAAACAAACGGAGGAAGGAGCCGAATCGGATGACGACGAACGTACTGACGCCCAGGATGAACCGCAACCGGATGAAGAGATAACTACTGAGGACACAGAGTCGGAGACTGAGTCCATTCCTGAGCAGGATGAGGAGGATGTGGACGAATCTACCGGTGGACCGGCCTTCTCCTTTGATGAGACCGATATGCACGGTTTCTATGTCCGGGAGGACACGTGGGATGGCGTCACCCGGATGCGATCATCGGTAACTGCTGCGTGTTCTATGTTTGATGTTCCCGAGTTTGAGGGAAGAGAGTTTCAAGATGCGTGTCTCCGGGTAATTGCGGACCACGGTGATGAGGTTGCCCTCCAGATCCTCCGGGAGCGTGGTATCGAAGCCGATGAGGAACGTGTTCAGGAAGTTGTTGAGATGCTGAGCGAGCAAGCTACGAACGACTAACATTGGATTTGGCTGATTTTCCTCACCATTCAAATTTTGTGCGCATTGTACATTATGCAGATTGTGTAGCAAGCTATCTGCTTGCAGTCTTGCGATTATTCTCAGAACCGGGTCCGAACGGCGGTCGCGGTTTTAGTATAGCGGTATATGGTTTATACTGTTGGTTAAATCCGTATTTCAGGGGATAGAACCCTTCTATCATCGGAAAAATGGTTATGAGATTTCTGTACTCGATGGTCCTGATTACGCCGGTAATCACGACCACTTTGAAGTACCCCGGCGCCGTCGGTGAAGCACGAATGCTGCAACCGCCTCACGACGGCGCTTCCCCCAGGGTAGAGGGCCCGAGACCGGGCCCGCAGGACGGTGGAGGGCCGGTGAATGCCTGACCGAGCGCTTTCGACGCCGCTCGACGACAGCTTCGAGCGCTACCTCCAAGACAAGGGGAAAGGCCGCGGCGGCGACGGTGGGAACTATCGACGTAACGCTGCCCGCGAGCTCGAGCGGTTCGCCGAGTGGGCTGCTGGCGACCGCGGCGACGACTGGACCGGGATCGTCTCCGACGACGTCGACCGCGAGCCGACCTTCGACGATCTCGACGAGCGCGTGTTCCGGGAGTATGCCCGGCATCTCGGTGGAGATCGGGGACTCAAGCAGAACACGGTACAAACCTATTACCGCTATATCTCTGCGTGGTGCGGCTGGTGCGTCAACGAGGGATATCTCGAGGCACACTACGCGCAGCGGGCGAGTGCGATGGCGCCGTTGCCGGAGGACGACGGCCGCAAGCCCGGTGACCAGCAGGCCTGGACGTCCGAACAGCGCCACGCCCTCACCCGCCACGTCGACGAACGGGCCCGCGACGCCGTCGAGGCGTACACGATACTCCCAGAGGATACTGACCCCCTCGACAAGCAGCGAGGACGCTACGCGGCGCTGAAGGCGGCTCGTGACCGGGCTCTGGTGTTCGTCCTCGCGTACACCGCCGTCCGCGTCGGAGAACTCCTCCGCGATCCGAACGACCCGCGCCGGCGCGGCGTCCGTTGGGAGGACCTCTCCCTCGACGACGGCAGTATGGACGTCTACCGGAAGAAACAGCAGTGGGACGCCGCGAGTCTCCCCGATCCAGTGATCTCGCCGCTGCGAAGCTATCGCCAGCTGATGGACCCGCCGACGGAGCAGTGGCCGGTGTTTCCGACGTTCGACCAACGGACGCTCGCAGAGCTCGTCCAGGATGACCTCGCCGATCGAGGGGAACGCCCAGAAGCAATCACTGAACGCCGTGCGGAGTACGCTCGCGACCTGCTGCTGGCGCTCGATGAGGACATTCGGCCTCCATCGATCACGACGGACGGGGCACGGTCGATTCTCCAACGGCTCTCAGAGGCTGCAGAGATCGACATCGACCATCCGAAACACGACTATCTCGCGCCACACGGTGGTCGTCGTGGAATGGGCGAGGTGCTAGTCCGCGCGTTCGGGTACACGGTGGCGGCCCGGTATCTCGATAACTCCGAAGAGATGGTCCGAGAGCGCTACTCGCATATTGAAGCTGGCGAGTTAGGTGATGTCGCTACAGAAGCTCTCGAAGATGTCGATTCGGTAGACGGCTGAGCGAATCGGTCACGTTTCGATGAGGTGTCTAAACGCGGAAAGTGTATTTTCTCCTTCCTCGGTAAGATCTACGTCGGTTCTTCGACCCACTTCTTTGGTTTGAATGAACCCTTTCTCGGCCAGTGGTTCTAGTACGTGCGTTTCGAGTAATCGGTAGCGAGCTCGGTCTGAGTCTGCCTCGTGGTCCGTTATGAATGGCAGCCCTTCCGCGGGCGTTCCTGCTGGGATTGATTTACCGTTCCCCTGGCCGAAGTCGATTAGTTCCTTCTTCGTGACCGGGCCATTTCGGTAAATGTACTCCATCACGTAGATGAGCTGTGTCTCGGGGGCATCTATTGGGTACGCCGGCAGTTCCTTGATGTTCTTCACCCCGTGGGAAACTGGTTTGACCCGTTGAGCGTCTTTTTCACCATATCGTTCTGGCTCGACGTAGTACGGCACAGCGTCGGTTACCATACACGCGATCATCCCGCCGATTGCGGATATTTTACTCCCGGTTGCAATGTTCACGAACACGTCATCATCTGCGTGCTGTTGGATCTCTCGTGCCGTTACCCGGACAACCTCATACAGATCGAAAATGTTGCAGGATCGGATCTCTCGGTCAATCCCAGCCGCCTCGATATCCTCATACAGCTCCTCGACAAATGGCGGTCGTTCCCCTTCACCCCATTCGAGTAGGATTAATCGATCAGCTTTCAATTGTTTCGCAGCCTCGACAACACGATCGCGCTCGAACCCGAGTGGCGCGATATGGACTCGTTCACTGGGGCGCATGTCTCGCTGTTGGGGATTCTGTGATTTATGCGTTTGGTGCGGATTGTGCGCTCAATGCTGCTACTGATGGTAGAGTCCGCGTGGTGCTTAAGGGGATGACGCTGTTAGGCGAAAGTGCATGCAACCAACTGATCTCGAGGAAGCAACTCAGCATGCCCAAGACCGCTACCGAGGACTGAACGCTCAGCTCGAGTCTCTCGACGAAGGGACGGCCGACGACCTCCGTGCCGCACTCGAAGCCGCAGAGGACGCTATCGACGAGTCTCAAGACACCGACGAGGATCAATCCCGCTACGACGCGCTCCATCGGGCGGCCGACTACATTCAGTCAGCACAAGACGACATCGACACCCTCCAGGACGCGGCTGGGTTCGATGTTAGCTACGCCGAGGAACTCGAAGCACTCGAAGAGGCCATCGAAGAAGTCGAGGACGGTCTTGACGAGGCGCTCGAGGATGTTGATGAAGGTGATGGTGATGAGGACGACGAGGAGACTGACGGCTACGAGGTGACCGTCAGTGGGGAAACGAAAGTACTCGATCAGCAGTACATCGAGCCGATCGAACTGCTGCGCACGTTCGAGTACGATCCCAACCAGTACGTCCTCTACCCTCCAGACGAGGACGATCGAGTCCCCAAAGACAGCGACATCAACCTCGCCGAAGAGAACGTCTTCGACGCGATCCCCGTTGACACTGCCTACGGGAGCACCCAGCTCGACGACGTGCTCGCAGCGGACATCGAAACCCTTCGAGAAAACCACGAGGTGGATGTCGATACCGAGGCCGAGGCGCAGTTCGTCCACGTCACCGTTCGGGACTACCAGATCCCGTCCGATGCCTACAGTGCGGACACGACAGACGTGATGATCCGCGTCCACGAGAACTACCCCCAGAAGGCTCCGGACTGGGTCTACGTCGACGAGGATCTCCGGCTTGAAGGAGGCGGCGAGCTTCGGAAATCTCGCGACGACCAAGTCCGGGGCTGGTTGGCTCTTTCCTGGCACATCAACAAACTGGACGGTATCGAGTGGGAACCCTACGAGACCGATCTCGAGTGGTATCTGGAGACCGTCGCGAACGGACGACTCCGACAGGGTGACTGACGCGACCCCTCCCGCTGGCGATCAACCCTCCGATAATACATCTATGCAGGGACATGAGACTGACGGCAGCCGAGAGCGGGCGACGGGGAGCAAGTCGCGAGTATCTCACTGGCTTCGCTCTGTGCTAGAAGACCCTGATCACGAGTGGCCGGTCGCTGACCGGATACGGGTTCGGATCCGAGGCTCCGACTACCAGCGGCTACGCGAGCACCTCGTACGTCCAGAGCAGAAGTGTCCGAAAGAACATGCCGCCTATCTCGTTGCCGGTACACAGGAGTACACTCATCGTGGGCAGCGGGTCTTCGAGTATCTCATTCGAGAGGTTCACCTGCTGGATCGGGATGAATATCTCGACCAGTCGACCGGAATCGTCCGATTCGATCACACAACGATCCGGTCGATGATGCGGGGGAGCGAGACTGACCACCGGTATCTCGACGATATGGCCCTCCTGATGTGCCATAGCCATCCCCGCTCGAGCCAGCCGTGCTACTCCGGCACCGACGACGAGAACGAACCAGCCCATATGGCATCACTGACCGGTCGAACTGCTGGTCCGCACGGAAGCCTCATCTTTGGCCAAGGAGGTCTGACCGGCCGGGCGTGGCTCTCTGACGTCCCGACGATCAGGCATGAGCCGATCACGGCCGCCGCGTCGCCGATTGATGAACTCGTTGTTATTCACGACCGTGAACTAGAGCGGATTCGGACGACGGATTCACGACTCCCTCCGGTTTCAAACGGTGACGACGAGATGCGCGACCGGCAGGCGTTGCTCCACGGAGACGGCGGTAACAATCGGCTACGGGACGCTCACGTCGCCGTAGTCGGTGCTGGTGGACTCGGTGCCCCAATAGTCCAGACGCTCGCTCACCTCGGCGTTGGCGAAATCACGGTCGTTGATCCCGACGTCGTGGAAGAATCCAACCGCTCGCGAATCGTCGGCGCACGCCCGGCCG
>Ga0207720_100312_pt1 | contig 39014 bp, 41 predicted proteins | sample A23P2SouthBayCA_2_FD_187751 | JGI IMG/M metagenome (GOLD analysis project Ga0207720, IMG submission 187751) | Aerobic enrichment media microbial communities from Eden Landing Ponds, California, USA - A23 E3 (2) (SPAdes) | ecosystem: Environmental > Aquatic > Marine > Unclassified | place... | reverse complement strand
GTCTTCGACGGCGTCGAGTGCTGGATCGCCCGGACGGGCTACACCGGCGAAGACGGCTTCGAGCTGATCGTTCCCTGGAACGCGGCCGCGGAGATCTGGACGGCATTCGACTGTCAGCCCTGCGGCCTCGGGGCCCGCGATACGCTCCGCATCGAGGCTGGACTACTACTCGCAGGACAGGACTTCGACCACGAGACCGATCCGCGGACGCCCTACGAGGCCGGCATCGGCTTTACCGTCGCGCTCGAGACCGAGTTCGTCGGCCGCGATGCCTTGGCCGAGATTGACGAAACCGGCGTCGACGAACGGCTCGTCGGCTTCCAGTTGATCGACCGCGGCGTCCCCCGCCACGGCTACGACATCACGTCCACCGAGAGCCGGGTCATCGGCACCGTCACCAGCGGGACGATGAGCCCGACCTTAGCGCAGGCGATCGGACTCGGCTACGTGCCGGTCGAGTACGCCGAACCGGGCACGACCCTACAGGTCGTCGTCCGCGGCCAGTCGAAAAAGGCAAGAGTTGAGACCACGCCCTTCATTGACACAGTATAACATGAGCTTCGACGTTCCCGACGAGAGACGGTACCTGGAATCGCACGAGTGGGCACTCGAGACAGACGGCGTCGTCCGCGTGGGTATTACCGACTTCGCCCAGGACGAACTGGGCGACGTGGTCTTCGTCGAACTTCCCGACGAGGGCGACGCCCTCGAGCAGGAAGGCGAGTTCGGCGTCGTCGAATCGATCAAGGCCGTGTCCGACCTCTACGCCCCCGTGGGCGGCGAGGTTGTCGCGGTCAATGACGACCTGTTCGACGCCCCCGAACTCGTCAACGACGATCCCTTCGGCGACGGCTGGATGCTCGAGATCGACCCTGACGATACAGACGAACTCGAGGACCTGCTGACGGCCGACGAGTACGAAGATCAGATCGCATAAACGAATTAGTTCTGTTCTTGCTCCTGAGCGATTCGGTGGAGTGCATCCGCGATTCCCTCCACGGCAGCGACGAATCGCCACGAGAGATAGAGTGCTCCAAGCAGGAAACCAAGCCAGATTATAGTCATAGTATGTTGGGTTATAAATAAATATATTGATAGAACCCCGTAGAGGACACCAATCCCGACGAACCACTTCTGGGGAACTGTCGGCGGAGACCAACTAGGCATATTTCAGCCTTGAAAATATTCGTATATAAAGGCGGCTATTGCTACTCCGAAGTAGATCGCTATAGACGGATCACTGCGCCGTCTATGCACGTAACTGGAAGCGAGACTCGATTTGTAGTGGTGACTCTTAGTTCGTACTCACGATCTTGATCACATCGCCTTCCTCGAGTTCGTAGTTCTCCCCCACTTCTCGATTCGACTTGGCGTTGACGGCGTGCAGATAGCCGTCGCCGATGTCGGAGTGGACCGCGTAGGCGAGGTCGACCGGCGTCGAGCCATCGGGCAAGAGGAATGCGTCGGGAAGAATATTGCCGCTGCCGTCGGACCACTTCGCGGCGTCTTCGACCGGATAGGCGGTGATGTGCTCGAGTAGGTCGTAGACCGCGTGATCAAGGGCCGCCTGGACGCCGGTGCCGTTCCACTCGGCCATCGTGTCTGCGAGTTCCTCGAGAGCACTGCGCTGAGCGTCGTTGACGTCGTCGCCGATTTCGATCGTCTCGTCGCCGGGATCGTAGTCGACGAGGTCGTTGTCGGCGGCCCGGCGAAGCGCAAGTTCGCCTTCTGCGGTGGTCGGGATGACGGGTTTGTCCAACTCGAGCAATCGTTCGACGTTCTCCTCGGGCGCGATGTCGATCTTGTTCGCCGCGACGACGATCGGTTTCGTGCGCTGGCGGACGTCACGTGCGAGCGCCTCGCGATGCTCGTCTTCCCACTGAATCGGGTCGTCGGGGTAGTCGAGGTCGCGCAGGACGATTGCGATCTGTTTCGGTGAGGCCCCAAAGCCTGAGAGCATCTCCGCCAGTGCGTCGTCGATGTCGAAATCGGGCGAACGGGATTTGCGCTCGACGGACTCCCAGTTGCGCTCGACGATGCCTGCCAGCCAGAGGTCCATTTCTTCCTCGATGAAGTCGATGTCCTCGAGCGGATCGTGCTCGCCGATATCGACGGGTTCGCCCTTTTCGTTCGTGCCGCCGGAGGCGTCGACGACGTTGACGATGACGTCCGCGTTCGTCAGTTCGTCGAGGAACTGATTTCCGAGGCCCTTCCCTTCGTGGGCACCCGGGACGAGCCCCGCCACGTCGAGTAGTTCGATCGGGACGTAGCGCTTGCCGTCCTCGCAGTTGTCGGCGTTACAGCGCTCATCGCGCTCGAGGCAGGGACACTCGGTCCGGACGTAGCTGACCCCGCGGTTGGCGTCGATCGTGGTAAAGGGATAGTTGGCGACGTCTACATCCGCCATCGTCGCCGCCGTGTAGAACGTGGACTTGCCGGCGTTTGGCTTCCCGGCAAGCGCGATCGAAAGCATGGCTCAGGGTAGCAGGGTCCGGGAAAACTACCTTTCGATTCCGACGATGGCGGGCCAGCCGAGTGAATCGCAGTCTCGAGCCTAGAGTTCGACGGCCATCATCACTTCGTCGACGTACTCGCCATCGAGCTTGTAGTGATCCTCGCGAACGGCCTCGGTCTCCCAGCCGTGGTTTTCGAGGAACGTGATCGCATCCTCGTTGGCCGAGGGCACGCTCTGGTAGACCTTCTCGTAGCCGTTGGACGCAGCCCACTGGAGGCCGCGCGAGAGGAGGTGTGCACCGACACCGTGTCCGCGATACTCCTCGATGACCCCGACAGTGAGTTCGGCGGTGTGGCTCAGTTTTTCGAGTTCCGGCGCGTGGAGATGGACCCAGCCGACGACGTCGTCGTCGACAGTGGCGACGAAGAACATCCGCGACTCGATCTCGTTGTGCCGGAGGAGGGCGCTTTCGTGGTCGATCTCGTCGGCGACGGTCTCAGCGACGATGTACGTTTTCTCCTCCGCGACCTGTCGGATCGCGCCGACGATCCCCGTCAGATCCTCCTGGCGCGCCGGCCGGATGTGAAACTCGAGATCCTCGTCGACGTACTCTTCCTCTGTGCCCGCTTCGAGGGACACCCTGAGCGTACCGTCTTCTTCCTCGAGTCGCCCGTCTCGCTTGAGGATCGCGACGTGATGGCGGAACCCGCCCGGGTCGAGGCCGAGTTGTTCGCGCGTCGCTTCAGGATCGACTGCGCCGCGTCGTTCGACGTACTCGTAGATCTGTTTGCGGTCCGTATGGCCGAACTCGAGCGTCTCTGCCGATTCCATGTCAGTCGCTACCACAAACCAATACTTAATGCTTGGCCGGCCGATCCAGCCAATGCGACACCCGAGTCAGGCCGCAGCTGACGCGAGCAGAATTCACTTGCCGACTCGCAGAGTGATCATCCACGCCCGTCCTTAAGACGACAACTGGTACAGCCGAGCGACCTTCCACCGTCAGGCCCTCGCTTCGAGTGCGTGAGATGGCGCTCGTGGGGTACAGAGCGTGCATCTCGCGGTCCCGATGATCGACGCGACCCTCATTGGTGCTGGCTGTGCGCTCGCCCTCTCCCTCGCGGTCGGACTGGTGGCCCACGAATGGGCACACGCGACAGTCCTTCGGCTCGCCGGGGTCGATTATGCTATCTCTTATTTTCCCGGCCGACCCGATGGAATTGTGGCGCTGGTAACGACCCATCCGTGGGCCGTCGTCGTCCCACGCCCGACCGGACACGAACCAGCCTGGATCCTTCGGCTCGCCGCGCTTGCACCCGCTGCACTCGCCGTTCCCGTCTTCGGACTGGGGCTGGCTGGCTTCGTGTCGATCGACACGCCGGTTGTCGCTGCTACCGCCATCGGCTGGCTCGCCTGTGCGCTCCCCAGTCCACAGGACTTCTCCGTTGCGTTCTACGCCGACCGACTCCTCGAGCGATCCCGCACACTGAACACGGCGACCGGTCCTCGCGCCGACTGACGGTCGTCGTTCGGTCGCCGTGTTCGGACAGCGACGGGACACGATCGTCATCGTCGACTGATACGGACTCCTGTCAGTCAGTGCCGGCGCACCCGCGACTCGTCATGCGGGTGTGCCGGGACATCAGTAAAGCAGACCGTATGACACCCCATCTCCGATCGCACGACAGCACTCCGATCTGCCCGGCGTTCGTCTAATTGGACAGCTCGAGATCGAACGCACCAGTCGACCACGCGTGTGCGCTCGTAACGATTGCGAACGCGACGAGGACGAGCCACGCCCCGACGAGGCCGGTGATCGGAACGATGTCTGCGGTGACTGCCGCCATACCCAGTCCGCAGCAGACGACCGCTCCCGCGTATCGCCGCGGCCACCGGGGAGGCGACGGGGGTTGAGACGGCGGCTCGAGATACGGCTGCAACTGCTTGGTATGCGGCGTCGGCTCGACCCAGCCACGGTCTTTGTCGTAGTTGACGATGCCGTGGTTGTCGAGTTTCGGGAGGTGTGACTGATACAGCGAGATGTAGACACGCTGGCGTTCGTCGGAGGTCAGGTTGTCGACGGTCGTTTCTTGTTCCCAGGCGGCGACCTGTTCGGCGAGGTCCCGCAACCGAACCCGGTCGTCTGCGGTACGAAGGTATCGAAGCACGTCCCGCCGGCGTTGTGTTTGAAGCAGATGGTAGATCTCGTCGAGCGAAAGGTCTGCCGAATTCTCAATCGACTCGGATGCTCGCGGCGATTCACCGACGGCATCCGTCCGACTACGTCCGATCACGTGAGTTCCCAGACAGAAGTATTCTTGTTCAACAAATAAAACTACGCACTCGTACAACCGTGAACCAGGTATCACCGTGAGAACGCAGTAGACGGCCGTGGGACGACTCGCGAAGAGTCCCACAGCAACGCGATCATACAGCCACGAATGATCGCGAATCGTGATTGAGCATGGGTGAGCCACCGATACGCACCGCACTGCTCGGCGACTAAGCGGTCGGCACCACGCCGACAATAGAAATAACGCTCTGTTCAGTAATAAGCTTATTTATTAGCACAATTATGCCCTTCTGACTGAAGAGCAAATCGAATGTATGGCATATGGGCCACTATATGGTGAATAGTTGGTTTTGATGGTGTGTTCAGCGACGCCGAGACACGCTCACGGCAAACTGTCGGCTGTCCGACCACGCGCACAGCGACACTACGAGTAAGTGACGGTGTTACCGGTCGATTTCTATCGGCGCGGTTCGCTCAGATAGCTCGGCACTGACGAGGGCAGCGTGACTTCGCCGGAGGCGTTCCGACAGCGCCTGATGTGAAATGCCCAGTTCCGCGGCTAACTCCTTGAGCGTCACCCCTCTCGGAACGTCGAAGTAGCCGAGCTCGTGGGCCTTGCAAACGGTCTCGTACTGTGTTTCTGTCAAGGGTGTCTGTGCCCGTGCAAGGTCGTCAACGCCGCTGATCCGAGTGACGGTGACCCGAAACTCGTATTGCTCGAGCAACTCGTGGCACGCCGACACCGATTCCCGGTCGTGAAAGAGTAACTTCACCACCCACCGCCCGTCAGCACCGCGCGCTGTCAGGATCGCACCGTCGTTCTCGGTGACGATCTGTTCGAGTAGTTTCACGCCGTCTCCAAACTCGAGTCGGAACAGCCACCGATCGTTCTGGCTGGTGACAGCACTGTCATCCGTCGAGGATCGCTTGCCGTCGGCGACGCTCGCGACAACCTCGACCGAGGGATCCGCCTCGAGTGCCTGTTTGACCGTCTCGTGATCCGGCCCGTTCGTCCAGACGAGCGGTGCCGACCCACCAATCATCCCACCGACCTGAAACTCGAACGTCGACACTCGATCGAACGTCCTGGCGAAGCCAAGTCGCGCAGCCGGAATCTCGAGTTCGACGACTGTGGTCATCACCGAACCCCACCACGGTGACGTATAGACGGATTTGGTTTCCGGTAGCCTTTCCCGCCACCCAATTCCAGCGACTGTCATGTTTGCATGACTTCTCACTGTACTCATTCATCGCGTCTGAGGTGTCTTCGGCGGCATCCGGCTGTTGTTGCTCAGTTACAGTGTGTATTCGACTGCTAAATTATACGCAAGCAATCATTTGGAGACTGGTGGAATGGTCGATGCTTTATCAACCGTTTTCATTTCCTGTAATTACCGGACACTTACAAGTAGTCCCGTCTCCTTGGTCAGCATAGCCAACGGAAAATTGGCTGACAGGGAATACAGGCTATGCGGCGTTTCTTCTCGCTGTAACCGCTTACCGGTGGAGCCGCGCGACGAGGCTGGTCCCATCGCGGTCGAGTTCGACGAGCCCGTCCGACTCGAGGTCCGCGAGCAGTCCCTCGAGCCACTCGCGGCCGTACTCGCCGTCAGGGGTGTAGTCGACACGAACTCGATGCCCGAGTGTGTCGAGCTCGAGTTCGTCGTACTCCCGGAGCGTGGCGATCACACGGCCCCGGAACTGTCGGCGACTCCCCTCAAAGCTCGGCTGTGTTGGGACGTCGGGAGCGGTGAAATCGCCGCTGGCATAGGCCCCACACCACTCGCGCCATGGACAGCCGGCCTCGTCACAGTGGGGAGTTTGCTCACAGGCGACGCCACCCAGTTCCATGACGGCGTTGTTCCAGATCCGCGAGCGCCCCGCGGGCATGAGGTCGCTCGCAGCGTCCTCGAAGGCCGCGTCGTCGTCGGGGACGTCGAAGGCCCGATAAAGTACGCGTTTCACGTTCGTATCGACGACCGCGTCGCCGTTGTTGAACGCGAAACTCGCCACGGCGTTGGCGGTATAGGGCCCGACGCCCATCAGCTCCTGGAGTTCGTCGGGCGTGGTCGGGAACTCCCCGCCGTACGCTTCTTCGACCTGCTGGGCCGCCTCGTGGAGGTACTTCGCCCGGTTGTTGTAGCCCAGGCTGTGAGCCGTCCAAAAGCTCACGACATCCGCACGATCTGTGTCGGCCAAGTCGGCGGTCGTCGGCCAGCGCTCGAGAAACGCCTCCCAGGCCTCGACGACGCGGCCGAGCTGGGTCTGCTGGCTCATCACCTCGCTGACGAGGATCGCGTAGGGGTCGTCGGTTTGCCGCCACGGAAAGTCGCGGTGATCGTCCTCGTACCACGCGATCAGCGCCTCGCGAACCTCCTCGAGATCGTCGGGCAACGCCCATTCCTGGGCCCCTGCTGTCATCGACGGGGGTTGGGCCGTCGGCTGTAAGTGGGTGTCGCAACTCGCCGGACTGAACGTGATGAATCCCCGTGATTTTCTCTCGAACAACAGACATCACGACCATGTCCTCGCGATCGCTCGGTCCAACACTGATCGCCATCGGCGTTGGGATTATCGTCGTCCCGTTTCTCGTCATGTTTTTCCTGGCGATCGGTCCCCTCGGCTGGGTGCTCCTTGGCGGCGCTGTCATCGTTCTTGGAATCGTCGTCTCGCTCCGGGAGTCGCCCGGCTACGACGACATCGACCGCAGCAATCGGATCAACTGCGACGACTGTGGGGCACGGATCGATGCAGACGCCGACACCTGCGAGTACTGCGGGACTGCCCGGTAAACCGGAGCGACGGCAGACACCGCTCCTGTCGACGTCTGACTCGACCACGAAAGGTCTATCCGGCCCGCACCAGTCCCCTCCCGTATGAGCCTCGACGATTTGACCGACGACGTGACGGACTCCTACTCGAGTATCGGCGACGAACTAGCCGTCTCGCTCGACCGCGAGACACGCAACGAACTCGCCTTGCTCGAGACGGCCCTCGAGCCCGAGGAAACCGACGAACTCGTCCGCCGGGCGATCCACATGCTCTTTCAGTCGACCGTCGACACCGGCAAACTCGATTTTCAGCTGCGGACGGCCTACGACGTGACGTACGACGAATATCTCTCTGGAATGACCTTCGAGGAGATGACCGGCGCGGACCAGTACCCGTCGATGGACGACGAACGCCGCTACCAGTTCTAACGCTATCACGGCCACTTACGACCGGGACGCGACTGGCGTGACTGCGTCACCACGTCAACCCATCCCTATGTGTTCTAGGCACAATATATACTTTGGCCAACATAAGAGGTGCGCTTATCAGTCCTCGCTTCTTCGCGTCGCATATGGCAATCAGTCAACGCTCACCCGATGCCGACTACCGCTGTCCCGACTGTTCGGGCGTACTTACGGCCCGATACGACTCGCTGGTCTGTGACGACTGCGGCTACACGCCGCGCCACGGTTCCGACTGACCGATCGCTGGACGCTGGACAGCTCGAGAGAACAGTACAGTTGCGAAGCCGAAAACAGACTTCTATCACTCCGTCCGAACGACTTTAGTCGTCGATCGGGGCCGCACTCGAGAGCGCTTCGTCGATATCTGCCTCGGCCATCTTCTCGACCAAGGCGTCGATGACCTCCTCGCGCTTGCCGGAGACGAACTTGATCGAGCCGACGACGAGGTGGCCGCCGCCGGAGACACCGCCGCCTGCGATTTCGGCCTCGAGTTCAGAGACCATGTTGGGGATGTCGAGTCGGACGCCGTCACTGCGGAGCACGGCGAAGTCCGGCCCGTAGCCGACCGTGATGACCGGATCGCCGGTCTCCTCGATCTTGCGGTCGTGGATCTCGCCGGTTGTCTTCCCCGGTGCGGGGTAGGTAAACCGGTGGGCGTAGTTTTCGACGTCGATCCGGTAGAGGTGTGCGCCGTTATCGAGTGTCTCGTGCTCGAGATGGGGCATCGCAGCCTCGAGCTGTTCGTCGACTTCCTCGCGGCCGCGCTCGGCGAAGAACTCGACGAGTTCGCGGTGGCGCGCTTCGTCGCCGTTGGCGATCTGAAGCAGGTCTTCGATCAGCTGGTCGCCGGAGTTGTAGCGCAGCCAGAAGGCAGCGTAGTCGAGTGCCTCACTGACGTCCTGCAGGCGGTCCTCGTCGTAGCCTTCCTCGGCAGCGAGTGCGAGGTAGTCGTCCATCGCGTCGGCCTTCGAGCGGTCCGAGATGCCGGCGACGGCGGGGATGTGACGAAGCTCGTCGGTGAGATCGGGGTAGATCATCCGTGCGAGTTCGACACAGAGCATGCCCGTCGTGATCCGGTAGTCCTCGTCGTGGAGATACGGGTTGACGTGGGCGTCGAGCAGGTCCTCGACGGCGTCGGGATCAGGGTGATGGTGGTCGACGACCGCGATCGGGATGTCGTAGTGGGCCAGCGTCTCGTAGGCCGGGACGTCCTCGGCCGTCGAGCCGTTGTCCAGCATGAGCAACAGCGGCAGTTGCTGGCCGTGTTTCTCACGATCCTCGAGTGCGAAGTTCAGGTCGCGCGTCGCGTCTTCCATCTCGTAGAAGGGCGCTTTCGCGGGCAGCCGCTTGATGAGGTGCCGCGGCGCGTCCTCGTCCTCGTGGACGTCGGCGATAAAGCGCTCGAGGGCGATCTGGACGGGAACGGCGGCACACATCCCGTCGCCGTCGGCGTGGTGGCGCACGCGGATGGGGCGTCCCTCAAGGACCGTCCGGCGGAGCAGCCGAGCGACCTCTTCGAGATTTGGCCGAAGCTTCTCGAACGCTGGCCAGTCGATCAGTGGGGCGACCTCGTGGGGTTCGGCGCGGGCTTCGAGGGCGTCCTCGAGTCGCTCACGCGCTTCCTCGGCGTCTTCGCCCTCGAGTTTCGAGAGTCCCTCGACTTCGACCTGGACCGAGTCTTCGCGGTGTTCGGGCGTGCCGGTGATGCGAACGACGTCGCCGATCTCGATGGCGGGGTAGGCACGAACGCCGGCCTCCTCGAATGCGGCACAGGGGACGACGCCGTTTTCGTCGGAAACGTGGAAGATGGTCGGGCCGCCGGTCTGTTTGACCTGCGTGACCTCGCCTTCGAGGTGGATCTGTTCGCCGAGGTTGTCCTCGAGACGGTGAGTGCCGGTCAGCGAGTAGTCGTGACCGACTTCTTCGACCGAGTAGTCGTCGATCTCGACGGGTTCGAAGGCCATATCGCCGTTCTCACGGACGCTCTCGAGTTCGACGACGAGTTCGTCGCCGACGGCGAAGGTGCCCTCGAGGACGGACTCGTGGATGAGCCCAGAGACGGAATCAGAGAGATCAACGAAGACGCCGTAGTCGACGATACCGTTGATTTCGGCGAGGTAGGGACGGTCTTGCTCGACGTCCTCGGCGGTACAGTCGGGAGCGAGATCGTAGACGACGGAATCCCCGTCGTCTGCGCCGGGTTCCCCGGCGGAGTCACGTGTCATCTTGATCTGCTGGTTGGAGGCGGTCGCGTATAACCCTTGTCAAGAAGCTATCGTGGCTCGAGTCGCCGTTCTCGAAGTCGTGTTGAACAGTAGCTACAAGGGCACCCGTCGGGACCATCCGTGCATGGATGTCTCACACCCGCCCGAAGCGGGCGACGAGTACACGTTCGAACGGACGTTCGACCACGAGGACGTCCGCGAGTTCGGCGAGCTCTCGGGTGACCAGCAGCCGATCCACACCGAGCCCGACGAGCTGGGTCGGTTGACCGTCCAGGGGCTGCTCACCGCGACGCTGCCGACGAAGATCGGCGGCGACCTCCGCTATCTCGCACGGAGCATGACCTTCGAGTTCGTCCAGCCGGTCTATACCGGCGAGCGGATCACCTGTACGGTGCGTCTCGAGTCGGTGACCGAACGCGACGGCTACTACGACGTAGAGAGTGCGGCGGTCTGTACCGACGAAGACGACGAGGTGGTGCTGAGAGGTGAGATCGACGGCATCATCCCGATGGACGCCGTTTCTGAGGCGGCGTAGGCAACACGGTTCGTCCAACGGCAACGATCGGGGACGGGGCCAGCAGCATCGGAACGTTTAGCACTCGCAAAGCCCCAGTGAGAGACATGGGGCTGTTCGACGCGCTGTTTCGCTCGAGCGAGATTCTCGGTATTGCCGAGGAAACCCTCGAGTTCGCCCTCGAGTCCTCAGAGGAGACACACCCAAACGAGTACATGGGGTTTCTCCGGGGGACCGAGGCCAAGCGGTTGGATCTTGACCGGGACGGCCTGGTCATTACGGACATCCTCGTGGTGCCCGGCACCGAGACAAACAGCGTCAGCGCGACGGTCAAGACGAACCAGATTCCAAACGACGTGAAGGCGCTGGGAAGCATTCATTCCCATCCCAACGGCGTAATCCGCCCGAGTAACGCGGATCTGGACACGTTCGGCCGCGGGAGCGTCCACGTCATTATCGGCGCACCCTACCGACGAACGGACTGGAAAGCCTTCGACTCGCAGGGGAAGCCGACCCAATTGAACGTCCTCGACGTCGAACTGCCCGAGACCGAGGCGTTCTTCGATTTCACACAGGCGGACATCGACGAGGAACTGCGATGATGAGATCTTGTATGCTCGAGACGATGCCATCCCGACCGACGACGGAATCGAGAGTGAGACAGCCATGACGCGAACGGTTATCGCACAGGGGACCTTCGACATCCTTCACCCCGGTCACGTCCACTATCTGGAGGAGGCAGCTGCGATGGGCGACGAACTGTACGTCATCGTCGCGCGCAAGGCCAACGTCGACCACAAGGCAAAACCCATCTGTCCTGCGACACAGCGACGCGACGTCGTCGACGCACTCGGAGCCGTCGACGAGGCCATCCTCGGCCACGAGGAAGACATCTTCGTCCCGATCGAGGAACTCGATCCCGACGTGATCGCACTCGGTCACGACCAACACCACGACGACGAGGCGATCCGCTCGGAACTCGAGGCGCGTGGCATCGACTGTGCGGTTCGCAGAGCGAGCCCCGGCGAGCCAAGCGACGACGACCAGTTGCTCTCGACGCGGCTGATCATCGATCGGATCCTCGAGCGACGGGGCTAGGATCGGGAGGGGCGCCTCGAAAAGGCGCGGTTGCGACCTCCTCCACGGTACTGCCAGCTATCGAGTCCGGCAGGTCTTTTCCACGTCAATTTTGCAGGACGATCGGTGGCGGCAACCGGATCGAGTCGACAGTGTGTCCTGTTTCGACGAAATGTTCGATCGCCTTCTCGGAGACCTCTTTTTCAGTGTAGCCGTCGGCAGTGCTCACCTGCCAGTCGCATTCGAGACAATACTTGAACATGCGTCTGTCTACCAGAGAGTCGTTCACAGGGGCGGGAAAGACCCGTGCAGGAAATCGAAGGGGACGGCGCTGGCCGGGTCCCGAAACGAAAGATTTCGCTTGCGGCTGCCGATTAGTCGTCCTTGACGCCGGGGTTGGTCACTGCGCCGTTTTCCGCCGAGCCGAAGTCACGGCCGAACTTCGCCAAGACGCCGGTCTCGTAGTTGGGGTCGGGCTGGTCCCACTTCTCGCGGCGGGCCTCGAGTTCCTCGTCGGAGAGATCGACCTCGAGCGTGCGGTCTTCGATGTCGATCGTGATCACGTCGCCGTCTTCGATGAGACCGATCGGGCCGCCGACGAACGCCTCGGGGGCGACGTGACCGATCGAGAATCCACGCGTCGCACCGGAGAAGCGCCCGTCGGTGATCAGCGCGACGTCCTCGGCGTGGCCCTGCCCGGCGACCGCGCTCGTGACGCCGAGCATTTCGCGCATGCCGGGGCCGCCCTGTGGGCCCTCGTTTCGGATGACGATCACGTCGCCGGTTTCGACGTGGCCCTCCTGGACGTACTCCATGGCCTCGGCCTCTTCCTCGAAGACGCGGACGGGCCCTTCGTGGTGGAGGTCGTCGTCGCCCGTAACCTTGAGGACGGAGCCGCCAGGCGCGAGGTTGCCCGTCAGGATGCGGATGGCTCCCTGCTCGTCTTTCGGCTCGTCGACGGTATAAAGGAAGTCGACGTCGAGTTCCTCGATCGACGGCGGGTCGAGCCGCTCGAGTTCCTCGCCGATTGTGTTCCCCGTGACCGTCAGCGCGTCGCCGTGGAGCAGGTCGGCCTCGTAGAGGGCGTTGAGGACGACCGGAACGCCGCCGACTTCGTGGAGGTCGTTCATCACCCGCGTGCCACCGGGCTGAAGGTTGGCGATCTTCGGGGTGCGCTGGCTGACCTCGTCGAACTCCTCGATCTCGAGGTCGACGCCGGCTTCGGCGGCCATCGCCAGCAGGTGGAGGACGGCGTTGGTCGAGCCGCCGATGGCGACCTGGAGCGCGATGGCGTTCTCGAAGGACTCCTTGCTGAGGAAATCGGAGGGTTTGCGCTGTTCTTCGACGACCTCGACGGCCAGTTCGCCGGCCTCGCGGGCGACGTCGTAGCGCGACTCGGCCTCGGCGGGCGGACTGGCGCTGCCGAGCGGGGAAAAGCCGAGCGCTTCCGAGATCGAGGCCATCGTGTTGGCGGTGAACATCCCACCACACGATCCCGCGCCGGGACAGGCGTGGCGCTCCATCTCGTCGAGTTCTTCGTTGGACATCTCTCCGTCGGCGACGGCACCGACACCCTCGAAGACGTTCTGGACGGTAACCTCGCGGCCCTCGTGCTCGCCAGGCATGATCGATCCCCCGTAGAGGAAGACACTGGGGAGGTCAGTCCGGATCGAGGCCATCATCATTCCGGGCATGTTCTTGTCACAGCCGCCGATGGTGACCAGTCCGTCCATGCGCTCGCCAAAGGAGACCAGTTCGACGGAGTCGGCGATCATCTCGCGGGAGATCAGCGAAGCCTTCATCCCTTCCGTCCCCATCGAGATCGCATCCGAGATCGTGATCGTCCCGAACTCGATAGGCATGCCGCCGGCCTCGTCGATTCCGGTAAGCGCCGAGTCGGCGACATCGTCCAAGTGAACGTTACACGGCGTGATGTCCGCTGCCGGGTTCGGCACGCCGATCATCGGCGCGCCGAAGTCCTCGTCGTCGAACCCCATCGCACGGAACATCGCGCGGTGTGGGGCCTTTTCTGCACCCTCAGTCACCTCGCGGCTCCGTAACTCCTCGTCTTTGCCGTAGTCGAACTCGCTATCGCCGCTCATAGTCAGACCTTACGTTGAAAGGCCATAAGTCACCCCTTCTCGGTCAGCCCTTCCCAAGCAGCGGTTCGGCCGAACCTGTTCGGATCGATACCCGGGGATGTCGTTCGTAGCGCCACCCCATGCCGTCTGGCTGACGAGTCATCGTCAGATCGACAGCACTCGTTGCCACCGTCGAAACCCCCTTCCCGAGGGCCTCCATAGCCGGGAGCAAGAGACTGATCATGACGACCGCGACCGTCAGCGTGGGCGCACGACTCCACGTTGGCTTCCAGAACCTCTCGCTCGCCCGCGAGCGACTCTACGGCGGCATCGGCGTCGCTCTCGAGGAGCCGCGGGTAACCGTCATCGCCGAACCGGCCACCGACATCAGGACCGACGACGAGTTGGTCGGCCGGTACGCACGCCGGGCCGTCGACGTGCTCTCCGTTCCCGGCGTCGCGGTCACGCTCGAGGAGTCGCTGCCACGCCACGTCGGCCTGGGCAGCGGCACCCAGCTGGCACTCGCCGTGTTGACGGCGACGGCGCACGCCCACGGTCTCGAGGCACGCGTCCGCAAGCACGCGCCGGCGATGGGCCGGGGCGGCCGCAGCGGTGTCGGTGTCGCCACCTTCGAGGACGGTGGATTCGTCGTCGACGCTGGCCACCCGACGGCTCGGTTTACGACCGAGCCGCCGGCCGAAGGTGACTGGACGGTCCCGCCGGTCGTCGCCCGCCACGACCTGCCCACGGAGTGGCGCTTTCTCGTCGTCGTTCCCGACGCAGACTCTGGCCGTAGCGGCGACGATGAGGACGCAAGTATGCGCGCGGTCGTCGAGCGCGCCGATCCCGCCGTGGCAGACGAGATTGCCGGCGTTGTCACCCGGAAACTACTGCCCGCCGCAGCGGCGGGCCGGCTCGAGGCTTTCGGCGAGGCGATCGCCGAAATCGGTCGCAAGAACGGCGTCTGGTACGCCGACGCGCAAGGTGGCGTCTTCCGACCACCTGCAGGCGCACTCGTCGAATCGCTCGAGAGTTGTCCGGTGCTGTCGGGCATCGGCCAATCGTCGTGGGGCCCGGTCGTCTACGGCGTCACCGATGTCGACCACGCCGCAGAAGCCGAGGCCGCGGCACGAGACGCACTCGCCGCCCACGGGCTCGAAGGACGGGTTATCCTTGCGGAACCGGCACGACACGGGGCTCGGGTTTGCACGGACGGCGATCGAAGGCAGGCGTGACCGATCCGCTGTGAGGTGTGTTCGGGACGGCCTGACGCGACCGGCTCGATCGAAGTGGAGTCTTTTTGCGTGCCGAGTTCGTAGGCCCACGATATGCAGTTTTGCGACGATTGCGGCTCGATGATGAAAGCCCAGGGCGACCGCATGGTCTGTACGAACGACGAGTGTGGGGCCTCGAGCGAACGGGACCGCGAGCAGGAAGACGCGTTCGTCACGACCGAGACACAGACCGACGACGACGTGATCGAATCAGACGAGAACGCGAACTTCGAGGGCAAACCGAAGGCGACCGACGTGATCTGTGACGAGTGTGGCAACGAGGAGGCGTGGTACACGCTCAAGCAGACCGCCTCCGCGGACGAGCCGCCGACGCGGTTCTTCAAGTGTACCGAGTGCGGGAAGAAGTGGCGCGGCTATAATTAACACTGGCTTTTCAGCAGCTTCGGTTACTGGTGGCGATAGCAGATCGCTCGACGACAGGTTGGGCCACGGTACCAATACACAAGGAATAAGCAGTGGGTCTCCATACAGTGCGTATGGACGCGATAGATCGGCCGACGTTTGCGTCTGAAGCCAGCAGGCGAATTTACGAGTACGTCGAACGACACGGGACTGTCGAACGGCACAAACTCCGTGACGTCGTCTCGCTTCCGTCCGAGGAGTTTCAGGACCGACTCGAGGAGTTGAAAACTGACGGGTACCTCGAAGAGGACGGCGGCACGTTCCGGATCGCACTCGAGTTTGGGGCAATCGAAAAACACGACTTGGGCGAGTTCACTGTCACCGTCCGGCCAGCGCGCCAGCAGGACTTCGACGGTCTCATCGAGACCATCCGGGACGTCACCGCGGAGGAGACCTACGTCGTCGCCGAGACGATCGCCGAGCAACTGCTGCACGAACATACCGTCAGCAGACATAACGCGGTAGAGTCCCGGGTATTCTTCGTCGCGACCGTCGACGGCGATGTCGTCGGCTGGACCCATCTCGATCTCCACCAGGTCGATCCGGTTCGCGAAGTCGCCCAACAGACCGTCGGCGTCCGCAAAGCCTACCAGGGTCACGGCATCGGGAGCACGCTCTTACAGCGGGGGATCGAGTGGGCCGAAGCCAACGGCTACCGCAAAGTCTACAATAGCGTGCCGGTCGTCAACGACGGCGCGCTCGAGTTCCTGACTGCACACGGGTGGAACACCGAGGCGATCCGCAAGGACCACTACACGATCGACGACGAGTACGTCGACGAAGTGATGATGGCCTACGAGCTGTAGCCGCCATCTCTGCGAGCGTCCCGTCGATCGATCCCACGTCGGGCGCAACGTTCACGTCGGTTCGCACGAATCGACGGGTAGACGAATGTCCGATGGCCCGCGGTTGCCGGGCGTCGAACGCGAGGACGACGAGGACCGCATCGTCTGTCACGTCGACGCTGACTGTTTCTATGCTTCCTGTGAGCGATTGCGCGAGCCCGACCTCCGCGGCGAGCCTCTCGTCGTCGGCATGGGGTACGAGCCGGGAGAAACAGTCGGCGCGGTCGCCACCGCCAGCTACGAGGCACGTGAGTTCGGCGTCGAGAGTGCACAGGCCATCTCGACGGCCTTAGAGCGACTGCCCAGACGCGCAGCGTACGAGGCCCGCGAGCTGGCCAACGAGCTCGAGCGCGGGGAGACCGGCTACTACCGGCCCGTCGACATGGACTACTACGAGTCGGTCGCGGCCGACGTCCGCGAGATTCTCCACGACTGTGCTGATGTGGTCCGCGAGGTCAGCATCGACGAGGCCTACCTCGACGTGACCGATCGCACGGCCTGGGAGGTCGCCGACGGCTTCGCCCGTCACATCAAGGATCGCATTCGCCGGGAGGTCGGCGTGACCGTCAGCGTTGGCGTCGCGCCGACGATGAGCGCGGCCAAGATCGCCAGCGACTTCGACAAACCCGACGGGTTGACGGTCGTCCGGCCGGGCGAACTGCGGGACTTTCTCGAGCCGCTCGCGGTCGACTTGCTCCACGGCGTTGGCCCTGTAACTGCCCGCGAGCTTCGGGAGATGGGGCTGGAGACGGCCGGCGACGTCGCCGCGGCCGATCCGGAGCCGCTGGTCGAACGCTTCGGCGAGCGCGGCCGGGAGCTATACGACCGCGCCCGCGGTGAGGACGACCGCCGGGTCGAGCCGAAAGGCGACCCCAAGAGCTTCTCCCGTGAGTCGGCCTTCGCCGAGCCGGTCACGGAGCCGACCCCGAAGTACGACCAGATCGAGACGCTCGCGGCGGCTGTCGCGGATCGCGCACAGCGAGAAGGCGCGCTCTACCGGACGATCGGCGTCAAAGCCGTCACGCCGCCGTACGATGTCAACACGCGCGAGCGATCGCTGCCCGGCCCGGTCGACGATCCCGAACTCGTCGACCGGATCGCTCGCGACCTCTTTGCCGAGTTCGAGGCCGAACCCGTCCGCAAACTCGGCGTTCGCGTGGCCAACCTCGAGTTCGCGGCCGCCGACCAGACCAGCCTCGAGAGCTGGGAACGAAACGGGGACGAGCCTGTGCCGAGTAGTGAGCCGTCCGGGGAGACTGCAACGAGCGACGAGCACGTGGCCGGACAGTCGTCGCTGACCGATTTTTCGTGAGAGTCACCACGCTGCTGCCTGTCCGATCGCGTTCGAGTGAGACGGACAGGAATCCGAACTAAATCGAACATTGAAATTATAACCCATGGCCAACAATCAGGGGACAGACGACAGCATCTCTACGCTCACATGACAGAGGACTTCTACGACCTTCTCGAGATCCCTCCTGATGCTTCTCAGGACGAGATTAAAGACGCCTATCGCGAACAGGTCCGGGTCTATCATCCCGACCTGAACGACGACGACCGTGCACAGGCCCAGTTCACCGCGGTCAAAACCGCCTACGATATTCTCGGTGATCCGGTCGAACGACAGGCCTACGACCGACTCGGTCACAAAGACTACGTCGCCAAACGGACCAGCGGCCTGCCCTCGCCCGACGTCTGGAAAAGCAACGATGGAGACGACGAGGAAACCGACGGGACGGAACTGAACTATTCGGAATCGGAGACGAAATCGGCCGCCGAAGCGACGGCCGGGTCCGGAACGGCTGGCTCGAGCGCGAGCGCGTCGAATCGCTCGTCGACCGCAACCGCTGGTGCGACCGGCTCGACAACGACCGGCACCGCCAGCGCGAGTACGACCGGCACTGCACAGCGTACCGCGAGCGCAACCGGAACGGGGACCGGGACCGCCGGAGGGAGTGACACGGGGACGGCCGGACGGACGACGAGTGCCGCAGGCGAAACGACGCGCGGAACCGGCGACCCGAGCGAGAGAGACACCCAGACCGGCGCACGGTCGGAGACGGCCGGCAACCCCATCATTCGCTGGTGGCGTCGGCAGAACCTCTCGTTGCCGCTGCTCTGGCTGTCGCTGTTCGTTTACGTCGGTGGCCTCGGTCACTTCGCGCTCGCGAACGAATCGACACTTGCAACGCTTTGGGCAGACGTGCGCGCGCTCGGGACGGATCCGGCTGGCATCTGGTCGCTGCTCTCGGCGAGTCGCCACGGACTCGAGACGAGCGTGGCGTTCGTCCGGGGTGTCGAGGTCGTGGCGTCGCCGCTCGAACCAACGCTGTGGTACGCCGCGTTAGCGGGTGTCGTCGCGCTCGCGGTGGCTGCGCTGCTCGTAACGCGCATCGTCGGCCGGGAGAACCCGTGGGGAGCAGTGACGATCGACGAGACGGTCGTCGTCGCGCTCGCGGTGGGAGTGGCGACGACGCTCGTCGGCGGGCCACTCCTCGCAGGAGCGGTTCTCATGCCGCTGTTGTTCGGTGTGATCGTCCGCCACACGAGACGACTACCCGGCTGGACGCCGTCGTATTTGTACGTCGTGCCCGTACTCGCCCCGGCCACGGGGTTCGTCGCTGCGACAGTGGACGCGGCCTCGCTGCCCGTCGACCTCGCCGCGTTCGTTTTCGTTCCGCTGTTCGGCGGGCTGGTGCTGCCGGTGCGAGCGACGATCCGGAAACACTTCCGTCGCTGAGACGGGCGCTGTCACTGTCTCCCGGCAGCCCACACGACAGGTCGCGGGTGCGCCGACACTGACCGACAGCGGTCCATCGGAAGTCAGGAATTCGCGGGCTCGAGCGACGCTCGCGGGCCGATCTCGTCGGGCAGTTCTCCGTACCGAACGGTTAAAATGCGACAGGGGTCAATGTGTCGCATGGCCAAATATTCGACCGGTTCGTCCGGCGGCGGTGGCGGGACGAACTGTGAACTCTGTGGTGCCGAGAGCGACTCGCTTCGGCTCGCGTCGGTCGCGGGAGCCGAACTCGAGGTCTGTCCGGACTGTGCACCACACGACGATTCGCAGACCCACGGCCGGGACCGGAACCGAAGTGGTGGAAACGCGGACGACGGCTCGAGCGACGAGCCGAGTCGTAAACAGAAGGCAGCCCAGAACGTCGCGAAAGCGAATCCGGTCTGGGACGAAGACTCCGAACACTGGGAAAGCGAAGGGACGAATTACGACGACGATCCACTCCCATATCTCGTCTCGGGCTACGGCGAGGCCGTCGTCGAGGCTCGCCGGGAGGCCGGCCTCCAGCGTGCAGAACTCGCCGAGGAACTCGACGCACCGGAGACGGACATCCTCGCCGTCGAACAGGGCCGTGCGACCCAGGCCGGCATCGGTGGCGGCCTGATCACGGCGCTCGAGGAACGACTCGACGTGACGCTGTCGGAGTAACAACTAAATTTCAGCTGTCGTGATAGTCATTGCGAGCAGACTTTCACCGGTAGACGACAGACTGTGACTGATGGCCGGGCAACGGACGGCAGCGGAGCCGTACGCCACGCGGTTCGAGACCGAAGTGACGTCGATCGACGGCCGGCGACGAACTCGAGGACGTGTAAGTGCCGCTGGAATGTCGGACCTGACTCCGGATCGCTCGAGGGGAGAGTCAATCGAACCGGTCGCCACTGTCAAGTTTCTTCACTAATTTGTTCCCAGAGGCTACACCAGTCTTCGACTGCGACGTAGCCTTCGACTTTCGCACAGGCACCCCACGTGTCTCCGTTCTGGTCGGTAATGAACTCCGCACAGTTCCCACAGGATTGACCTGGGGGTGCCGTTTCCGCTGCGATCGCCTCGACGGACTCCATGAAGTTCACGTCCGCTTGTGTCTGCAGGTCGTCGGGATCACGCTGCTCACCGGCCTGCGAGGACGCCGTTCGGTACTCGTCCGGAACCGCAGCCGTGGCCAATTCGTCTTCGGATAGTCCGTCTGGAACCGACGGTTCGGGCAGTTCCTCGTAGATCGTACACCAATCTGCGCCGTCGATGTAGCCTTCGACCTCCGCGCAGGCACCGAACGTGTCGCCGTTCTTATCGGGGATGTAGTCGGCACAGTTCGCACAGCACATGCCCGGCTCGTGTGACGAGTAGTCACCAGCTCCGTCGTACTCCGAGAAGTCGACAGCCGCTTTCGGGGCCAGGTCGTCGGGATCTCGTTTTTCGTCACCGAGCGACAGCGCCGTCCGGTATTCTTCCGGCACCGGGCCGCGTTCGAACTCCTCTTCTGAGACGCCTTCTGGGAGTTCTTCCTCGGCTTCCGAATCTGCCTCTCCGTTTTCGTCTGTCCCGCCCTCACCACTATCACCATTGCCTGTGTCATCGACGCATCCGCTCAACCACACGATTCCTGCGGTGCTGCCAGCAGTGGCAGCGAGATACGCCCGCCGATTCCACTCGTCGATGTCGTCAGGCCACCGCTCAGGTGCGTTATCACCCACCATGGTAATTCTATCTCTCCTGCGAGCATAAATGACAAGGGTACACACATCCGATTGTGACCTTCCGGCCGGCGTGTACCCCGTGTTTCCCGGCAATCGTTCACTGCTCGGCCACGTGTGGGTCACCTTGCTTACGGAGGGTGGAAACTATTACTATCTTAGGAGTGAACGGCAACCCATGGGCATCGACTACTCTCAGTTACACGACCCGAACGCCGAGTACACGATGCGGGATCTCTCGACCGAGACGATGGGGATCACGAACGAGCGCGGCCAGGGGCGGGACGTCGAGATCACCGACGTCCAGACGACGATGGTCGACGGCAACTTCCCGTGGACGCTCGTGCGGATCTATACTGATGCGGGGATCACCGGCACCGGCGAAGCCTACTGGGGCGCTGGCGCACCCGAATTGATCGAGCGGATGAAAGCCTTTCTGCAGGGCGAAAACCCGCTCGACATCGACCGGTTGACCGAACACCTCATTCAGAAGATGTCCGGCGAAGGCTCGATCGGCGGCGTCACCGTGACGGCGATTTCGGGTATCGAGATCGCGTTGCACGACCTGGCCGGGAAGATCCTCGAGCTCCCAGCCTACCAACTGCTGGGCGGCAAGTACCGCGACGAGGTACGCGTGTACTGCGACTGCCACACGGAAGAGGAAGCGGATCCGATCGCCTGCGCTGACGAGGCCGAACGCGTCGTCGAGGAACTGGGCTATGACGCCCTGAAGTTCGACCTCGACGTGCCAAGCGGCCACGAGAAGGACCGCGCGAACCGCCACCTTCGCCCTGCCGAGATCGAACACAAGGCATCGATCGTCGAGGCGGTCACCGAACGCGTCGGCCACCGAGCCGACGTGGCCTTCGACTGTCACTGGACGTTCTCGGCGGACAGCGCCAAACGGCTGGCAAAGCGCTTAGAGGAGTACGACGTCTGGTGGCTCGAGGACCCGGTGCCCCCCGAGAACCACGACGTGCAACGCGAGGTGTCACAGTCGACGATGACACCGATTACTGTCGGCGAGAACGTCTATCGCACGCACGGCCAGCGCCGACTGATCGAAGAACAGGCCGTCGATATCATCGCGCCGGACATGCCCAAAGTCGGCGGGATGCGTGAGACCCGGAAGATCGCCGATCTGGCGGACCTCTACTACGTTCCGGTCGCAATGCACAACGTCGCCTCGCCGGTCGCGACGGTCGCAAGCGCTCACGTCGGCGCGGCGATCTCGAACGCATTGGCAGTCGAATACCATTCCTACGAACTCGGCTGGTGGGCGGATTTGGTCGAGGAAGACGTCATCGAGGACGGCTACATCGAGATTCCAGAATCTCCCGGACTGGGCGTCACGCTCGATATGGACGCCGTCGAAGCGCACATGGTCGACGGCGAGGAGCTCTTCGACGAAGTATAGATCTCGAGCCACGCCTCGAGCGCCGGTCGATCACGCGTCGCCGTCTCCACATCGGATGAGTGTGCTGGTCGTCCCTTTATGCCGCTTGTCGGGGTCGCTATGGCCATGTCTTCGGAACAACCAACCCGCAGACGAGCGCTGCGGATGATCGGGACGACCGTGGCAGTCGGCGGACTCGGAGTCGGCTCGAGCGTCGCACAGGACGGGGGAGACGGTGACGACGGCGTCGACAGTCCGTATACGGCGGTGTATCGCAACACGATCGATTCCGTCGTCCTGGTGACTGTTGCTGGTCCGCGTGGCCGTGGCGGCCTCGGGTCGGGGTTCGTCATCGACGAGCAACACGTCGTGACAAACGACCACGTCGTCTCGAGTGCGACCGACGACGGGGTCGAACTCCAGTTTAACACCGAAGAGTGGCGCACCGCGTCGATCGTCGGTACCGATCCCTACAGCGATCTTGCGGTTCTGCGTGTCGAGAACATGCCCAACGCTGTGTCTGGACTCTCGATCGTCGATCGCGAACCCGCTATCGGCCAGGAGGTGCTCGCCCTCGGTAATCCGTTCGGCCTCGACGCTTCGATCTCGCAGGGAATCGTCAGTGGTGTGGATCGGGTATTACCTAGTCCATCCGGGTTCTCGATTCCGGCTGCGATCCAGACCGATGCACCGGTCAACCCCGGCAACAGCGGCGGCCCGCTCGTGAGTCTCGAGGGAGAGGTGTTCGGGGTCGTCTTCGCCGGTGCCGGGCAGGCGATCGGCTTTGCGATCTCGCCGCGACTTGCCAACCGGGTCCTTCCTGCGCTCATCGAGGACGGCACGTACGAGCACCCGTACATGGGCGTCGCCGTCCAGCCCGTCGGGCCGGAGCTCGCCGATGCGGTCGGCCTCGAGGACGCGACTGGTGTCCTCGTCGTGGAAGTCGTCCCAGACGCGCCCGCCGCCGATGTCCTCGAACCGGCGACACCCGGCCAGCCCAGCAGCGGCGACGTGATCGTCGCGATTGACGGCCAGCAGGTGCAAAATCAGGCACAGCTGTTGTCATCTCTCGCGCTCGAGACCTCGCCCGGCGATACGATCGCCCTCACAGTCGTTCGGTCGGGTGACGAGCAGTCGGTCGAAGTGACGCTCGAGTCGCGGCCAGAATCGCAACTGCCACAGACGCCGATCGGCCCCGAGCGATGAGTCGATTTCGCGGGCCGATCGCGGCCGCCATGGCTGTTACTCCCACGCTGCCGTCCGGACATGCCGAAACCACTTTCAGCCGACAGTAGCCGCGGCGAGGTCGATCGACATCTGGATCGGTTCGGAGGCACTCGGTGGCGGCGCTTGGATGCGTCCCAACGACGAGTCGGTGTGGCCACTGGTATGCAAGTTCGAGAGCGTCGTGTACCACCTTCAGGTGGAGTATCACGTTGGCGTAGCCTTTTGCCGACCCGTCGCGTACTGTGTGTGATGTTACCACGACAACGCAGAAACGACCCGACCAGTGATCGCCGGGTCGCTGCAGAACTCACACGGCTGAAACGACAGGTCACGAAGATGGAAGCCGAACAGCGCCGGCTGCGAAATACGATCCGTGGGCTGGCCCGCGAAACGGATGTTACGCTCGGCTGTTCGTGTCCACACTGTGAGCAGTCGTATATGCTCGTTCGAGACGGGGTGATGTACTGTCCGTCGTGTTCGAATCGCCGCTCAGTGTAGCTGGACAGCAGTTTGAACTGTTTGACTGTCATCCTGATCACCGCTAAAAACTATGTCACTCGTTGTGGGACGGACACTGGAGGGAACCCATGCCTATCGATAACCTTGCACGGAGTGATGTCGTTACAGCGTCGATCGACGAATCGGTTCACGAACTCGCAGCAATGATGCACGACGAAGATGTCGGGAGCATCGTCATTACTGACAACGAGCCAGTTGGGATCGTCACCGACCGCGACCTGACGATGCAGGTGCTCGGCGAGCAGGCCGATCCGGACGAGCTGATGGCTGAAGACGTGATGTCGGACGGCCTTCAGACGATCGAACACGACGCCGGGTTCTACGAAGCGACCGAACTGATGAGCGAACACGGCATCCGACGGCTCCCCGTCACGGATGCAGACGGTGCCTTGCAGGGTATCATCACGGCCGATGATCTCAACGAACTCCTCGCCGAGGAACACCAGGCGCTGGCGAACGTCATTCAGGCACAACGGCCACCGTACTGACTGACCGTCCGGACCAGCTTTTCGCCCGTGTCGCTGGCGTCGCAGCCAGCGGACGCGTTCGTTTCACTGCCGGAGCCGTCACGATCGGTGTCGGTCGACCTGGGCACGCTGAACGTCTGCGGTACGACTATCTAGCCTCTTCTAGGCCCCTTCTTGGAGGAAGCGCCCCTCCTGTTCGTTGATCGTGACGAGTTCTTCGATGAACTCTTCGAGGGTTTCGTCGTCCTCGAGGTGGCCGTTCATGCGTTCGACGAGGTCGTCATCGAGTTCGATCGGCTGGACCATCATGGATGCTAACGCTCGCTAGCCGAATAAAGCATCTCCGTCACAGTTCGCGGTCCCGAATCGAACGTTCGGTCTGTTGCGTGACCGCCTCGAGCCCGTCGCTGATCCGGACCTCGTATGGAACGGGATCGCTCACGCGCCGGCAGCGCTCGGGCAGGGTCTCGAGTTCTCGACTGGCGCGCTGCCGGATCGTCGCGAGTTCCGGCGGGGTGTAAACGAGTGATCCGTCCTCGAAAATCGGCTCGAGTTGGGGGTCTCCGGCCTCGAGCGCTTCGTCGCGTTGGGCGAGGACGTCGTACTGATACTGCCCGTCGCGTTCGACCCGATGGAGCGCTTTCTGCCCGGGATAGGTGACTTTCCCGGGTGAGAGCTTCATGCTCGGTGCGAGTGTCCCATCGCGCTCGACGGCGGTCAGTTTGTAGACGACGCCGCTGTTGGGCGCGTCCGCGCTCGTGGTCAATGCCGTTCCCGGACCGAACGCCGATGCGACGCCGTCGTCGTCGAAAAACTCCCGCAGGAAGAACTCGTCGACGCTCGAGGAAACGACGATGGACGCATCGTCGACGATCTCGCGGACCTGTTTCGAAAGCTCGGTCAAATCGCCTGAATCCAGACGCACCCCACCCAGGTCGACGTCGCGGTCTGCAGCGACAGCGACCGCTCGTTCGGCACCGGTGATCGTATCGTAGGTGTCGACGAGATAGATCGCATCATCACCGTAGACGTCGGCGAACGCCGCGAACGACGCGCGTTCGCTCTCGAAACTCTGCACCCACGAGTGTGCCATCGTTCCATACGTCGGAATGCCGTATCGCTCGCCCGCTAGCATGTTCGAGGTGCCGTCGAAGCCGCCGATGTACGCCGCCCGCGCGGCCGTGAGTCCGGCGTCGGTCCCGTGAGCGCGGCGAGACCCGAAGTCGACGAGATCCTGACTGTCGCCGTGTCGGCGAACGACGTCGGCCATGCGCGCCCCCTTCGTCGCGACGAGCGTCTGGAACCCGACCTGATTGAGCACGAACGTCTCGAACAGTTGTGCCTCGTGGATCGGCGCGGTGACCTCGAGCAACGGCTCGTTCGGAAAGACGAGCGTTCCCTCGGGAAGCGCACGGATTTCGCCGGTAAACTCGAATGCGTCCAGATACGACAGGAAGTCCGCGTCGAATCCCTCCTCGGCCAGATACTCGAGCGCCCGGTCGTCGAACGTGAGGGTCTCGACGTAGTCGATCACCTGCTCGAGGCCGGCGGCGATCGCGTAGCCGCGATCCGGTGGGAGCTTCCGGAAGTACAGTGAGAACGTCGCCGTCGGTGTGTGACCTGACTCGTAATACCCTTGCAGCATGGCGAGTTCGTACCGATCGGTAAACAGTGCACGATCGCGGGGGTCGAGGGAGCTGCCTGTCGGTTGCACCATGTTCTTCGTGTGTGTCGACACTGGGACGACCGAAATAGGTCCGACCTGATCTGGACCGCTGCTGGCGGCTGTTCGTCACAGCTGTCGTGATTGTCTGCTGCCGGGAACGATCCGCGACGGTCGAAGCCGACTCCCCAGCCGAAATCACATCGACTGTCGCACACGATGTCTCGAGGAGTTCAGACCGAGACTCGAATCGGGCTCGCAGTCTTGATCGGCGGCACAGAAATAGACCATCGAGTTATAATTCGCCACTAAACAGTCGCGTTCCAGTGAATCTTGTCTGTACTATTGACAATTCTTTAGTCGTTTTGGCGCATCCCTGCGTACAGGTGGCGGGATTGTCCACTCAATCGTCAGTATCGCTCTCGTTTCAGGTGCTGGGAACGGTCGTCCTATTCCTCTTTGCAATCCAGTTACTGGGTTCGGCGGTTGAGACACTCTCACCGGTTCTCAGACAGGTTCTCGAGCAAATCATCGTCGGCGATCGCTCGGCGCTCGGCGTGAGTTGGATCGCATCATACGTGTTAGCAAACGGATCGATCGTCGCTGCCCTGTCGCTGACGCTGTTCCGTTCGGACCTCGTCGTCCCGTCGCAGCTGTTTCTCATGGTCGTCGGCTCGCGACTCGGTGGGGCTGCGATCGTGCTCTTTATCGGGGCGTTCGATTATCTGAACGAAGAACTCGAGTCGGTGAGCGAGTCGGTGCGGCTCGGGGTGCTGACGTTTTTGCTCACTCACTCGATTTATCTGCCGGTGCTCGTGGTGGGATACGTCTTGCTCCCCGTCGTCGAATCGTGGAACGTCTCCAATCCCGTGATCGCCGGCGAGACGAGAATCGCCAACCGACTAGTACCTAAAACAGATGTGAACATTCCGGATCTCATCCCGGTATTCACAGAGGGGATCATCAACGCTGTCGGCGCAGTCGTGGCGTTTCTCTTGGCGCTTGGGTTGATTTTCTTGAGTATGCGGCTTTTCGACCGCATACTCGACAGCGTCGACAAACAGCGGTTACGAGATCGGTATGTGAAACGCTTGAACGACAAGTGGACCTCGTTTACCATCGGACTCGTTTTCACTGGGCTCACAATGAGTGTCGCCTTCTCCCTGGGCGTGGTCGTGCCACTCTATAACCGCGGTCATATCAAACGACGCGAGATCATCCCGTATATTCTGGGCGCAAATATCGGAACGCTGGTCGACACGCTCATTATCGCAGTTGCGCTGAATATTCCTGTCGGCGTGGTAACTGTCGCGTTGTTACTCTGTCTCGGATTTCTCGTCTCGTTGCTGCCGTTACTATTCTACAACCGGTATGTCAGCGGTATCTCCGTGTTCTATGAGCAACTCGTCGATAACAGAGGCTACTTCATCGGCTTTCTCGTCTCACTGTTGCTCGTCCCGCTACTGCTGATCGGGTTGCGCTAGGCCGTCACTATAAGCCTCGAGCCGTCGTGTCTGACGCTGTGACCAGCGACGAGTCACCGCCGATCGAAACCGACGGGCTGACGAAGTACTACGGGGACGTCCGCGGGCTCGAGGGTCTCTCGATTGCCGTCGAACGCGGGGAGATCTTTGGCTTTCTCGGCCCGAACGGCGCGGGAAAGTCGACGGCGATTCGCGTCCTGCTCGGGCTGTTGAAACCCACCGACGGCGAGGCCCGGCTGCTGGGCCACGACGTCACAGACCGAACCGAACTGCGCGAGGCGAAACGCCACCTCGGCTACCTCCCGAGCGACGTCACGTTCTACGACCGAGTGACGGGGGAAGCAGTGCTCGACTACGTCGGCCAACTCCGGGGCGACGAGCGGCGGGCCGAACTACTCGAGCGGTTTCCGGTCCCCATCGACCGAAACGTCAAGGCCTACTCGAGTGGCAATAAACAGAAACTCGCCATCGTCGCGACATTCATGCACGATCCAGAGCTGGTCATCATGGACGAGCCAACGTCGGGGCTCGATCCACTCGTCCAGAACGAGTTTTACGACCTGCTCGATGAACACCAGCAACAAGGTGGGACGAGCTTCTTTTCCTCACACATCTTGAGCGAGGTGCGCCGCGTCTGCGATCGCGTCGGGATCATCAGGAAGGGCCGGCTGATCGAACTCGACACCGTCGACAACATCCTTGAAGCGGGTGGGACAGTCGTCACCGTCCGACTCGAAGAGAATCCACCGGCGTCGGCGCTCGAGTTTCCGGGCACAGCACACGTCGAACGGCAGGACGAGACGTACCGGCTCGTGCTCGCACAGGAGTTCGACGCGCTGATCGATCGCTTACACGAGTACACTGTCCGCGACCTGACCGTCCGTGAGGCGTCCATCGAGGACGTGTTCATGCACTTCTACGGCGAGTCCGAGGAGGACGATCGAGAGCGCGAAGCGCAATCGGAGTCCGACAGTTGAGACGATCGATCACCGCCTGCGAAGCCACCAGATCGCCGTGAGCACGAACACGACCGCGACGGCGGCGAACGGAGCGACTGAGTCGACATCGGTCGGCTCGTCGGTGTCAGCGATCGTGACTTGCGCCGTCACCGGATCCGTACGCATACGGTCCCCAGTCTCAGTGTCGTAGATGAGCGTGATCTCGACGCCGGTCGTCGTCTCGATCGCATCCGTGGACGACTCGAGGGCGAACCGAACTGTTTCCGACTCGCCGGCCTCGAGCCGCCCGATGTACGCCGTCGGCGACTCGCTCGAGAGCGGCGGCGTCACGTTCAGCGTTGCGACGACGTCGGTCACTGTCTCGGAGCCGTCGTTCGTCACCCGAACCCGATAGACGCCAGACCCGTCGACCGGAATTCGGTCGCCGACCGGCGTGATGTCGAACGACCGAGCATCGTCGACGGGGATCAGCACTGGGGAAGGGCCGCCAGTCACGACGGTTTCGTCGTCGTCCTCGTCATCATCGTCGTTCTCATCATCCTCGTCGATGGTGTACTGGACGGTTGCGAACACCGGATACTCCCCCGGTTCGACCCTGGCTGCACTGACGTCGATGGTGACGGTCTCGGTCTCGTCGTCGTCGAGTTCCTCGAGGGAGATCGACTGGCTCGTCTGCGGTGCCGTCGGTGAGCCAAACGTTACCGTCCCTGTCGACCGTAGCGTGACGACGACGTCTGTTACGTCCTCGTCACCGTCGTTTGTCACCTCGAAGGCCATCGTCGTCGTCTCACCCGCACGGACGGACTCGTTCTCCGCGACGGCAACGGTGACGTTGTCATCAGCCGGCTGTAGTACGGGGAAGCCTGCCGCTCCCGCCGTCGATGGTCCTGTCCGCGAGGTGTCGATCGCCTCGGTATCCGCAGGTGCAGGCGATTCGGGTTGTGGACGAGGGCGGACGGCTGGTCTATCGGCAGTGCCATCGCCGTCGGCTGTCGGGGTCGACTCGTTGCGTTCCGTCACGTTATCAGGAGTGCTGACTTGCGGCGTGACGACACCACCGCTATCGGGGAGCGCAGCGACACTGCCGACGCCGCTGGCGAACACCACCGCGGCGAGCACGAAGGTGACGACGACAGTGCGGCGACGTCGTCGCCGTGTCGACTCACGCTCCGCGTCCGTCATATCCGATCCGAAACGGGTGATTACGGGATAAACCACGAGGCCTGTTCCAGCCGCGAACGACCGACTTACTCGAGCGCTCGGCGACCAACAACGCGTTACGTTGCGTTGTCTCGCCCGACAGTCCAGCACCTATAAGTCGCTGTTGCCCGTCCAGACGCGACGGTTCGACGCCGCATGCTCGAGATCACCTCGTTCGAGGCGGGCCGTCGGCTCCGTGGATCGCTGTTACTCGCCGGTGCGCTGATCGCGTTGATCGTGCTTACGGTCGCGCTCTTTCCGTCGATCGAGGAGACGGGTGTCGATTTCGACGCCTACCTCGAGTCGCTGCCGCCGGAGGCGACGCGGGCGTTCGTCGGGAGCGTGACGACGCTGACGACGATCGAGGGGTATCTCGTCTCGCAGCTCTACCAGTTCGGCTGGGTGTTGCTGCTCGCGATCTACTATGCATATGCCGCCGCATCGACGGTCGCCGGTGAGATCGAACGTGGCACGGCAGAGGTGATGCTGTCGTTACCGATCTCGCGCACGCGGTTCGTCGTCGCAAAGTTCCTGTCACTGATTCCAGGGCTCGTCCTCGTCAATGCGATCACCTTTCTGGCGATCTATCTCGGTGTGGAACTCATCGGCGAATCGATTTCCGTAAGCCGGCTGTTTGCCATTCACGCGTACTCCATCGCGTACTTACTCGCCTGTGCTGGCGTCGGACTGGCCGCTTCGGTCACGTTCGATTCCGTCCGTCGGGCACAGACCGTGGGTGCAGGGATCGTCTTCGGGCTGTTTTTGCTCGATACGTTTACTTTCGACACCGATTACGAGTGGCTCGGCGATATCGCGTTCTCACGCTACTTCGATCCGGGCGCGATTCTCGTCGATGGCGATCTCTCGTGGTCCGATCTGTCACTCCTCGTGGTCGCCGTCGTCGTCCTCGTCGTTGTGAGTAGCGAATTCTTTGAGCGGCGCGATCTCTCCGGGTGAGATCGCTCGTTCGACGACCCGGAATACGCTTTTGAAACTGGGGGTAGCACAATGTGATGATGCCACATACCCTTCTGGTTCCATTCGACGGGTCGCCGCTGTCCAAACGCGCACTCGAGTACGCGGTCGACGAATACGACGACGTCTCTCTCGACGTGCTCCACGTGATCGACCCGACCGATCCCGGCTACAGTTCCGTCATCGACATCGACGTGCGAACCGAACCGCTCCACGGGTCCGACGCCTGGTACGACCGTGCCCACGAGGTCGAAGCACAACTCTTCGACGAGGCGCGCGAACTGATCGGCGAGATCGACGGCGAGGTCACGACCGAATCGACGGTCGGCGACCCGGCACGCGAAATCGTCGACTACGCCGAGGCACACGACATCGACGAGATCGTCATCGGGAGCCACGGCCGCTCCGAGACGAGTGGCACCTTACTCGGGAGCGTCGCCGAACTGGTCGTTCGCCGCTCGCCGGTGAGCGTCAGCGTGGTTCGCGGTTCAGAGACGCGATAATCGCTCCAAGGCTCATCGCTGCTCGACGAGCGCGTCGGTCTTGCTCCGCACCCGGATCGGCTCGCGATCCGCAGCCAGCGTCTCCGCCGCGGCGCGTTTGCCCCCCGTCTCCGCGTAGATGGTATAGAGATCGTCGCCGGGTTCGACTGGGTCAGCCGTCGACTTGTGGATGACGAGCCCGGCGCGGCTGTCCTTCGGTGCCCCTGCCCGCCGCGCGAGGTCACAGAGCTGTCTGTTATCGACGCTCGTCACGACACCCGACCGCTCGGCCCGAACGGTCGTCGATTCGGACCCCGGTTCGAGGTCGTCGGGTTCGACGTCAGGATCACCGTCCTGTGCCGCGACGATGCGCCGGAATCGATCGAGTGCCTGCCCTGACTCGAGGATGTCGGCTGCCGATGCGTCGACGCCACAGTGTGTGAGGAGCATCTCGGCCAGCCGAACCGACTTCAACCGGAGCGACTCCGGCCCCTCGCCGTGCAAGACGGCGAGGATGTCCCGAGCCTCGAGGACGGGACCGACACCGTGACCGATCGGCTCCGTCCCGTGGGTGATCGCACAGGTGACCGCCACGTCGAGGTGAGCGCCGACGCGCTTGATGTCGTCGGCGAGTTCGCGGGCGTCGGCGAGACTCTCGACTTTCGCGCCCTCGCCGTAGGGGATGTCGATCACGACGTGTGTCGACCCGGCGCTGCGCTTTTTCGAGAGCACCGAGGCCATGAGTTGGCCCGGCGGGTCGATCGACAGCGGGTTTTCGGCGCGGATGATCGCGTCGTCGACCGGCGAGAGGTCGACGCCGCCGCCCCAGACGAGACAGCCGTTCGTCTCGGCCACGATCGACTCGATTTCGTCCATCGAAAACTCGACATCACAGAAGACCTCCACGACGTCTGCGGTTCCGGCTGGCGAGGTCACGGCACGCGAGGAGGTCTTCGGCATCGTCAGACCGGCGGCTGCGACGATCGAGACGATGATTGGCGTGACACAGTTGCCCGCCACGCCGCCGATCGAGTGTTTGTCGGCGACGACTGGCGCGTCCCACGAGAGTTGCCGACCGATGTCGGTCATCGCCCGCGTGAGGTGTTTGGTCTCCTGTAAGGAGAGGCCGTTTGCATACACCGCCGACACGTACGCGCTCAGTTCGATGTCCGACAGCCGGTTTTCGTGGATGTCCTTGACGATCGCCTCGAGTTCGTCGTCCTCGAGTTCGATATCGTTGAGCTTCTTGCGGACGTACTGAACCGATTGCGGTGTTCCGGCGAGCGCCACGTCGATGGGACCGCGAACATGGTGCAGCGGCTCGGTCACCCCGAGGACGCCCTGCTCGACCAGTTCGTCGGTTACTTTGACGATCCCCGTCGTCGTGCCGTTTTCCTCGATCCGGAGCCGATCGAGCGGGTGCGCGCCGAGCTCGGTCGCGTCGACAGTGTTCAACAGAACAAGTGGCCGGGTCGTTCCGATGTCGATCCGGGTGGTCTCGAGTCGCATTCGTCTGTGTTAAACACTACCAACAAGCAAAACGATATGGGACGGGTCTCGCGCCCATGATCGGGGCGCGTCGTCACCGATAACCGGCGGTGTTGCGACACAGTCATTTCGAGTGATCAGTGGGTGGCGCTACTAAGACAGCAGGCGTCGAACGGAGACTATGTCGGAATCGAACCTCGTGTCCATTCCGGTCGACGACGTCGAACTCGAGGGGAAACTCGTCGTCCCCGAGGGGGCAAACGGGCTCGTCGTCTTCGCCCACGGGAGCGGGAGTAGCCGGAAGAGCCCTCGCAATAACTCCGTCGCCGACGTGATCCGACAGCGAGGGCTGGGAACGTTGCTATTCGACTTACTGACCGAAGCCGAAGACCAACGACGCGAAAACCGCTTCGACATTCCGCTGTTGACCGACCGACTCGTCGCGGTCACCGAGTGGCTGCGAGACCGCCCCCAAACTGCAACGCTTCGGTATGGCTACTTCGGCTCGAGTACCGGTGCTGCGTCGGCGCTTCGCGGAGCGGCCCGCGACGCGACCGACATCGACGCCGTCGTCTCCCGTGGTGGCCGCGTCGACCTTGCGACACCGGTTCTCGAGGACGTCACAGCCCCCGTGTTGCTGATCGTCGGCGGCAACGACATGCAGGTGCTCGACTTGAATCGCGACGCTGCCGACGCGCTCACTTGCGAAACCGAACTGCACATCGTCGAAGGCGCAGGCCACCTCTTCGAGGGGCCGGGCCAACTCGAGGAGGTCGCCGACGTTGCTGCCGACTGGTTCGAGGCAAACCTGGGATAATCGACTGACACTGCAGAGCACGTCTCGGGCGGCGTCGGTCGTGCTGAGACTGGTTCCTGTCACTGGGTCCCGGCGGGACCGCAGGATGGTCGCGGCCGGCCGGCACTGACTGACAGCAGACCGTCTAAGTCGCTTTCGATAGACGAGCCACTATATTCATTACTTCACGGGAGCTAATACAATCGTGGGTCGACCCCACGCGCTGTCGCCCGCGAACCACGGTGGCGGGACGCCCAGCCCTCCACCGCACTTGTGCCATTACATCACGTCCAAATCACTCGTGAGTGGCGATACTCGAGTGAGTCTCGAGTCGTTTTCATAGGACATTTTACCACACCGTTCTGATTTAGATACTTCTCAGGTCCGTTATGTACCGGGGCCGATAGATGCGATAATAGTAACACTCCACCCACATCACGAAGCCGACCACAGCCCACTATCGTTCCCGCGGAGTCGCCGAACTGCCGATCTTCAGCCTGTCTTTCGGAAAACAGCCCTCGTTCATCGTCGACGCAGCGGCACTCGACGCTGGCCGAGAGTGGACTCGGATCGGCTCGATCTCGAACATAACTCTAAAACGAGAGCTTAGAGTATGTCTCTTATTTCTGCCACGTTCTGTTGGTCTCCGGCAGGACCTGCTGGTCTCGCGGATGAACTCGAGTGTCTTTTCGCCTACCGGTCGGGTGCGTTCTCGCGAACGAACTCGATCGTCTCTTCGATCGACGTTCCGGGGCCGAAGATCGACGCAACACCTGCGTCCTTGAGTTCGTCGCGGTCCTCATCCGGAATGACGCCGCCGGCGAGCACGAGCGTGTCGTCTTTCGCGCCGTATTCTTCCAACCCATCCATGATCTTCGGGACGAGCGTGTCGTGGGCCCCGGAGAGAATCGAGATACCGAGGACGTCGATGTCCTCCTGGACTGCGGCCTGAACGATGTCGTCGGGTGCTTTGTGCAGTCCGGAGTAGATGACCTCGAAGCCGGCGTCACGGAACGCTCGAGAGATGACGTGTGCGCCACGGTCGTGGCCGTCGAGACCGACTTTCGCTACCATACATCGAATCGTCCGCTCATCGTTCTCGGTACTCATGGACCGCGATTCGAAGAGGAGGTGTATGATTCTATCGGAGTCAGCTAGTTTAGCCGTTGAAACGACGGTCTCGTCTGGGGAAAGAATTAATTTCGGATAGATGGATGGTATCATATGCCAATTCGCGACGCGACGACCGACGATATCGACGCTATTCAGCGTGTAGCACACTCGTCATGGGAAGCCGACTACCCTGACATTTTGAGCCGTGAGTCGATTCAGGAGGGGGTCGACGACTGGTACACCGAGGCGTTGATTCGCGACTCGATCATCTGGTCGCAGGCACTCATGCTGGTCGCCGAGCGGGACGACTCGATCGTTGGGTTTGCACACGCCACGTTCGAGCCGGACGAACACACGGGGACGATTCTTCGCGTGTACGTCGACCCCGACCACCGGGGTGAGGGAATCGGGAGCGACCTCCTGACCGAGACCCGCGACCGGCTGTTCAAGCAGGGCGTCGAGCACATCAACGCGATGGTGCTTGCAGCAAACGACGTCGGCAACGAGTTCTACCAAGCGTTTGGCTTCGAGCAGACGGCAACCGAACCAGTCACGATCGGTGACGAGCGCTACGAAGAGTGTACGTACTCCCTCGACGCGTCCGAAAGCCAGTGACCGAAGGCCGTCTCAGACCGGGCTGATCTCCTCGCGGTAGGCACCGTGGTGGTCTTCGAAGACCTGCATGATCTCACCCATCGTCGCGTAGGCCTTGACGGCATCGACGATGTACGGCATGACGTTCTCGTCGCTCGTAATTGCGTCCGACAGCGCCTCGAGCGTTGCGTCGACCTGCTCGTCGTCACGCTCGGCTTTGACCTGTTCTAAGCGCTCGAGCTGGCGGTCGCGCGTCGTTGCGTCGACGTGTAACAGTTCCGGCGAGGTGTCTTCCTCGATGGTGTATTCATTGACGCCGACGACGACTTCCTCACCGCGTTCGACGCGTTGCTGGTACTCGTAGCTGGCTTCCTGGATCTCGCGGTGGTAGTAGCCCTGGTTGATGCCGTTGAGGACGCCGTCGCGGACCGAGCCGTCGCCCATCTCTTTGATCTCCTCGAGATAGGCCATGATCTCGGCTTCCATCTCGTTGGTGAGCTTTTCGATGGCGAACGACCCCCCCATAGGGTCGACGATGTCGGCCGCACCGGATTCCTCGGCGATGATCTGCTGGGTCCGCAGGGCGACGCGGACGGCCTTTTCGCTCGGCAGCGCAAGCGCCTCGTCGAAGCTGTTGGTGTGAAGCGACTGGGTGCCGCCGAAGACGCCGGCTAGCGCCTGAATCGTCACCCGGACGATGTTGTTCAGCGGCTGCTGGGCCGTCAGCGACTGGCCCGCCGTCTGGGTGTGGAACTTCATGCGCTTGGATTCGGGTTTGTCTGCACCGTACCACTCCTCCATCACGCGGGCATAGACGCGACGTGCGGCTCGGAACTTCGCGACCTCCTCGAAGATGGAGTTGTGCGAGTTGAAGAAAAACGACAGCAGTGGACCGAACGCATCGACGTCGAGCCCACGATCGAGACAGTCCTCGACGTAGGCAAAGCCGTCGGCGAGCGTAAAGGCGGCTTCCTGAGCCGCAGTCGACCCGGCCTCGCGGATGTGATAGCCCGAAATCGAAACGGGGTGGAACTTCGGCGTCTCCTCGACGGCGAACTCGATCGTATCGGTGACGACCTCGAGGGAGGGTTCTGGCGGAATAACCCACTCTTTCTGGGCGATGAACTCTTTTAATATGTCGTTCTGCAGGGTGCCCCGGACTTCGTCACGGGGGACGCCCTGCTGGTCGGCCAGCGCGATATACATCGCGTAGATGACCGCCGCCGACGGGTTGATCGTAAAGGAAGTCGACACTTCGCCGATGTCGATGCCGTCGAACAGCACCTCCATGTCCCGCAGCGTGTCGACGGCGACGCCTTCCTTGCCGACCTCGCCTTCGCTCATCGGGTGGTCCGAGTCGATTCCCATCAGCGAGGGCATGTCGAAGGCCGTCGAGAGGCCGGTCTGGCCTTCGTCGATCAGGTAATGAAACCGCTCGTTGGTCTCCTCTGCGGTCCCAAAGCCGGCGAACTGGCGCATCGTCCACGTACGCCCGCGGTACATCGTTGGGTACGGCCCCCGCGTGTACGGCGGCTCGCCAGGGAAGCCGAGATCGTCCTCGAAGTCGAGATCGGCGATGTCCTCGGGCGTGTAGAGGCGGTCGACCTCGTGGTTCGAGACCGTCGCGAACCGCTCTTTGCGTTCCCCGTGTTCCAAAAACGGCTCGAGCGTCTCTGCTTCCCACGATTCCCGTCGCTGGGCGATCGCTTCCAGCTCTTCTTTGTCGAACATTGTCTAACGTATAGATGCAACTCTTCTAAAGTGTTGCCCCGGTCAGGGTGGCTGTCCGCCAGCATCGGTGATCGACAGAGGTGTGCCTCCCGTATGTTCGTCACACGGCACCTACTACCAATAGTAACAAAAGCTATAAGAACAGCACTTCTGATTAGCAAGGTATGGGTGTTAATTACACCACAGAAGTAGACAGCTTCGAGTGGGACATTCCGGACTCGTACGCGATCACGTCGGTCATCACAGACCACGCCGCGTCCGTCGGTGATCGTGTCGCTGTCCGGTTCTTAGACGATGAGGGAACCCGCGAGGAACGAACCTACGCCGACATTCGGGACGACATGAACCGTTTTGCCAACGGCCTCGAGGGCCTTGGCGTCGGCGAGGATGACCGGATTATGCACCTGTTCCCGCGCCATCCTGATGCCTTTGCCGTCCAACTCGGTGCGCTGGCGACTGGCTCGTTGCTGGTTCCCTGTTCGTCGATGCTGCGCTCGAAGGATATCGAGTTCCGGGCAAACGACTGTACCGCGACGAGCATCGTCGTCCACGAATCGCTGACCGATATGGTCGAGCCGGTCCTCGAGGAGACGCCCCTCGAGCGGGTCATCGTCCTCGACGGGTCCGAAGACGACCTGCAGGGTGAGGGATGGACGACGGTCGCGGCCGTCATGGCCGAGGAGTCGACCGACTACGACGGCCCCGACCTGGCCGCTGAGGACCCAATGACGATCAACTACACCAGCGGGACGACCGGCCAGCCAAAGCCGGTCCTCCACAAACACCGCTGGCAGTACTGCTTCAACCGGATCAACGCCCCCTACTGGTGGGGCATCGGCGAGGATACCGACCTCGAGGACGAACTGCTGTGGGCGACGACCGGCACCGGCTGGGCAAAGTGGTTCTGGAGCCCGGTCGGCGTCGGCCTGACGACGGGGGCGACCCAGCTCATCTACGACGGCGAATTCGAGCCCGACACGTTTCTCGAAATCTTAGAATCCGAGGGCGTCACCAAGCTCTGTGCCGTCCCCACGCAGTACCGGATGTTCGCCAACGCCGACCTCGCAGAGTACGACGTCCAACTGAACGACGCGCTCTCGGCGGGCGAACCGCTCAATCGCGAGCCGATCGAGCGCATTCAGGACGCCTGGGGCGTGACCCCGCGTGACGGTTACGGGCAGACCGAGACCGTCGCGCTCGTGACGAACTACCCCGGAATCGACGTCAAGCCCGGTAGCATGGGCAAGCCGACGCCGGGCGTCGGCGCGACGATCATCGACGTCGATGACGAGGACGAAGTCGACGCCGGCGAGATCGGCGAGATCGCCGTCCCGGTCGGCTCGCCGGCGATCTTCGACGGCTACTACGAGAAGCCCGACCTCGACGAGGAGAAACTCTCCGGCGACTACTACCGCACGGGCGATCTCGCCTCCCACGACGAGGACGGCTACTTCTTCTTCGAGGGCCGGGCTGACGATATCATCATCTCCTCGGGCTACCGCATCGGCCCCTTCGAGGTCGAGGACGCGCTCGTCACTCACGATGCCGTCGCCGAGGCCGCCGTCGTCGACAGCCCACACGAGGAACGGGGCAGCGTCGTCAAGGCCTACGTGATCCTCGCCGAGGAATACGAGGGCGGCGACGAGTTGAAAGACGAACTACAGGACTTCATGAAAGAAGAGACAGCACCCTACAAGTACCCTCGTCGGATCGAGTTCACCGACGAACTCCCCAAGACCTCGAGCGGGAAGATCCGCCGCGTCGAACTCCGACAAGAAGAACAAAAGAAACACGGCCTGTAGCGGGCCGACGACCGCTCGAGTGCGGTTTCTGTCTCGGCTCAGACTCGGTCGCTTACTCGGCCGGACGGAAGACGATCGTCTGCTCGTCGGTCGTCTCGTTCGGCTCGACGGTCGCGGTGACACGGTCGCCGATCGCGACGTCTTCTTGAGCGATGTCCCGCACGACGCCCGTAAGCCGGACGCCGTCGAAGTCGACGACAGCGG
>Ga0207720_100311_pt1 | contig 39095 bp, 37 predicted proteins | sample A23P2SouthBayCA_2_FD_187751 | JGI IMG/M metagenome (GOLD analysis project Ga0207720, IMG submission 187751) | Aerobic enrichment media microbial communities from Eden Landing Ponds, California, USA - A23 E3 (2) (SPAdes) | ecosystem: Environmental > Aquatic > Marine > Unclassified | place... | reverse complement strand
AGCCACATGGAAACGACGAGGACTTGATCCGCCTGAACAGCTCCAGTCCATCCTCGGTGGGCAAGAACTCAGATTAGGATGAGAGGCATCACTGGCCGGTGAATCCTGGTCACGCTATCCAACTACGGATACTGTATGAAGGTTGTAGTTTTGATAAGATGAGCGTATTGAGTGTACGCTTCTCTGTATCTGTAGATGGCTTGTGATAAGACGAAAGCGTAACTAGACACCGTGGTTGAGAAACTCAAACTTTTGACATTATGTAATTGATGTGTGGGTAGGATAGTCAAGGCCATTGGTGAGGGAACATCTTCGATCTCGTTGGCTCCGAATTGACTTGATTTGTGTAGTAATTGGCTTCAACGACTCCTATAGTGTGCTATCAAAGCAGAGTTTGTCGCTAACCATCAGCAATACGATATATGTGGAGAAAGAACAAAGCCTGCATTCAAAGTCCAATCACATATAAATCTTTTTAGAATATGGGGTAAAATTCCATCAAAGAACACACTATCTCTAGAATTGATGTGTGGGCAGCTAATTATACATCGATATTTGTATACAAACTCACTCGATTTCTCTGTCTGGTAGAATTAACTAATACAAAGGCTTCCCAGAGTTCGTGTGTGATCACCGAACAAGAGATTCTAGTCACGGGCGCTGGTTCAATCGGCCGGTCACTGATTCCGCGGCTTCTCGAGCGGAATCCGGAACGGCTGCGAATTCTCGACAACGACGAGTCCAGACTTGCCAGACTGCAGACGCAGTTTGACGACGATCGGCTGCAGTTCGTTGTCGGTGACATTAGGGACAATAGTTGTCTCGAGCGAGCGATGGAGTGCATCGATGCCGTGATTCATACGGCGGCAATGAAACATGTTGACGTCTGTCAGCATGACCCGTACGAGGCCGTCAAGACGAACGTCATCGGCCTTCAGAACGTCGTCGATACGGCACTCAACGCAGGTGTCGAGCGGGTCGTCTTCACAAGCAGTGATAAGGCGGTGAACCCCGCAAACGCGATGGGAACGACCAAGCTCCTCGGCGAACAGTTGATATCATCTAGACGAATAGGATCGGACCGATCCGAACTCCGGCTCGCGTCCGTTCGATTCGGCAACGTCATTAACTCCTCACAGTCGGTGATTCCCCTCTTTGCTGACCAGATTCGATCGGGCGGTCCAGTTACGCTGACTGACAAACGAATGACGCGATTTTTCCTCACGTACGACGACGTGTTCTCCCTGGTTATGCAATCACTCGATCGGGCCCGGGACGGCGAAGTATTCGTCTACAAAATGCCTGCGATCCGAATCATCGATCTCGCGAACGCGATGATTGAGACGATCGCTCCGGAGCATGGGTATGATCCCAGCAACATTGAGATCGAGCTGATTGGCCCTCGGATCGGTGAAACCTTCCACGAGGAAATTATGACGGAACGTGAGATAAATAGGGCGTATGAAACCGATTCATTATATGCGATTCGGCCGGAGTCAGCAAGCAACGACCCTGCTGACTCCTTGTCTGATTTTACCCCTGCGACCGACATCGTCCGTTCGTCGGGGGATGCCGAGAAGTTAGACAAGTCGGAGATCGTCTCACTGCTCCGAAACACGGAGCCAAAAGCGCGCAACGACGGCAAACGGTTCGTCGAAGCGCAGCAGGCTTGATTGTCCGGCTTCGGCTACCGCATAGCCATATCGAATGTCCTTGCGAGCTACTACGATTCGCACTATTTGTCAGTCATATCGCAATCACACCCTGCTATTTTGCCGTTGTACACGGTGGAAAATGAAACGAAAATGGCAGAGGAGTGCGAACGGTCAAGATGGTCGTTTCGACCCGCACGAACTATCCGCGATGTTTGAACCTCCAACGGATGGGATGTCGTTCAGACATATCCGAGGGCACTCAATCGGTCCTCAACCACGTCGTCATTGGTCTCTGTTTCGTCCTGCTGGGGTGGTTCCGAAATGATTCGGCGTCGATCGGCAGTCTCGAGTTCAAGCCATGGGACGGTCCGAACTTCATCGCGGTTGAGCCCGCGTGGGTGGCCGTACATACGCATTGGAATCGGGAAGCCTCGCTCGCCGATCAGGTTGCCATGGTCGGAAGTGACGACACTCTTCCCAGACAGTGTCTCGAGCAGCCGTTCGACGTGGGGAAAGAGGAGATCGAGGTTTTCCCGGTAAGCCGTGAGCACCGTCTCAGCGTCCACAGTATCCTCGTAAATAAGGCCGAACCAGGGATTAGGCGCGTCGCTTCGCTCTGCCGCATCGAGATCTTTGATACCCATGTGATCGAACGTCTGGCCAGTTGGTCCGAGGAACGGAAAGTGTGGCTGCATGAAGTGAACGATCAAGCGCTTTTCGGGATAGCGATCGAGGGCTTTGATTGCCTCCTCGACAACTGCCGCTGGTCGAACTGTGCCTGCCTCCTCGTCCCAGCGAGTTTCGAGCAAGTTCTCGACGGCGTGGAAGGTGTTGTCTGGCAGTTCGTAGACGTGCGGATTGGCTGTTACATAGACTGTGTCGTGGAGCGTGCGGCCGGCGAAGTTCGCGTTCATGAATTCCCAACTGTCGCTGCCCTTCGAGCGGACCGACTGAAGATCTCCCTTGAGCTGATTCCGCGCGTCGAACAGGTCGTATCGACAGGCATCAAGGAGTATCAGATTGTCCCAGTCGGCGGCGATTATATCGATGTTCTCGTCCGTTCCGCTCAAAGCGTTCAGCACGCGTCGGGACCGGGAGTTAATCCGCAGCGTCCAGTTGAACAGTTCCCGGCGCAGCAGACGCGGGTTCTCGAATACTCGTCTGAGGTTCTCGACGGAGTAGCGGTCAGGCAGAATCGTGGGCACCATATGGAACGACATGAGTCACAGAAGCTATTGTAATGTCGACGAAACAACCGCGTATCCGATACATACACGATCGTACGACACAGGAGGATGCCGAAAGCTTGTCACCGCCACTCCTGATTCACGTCGCGGCTGATACAGAGGCCGATTACGACGAAGCCGTAGCCGGATCTAGTTTTGATAGGCAAGGGTATTCTGAGCCGTAATGACCGCACTACTAACTGGTCGATACTGGAAAATGCGCTGAATGTCCGAACAATCGTCTTCCACACTCAACTCTCTCCGATCGGTCGCTGACGGCGCGTCGCTTCACTACGTCGGGATGCTCGTAATAAATCTCGCCGGATTTCTCTTGACGCTCGTTCTGACTCGTACGCTCGGTGCGACCATCTATGGTATCTACGCCTACGGGACGATGGTACTCCAGTCGGTATTGACTGTCTCGAACTTCGGGACCGATGTCTCGGCAACACGGTATCTCGCCGCGAATCGCAGCGATCCAGCCTACCAAAACCGCATCCTCGGACTTGCGTATGCGACAACACTTGGCGTCAGTCTCGTGGTTGCGGTGTTTCTCTTTGTCATGGCACCGACGATCAATGCCTACACTCTCGAGGAACCGCTGTTCGAGCCAGCCATGCGGGTGTTTGCGGTCGCGTTGCCGTTCCAGGCGCTGACCTATGTCGTTTCGAGTACGTTCCGTGGTCTCGAAATGGCTGTCGGGAAGACAGTCGTTGCCGTCCTTGGTCCGGTCGCCCAGTTGATCGCCATCGTGGCTGCGGTGGCGGTCGGCTACTCCGTGCTTGGAGTCGCCGCGGCGTACGCAGTCGCCTGTCTCGTTGCGTTCTCGATTGCATTCTGGTACGCCCTCGCTCAATCCGACCTCCGACCCGAGTTCAACTTTTCGCGTCGCGAGGCGCTTGACTTCTACGACTACTCAGCACCACTGACGCTGTCCAAGGCCGGGAACTTTCTGTTCAAGCGGATCGACGTGTTCATGGTTGGGATTTTTCTCGCAGCTGCCGATGTCGGTATCTACAACGTCGCGGTCCTGATCGCGACGATTCTCGCGATGCCGCTAATCGGTATCAACCAGTTGTTTCCACCGGTGGCATCGCGACTTCACTCAGAAGGGGCGATCGACGAACTCGAGTCCGTATACGCGACGGTAACTCGCTGGTCGATCACAGCCTCGATCATCTTGGCGCTGCCGGTCGTCGTCTATCGCACCGAAATCCTCGCCCTGTTCGGCCCAGAATTCGTCGCGGGGACAACCGTTGTGATTTTGTTCGTCGCTGCCCAGCTGTTCAACGCCGCTTCCGGTCCGGCCAATGATCTGCTGACGATGACTGACCATCAGTACCTTGTCATGGTGAACCACCTCGTGTTTGGCGGCCTCAATGTCGGTCTCAACTATCTTTTCATCCTCGAGTTTGGGATGATTGGGGCAGCACTTGCGACCGCGAGTATACTCGCTGCGTTGAACATCCTCCGGGTCGCTCAGGTCTGGTATCTCGAGGGGCTATTCGCCTACTCTGCGACACTGTGGAAGCCGCTTGCAGCCGCAACCCTCGCTGCCGTGGTCATGTGGCTCGCCGGGTTGTACGTTGATGGATTGGTACTTGTATTCGTTGGCAGCACCGCTGGTGTCGCTGCGTATTTGGTGTCTCTCTATCAACTCGGACTCAACGACCGGGATCGTGAACTCGCCGGTGAGTACCTTGGCCTGATGGGATGAGGCAGAATCTCGATTGGCAACTATTTATTCTTGCTTACAAATATAAATTAGAGGTACCGATAACCGTACGTAGAACATAGGTAAGTGGTGTTGAATATTTCTAATTTGATTGTTTGCCACACTAAACGGTACCATGGACGGGACAGCAGTCAGCCAGGACTTCGACGCAATGGCTCCTGGAGAGGTACCACCACCGTTGATACAGTCGTTTCTCGACCCCAAGCCCAGTTTCGGCACCGAGAACAGCTGTGGAGCCGTACCGGGAGATCACGTGAGGGGTGAGATGGATGACGGAGACACTTGACGTCGTAGCCATCGGCAGTGCGCTACTGGACAAACAGTACTCGGTCTCGAATCTCCCGGAACCCGACGGCGGAGCCTTCGCGTCCGACGAGTCAGTGGCGTTTGGCGGCGTCGCCGCGAATGTGGCAGTCGCGCTTTCGCGACTGGGGCGCTCGACTGGCGTCGTCGTCCGACTCGGCGACGATGCTGTCGCCGACGCGGTCGCAGATAATCTCCGTGAGGAAGGTATCACGCTCGATCACGTCAGACGAGGGAACCAACCGTCGACCTACTGCATGGTTTTTTCCGACTCCGACGGGGAGCGGACGATCGTCACTCGGAGCGGAGCGGCCAAGAACCTGCGACTGACGGATCACGACGAAACGATCCTTCGATCAGCCAAATTCGTGTTCGCCAATGGGTATTGTCCGGACCGTGTCACGAGCAGGCTGGGCGAACTCGCTGCGAACGGAGCGATTCGACTCGCGTTCGACCTCGCTAGCCCGCTCGACGGATTGAAAGACCGCGGGACCGAGCGCGAAACGATTGACGCTCTACTTCCGCATCTTGAACTATTCGTTGCCAATGAGACGTCGGTTCGGTCCTATCTCGGGGCTAGCGGCTTGGACGCGGTCGACGTACTGCGGGCCCACGGCGTTCCCCGTGGAGCCCTTACCCGCGGGGAGCGTGGCGCAGTCCTCTGGGCGAACGGCTCAGTCGTCGAACTGTCGGCGATGGACGTGGACGTCACCGATACGACGGGCGCGGGCGATGCGTTCGTGAGCGGCTTGCTCCACCGCTGGTTGCTCGCGGATGCACCGATTCGCTCGGCCGGACGATTCGCGACGGCAGCCGCGGGCCACAACTGTACCCAGCAAGGTGCCCGCGGTGGGATGGTTGGCGAAGACCGACTCAAAGCCATGGTCCAGAATTGGCCTGCATAGAGCGCGAGGACAGCTTCCATTCTCCAGACGAACGTCGCGTTTTGTCCAGGCCGAATCACCCAGTGTTTGGATCGGTACGGCTGTCGCTCATTTTTTAGCGGTGGCGGTGAGGGTGCCACGCTCTCGCCCTCGAGGAGCCGCCGAAGGTGGCGAGTGTGACGGAGTCGTTCACCGTCTATCGAACGGTTTCGTGAGCGATATTGCTGGTGGGACCGTGCCCGCCCTGCGATCCCACCGGAACAGCGGGATAGCAGACCGTCTGAAGCACCACGAGATACCGTCATGACACCCTCTGTATTCAGCAACTAATATATTACACACAGAGAACGCCAAAGGGCAGATCGTATCGCAGAAAATACTAATACAAGCGTTTCTCTTCGGTGTCGGGTGGATACTATGGATGGAGAAGCTGTCGGCCAGTACTTCAATGCGGAGGCCGACACGTACACACACGAGCACAGTTCGAACGAAATCGAAAACTCGCCCATCGTCGACGGATTTATTGAGCCGACATGTGAGCGGGGAGATCGTATTCTGGAGATCGGATGCGGTGACGGGCTTTTGCTCGAATATGCGCTCGAGAGCACTGATATTACCGATGCATACGGAATAGACATTTCGACGGAGATGCTCCCTAATGTAGGCGACGACGTTCAGGCGGAGTACCGCCGAGCCTCAGCGACGGACCTTCCGTTGCCGTTCGAGCCCGAGTCCTTCGATTTCGTCATGATGAGTGACGTGCTTCACCACCTCGTGGGGGAGAGCCGGTCAGCGTCGAAGCGGAAAGCGCAAGCCGCTCTGATCGAGGCGGTGAACCTGCTCCGACCTGGAGGGTACCTAATTCTCAAGGACATCTACTATCAGAGTCCCGTTGGTCCTGAGACGCTGACCTCGCAGCTGATCTTCTATGGGCTGAAACACCTCCCCCAGATCGCATCGGTGGTCGATGAGGAGGTGCTTCCCGGACTCCTCGTCTCGTTTTACACGTCCGACGAACTTGTCGAATTGCTCCAACAGTCGGGGACGCGGATCGTCGAAAAGGAACTGGAGATAACGCCGGTGAGTTCGCTTCCAAGGCGACTTCTCATCGGTAAGTCGGGTTGTATCCGACTGTATGCCCAGAAGAAAGAACGTGGCAGAATCCGATCTAGCTTCTGATGACGCCGCGTTTCGCTCCCTTCTCGCTGTCACGGCTAGTTGGAACGGAAAGTCAGATAACGGGGACCTATGGAAAGTATGTTCATTTTATCTTCGTTTTCAGTTCGTCCCGTCAGTCTGTTGGCTGCGGATTATTTTAAGCAGTTATCATATGGAGAACAGCATGAGAATTGGGTTCTATCACGACAGCATCGGGACGAAACATGCAGGCGGCATTGCCGTCTACGCACGACAGTTGGCGGTAGAATTGTCATCCTCGAATGAGGTCTACGTGTACACGCAAGACGGTGATATGGCACACGAACTGGCAGCGTCCCACGCGGAGATCGTCACGACGCCGAACTTTGACGTGCCAGCGTTCGAGCTGTTATCATCTCTGCCACTCCCGGTCAGTTCGCAGCCACTCACCAAACTGGCGATGATCGCCTGGTCGTCTTACAGCGACGTGATCGATCACATCAACGAGCATGTCGACGTGCTCATCTGTTTTAACATGCCCGACGATCTCCTCCTATCGAACCTCGTTGACGTCCCAACGATTCGTGGCTTCTTGAGTGATGTCAGCGGAGGTGTTGGAACAGCGGTTCACAAACGATATACTACCACAGACACCAATTTCGCCATCTCGCCGTATCTAGCCGATCATGTCTCTACTTCGCTCGGCTATGCGGTCGATGAGGTCGTTCTTCCCGGTCTCGACGCCGATCAGTTCCATGAGAACGCCGAGCCGGCGTTCTCCTGCGATAGACCGAGTATCCTCTTTGTCGGCCGTCTCATCGAAGCGAAAGGGATCTTCGATCTCCTTGACGCAGTTGCGATGCTCGAAACGCCCGTTCATCTCCGCGTCATCGGAACCGGACACGCAGAGAGTGAGGTTCGTCGACGCTGTCGAGAACTCGATATTGAAGACGACGTCACCCTCGAGGGCGAAGTTTCACACGACGAACTGCCCGGATATTACACCGCTGCCGATATCTTCTGTCTCCCAACGCACGTCGACAGTTTCGCCATGGTGAATCTCGAGGCGATGGGATGTGGGACACCAGTGGTAACGACGGACCTTGAGGCGATCAAAACCTATTTGACGCCAGATGAAAACGGCGTTGTTGTTCCACCCGGCGATACGGATGCGCTCGAGACGGCACTCTCCGAATTGCTTTTGGATCCGTCCCGTCGGCAGATACTGGGGGCGCGATCACGGGACCGAGCACGCCAGTTTTCGTGGCGTCAACAGGCCGCTCGGTTGGAACGTCTGTGTGCTGTTGCGATCGAGGAAGCGGGGACTGAACCGAAGCATAATGCGAAAGTCGAATCGACCCCTTCGTGAGGAACAAGCAGCTCAAATGTGATTTTGAGCGTGTCATAGAATCGGTCACAGGCCGACTCGACCCCGTAGTGTGCGGTCAGTACAGCAACCACTACGGCTGGTTCAGCGCGATTCAAGATGGAACCTCCGGCCTCAAGGAGCGAACGGAGTGAGCGAGTAGGCCGGAGAGGAAACCGACATGGGACGACACAAACGGCGTACTGCGACTACCCGACTCCCGAACGTTCAAGAACCGTTAACCTCATATCTGAAATATGGAGGTCCGCCGTACCGCGCCCGTCAAACTCGTCGTCCCCGACGAGCGCCACCAGCCTATTGCCGGTGACTGATTGTCGGGAGTCCACATTAAAGCCCCACCCTCACGGACCGAGGCGCGGAGCGCCGAGGGAGTAGGGTGGGGTAGTTTACTAGTGACAGTGCCGGACTCATAGGATTTCAACAGACGCTGTCGACTAAGTCTGACGGTCAGTGATTGAGTTCGGAGTACGTCAACTGGAGTTCTCCATTGAGCGTGTAGTCACGCTCGAGGACGCCACTGCTTGTGAGTTCGATTGTCGTGTAAATATTGAGCTTGGTAGCGGTTTCTGCTACTGGCTTGACGAGCAGGTTGAGGATACTGATAGTCTCGTCTGCAAGGTCATTCAAATCAGAGACCTCGATGACTGTTCCGAGAGCGCGGTCAGGCGTGTAGAGTGCCACTGAGGGCGGTGGCGAACTATCACCTTCTACTGGCGAGGCGATAGCGACCTTTGGGGGAGATTCTGTCGCTACTTCAGGCATCCACACTCGGAGTTTGATGGACTTCACAGCCGTCTCTTCGCGGTGCCAGATCTCGAGTGGTGCATCGATTATCCCAGCGTCAACACGGCCATTGACCCCAAATTTCCCGACTTCCCCATTGTTGGTTGCGAAGACGAGCGTCTTTCGCCCGCTGGAGTCCGCATGAACGGTCGGGTCGGAGAGTGTCTGTTCACTTCGTATTTCGCTACACCCCGCCATTGTGACGACTCCAGTACTACATACTGCCGCGAGATACCCACGTCTATTCATATTTCTGACAACCCTACGATTGGTGAACTATTTTCTGGTATTCAATGACCGTTCTTGATCATGCACAATTGATGTGTCTGCACATCTACTTACCGGCTGATTCAATCAAAGGATCTTGAAACAAACCTCCTGCGAGTCTTTCTATGACCCGATCATTTTAGTTAATTACTGAATATATACTATATTATGAAGTGAATAATACTATTGTCAAAGTTAATTAGAACGGCATAATACAGAGCGAAAACCGGTTGCAGTTCGCGAAAGACGAGTCGTCCGATCTCGGAACGACGGCGATGAAAACGAAGTCGAGTTCGGTCAGTTACTGCGGGCGTTATACTCGACGTCGACGTTCGCGTTCCCGCTGAGCTGGAAGTCAGCGATGTCGCCGTCGAACCAGTAGGCATCAAGTCCATCGTCGACCTTCCCGCTGACAGAGTGGCCGTCGATCTCGTCGCCAGGATTGACCGACGCATCGCGATAGCTCGACGTAATGACTTCGCCATCGACGCTGAATGCATACGTGGTCCTGCCGTCGGTATCGGTTCCATCGATCACGATGGCGTGTGGCAGCAGTTCCTGCTCGTTGTACTGCTCGGGATCGATCTGCTGGTCGTCAACATATACCTGTGCCGAGTCGTCGAGGAAGGTGACGTCGGTGAGCGTCCCGGAGAACCGGAACCGCTGGGCAGCCCGTTCGATCGATCCCTCGACCGTATTTCCGGACGATACCGTGGCGTACTCGTCCGAACCGTCACCCTCAATCGTCTCGATCGTTCCATCGACGGTGAGCTCGTAGTTCGCGGTCGTCCCGTTCCCGACAAGTGTTAGCATGTGTGGCTTTTCCTGGCCATAGTCGGCGGGATCGACCCGCTCGCCGTTGACGAACACTCGTGCGTCGCCCTCGATGGTGAGTTCCTCGAGGTCGCCGGCAAAGCGGAACGCGTCGCGCCAGCCGGCGACGCGTCCCGTGATGTGGCCGCTCTCAATTGAGTCTCCGTCATCGATCGTGGCTCCCTTGATGGTCGCTTTCTCAGCAGCCCCCGAGACGGTAAACTCGTAGCGCGTGTCGCCTGCCGTGCCAACACCGTCGACCAGCAGCGTGTTCTCGGAGCGGTCCGTGTCCTCGTCAGTTGAGGGGGTACTAGATGCGCTGTTGCTACTGCCACCGCTTGCGGCTTCTTCGCCACTTTTGGGGCAGCCCTCGGGGACAAAGTGTTCGGGGTTCGAGCCGTCACCGTGGCCGTCGTCGGTGTGAACGTTATCGATCGTCAGGTTCGGATTGCCGTTCGTGGCGATTGAATCACCGACCCCGTTCGTGATGAAATGAGAGTTGCGGATCGTTGCGCCGCCGTCGTATTTCCCTTCCCAGACCCAAGCGTTGCGATTGGCCGCGCGCGTCCCACTCTTGTAGCTCATGCAGTTGTCGATCGACATGCCGTTGTCACCGATCCGGAAGGCCGTGTGATGGCAGTCGTTGCCGTAACAGCTGTCGAGCGCGACCGTGCCACCGTTTCCGTTGTAGGCAGGCGCGGAGCCGTAGATGCCGTTGTTTCCGGGGACGTTGAAGTTGACGTTCGTCACGTCGAGATGGCCGTTGTGTTTGGGGTCAACCCAGATACAGATCGAGCGCGTACTTGCGGGTTGTTCACCAGTTGACTCGCCAAAGTAGATGTTTTCCATCACCGACGTTCCAGAACCGGAGTCACAAACACCGAAGACGGCCGTGTTGTAGGGGATGGTGCCCGTAAATCCGATATTCCGGACCGTCCAGTTCGTACCCTTGGCGATGATCGAAATCTCGTTTCGGTTGCCGAAGTCAATAAGCTTGTTCTCCCAGGTCTGACCGGAGTCGATGGTGATCGTCTGTCCGCGTGCCTCGATGACCTCGTAGTCGTCACCTGCTGCGCTTGCCGCGCCCGCGCTGACGCCTGTCGCGAGCGCCGTCGCACCGGCTAATTTCAGATAGGATCGTCGATCGATCACGCTGGTATTGTTCCGTTCGTCGTCACTCACTGTCTGTTCGGCGGGACCCGTCGTGTCCCGTACCGATTCGTCGCGTGCCATGCGATCTGAGAGGGGACACTACCAGACTATAAACTTTCCTTCCTCAACATCAGTAGAACTTCGTGATTTTAATTGAATCGGTACTATTATGCTATGCAATTGGCGGCATTCTATGCCAAATTCTCATACGACAAATCAAGAGACGGCAGTGGGAGAACGGATGCGCTCTGCCCTGGTCGACAGTATAAAAAGAGCATACCGATACCACCGCTGTCAACACTCGAGGAGCGACCGCAAACGCCAGAATCGTGACCTGACGATTTGCCAGTGATACGGACTCCTGTCAGTCAGTGCCGGTGGGCCCGCGACCGTCCTGCGGTCCCACCGGGACAGCGGGACAGCAGCCCGTCTGAAACAGGGTCATCGATACTGTCGGCCAAACGGATCCACACCGATCGTGCTCGAACGACTGGTCGCTGACTGGTATTGACGGACTGAGCGGTCAGCTGAAGACAGCATCGCATCGGGACTCGAGCACGCTCTGTGAGGAGTGGATGTCGTCGATGACGGACGTAATCGCGAAGAGACGGTACACGGATGTCCGATCGTGCTCGGGATACGAATCGAGGAACCGACGGAGTTCGTCGGTCACGAGGACATCGTCGACAGCCTCACACTGTTCGATCTGTGTGCGAATACAGTCGACTGTATCCGGTTGCAGCTGTGACTCCGTCTCGAGGCTGTTGAGTGATTTGACGACTGGTCGTACTGCGTCGAATAGCCATGGATACCGCGAGAGCAATTCGTCTGCGAATGCCGCAACTTCGTGGCGGGTCGACGAGACAGGCACGCCGTAATCCGGATGTGTTAGATCCGCGGCTGCAGGTTCGAGCTCATCGAGAAACGTCCGATACAGGTCGTAGCGAGCCTTCTGGTCGGCCGGGCAGTTCATCGCATACCGGAAAAATTCGATCGAATAAAACGGGGTCGTACTCCAAAAGAAGAACCGATTGCGATCCTCACCTTCGAACAGGAAGTTGACGCCCCGCTCGTAGACGAGGAAGTGGACGTACTTCGACGCTGGATCCGTCTCGGGATACATGCGAAGGCGGTCGCGGACGCTCCGGCGAATCGACTCGGCCGACAGCCCCGTAATTCGAGCTACCTGCTCGAGTGAGAGAAACGAGTTCTCCCTCATAATATAGTCGACTAGCTCCGAGTCGTCCGAAATCGGCTTCGCGGGAGTGAGATCCGGGAGGGCTTTGTCCCCGCCGTCGCCGGTGACGTAGGTGAGGCCAGCGTCGTACTCCTCGCGGAGTTGCCGAAAGAACTCGAGGATAAACGAGGTCAGGAGGCCGATCTGCCCGTTTTTCGTCTTGATGATTCGATCGAGATCCGAACCGTTCGGCGGACCGACCTCGTACCGACTCCAGTTGATGTCGAACTCGTCGGCCAACTGCTGGGCGATTTCGACGTCGGACGGTGGCACGAAGTCGTCGGACACCATCGTGGCTGCCGTCATTGGGAGCCCCTCAGCGTGGTAGCCGGCCAGCACGGATCGGGAGTCAAGTCCGCCGCTCAACGAGATTACGTCACAGGTCCCGTATCCCGATCGCTGGCGGCAAGCCTGTTTGAACCGGTCGACGAGTTCGGTGGCGTTTCGCGTCCGGCTTCGGTCTTCGAAGGCCGGGTCACCGAAGTCGAATCGGTGTAACGCCGTCTCCGTGACCGCACCACGCTCCGGATCGACGGTGAGTTTCGTTCCCGGGCGCAGTCGATTCGCACCGTGAACGAGCATCCGATCACCAAGCGAGTAGCCAAAGAGGAGACACTGGGCAATGCCCATTGGATCGAACCCCTCGATCGGCGCTTCGTTGATGAGATATCGCAACTCTCGTGAGAACAGCACCGTCTCCCCGTCGTGGAAGTAATATGTTGGCAGACGGGCAAGCGGGTCATTGAGCAGTCCGAGTCGATCGCTCTCTTTGTCGGCAGCAACGAGCAGGAACTCCCCGTCAGTCTCGAGGAGCCACTGGGTCAGAAACTCGTCGTCGCCGTCGGCCGAGAGCACGTGTGCGCCGACCGTCAGCAGTTCGCGCTCGAGTGCCTCGTCATCGCGACCATAGATGTGCCCCTCGAGACAGACCCACCGGTCGTCGTTCTCGACGATCCGGATCGGATATTCGGGATACGCTGTCGTCCCGATCGAGTGCGACGCTGACTCGAAGACGACGTCGGCTTCGTACCGATCGGTGTGAACGAGTGGCTCGAGCGAGTTGGCGAACGACTGCTCGTCTATCGCAGGTGTTCGCCCAGTGATGCCGACCATAGCAGTAGCCGTGTGAGTGGACACCATTGTAATGTCGGCGTTTACGATTCTCAGTTGCTGGCTACAGAATGCAACGTCGTCGCCGCTGCTGCGTTTCTATCGAGTCACACAACAGGTATTCAACGTGAAAATCACACGCGATGACGATTTCGACACTCGTCGCAAATTAGCCCGCTGAACCACTTTCGTTCGCCGCAGGCATGGCAGAGTTGGTGCCATTCAAAGACGAGATCAATCTCTCTGTCCCCCTCGTTTGTGTCTCTGCTGTCCCCCATTCCCCTATCTGTCATTTATTATGTTCAAGATATTAATGTTTGGCGTGGCAAAGCGCTGGGTCATTTGTTGGTAGCTTGACTATCTGCGTCAGCGCGACCCCAGGGACCCGGTGTCTGACGCTCATTGACCCACCTCCCTCCGGTGCGTTTCGAGTGGTCGCTCTCGGCGCTCGAGGCGAGTCAACGTCAATCCTGCAGCAGTGAGCACGACGGCGACCGGCAGGATATGGAGCGGCGTCAGGTCGGCGTATAACCCGCGGGCCGGTGGCGTCACGAGGGTCCGGCAGCCGACGAGGATGATGACAAAGAGCGCCCCACTCAGCGTGACCATCGCCGGGCGGTCAGCCGGTGAGGTCAGATGGAGTGTATACGCACCCGCGCCCGCAAAGAGGGCGGTGAAATACAGTTGGAAGTCAGTCACCGGGAGTTCGGCTCCGAGCACCAATCCGAGTGCGATGACGACCAGCGCATAGCCCATTGACATGGTGAGCGTCATCGCAAGCAATACCCGACCATAGAGCACCGTGAGACGATGCAGGAGCGTTGTCGCCACAAAAAGGACGACCACCCCCGGGAGATAGACCGGCAGCACCCACGCGTTCGTCAATGAGAGGACAGCGATCAACGGCACGGCAACTACGCCACCGAGTCGAAGTCCATAGCGTGCGCGGGCTGCTTCGACAGCGAGCGCACCGGTGAAGACGACCGCGAGGACACCTAAATCCGACAGGATTGTCGGCACCATTATTCGATACCTCCCGCATCGGCACTGCCATCTGAGGCTATCGCCGTCAGTGGTGCCAATTCGGTCGGAACGTGTGAGCCCGTCATCGGCAGCGACAGGCCACTCATCGCAAGCGTGCTAGCGACTGGAACGATCGCATCCGCGGCCAGCGACGCCAGAAACAGTGCGCGGCGATGAATCGATGTCCGCTGGCTACTGAAGCCAACGGCGGCAATCGCCACTGCAACGCTGCCCAAGAACACCGGGAGGACACTGACGGCCACGAGCGCAGAGAGCGCTACCAGCGAAACGACGACCACGCTGCTGAGTCGCAGGCCAGCCAGTTGCACGAGCGCGATACTCGCCGTGAGCCCGAGGACTGGCAACAACACTGCGCTGAGCATCACCGGTCGGCCCCCAAGGATGCACCGTGCGTTTGGCTGCGGTTCCCGCAACCGCCTTTGTCGGTCCGGTTCGTATCGGCCGCCGCGTCAGCGGCACACTCGGGCCACTCGAGCGTGAGATCACGCTCAGCTTCGATCTGGACTCCGTTTCCACTGGCGTCGATCTCGATCGTTCCCGTCACCGTGCCACTGGATGGCCGACTGGCCGCTGGATCAATCTTGACCGTGACGTCGATTCGCTCGCCAGGACCGAGTCGATCACCGGACATGTCGAACCGGAACTCGTCGGCTGCGAGCGTGACTGTGATCGGCTCCGGGAGTTGGTTGATCACGTCGAACCTGACCGGTGACTGACGAGCGTCGCCCTCAAATAGCAGGCCGCCGTCTTCGACTCCGTTCTCGGTCAGTCCAAGGTAGGCGTCGGCATCGTCGACGACCGCGACGCGAATATCACGATCGGCTTTCGCGGTCGAGAAGCTAGTAGTGTCGACCGCGAGGACGCTACTCGAACCGACGATCATCGCCAGTGTTGCGCGTCTCGTCCGTTTCATAGCCCTCGTGTACTCTCGGCGACTCGTTCCGATATCGAGCGTAACGCGTCCACTCGTCGAGACATCAGTTGTCTCGTGAGCGGTCGTGGTACTCGAGTTCCACGTCCGGTGGTTCCTCTGCAATGCCGAGCCGGTTTTGTCGCTCGCAGTACTGGTGTGCGATCGCGGAGACACCGAAGGAGACGATGACGAACACGAACCAGGACGACGGCGAGAGCTGACTGAGCGGCGTCAGGCCGCTCGTCGCGACCAGGTACAGCGCGCCGGTCAGTCCCGTCAGTCCAAAGTAGTACGCGCCCCAGGGAATCTCGCGTCCGTGAACGACGTCCATATAGATTTCAACGTTCTCGAGTGCTGGCGTCGGGTTGACCGTGCCCCGGTCGCGGTCGAACTCAACGACGCCAGCGTTGTCCATCTTCGGGAGGTGCGTCTGCTGGATCGCCGTGTAGACTCGCTTGCGATCACTACTCGATACCTTCTCGTACTCGAGACCGTCTTCCCAGGCGGCGATCTCCTGTGAGAGATCGCCGATGTCGACCGTGTCTGCTTCTCGCATAAGCGTATGCAAGATGTATCGTCGTCGCTGGTTGGACAAGAGCGTGAAAAGCTCGTCTTCGGTGAGTGCATTGTCTTTCTCCCCCGATGAGCCCGTTCGCTCGTCGTTTGTGTCCAACTCTAGCGTATCGGTCTCTTTGGATGTCTCCGCTTGAGTTGCCCCCATTACAGATCTACAATCCTATATTACCCACCATAAGTATTGATGATCAACAATTAGTTGAGTGCCATTTCTTCTGTAACCGACGAAATTCGAGTTCTCATCGAATTTGAGTCGACCGGTCAATGACACTACTACCGTCTATATGGTCGGTCAACCGGTGATATACCGGTTCTCGAGGGTCGGTCAGGCCCAGTTTGACCGCCAGTCAACCGCCCCGATACCGACTTGCGGTGGTCGTCGACCGCGAGTCAACGACAGTCCGACCGCAGTTTTCACTGGCTCAACTGGTGGTCGACTCGAGTCGACCTGTCCCATACACCCGTCCCGTCTCGGTCGGGCGTGTGTTGACCACTGGACACCGAACTTTGCGATCGACTCCACGACTGTATTACAATACCCCTTGCTGGATACGGATGATCTGTGATCCCCGCGGCGGGGATCTGGGCGACGACGAGCTGACGTGGCGCGATGAGGTGTGGTCGCCCGTGAGAGAGGTTGCTTCCGTACTCGAAGTTCCCGACTAACCATGGACAAAAAATCGCTCATAAATCGACGTAACGTACTCAAAGCAAGTGGAGTTGCTGTAGTTGGTGGTATCGGACTGACAGCACTTACAGGTGGTGCATCGGCACAAGTTGACGGATATATCGCAAACGGAGACTATGTCGAAACAGAAAATGGCGTAGTGAAAAGTGTGATAGTCACTACTGGTGGGACCATTGAGTGGGATGGTTTCGACAATGCGCCTGATACAGCGACACTCACACTCGAAGGTCGCGCAGGTCAGAATAAAAGCGAAAAAAGCTACACAAAACTCACAGAGAAAACTCTCAACGGTCTCTTCTCATCGAAAGGTGAGCGAGACTTCACTCTTGACTCCGTTGACCTAGTTGATGCCTTTGGTGAAGGTACGTTCGATTCGAACACAGATGGGGGTGAGAAGAATACGCCTGTTGACCTAAGGATTTCCGTCACAGTTGGTTCTAGTGATGTTACAGCAACAGGGTCGGATGATATGACGGTAACAACGAAGAATATCGAGTCAAGTGCTGGAATTGGTGGAGAGTCGAACACAAATGCACGTAGTTATGATGTCGCATACTACTCGCACACGGAAGATGTAGCTCTCTACATCGATTATGGTCAAGACGAAGTGAAGTTCTACGTTGATGCTAGTTCGTGGTGGGGTTACCCAGATGCAACTGGATGGAATCACGATCAAGCTAATATCAATCTGGGTATCGACAAAGATATCAATGGATACGGAGACTTCCAGCTTGGATATCACGTGTCGGATGAGGCACAATACAAACCACCCAATGAAAGTGGATGGGGAAGTAAACAGAGCCCACCAGAAGGCTACAGCGTAGAGGCAGATGAAGAAACAGGTATGTTCACACTCACAGTCCCACGCAGTGAACTTGGAACGAAATACAAGTTCGTCGTGCAGGGTTCAGCTGGTGGTGAATACTCGTCGTTCGAGATCTCCACGACAGAAGACAAAGGCTGGAACGCTGATGGTGGATACGACAGAGGGAGCAAATACTATCTTGAAGAGGATATTTCCGTCAGCACATCATAAATAGCTGAACACCGCCTCCTATATCGGAAATCAGTTCGCTCGCTGATTTTCTTTTCGGCGCTCCAAGTTTTCTAGCTCAATCATCGCTGTGACATCATCACCTCTCATAGAGGTCAATCTGATAGTATCCGTTCAATTTCACTAAGTAGTATGAGTCTCTCTCGTTCAGGAAGCTCATTCTCTGGCTAATCCAGAATCATATTAACTCCCCTATATCTCAACCCCATATCATATAATTCGGCTTTGTTGAATCGCTGTATGGCGGTGGATTTCACTGTTTGATGGCACGCTTGATGTTGTAGACGAACATATCAGGGAGACATCACGGAACTCTCGATACCAGGTACGCGCTCGCACGGCGTAACCGAGCGAGCGCTTGACAGCTGAGTTGGCGGTTTCGGTCATTGAACGCTGGTTGCAGGGATCATCGTTGGTCCGTGCGTTATGTGCGTGATCGTACGGTGCGAAGACACGATGTTTCACAAGCGGACGTATACCCATCTCACGGAGTGTCTCACGCAACGGCTGGCTATCATAGCCCTTGTCAGGTTTGGCTACCTGCGTACGCTCTCCAGGGACGTCGAGGAGTTGATTTCCATGGGAGGATCGTCCCCTCGAATTCATCTTCACGAGGCCAACGAACTAGACTCTCCGAGAGGCCTTTCAACGAAGCAGTCTCGAGTAGTCTGACGAAAGACGGTCTTCGATCTGCTCCGTAACTAAATTGAATCATCTGTCTATTTTCAATAATAATTGCCGATACTCGAACCTACAGTCTCACGTTTACTCCAGGCTCGTCAACCGTCGGACGCCTCAACGGCTGTATTACAATGGTCCGTGACATGTCCGGATACTCTCGAGCAGCAGTTGATTGCCGCCCGAAACAGCCACGCGGGAAAACAGGAAGCCCTCGAGCCATGGATGGAACACCGATACGACGCTATCTTCGAGCACTGGTCGCCGCGATCGATGATAGACAGCCGGACGAGCGAACAGGGATCGTCAACAGAACACCGACTGACCGACGACTCTGGCTTGCCGTCGTGGTTGCGATCGGTGCAGACCTCGGAACCACGGTCAGTGGCCTCGCGTTCGGCCTCGAGGAGTCGAACCCCGCGGGGGTACTCGTACTCGACAGTGTGGGTGTGCTCGGACTTCTCGGGTTGAAAGCGCTGGTCGTCGGGTTTGGACTCGTGGTCGCCGCTGCCGTCTTGCAAGCGCCGGATCGGATCGCCCCCGATTACGTCACACTCATCGTACCGGCTGCGCTCGCAAGCGTCTGGCTGCTCGCCGCGATGTGGAACGCCTATCTGCTGGCGAGAGTCATAATCGGTGCCTGAGACGGGCTGCTGTCCCGCTGTCCCAGTCGAACCGCAGTGCGGGTTGCGGCCGGCCGGCACTGACTGACAGGTGTCCGTCTGACAGCGTGAGCAGTTCCTCGTCACCTCCCAGGGCACAGGGTCAACAGGAGCAATACTGGTCGCTCGAGTTTGAAAACCGGTCGTTGACCACGCTCTCTGGTCGGTCAACGATCGTCTTACAATGGATGTGGGCGACCATCATCGGATCAATACGATCAGCAGCACGAACTAGTTATCTATAAATAATTACAAATAGATGGACATAACTTGGCTAGATAACGGATGATGCGGCGGAGGGTCGAACAGGGGCTACAGGGGGTGGTGCTCGTCGTACTCGTTTCGCTCGTCGCGGGACAGGTACTCGGCCAGCCGATCCTGCTCGGGTTCGTCGAGACGGGGAGCATGGAGCCGACCATCGAGACCGGCGACGGCTTCGTCGCACTCCCGAGTGAGGTGACCGGCGAGCCGGAGCAGGGCGATGTCGTTGTCTTCGAGGCAAAGGAGATCCAGGGCGGCGGACTGACGACCCACCGTATCGTCGAAGAGACCGACCGGGGGTATGTGACGCGCGGCGACGCGAACCCGTTTACCGACCAAGACGGCGACGAGCCGTACGTCCAGGATGCCCAGATCGTCGCCGAAGCGTGGCAGGTAAACGGCGAGGTCGTGACGATCCCAGCCTTCGGGACGGCAGTCATGACCGCAAGCGACGCACTCGAGCGCGTCCAGATGCAGCTGGCCGTTACACTCGGTGTCCGGAGTCTTTCGGGTACGTCGGGACTTGCGCTTCCGATTCTCGGTGTTTCGATCGTTCTCTACGTCGTCGAGACGATCCGCGAACGCCGGGAGCCGTCGCTCGAGTCGCACACTGACGACGAGGCCGACGACTGGCTCGATCCCCGACTGCTCTCGGCCGGCTTCGCGCTGCTGGTCGTCGTCGCGGCCGCAGCGGCGATGATCGTGCCGGCCGGCACGCAGTCCTATGCCGTCATCAGCGCGGAGTTCGATTCGGAGCGACCAGTCGTGATCGAGCAAGGGACAACCAGTGAGATTCCGTACCCGGTTTCCAACGGTGGGTTCGTTCCTGTACTCTCCTATGTCGAACCCGGCAGCGATGACGTGGCTGTCGATTCCGGCCGGCTGATCGTCGGTCCACGCGAGGAGACGACGGTGACAGTCTCGATTACGGCTCCCGAAGAGACGGGTCACTATCCAACGTATATCACCGAGTATCGCTACCTGTACGTGCTCCCGGCACCGGTCATTGACGCCCTCTACGTGTTCCATCCATGGGCACCGCTTGCGACGATCCTGTCGCTGCTGGGCGGTGGCACCTACGTTCTCGGGCGTACCCTCTCTGGACCGGGCGACGTCCGCTCGAGACGGGCGGCGATCAGAAGCCGCTGCAGGGAGACGCAATCGATTGTTCGACGGCAAGACTGAGACACACATGACATTCCTATCGACAGCAACAAGCGAAGCGGGAGATGAGGAGCGACGGCTGCGGCTTCACGTTTTGCTCGAGAAGTATCGAACGATACTGATCGTCGCGTTCATTGTCTTCGTGGCGCTCGGCGCGTGGCTGAGTTACGGCGCGTACGCGAATCCAGGCGAGGAGACGACACAGCAACGTGAGCACGCTTGGACCGCGACGGGCGACGTCTCACACAGCGTCACGGTTACGGAGCCAAATTCAGTCTATCCGACTGGAACGCGACTCGAGAACGAGTCGCTGTACTACACGGCGATCAGCCCGACGATCGACGGCGAGTTCGTTGGGGGATACGAGTCACGGACTGGAGACAACGTCACCGTCTCGCTTTCGGCCGATCTGGTCTACCGCGCGGTCGAACCTGACGGCGAGGCTGTCTATTGGAGCGAGCGAGAACGGGTCGTCTCAACGACCAGTGAAGACATCAAGCCGGATGAGAACGTCACTGCTGCGTTCGCTGTTAACGTCAGCGACGTCGCAAGCCGGATCGACGAGATCGAATCCGATTTGGGGGCCAGTCCAGGCGAGACCGAGGTCGTACTCGAGTTCGACCGAGAGATCGAGGGGACCATCGACGGCGAGCAGCGATCGGTCGCGAGCAGCTATCGGGCTCCGATCCACGTCGAGGAAGGGACGTACTGGATCGAAAGTGCGAGTTCGTACGATGAGACGTACGAGGAATACGAGACCGAGGTTGTCCCTGCCTCGGTTGGCCCACCACGGACCGTCGGTGGACCGGTACTCTTGCTGATCGGCGTCGGTGGTCTTGGGGGACTCGCGTACGCTTCACGACGTCTCCCCGAGCTGACGGTCGCCGAACGCGAGTGGCTTTCGTACCGCGACGACCGCGACCAGTTCGAGGAGGTAATCACGACCGTGGCGTTGCCAGATGCGGCACTCGAGGGACCGCACGCGAACTCGGCGACGTTAGTGGCGCTGGCCGAGTTCGCGATCGATGTCGACGCTGCGGTCGTCTTTGATCCGGACCGGGGGCTGTACGTCGTCCGCCACAACGGGATCGTATACGTCTTCGAGCCACCGACGCCCGCGTCGGTAGCCGACAGCCGCGACAACACGGAGTCCGGCGACGACGAGCAGATTTCGTTTATCGATGCGTCCGATTTAGCATCACCGAGCGAGGACGCAGCGTCGAATGGCGGTTCCACATCGAAGTCGGATACCAATCTCTCGCAATCGAGAGCTGATGACCCGGTTACGTTTGCCGGACCCAAGACAGCACCAGATGAGACCGATGACGTCAACTCAGGCGATCGAGACGCACGGATAGCCGAGTCGGAGTCGGATGTGGCCAATAGCGACGACACGGCCGGTGGCGATTGATCGAACGCGAACGATTTGCTGTCATAACATCAACCGAACATCATTTTTATAATGATATAAATCTAAGTATTAGGTGGCGGGAGACACAGAGGTTGGCACGCTGCCACCGATCCAATCTGATCCGAGACACCGCTCCCGCCGGTTCGAGATCAGTTGTCCCAACAGTCAATTGCCAGCTTCCCCCTCTCGATCTCGACTCGTTCGGTGGAACCCATCTAAGGGGGCTCCAACGTCAGCCATTGGCTGGCGTTTCTGATTGCACTGCTTGCCCCCACAGCTGGTCGTCCCAACACGATCGCCCGAAGCATCGGCTCGAACGGCTTCGGGTTGTGCCAGTCTGGGTATGGGTCTTCGTATGTATACGTCGAGAGGGCGAGGTGGTCAGCCACCGCAACCGCGGTCGTCGTCTCAGCACGGATCTCGGCGGCCTGTGTCGTTTGCAATTCCAGTTGGGACCCGGAAGATATGACGATGGGACAGGCGGTGGGTTTTGAATGACGACGTTCGTCGAACTGGCAGCGGTGTATTCTCGAGTATTCAAGCAGTCGTCGGCCTCGAGAGCAGCGATTCGAAGATCTTCTTTTGTGCGCGCCGGAGATGTTGATGGAACGTCGCCGGCGCGATCTCGAGTGAGTCGGCGATCTCCTCGCCGGAGGCATCGCGAGGCCACTCGAAAAAGCCTGCGTGATAGGCAGCATCGAGGGCAGCTCGCTGGCGGTCGGTGAGTTCGTCCGTGAGCACGTGACGGACACGTTCAGCGGTGGTGTCAGGACGCGTGGTCTGACGGTGTTTTAGCAACTCTGCGGTCGGATAGGTCGTCTGGACAGCGTCGATGACCTGTCGGATATCTGCACCTGGCGCGAGGTGAAGCGTCATCTGATAGCCATTGTCGTCGATGACAGCGCTCTTGACGGCACCACCGAGTGAGGCGAGCGTCGACAGCACCGGCGGTTCGGAGAGCCGAAGTTCGAAGTTCGTCATCCCGTCGGTAGTCCGGTAGGTGACAGCAGTCCAGTGGGGGAGTGCATCGACGAGCCCATCTAAACTCTCGATAGCGTCTTCAGCGACTGTCCCGTAGACGAGGAATTCGTCGTTCTCGATAGGAACTGTATGGTCAATTTTGATCGAGCCGTCGGCTGGGGCATCAGCCCCCGTGACGTCGAAGATGTCGCGGATGCGGAACTGGAGTTCGACGACATCGTCGCTCATCAATGCCCGCTTGCGCTCGGTGGCAGCAATCGCGTGGCCGATCACCTCGCCCAGTTGACTGATAACTGCCCGCTCTTTGCCCTCGAACGCGTTCGGCCGGTCGGCATAGACGTTCAAGACTCCGTAGACAGTGTCCTCGTAGATGATTGGGATCGCCGCCGACGAGCGGAAGCCGTACTGTTCGATGTGGTCGCGCCAAGGGTCGTGTCTGCTGTCAGCCTCGATATCCTGTGTCGTCTGGATCTCACCGTCGAGAATCGCCCGCCCTGTCGGTCCCTTGCTGCGCTCGTCGTCGGGATCGGCGGAGATCGTGATATTATCGAGATAGCCTTCGACGCCGGCCTCCGTTCGCAGAGTCACCGTCTGTGAAGCAATATCGACATCCCCGATCCATGCGAACAGGTACGACTCCGCCTCGGCGAGGCGCTCACAAGCTACTTGCTCAATCTCCGAGCGTGTGGACTGGTCGATGACTTCATCGGTGATGCTGCGGACGACGTCGTTGAGATTGTTGAGTGCAGCGAGTTGCTCGCGCTGGCGCTCGAGGACCTGTTCGTATTCTTTACGCTCGGTGATGTCCTGTGCCGCGCCGCGGAGTGCGATGATCTCGCCGTCGTCTCGAACTGGCTCACCGATACTTCGGATCCATCGCTGGTCACCAGCGGCCGTGATAATCCGGTTTTCGATATCGTAGGAGTCCCCGTCCTCGATCGCACGGTCGAGGGCCTCGTTGAGGTGGTCCCGGTCTTTCGGCGGCAGATGGTCCAGTACCCACTCGAGATCGACTCCCTGATCGGCCGAGCGCTCGAAGATCCGGTAGACCTCGTCGGTCCAGTGCAGGTCTGGAGGGTCGTCGGTCAGGTCGAGTTCCCAGGCACCAACGCTTGCTAGTTGCTGTGATTGCTCCAGTAGCTCCGTTGTTCGCTCGAGGCTGGTCTCCCGTTCGCGGAGCTGGCGCTCGTGTCGCTTGCGCTCGGTGATGTCGGTCGCGTACACCGAGAGGCCGGACTCCGAGGGATACACGCTGACGATCTCCCAGATGTCGAGCGGCGCAGCGTAGCGTTCGAAACTCGTCGCGGTCTGGGTGGCTAGCGCCGTCTCATATCGGTCTCGGAGCGGGTCATCGTCGGGGATGGACAGCGCCTGCCAGATGTTCCTGCCCAGGAGTTCTGACTCGGAGTGGCCCAGCAGTGTTTCGGCACGGTCATTGACGTAGGTGAATCGCAGGTCGTCGTCGAGCGCGTAGAACGCGTCGTCGATCCGCTCGAACACCGCTTCGAGTTCGGCCTCGAGGTCGTCGTGCTGACGCTCGAGTCGCTGTGCCTGCGCCTTGAGTTGCGTAATGTCGGCTGTTGTGACAATAACGCCGTCGTCGAGCGGTTCGGCGTTCGCGGAGAGCCATCGCGTCTGGCCATCGTCACTGTCGACCTGTATGTGCTGATCGGCGACTGACTCGCCGGTCGCAAGTACTCGCGCTGCCGGTCGCTCTGCGTACGGAATTTCTTCACCATCCTCGTCGAATAAGGGTACGTCGCCGAGCACGTACGTTGTGGGATCGTCCCCACCCAATCCGAGGTACTCGGCGAATCGCTGATTCACGCGGCGTACCTTGCCGTCAGCGTCGAAGATGCCGATCCCTATCGGACTGGACTCGAGGACGCGCTCGAGGAGGGCACGTTCCGTACGGTGGGCACGCTCCGAGCGCTTCTGGTCGGTTATGTCGTAGTAGAGTTCGATGCGCCCGCCGGCGTACGTACCGGATTCGATCGGTTTGCTCTGGTGCTTGAGCCAGCGCGTCTGTCGGTTCTCGCTTGCCGTGACGCGACACTCGAACTGTTCGATGTACGTATTATCCTCGTAGGCCGCCAGCACGGTGTCAGCAAACGACGTGCCGTCCGCGACGGCTGGGGCAAGCTGATCCCTAATGAGGTCGCGCTTGTTCTGACCGAGGACGCGCTCGCGCTCGAGACCGAAGTACTGCTCGGCCGTCTCGTTGAGCTGCGCTATCTCGAGATCTGCGTCGATAACGAACAGCCCGATTTCGGCGTCGTCGAGCACGTCGCTAACCGGGAACTTGGCACCGGGCGGTGGCTCTCCATCACTTGTCGATCGATCGGCCGCTGACGGTGGCCGCCACCAGACACGGGCACTTGCACCGACCTTTTTGGTCTCGATCCGGTCGTGCTCGACGAGTTGCTCGAGTCGGCTATAGGTGCTCCGTCGGCCGAGATCGAGTTGATCCGCCACCTCGGTTGTCGTCCGCGGTTCCCCGGCGTCACCAAAGCATGCAAGCGTTTCCCGGAGACTCTCGGTCAACGCGGAACCTGTCATTGCGCGCTCTAGAGTGTGTCTGGTAAATAACTTCTCCGCCGGTGGAAGGGACCCCGGTATGTAAGGGTGATATTCATGCCGCTCGCTCGTCTCGAGGAAGGAGGAGCAAGACACTCCGAATCACCGTCTTCAAAATCGCTCCGTGAGTCTGACGGGCTGCGAAAATCGCTGCGTGATTTTCGAGTCTCTGTGGCGACTGCGCTCCGAGTGTATCAACACACTGTGTGGCTCAGGCAGGCTGGGTGTCTCGGATGGTCACTCGATGGGTTGGGTTATCAGCCTCGTGATTACTGGCAGCCCAGTTCGCATCAGCCCGCTCCGTGAACGCCTGGCCAAACTCACACTTGTCACACCGTAGTTCGCATTTTGTGTGTGCACATTCATCATGACCAACCGTAACAGTACCCCAGTGCCACCGTTGGCCGGTTCTGATTCCCACGACAGCGACCGCTGCCGACGTGATGAGCGATGATCCCGTCACAGTGGAGATGGGGAATTGGTATTTTCGACGTGAACTGTGTGATGATGAACACAAATATCCGCCGAATTCCAGCCACCGATGAAGATGGACAGGTTACCGGGATCGTCACGTTCGACGACTTTGTCGTGCTCCTCGGTCGAGAACTCAACCTGCTCAGCAATCTCGTCGAAGCTGAAATCCCGCCAGACGAACATACGTGAATCGCCTCGGGGTCAAGCCAGGAGTCTTCCTGCTTCCACGACGTTGTCAGACTTCGCCTGACAGCCTGTCGGGGCTCCCTCGACAAACGTGCTTTGCAGACTCCTGAGTGGTGTCCGTAGGGAGTGCAGTCTCCACAGCGTGTCTTCAGGCTATCCCACCTAATTCAGAAAAACCGTACTGAGGACGTTCATCGCCGCGTTCGCGTCGCGGTCGCATTCAAACCCACCACGATGCGAACTCCTTCGTCGTCTTTAGACGCCTACTACCTCTCGAACCAGCATGAGCGAATCGTAGACTGTGTTAAAGTCCCTACTCGACGATGACTTTCCCGACCATCCCAGCGGCCTCGTGGGGGATACAGTAATATTCGTGTGTCCCCGTCGCCTCGAAGGTGTGAACGTACGATTGACCGGGTTGGACGGCACCGTTCCCGTTCTCCCAGCCGGTCTCTGCTGCGGACTGCGAGTCGAAGCCACCCGACGCCCAGTATCCGGCGCTGTCGGGAATCTTGTCCTCATACGCGGTCACGGAGTGCGCTTCGCCACTCGCGTAGGTCCAGGCCACTTTGTCACCTTTCGAGACCGTGATCTCTGCCGGCTCGTATGCGACGGCAGTCATATCGATGACGTGATCAGCGTCCTCGGGGACTCCGTCGACGACGTTCGGACCGCCTTGGAGGTCAGCGTTACTACCATGACCGTCGTCCGAGTGGGAGTGCGAGTGTGAGCCGCCCGATGCTCCGGCTAGGTCGAGGTCGAGTGGCAGCTTTTCGACGCTGTCGACAAGTGCGAATTGCGCGTACTGCGAGGCGTTCGCGAACGACTCAGCTGCCCCACCAATGTCGCCGTCCTCTTGGAGCGCAGTGATGTAAGCGTCGAGTTGTGCCTCGAAGGTTTCGTAGGCGTTGTGATCGGCCTCCTCGATCAGTTCGTGGACGCGAGCCTCCTCGAAGTGGGCGAATACGTCCTGCATTACGGCCGCGGCAGCCTCGGTGTGTGAACCACCACTGCTGCTGACGATGGCATAAACCGACGCCAGCGCCTCCGCGTTGAACTGCTTTGTGACGGGATACACGTCGTCGCCGTTGCTGGCAGCCGTGGAGATACCACCGAGTCGTTCTTCGAACGTCTCGTAGGTCGATTCGTCCACCTCCTCGAGCGCCTCGTGGTAGCCGCCCGCGCCGGACTCGAAGTGTTCGAACGCGTCCTGAGCGATCGCCTGTGCTCGACTGTCATTTCCGAGCGTATCGAGGACGGCTGCGTCGAAGCCGCGAGCGGCCATGTAGCCACCCTCAGCACCGCTCACCGTTGCGGTGCTGCCGGCCATCGTTTCGAACTCCAATAGCGTCGACTGGACTCCTTCGTAATGGGTTTCGACGCCGGAGTCGTTCGTGTTCTTGAACGCGTCGATCAGACCGCTGAGATGCTCTTCCTCGAATTGGGTGTAGAGATCCTCGCTGGTCGACTCGACCGTCTCGTGGACCCCAAGCTCGTTCTGTTCGAACCGCTCGAAAAGGTCCTCTGCGATCGAGGCAGCGACGGTGTTCTGGCCTAAGCGGTACAGTTCACGGGCGTCATCGAACCGTGCTCGGAAGAACGCTGCCTCGAGAAGCGGTGCGTTCGCGCCGGCGAGTGCCCCGATCCCGGCCACGAGGTTCGAATCAACCGTTTCGACAGCAGTGTCGATATCGGACGCGTTTCCGTTCTTGATAGCGGACTGGAGATCCGAGAGTCCGGCTTCGAAGCCTTCGTAGGCGTCACTGTCGGCCTCCTCGAGCGCTTCGTGTGCTCGTGCGCCTTCGAAGTGGGCGAAAATGTCGCTCGCCATCGTCGCAGCTCGGTCGGTCTCGCCACGAGCGGCGAGCCACTGGCAGTCGTACGCGCGGGCGCGATAGATGGTCAGTGCGGCAGCGTGTGCGAACGATGCGGATGGGCCACCCATCGATGCGAGTGCCGCCGCATCCCAGCCCCGGGCCTGGAGCGCTGCCATATGCCCTGCACCCGCAGCGGACTCGTCGTCAGCAATCGCGTAGCTGCCGTCGAGAGCCGCCTCGAACGCCTTATTGGCGTTTTTCTGGGCATCCTCGCTATTCTCGTTCCCAGCAGCCGATTCGACCGCCGCGACAGCGCTCTCGAACGTAGCGTAGGCCTCACTGTCGGCCGATGGAAGTGCATCGTGGACCGCCGCCTCTTCGAAACGACTCAGGACGTTTGCTGCGGTGGTTTGTGCCGCCTCGAAGTTCCCCGAGGCCGCGAGGAACGCGGCGTTCTGGATGGTAACCCCGAACAATTGCAGATCGAGTAGCTGTGCCGTCGTCTCGCCAGCGAGTGCCTGCTGGGCCTCGGCGAGTTGCGTGCTCGCGATAGCTGTCTCCTCGCGGGAACGACTGATGTTTCCGGCCTGGAGTCCTGCCGTTCGGAGTTCATCCAGCGCTTCCTCGAACTCTTCGTAGTTCGATTCACTCGTCGCCTCGAGCATCTCGTGAGCACCGTACTCCCCGGAGGCTTGCTCGAACCGGGCAAACGTCTGCTGAGCGACCGATGCGCCAGCACCCGTTTCATCGGCGACGCCCAGTGAAAGGGAATCCCAGAGACGGGCGCGCATCGCGTTCCACTCTGCGCTGACAGCCGCATTCACTGACGCGGCCGTCTCTGCCTCGTCGGTTCCCTGTGAGGCTGTTTTTGTCGTGTTGTCCCCATCTTCTCCCGAAGCGCTACAGCCGGCAAGTCCAGCTGCAATTGCGGCCGTACTCGCTGCCAATAGCTCTCGTCTGCTTGATCGCATATTTTTAGGCTCGCCTAAAACTTGATAACTCATTCGATTTAGGCCAGCCAAAACAGTGGCGTGATACTGGTTCTGACGAGGGAGTTTTAAATCAATCGAATCGAACAGTGACCGTCGTTGCCGGCCGCCGACCCACCAGCTCCGTTCCCGACTGGGTAGACGTCGTTGGGAGGGGCAGTTCCGCCGAAACCGACTCGAGTTCCAGACTCAATGGGTCTAGTAGTCGCCGTTGACGATGTCGCTGACTTCCTTCCGGTCGTAGAGGTCCACCTCAACGTCATAGAGCTGTTTGGCTGCCCGCTCGGTCACAACGAGGTTCGTAATTGGGCCCTGATAAAGCGGCCCACCTCGGTAGACATCGCCGTTCTGGACGGCCGTTAGCTCGCTGGCGACACTGTCGTTTTCCATTTGGGAGACGATCGCGTTCTGGAACTCCTCGGCGGTCTTCGCTTCTTGTCCGCGGAGCAGGATGATATCGGGGTCGATCTCGAGAAGTGTCTCGTAGTCGACTGAACCACGCGTGTTGTGGAAGTCCCGTACGTCCGTGTTGGCGAAGGCGTCCGTGACTTTGAGATCACGCCACTGCTTGAAACTCGTCCCTTCGCCGATCAGATACGGTGAGAACGTCCCCATATCGCTTTCGGTGGCCCACATGATGGCGACGCTCGGCCGCTGGCCCTCCGGTGGGACGATATCGGCGACGTTCGACTGAAACTCGTCATGGAGGCTCGCGAAGGCCTCGTATCGCTCCGTTTCCTGGAAGACCTGCGCCAGCTTCTCGAAGGCTTCGTACAGCGTGAGATACTCGTAGTTGTGCCCATCGTAGCCGGTCGAAAAGATACTGTTACCGAAGAAAGGCGTCCCGGTCGCCGTGATTCGGTCGATATCCTCCTGCTTCCAGCCGTTGCCGCGATTGATGACGAAGTTCGGGTCCATAACGAACATATCGACACGGTCGCTCATCGAGAGGACCTCCTCCGGACCCAATGTCCCGTCACCCCAAAGCGATGTCATATCGCTTTTGTCGACGCTCACGCCCGGAATGTCGTCGTAGTACTGCGTGTGATAGCGACTGCCGAGATACAGAGCTTCGGGCGGCTCCTGACCCAGTGCAATCCCCATATCGGCCCAGCTACCATTATTGGCCGCCCATTTCTTCGGGACGCTGTCGAACTCAACTTCGCCGACTGGCGGCATCGACACCGTGTACGGTCCACCGGCCGATGCATCGTCGCTGTTTCCGCCGCCAATACAGCCAGCGAGTGGACTGACACTAACGACCGCCCCTCCAGCTGCAAGGACGTTTCGTCTCGTCCACTGTCGTTGATCAGCCATTGTGTTTTAGGCCAGCCTAAAAATTTAAAAGCGTTTCGAAGTCAGCCGATCGGTCCGTGGATAGTATAGCCTCTCTCGAGTTCCTCTCAGCGCCGTGTCGTGGCCGATTTGGGTGTCCAGTTACCGGTCTGGTAACGCTCGTTTGGGGAGCACCTGTAGCTCGGGTTCGTACCTGACGGTCGCCTCGACACCGAAGACGTCAGCAAGCAACTGTTCGGTCACGACGTCTGCGGGCGGCCCCCAGTCGTAGAGTTCGCCATCGCGCATCGCGACCAAATAGTCCGTAAAGCGGGCCGCCTGCGAGATATCGTGGAGGATGACTGCAACAGTGACACCCTTTTCTTCGTTTAACTGGCGGATCGTCTCGAGGACGCGAAACTGGTGGTGAACGTCGAGAAACGTCGTTGGCTCGTCGAGCAACAGGACATCGGTGTCCTGTGCCAACACCATTGCAATCCAGGCCAGTTGCTTTTGCCCACCGCTCAGTTGCCCGAGTTCGGCGTTTCGAAGGTGTTCGATTCCCGCCAACTCGAGTGCACGCTCGACTGCCTCGCGATCCGTTTTACTGACGCTGTCGAAGAATCCGCGGTGGGGGTACCGGCCGTGATAGACGAGATCCTCGACGGAGATCGAGCCCAGCGAATCGTTTTCCTGGGAGAGGACACCGAGTTCGCGCGCCAGTGCTTTCTGACTGAACGAGTCGAGGTCGTCGCCATGGATTCGAACCGTTCCCGTCTCCGGCTCGAGGTGGTTCGAGAGCGCCTTCAACAGTGTGCTCTTCCCGCTGCCGTTCGGGCCGACGAGTGCGGTCACCGCCTCCTCGGGGATATCGAGGCGTGCACAGTCGACGATCGGTTCCTCACTCGTCGGGTAGCTCAACTCGAGATTCTCACCGACAAGTGCGCTGTCGATGGCAACGCCGTCCTCGTCAGTGATCCGGTCCTGTTCGCGTTCGTGGTCCTGTGTGCGTGCCATTATAATTCACCCATCGATTGTTGCTTGCGCATCAGATAGAGGAAGTATGGACCGCCGACGAGTCCGGTGACAACGCCGACGGGAAGCTGGGTGCCAGACAGCGCGAGACGTGCGCCGACGTCGGCGACGACCATCAGTGCAGGGCCGGCGAAGAGACAACTGAGTATCAGCCGTCGGTAGTCACCGCCGACGGTATTTCGAACGATATGCGGGACGACGAGCCCAAAGAAGCTGACAATCCCAGCGACAGCGATCGCAGCACTTGCAGCCAGAATGGCAACGACTGAGAGGAGAAAGCGAGTCCGTTCGACGCGCATCCCGAGCGATCGGGCAGTGCGTTCGCCCAGCATCAACACGTTCAGCTGTCGCGCTCCACCGATCGCGATTGCACACGAGAGGAGCGCTGGAAGGATCGCGATTCTGACCTCGTCCCAGCCAGTCCCCGTCAGTGATCCCGTAAGCCAAGCGACTGCTGTCTGGACGACGCCGAGGTCGTCCGCAAAAAAGAACAATCCCTGTTGGAGTGACTGAAAGACCATGTTGACGATGACACCCGCGAGAACGAGACGGACGGGGTTTGTGCCGCCTTTCCAGGCAATCGTGTAGACAAGTATAAACGCAACTGCACCCCCCAGCGTCGCGATAAGTGGTAATACCGACGCGAGCCCGCTGAAGACAATCAGCGTCGCCAAGACGGCGAACCCAGCGCCGGAGCTAACTCCTAACACGAAGGGGCTTGCCAGTTCGTTGCGCGTTACGGCCTGGAAGATCGCACCGGAAACCGCAAGCGTCGCCCCAGTGATGATCCCCACGAACACACGCGGGAGTCGGAGTTCCCAGACGACGATGCTCGCGGTACGCATCTCCGGCAGCTCTGTCCCGAACAGAAACGCCGACCACGCGTTGATATTGAAGATCACGTTGGGATTGAACACTGCTCGCCAGGCCTCGAGGAACGTCATCGAGTACTCTCCGAAACTTACCTGAACAAGCCCAGCGATGGCGGTGATGATCGTACTCGCCAGACAAAAGAGGATAAGCGTCCCCGTAACCCATCCCGCTCGCTGCTGGGCGGGTGTCTGACCACTAACCGACTGTGTTTCTGCCATCTGTGTTTAGGCGCGCCTAAAAACTTTTAGTAGTTGTGGTTTTAGGTGGTCACATTGATGACTGGTGCAGTCACTGGAACCGTTCTATCTTTGTGGAAGATTACCGGGCCACTGATGCGTCTACGGTGTACTGTCTTTGTGTGTGGCGTTTTATGTTTGCATAAAAATAGAACCCAGTTTAGTGTTCTATGTGAGTCTAACTCATCTGTCGAGAGACCCGTTCGACCGCAGCGAACCGACACGGCGCGATTACGTCAAATACGGTGGAGCAATGCCGCAGTGTGGTGCACGACAGCACAGGCGACACTAAGCACGGGGACTCGAGCGAGTCAGGGGCTTTCACCGATTATCGAAAGACACCATCATAACGGTGATAGCAAGCTGTTCACCGAGATCTACGCCATCACAACTGTTTCAGTGACCCATCCGTACACTATAGCTGCGCACTTGGCTCTGTTGAAATCTTCCACCTATGATAGGTTCCAGGTGGCTGTGTTACGTATAGGGTATACAGATACCGAGTTACTTGACTTCTAACAGGCGGAGAATCAGCGAGAGATTATCATACGATCCCGAAATATATAATTAGTAATGACAAGAGGATGCCAAGGATCCCAGCTATAATCCCAAGTTGTTCCTTCTGTTGTTTAGTCATATTTGACTTATTTAGTGTGAAGCCATAAATGTGTGATGACTAATATTTAATCAGTATGCACATCTACGTAACTGCTGTTTCAGTCAAAAACATATATGAAGAATGGGGGTTTCAACAGAGCCGCGCACTTCCCACTGACATCCTGCCAGTTACAATAGTACCCGCCGACGTTCGATCCAAAACTCTTCAGCCCGATCGGACAATAGGATCTTCATCGTCCAGTCACTGCGAATGGATCTATTGACCATGAGTGGATGAGAGAATATGCAAGAGGAGCAACAGTCAGCCGAACGGCTCGTCGAGAAACTCAGGACAGAGGGGAACGTGTACTCCTCGAACGTCGCGGCCGCACTCCGAGGTGTTCTGCGCGAGAAATTCGTCCCCGAATCGGCGCGAGATCGAGCCTACAACGACGTGCCGCTCGACATCGGCGAGGGGCAGACGATCAGCGCCCCGCACGTTGTTGCGGACATCACTGAACTCCTCGAACTCAAAGAGGGGCAACGAGTGCTGGAGATCGGGGCGGGGAGTGGCTATCATGCGGCGGTAACAGCAGAGATTGTCGGCGCAAAAAACGTCTTCACGATCGAACGTCTTCCTTCACTGGCTCGCATGGCCCGCCGAAATCTCGCTCAAGCCGGCTACGATGAAGTCACGGTAATCGTCGGCGACGGTTCTCGCGGGCTTCCCGATCGATCACCGTTTGATCGGATGTATCTGACCTGCGCTGCTCCCGACATCCCCGAGCCACTACTCGAACAACTGGCCGATGGTGGACGCATGGTGGTTCCGGTTCCAATCGACGACGAGATCCAGCGATTGACACTGGTGGAAAAACGTGATGGCCGAGTGGAACAAGTCCCCTACGGCGCAGTACAATTCGTCCCGCTCGTCGGCGAACACGGGTTCGAGGCCTAACTTGTCCTATTTCGACCCGGCCGTGAGCTGCCTCGGGGTCAAGCACCAGGACAGTCTCCGATTCCGATTGTAATACTGCCGGACAGAACTCAATACGAAGTGGGTCGTAAATTCGCGGCCGTCACTGGTGGAGACGGTCGCAGCAGAGCGACCGATCTTCACGTCGTTCTGTCCGGCAGTATAAAAAGCAGTGAGCGACCATGTTGCTGTGACCTGTCGGTCGATATTACGGTCGAGTGCCAACGGGAATGACGTAGAGTGGTCGCTGATTTGCCGGTGCATCGACGATCTGTCGGACACGCTCGTCGTCGAAGGCCCCGATCGTCACAGTCGAGAGAGTAAGTGATTCAGCCTGAAGATAGATGTTCTCGCCGACGTGGCCGGCTTCCATCGGCACGTACCGCAACTTTCCACGGTTCCCGTACTTCTGTGTCGTGCGCTCGTCGGTCGCACTCACCACGATGTCGATGGCTGCGTCCTCGACGTCTCCTTGATCGAGGGCTGCCTGGCGCAACCGGGACTGGACGTTTCCAGACTTGACCTGTCTGAGTTCGTGTTCTTCTGGCTGATACTGATAGACACCCTGCTCGAGATTCTCGACGCCAGGGGTTCCGACGACAACGTACAGCGTCAGTGGGTACAATGCGCCGGCACTTGGTGCTGCTCTGTAGCCAGTTGATCGGTCGGTCACGCCTTGACCGGCCCACAGTAGTTGGCTGAGTTCCCGTCGTGTCAGCGGTTGCGTTCCGTACTCACGTCGAGACCGTCGGTTCGCGATCGCTTTTTCCACTGCTGTATCGCTCTCTTCCTGTGGAGAAGGGAGCGAGAGAGACTCGTTTTGGAAGCGGTCATGGTCCGCAGTCCGGGTTCGTCTAGTTACCCCGAGTACCGCCTCCAGACCCGCTGTCATGATGCCGATCGCACCCAGGGTGACGAGTGTCCGCCTCGATGGTCGCTGCATGGGTAATTAGGAACGTCTACTGAAAGAGTGAAAAACGTCGCCATAGTCCGTCTTAGCTACATATCTGCTTGATTGTACGAGACTATTTGGAAGAGTTGTTACACCCCTGTCCACCACATGCTATAGTAACAACTGAACGGTTCACACACCGATCGCACAGCAGTCGTGCGATCGGGTGTGCAGTGACTTTCAGTGACTACTATCGGTTGCGTAGGAACGACGTGAGAACACCGATTCACGCAGTGAGACTGACACCGACAGTCGTAGCGACGACCCATCCGAGTGGTCTCATTTAACCGATATACTATCTAGAAGCCTATTAAACAATCGAGGCGGCCTGTTCCTCGCTGAGAAACCTGCGGTGTTCTGTGAGATCGTCGTACTCTCTCCGAGGCCGCTTTGGACTGCATCTATCGGTTCCTTCTGTCTACGTCACTGGAAACCATGGCCTCAGTATGGGGTAGCAGGCACCCCCTACAAGTTCATTGGGTTCAGAGTTGTAGACAAACAGACTATGCCCCACTGGCATCATCACTGCGGCTGTCCGTATCATCGCCGTGGTCACCTCTGTCCACAGTGCGATAATCCGGAGTACTGGCCCCAGACGCGAGACGAGTGGGACGAACCACAGCAGACGGAACCCGACCCCGTTGCACAGCAGCTAGACGATCTCCGCGATGCAATCGAACGTCTCAACGACCGTATCGACGCTCTCGAGGAAAAGTGAACTATCCCGCCCTCAAGGAGCCGCCGAAGGCGGCGAGTAGGGCGGGAGCTTGGCACTCTCATCGCCACCGCGAATAATGACTGATACGATACCCATTCTCGAGGCGACCGGTATCGATCACGACTACGGAACGGTCACCGTTCTCCGAGATGTCTCCGTGACCATCGAACGCGGCCGGGTGACGGCTCTGATCGGCCCGAACGGCTCCGGCAAGACGACGCTCATTCGCGCGCTTGCTGGCCTCCACGAGCCGACGACAGGGACGATCACCTACAACGGTCCCGACACCGCACGGGAGATCGGCTATCTTCCCCAGCATCCGACGTTTCGGCCCGGCTTTACCGCACTCGAAACGCTGCAATTCTACGCGTCACTCGTCGGCGGTGACGAGACTGACGCAATGGTACAGCTCGAGCGGGTCGGCCTCAAGCACGCAGCCGACCGACCGGTCGAGGCCCTCTCCGGCGGGATGGCCCGGTTGCTCGGCATCGCACAGTCGACGATCGGCGACCCACCGATCGTCATCTTGGACGAGCCGGGAAGCGGGCTCGATCCGAGTATGGGACTGCACATCTTCGACGTCGCCGCCGATCTCGCCGCCGAAGGGATCGCGATCTTGTTGAGTTCCCACGATCTGGAACTCGTCGAGCAGGTCGCCGACGACCTGTTGATACTCGCCGACGGCCGCGTCGCCGAACACGGATCGATCGCCGACGTTCGGGCTCGAGTGGGTGGGGACACCCTGCGACAGGTGTACGAGCACGCTGTGGGCGGCCACCGCGATACCGTGCAGGTCGTGGGTGATCACGAATAATCGGCTGGAACGACAGGTCCATCGAGTCGTGGATCCCGGTTTCGCCCATTCACTCGTAGAGTTGCCTCGAGAGGTCCCGTCTAACGTGCAAGGATCGTGTCCTCGTCCTCGAGTTCGGGCCCTCCGCGCTATCACATAGTGAAACAATCGTTATCACGATTCTCTAGAATTTATATTCTTTGACGACTGTCTCTCCAGAAACAATATTAGACCAGCCACACGGATAGAAAATATGCAACGGGATCTGCTTTCGGTTTTCCGTGTTATTATCACCTTCCTCCTCGTCACATCACCGTTCTGGATGTTTCCGCATGCCGACGATACGACGACAGTGTATACTGCAGAACGTATCGAGTACGGATCCGAAATGAACGGTGGAATTGGGGCAAACGGACCGATACGTGGGTTGGACTGTTGGGAAAACGAACTCACCCGTGGCTGTCTCTTCGCCGAACAGATTGTGTCCGAAGGGCCGATCACGATCGATCCATCTGAACCTGTCATTTCGGAGCGTCAGTTCGCTGATTCGTCGTATGTGGCTGTCGGAATTGATCCTGCGTTCCGCCGTCAGAACATCAGTAGCGTCGGAAACGGTTCCGAACCGAAGATCCGGTATTCGCTTGACCCTATTGGGCCAGCAACAGTGTTGCAAGGGATCTCTCGTGAAGAAACTGAGCTCCCTCCTCGTATTCGGGAGGTACTCGACGGGAGGAACGTCACCGTTCACGGACGGGTCTATGACATCGACGGCGTCGTCGTCCGCTCAGAGCAGGAATATTACCGAATCAAGGTCGTCTCTCGTTCTGAGCCGACATGGGGCCGAAACCGCAGTCTTGTACTCATTGCTCGCGGGATTCCGTTCGTGATCGGGGTTGCTCTTCTTCGGAACCGGTGGCGAGCATAATCGAACGCCGACCTACTTCAGAATTCGAAGGTTGGAATCGTTCTGTTACAGCACTCCGCCAATCAGTTGAATAGTATCTGTGTTGGGTGGCCCCGGCCGCACTACCGGATCGAACCCTCGGATTGACATATCGGGAGTAGGTAACAACGGCCGTATGCCTCCGCTTTCCCGCCGTGCCCTCCTTGCGACCGTAGTCGCTGGGTCCGCCAGCGGCGTCGCCGGCTGTAATGCCCTTTCCAGGGACTCTTCTTCGACCCCGACGCCATCTGACGGATTCGGCGGAATTCCGCTGTATGTCGCTGACGGCGTTCCACTTCCGGACGGCGCAGATGTGGTCACCGTCGACGATCCGGTCGGCGGCCACGTAGCGCTGTTCCCAGCAGACCTATCGGACTCCGAGGGAGCGCTCTACGCGCTTGACGGTGCCACACCAGTGGCCGTTGTCGGCCGCGACGCACAGGACACTCTGATGAACATCTGTGCGGCCGATGGGCGCTCATATGGCTTCGCCAGCAACAGTTGGGGTCCCGGAACCCGAGTCGCCGCTGCTGTTCCACTGGGTGACAGTCTCGTCACGCACCTATTTACTGGGTGTAAAATCCCGAATTCCCTCCCCCAGGTACTTGACCGACTTCGGAATCCGCCAGCGGCCGATTGCACCGTCGACGAGAAACTGTCACCCCTCCCGGACGGATTCAACGAGCAGGCCGAGGTCACTCGGTGTGTCCTACCTCCACGGCCGCAACGACGTGGCCCGTTTCGACCGTCGGGATACTGTCCGAGCAGCCACCGACACGGATCAAGCGGATCTTGTGGTTGATATTAGAGGGACGATCTACGCCGGCAGCGAAGTCGGTGGCGACGGCCGGTACGTCGCCGACCAGATCCGACTTGAAGCGTCATTCGACAACCACCTGAGTGCGACCGCTCCTCAGTCAGGCGACACTGAGAATCTGGTGGTCCAGCGTGACGTGGACATGGCCGACGACGCCCTCGAACACAGGTTTGCACCGACGAGCGACAAGACACACCGGAGGTTCACGGCCTGCCAGCACTCGCTCGTGATCGCGTCAGAGATGCCTGAGCCGTTCTCGTACACGGCCAACGGGCGGTTCAGATGGCGCAACCCGCGATTCATCCGCGAGGACGACCGCTGGCACCATCACACGCCCGGTCGCGCGGTATGGTATCCCAACAGGAGCTGATGACTAACTTTCATTGGTTCTCTCACCGTTTCAATGTGCGGAAGGCCCTCGTGAAGAGTTGCGAGGAACGACACCGTGATAGACAGACCCCACTACTTCCGTTGTTAGTGCTGACTGTTCAGGTACAGATTGTAATCGACCGCTTCTGCTCGAGATCAGCAACGAACTCGATAAAGAGTGGTGTTAGATTCGGTGACTACACCTGGGTTCGGGAGTCACCAGCAGACTGCCGTTCAGTAGCCTGTTACTGGTCGCGGGTGACGAACCACCAGTCGTAGTAATTGAGTTCGTCGTCGTCAGCAGCCTCGGCTTTTCGGTCCTGGGCGTCCGCCTCAGTTCCTGGCGG
>Ga0207720_100310_pt1 | contig 39123 bp, 47 predicted proteins | sample A23P2SouthBayCA_2_FD_187751 | JGI IMG/M metagenome (GOLD analysis project Ga0207720, IMG submission 187751) | Aerobic enrichment media microbial communities from Eden Landing Ponds, California, USA - A23 E3 (2) (SPAdes) | ecosystem: Environmental > Aquatic > Marine > Unclassified | place... | reverse complement strand
AACGGGTGTCGTGGGCGGGGACCAAGGACAAGCGCGCGGTCACGACGCAGTTGTTCTCCGTTCGGGACGTGACGGCCGCCGACCTGCCCGACCTCTCGGGCGCCGAGATCGAGCCGCTGGGGCGGGTCGGTCGGAATCTGGAGTTCGGCGACCTCGCGGGCAACGCCTTCGAGGTTCGGATCAGTGACCCGGAGCGCCCCGAGACCGTCGACGACATCACCGACGCTCTGACCGACTTCGGCGGTGGTCGGGTGGCCGTCCCCAACCTGTTCGGCCACCAGCGGTTCGGCAGTCGCCGCCCCGTCACCCACGCGGTCGGGCTGCACGTCGTCCGCGAGGAGTGGCGCGAGGCGGTGCTGACCTACGTCGGCAACCCCGCCGAGACGGAGCCGGAGCGAACCCAGCGCGCCCGGGAGACGGTCGAGTCGGTGGCGGCGAGCGCCGACCCCGACTGGCAGGCGGCGCTCGACGCCGTGCCCGGCCACCTCGGCTACGAGCGGTCGATGCTCCACGAACTGGTCGAGAACGGCGGGGAGACGCCGGCGGACTTCCGTGCCGCGCTCGAAACCGTCCCGTGGAACCTCCAGCGGCTCTTCGTCAACGCGGCGCAGTCCTACGCGTTCAACCGGATGCTCTCAGAGCGGCTGCGCCGTGGCCTGCCGTTCGACCGCCCGGTCGTCGGCGACGTGGTGGCGTTCGCGGACGCGGACGCTCCGGAGGGGCTGGCGGTGCCGGACACCGACCGCCGCCAGCGGGTGAGCGAGGATCGGGTCGACGTGGTGACCCGGCACTGCGAGCGCGGACGGGCGTTCGTCACCGCGCCGCTCGTGGGCACGGAGACCGAACTCGGCGAGGGCGAGCCTGGCGACATCGAGCGCGACGTACTCGCCGACCTCGATCTCGCCCCTGCGGACTTCGATCTGCCCGGCAACTTCGAGTCGACGGGCACCCGGCGGGCCGTGCTGGTGGAGACGGCCCTCGAAATCGCCCGCGACCCGCTCACCCTCTCGTTCTCGTTACCGCGCGGGTCGTACGCGACGGCCCTCCTCAGGGAGTACCTGAAGGTCGATCCGCGGGATCTCTAATCGGTCTCGCCGCCCCCGTCTGGTCCGGGAAGCCCGTAACCCAGCAGGAAGAAGGGCACCCCGACGACGACGCCCGCGACGGCACCGACGACGCCCAGGACGACGCCGAGGAAGTAGAGCGACCCGCCCTGCGACGCGATAGAGAAGGTCGTGGCGAGGACGAGTACGAAGGTGCCGACGGCGACCGCCAGGCCACGTCGGAGCGAGGCGTGCGCAGCGGTGTAGCCGACGAACGTCACGGCGTAGACGGGTAGCGCCGGCGAGACGAGTCCGACGACGTTCGCGCCGTCGCGGATCGCGAGGTCACCGAGCGGGAACGCCCGGAGGAGCGCGCCGGCGGCGACGGCGACGACGAACGCGAGACAGACGACGACCGCGAGCCGGCGGACCGAGAGGTGGTCGCGGACGGTGGGCACCGACAGCGCGGCGCCGAGGGCGACGGCACCGGCACCGACGGCGAGCAGCGGCGGCGTCGATCCGGCGACGGCGAATCCGGCGTAGAGCGGGTGAACGAGCGTGAGGACGCCGAGGGCGACGACCGCGAGAGCGCGGCGGTCGGGGGTGGTCGTCGCAGTACGGGGACCGACGGCCGACACGGCCCACGCGAGGCCCCGGAGACCACCCGCGAACACCGCCGCTGGCACTCCGAGCAGGAGGAGGACGTTACGGCCGACGACCGACGCGAGCGGGAGCGCGACGGCGATGAGGCTCCACAGCGGACCGAGCGGGTCGTCCGGAACGAGCGTCACGAACGGGCCGTCACCGCGGGAGTCGAAGGACGCGACCGTCATCCGCCGGCCCGACACGTCGGCGCCGGGGAGGGAACGCTCGACGGTCATCCCAGCGGGCGCGACGAGCGTGAGGCGGTCGGCACCGAGGTCGGTGTGGACGTACAGCCCCGGATCGTCGCGGAAGTAGTCGACCCGGAGGACGCCACCGGGGGCCGCGGTCGCGGCGTCGGGCGTGCGATACCGGAGCCGGACCGTATCGCCCGAGACGCTCGTCGACAGCAGCCGGTCGTCGTGGATCGCGACGGCGTCCTCGGCGACCGACCGCCGGAGCGACGCGTTCTCGAACGCCGTGGCCGCCGAGTCGTTCAGGCGGTTCTCGACGACCCACGTCGCGGAGCCGTCACGGTGGACGCGCATCGTGGCGGTGCTCCGCTGGATGCTGACGTTCTGGCCGTGGGCGCGAGCCGCGGAGACGAACCCGCGATCACAGGGTTCACAGACGGCGACTGGGCGTGGGCTGGCGGTCGCCGGGACCGCGAGGACGACACCGAACAGCGCCGCGACGAGGAGGGCGGCGACGACGATGGAGCGGCGGGAGGGGCGGCGGACCATGACTCCCGTGTGTGATCGAATCCCAATGGCTCTTGTGCCGTCCGAGTCGACGGGCGGCTCGGTCTCGTCTGTCCCGCCGGATGTGGCGCCGCGGGCGTTTATGGCGACGTTCGATGATCAGCGTTATCCGATCCGACCGTCTGCCACGCGTATGGAGTGTCTGCGGTGTGGGTCCCCGTTGGATCGGCCGGGCGACTACTGTCTGGTCTGTCACACCGCCAACTGCGACACCGTCGTCCTCGACGTGGACGAGGATCGCGCCACGTTGACCTTTCTCGACGAGGAGGCTGTGCTGGGCGAGACGACGATCACCACGCGCCCGGAGGAAGCGGGGGAGGCGCGGGTGATCGAGCGGCGGAACTTTGCCGGCCGTATCGCGGACGAACTGCGCAGGAAACGCCCGGAGACGGTGTTCGCGGCGGGCGACCGCGAGATCATCCGCGCGGTGCGCGCGGAGACCCGCTACGAGTTCTACCGCGTCGCGGGCGACGATCCGGTGGCGGCGGTGCTGGATCGGCGCGGCGAGCGGGCGCTGGAGGTGGTGGAGACGGCGCCGAAGGAGAAACTCGGCGGCCGACACACGACGCTGATCGGCGGGCGGACGGGGCGGCGGGCCATCTCGACGGTGGCCGAACACCCCCACGTGAAAAAGATCGTCCCCGGTCCCATCGACGCCGGCGGGAACGGCTCGCAGTCGGGGCTGCGCGCGAAGGTGACGCGTGCGGACGGCAACGGCAACGTGCGCCTCCTCCTTCGCGACGGGTCGAGCGTTCAGGAGAACCGCATCGTCACGACGGCGATGGACCGCGAAACGGGCGAGCGCGTCCGCGACGACCTGAACGACGCGCTCGCGGCGGCCGACCTGCAGTAACACGAACGCGGCCGAGGCCGAACGCTAATACGTCTCACGACCCGTACTCCGTCCATGGGCTACGCCTGTCCAGTGTGCGAGACGCCCCAGCGCGACGCCGACCACCTCGCGGACCACCTCGCCTTCACCGCCATGCTCCACGGCGACGCTCACGAGCAGTGGCTGGACGAACACGCGCCGGGGTGGGGCGAGGCCGGCACCGACGAGCTGGCGTCGGTCGTCGTCGACCACGCGGACGAGACGACCTACGACGAGGTGTTCGAGGAGTCGGTTCCGGACGGGCACGACCACGAACGGTCCCCGCGCACACCGACGTTCGACGACGGTGACCTCGACGCCGACGCCCAGCGCGCCCTCGCCGAGGCTCGCGAGATGACGCGGACGATGCTGGGAGCGGACGACGATAACAAGGCGTAAGCCGTCGCCGACGGGAGGGGGCGTATGGAGACGGTGGGCGTGTTCGATCCCCAGACGCTCGCGGAGGCCCGCGAGGCCTACGAATCGGTCGGGCCGGCGGCCCAGACGGTCGTCCGCGAGACGGCGTCGGCGATGGACTTCGACAGCGAGGAGTACCGCGACCGCGTGACGAGCGACGTGGTGGAGACGGCCCGCGACGCGCTGTTCGCTTCGTTGCTGGTCGTTCACGTCGGGGACCGCGAGGCGTTCGAGTCCTGGCGCGCAGAAACCGACGCCGACGTGACGCTCCTCGGCAGCGAGGCGGTCGACAACGTCGTCTGGCACGTCGCGCCCGCCGTCGACGCGGCCGTCGCGGCCACGTTCGAGGCGGAACGCGACGCGGCCGTCGCGACGTGCCGCCGGCAGGCGTTCGGACGGCTCTACCGCGAGCGACTGTAGGCGCCGAAAGGCGTTTCTCTACCCCGCACCAACCGCCCCTGTGCGACCGATCACCCGCCGTGCGCTCCTCGCGTTCGCCGTCGTCTGCCTCGCCTTGCTCGCGCTCGGTGCCCTGCCCTCCCTGCTCGGTGCCGGCGAGCCGTACTACCTGACGGCGACGCCGACGGACGCCGAGGGGGACGCGGTGAACGTCACCGGCCTCTCCGAGCGCCGGTATCCTTACCTCACCGAAGCCGTCGCCTCCGGGCGCTCCGACCCCTACCGCCGCGGACCGCTCGGCTTGAAGGAGTCTTTCGCCCACTCGCCGTTCGACGAACGGAAGGGGCTGGTCGCCCGAAATCCCGACGCCCGCCGCGACGACGGCGTGCTCGTGACCGACGGCGGCGAGCGGTATCTGGTGGAGGTGACGCGGGCGTGACGGATCACGACTGGCCGGTGATCGAGTCGGTGACCGAGTACGACACCGGCTGGTACACCGGCGGCTACGACCTGGTCGAACAGCCCGACGGCTCGACCAAGCGCTACTACTGGGCGGAGCTCCCGCCCGCCGCGGTGGTGGTGGCCGTCGTCGACGACCAGCTGCTCTTCGTCGAGCAGTTCCGGCCGACGATCCGGGAGACCCAGCTCGAACTCCCGGCGGGCATCGTCGAGGACGGCGAGTCGTTCACCACGGCGGCGGCGCGCGAACTCCGCGAGGAGACGGGCTTTGCCCCCGACTCGACGGCGCTGCTGGACGACTTCTGGGCCTGTACCGGCGTGTTGCGCCACCGCCGCGGCATCGTCTTCGCCGAGGGGCTGACGCCCGCCGCCCGCGACCTCGACGCCAACGAGTTCCTCACGGTGCGGACCGTCCCCGTCTCGGAGGCGCTCGAGACGGTCCGATCCCCGCCGACCAACGACGCCACCATCGAGGGCGTCCTGCTGGCGCGCGAGGAGGGGCTGTTGTAGGGAACGATACCCAGCTGACATTTTTTACGATCCCGGCGTGCAGGGGTGGACATGTCCGGCTCGGACTCCCCCGACCGCTCGCGGCGGCTGGCCTCCACCGCCCGTGAGACCGGCGGCTCGCTCTACGACCGCACGCAGCGGACGCTCCTGACCGGCGTCGCGATCACGATCCCGCTGATCGTGACGCTGTACGTCTTCACCGTCGCCCTCAATTTCGTCTCCGGCGCGCTCGACCCCTTCATCGCGCTGTTGCAGTGGTTCGGGATCATCGAGCAGTTCGAGCGCGTCCGCTTCATCGCCCTCCTGATCGACGTCGGGATCTACACGTACGTCGTCGACTTCTTCACTGAGTTCGTCGCGCTGCTCGTCCTCTTTTTGATCGTCGCGGGACTCGGGACGATTGGCCGCAACCGCTACGGGGAGCGTCTCATCGAGTACGTCGACATCACGATCATGGCGATTCCCGGCATCGGCACGGTCTACAGGAGCTTTCGCCGGATGGGCGACGTGATGTTCGACGAGGGCGGGGAGAACTTCCAGGAGATCAAGCTCATCCAGTGTTTCGAGGAGGACGTCTACGTGCTGGGGTTCAAGACCAGCGACTCGCCCGCGACCATCGAGGAGTCGACGGGCCACGAGGACATGGTGTCGATGTTCCTGCCGCTGGCGCCGAACCCCGTCACCGGCGGGCTCCTCACCTACGTCCCCGAGTCCAACGTGTACGACATCGACATGACGGTCGAGGAGGGGGTTCGGAGCATCCTCACGAGCGGCGTCGCTACCGGCCAGGGCGTCGACGAGTCGACCCAGCTCACGATGGACGACCTCACGCGGGTCACCGACCTGGAGTGGGGCGTCGACCGTTCCGACGACGACCGTGAGTAGTCGTCCCCGGCGGTGGGAAACGGTTATATAAGCCAGCACGCAAGGCCCGGTAGAACAATTATGGGAGGGACACTCACGGAGAAGATCATCGAGGACCACCTCGTCGACGGCGAGGTCGAAACGGGCGAGGAGGTCGGCATCGAGGTCGACCAGACCATCGCCCACGACCTGACGGGGACGATGGCGTGGCTCCAGTTCGAGGCGCTCGGTCTCGACGAGGTACAGGTCGAGGTGGCCGGCCAGCACTGCGACCACCAGACCTACCAGCCGGACTACAAGGTGTCGGACGACCACCGCTTCCTCCGCTCGGCCGCGGGCACCTACGGCGCCTACTTCGCGCGTCCGGGGACCGGCATCCTCCACCAGGTCCACAAGGAGCACTTCACGGCGCCGGGGAAGACGCTGCTCGGCGCCGACTCCCACACGCCGACCGCCGGCGGACTGGGCTGTCTCGGCATCGGCACCGGCGGTCTCGACGTCGCCACCGCGATGGGCGGGGCGCCCTACTACCTCGACGTGCCCGAAGTCGTCAACGTCCGGCTGGAGGGTGAACTCCCCGAGTGGTCGACCGCCAAGGACGTCATCCTCGAACTGCTCCGTCGGTTCTCCGTCAAGGCTGGCGTCGGCAAGGTGTTCGAGTACACCGGTCCCGGCGTCGAGACGCTCTCCGCACACGAACGCACCGTCATCACGAACATGGGGACGGAGCTGGGCGCGACCACGTCCATCTTCCCGACCGACGAGCGGACGGAGGAGTTCTTCGAGCGGCTGGGGCGCCCGGAGGACTACGTCGAGGTGACCCCCGACGACGACGCGGAGTACGACGACGAGATCGTCGTCGACCTCTCGGAGATCGAACCGCTCATCGCCTGTCCGTCGATGCCGGACAACGTCGTCCCCGTCCGCGAGGTGGCGGGCACGGAGACCGACCAGGTACTCGTCGGCTCCTGTACGAACGGCGCCTACGAGGACATCCTCCCCGTCGCGAAGATGCTCGACGGTCGGGAGGTGGCGAAACGGACCGAGATGATCGTCGCGCCGGGGTCGAAGCAGGCCTCCGAGATGCTAGCGCGCAACGGCCTGACGGCCGAACTGATGGCCGCGGGCGTCAACATCTCCGAGGCGACGTGTGGCGCCTGCATCGGCGCGGGGCACGTCCCCGCGTCCGACTCCGTGAGCGTCCGCACCTTCAACCGCAACTTCGAGGGACGGTCGGGGATGGAGGAGGACGCGGTCTACCTCTGCTCGCCGGAGGTGGCGGCGGCGACGGCGCTCACCGGCGAGATCACCGACCCGCGGGATCTCGACGTCGACGTCGAAGCGCCGGGCTTCGAGTACCCCGAGCGCTACATCGGCGCCAGCGACTCTGACATCATCATGCCCGACGAGGCGGTCGACGACGGACTCGTGAAGGGACCGAACATCGACGAGGTGCCGCTGAAGGAGCCGCTGGGGAGCGACCTCTCGGGTCCCGCCCTCCTGAAGATGCCCGACAACATCACGACCGACCACGTCATCCCGGCGACACAGGAGGTGTCCGTCTACCGGTCGAACGTCCCCAAACTCTCCGAGTACACGCTCAAGCGGGTCGACGAGACGTTCGCGGCCCGTGCCGCCGCGGCCGACGGCGGCTTCCTCGTCGCCGGCGAGAACTACGGCCAGGGCTCCTCGCGCGAGCACGCCGCGCTCTGTCCGATGTATCTGGGCGTCCACGGCGTCCTGGCGCGGTCTTTCGCCCGTATCCACAAGTCCAACCTGATCAACTTCGGTCTCCTGCCCCTGACCGTCGACGCGGAGACCTACGAGCGGATCGAGCAGGGCGACGACGTCGAGATCGTCGACGACGCGGTCGACGCGGTCGAGAGCGGACGCGAGGCGTTCACGATCCGGATCGACGACGACTGGGAGGCGACGGCGCATCTCGACGCCAACGAACGGGAGCGCGAACTGCTCGCCGCCGGCGGCAAACTCCCACACACCCGCCAGCAGTTCGCCGACGGCGTCGAGAAAGAGGCCTGACTCGCCGGTCGGTTCGACTGCCCGCCGGGCGGGGACGCGGTCTCCCGGACGCTCCCGATCAGGTCAAGAGTTCCTCGTCGCACTCGGCACAGACCAGCATGTCGTTGACGGACCGGCTGGCGGGGTTCTCGCCACAGAGTTCGCACTGCTCCATCGTCGGGGTGTGCGCCGCGGCCGGCCCGGCGCGTGGGACAGCGGCGTCGCGTTCGCTGCCGTCCGTCTCCGCCGCCTCGTGAGGGAGCGTCGGTCCCCTGACTCGCGTCACGTAGAGGACGAGAGCGAGCAGCGCGAGCGACCCGATCATGAAGCCGAGCCCCAGTCCTATGTCGACCATCGGCGGAGGTACGTACTCGACGCTAGTGAGCGTTTCCCACGGTACGGCCGATTCCGGTCGACGTCTCACCGCGGCCGGACGAGCGATGGCCGCTCGCGGACCGGCGGGGCGTCGAGACGACGAACGGACGGACGGGGACGCGGCGACGGCGCCCCACCACGCTACTCCGGCAGTCCCCACGCCACGCGGTCCCAGAACCGCTCGTAGGCGTAGTACGTCCCCGTCTTGACGAGGTTGGCGGCGAGACCGATGCTGGCCGCGTCGCCGAGGTCGCCGACGACGGCCCACGCCACGACGACGGTGACGACCACCATCAGCGCGCGATAGCCGAGCGTCTTGACGAGCGCACGGCTCCGCCGCTGGTGCGGCGACTGGGACGCGATGCTCGACATACCTGGTGGTTGCACTGCCGGGCACCTAAGTGTAACCCAAAACGGTACCGTTAGCTGGGAATAGTAACCCAATACGGTTATATCTCGGCCGGAACAGCGGGTCCCGGACGGCCTACTCGAGGTCGGGTCGCGAGAGTTCGGTGTACTTGGCGGTGATGAACTCCAGCAGGACGGGCGTCCCCTCCTCGTTTTTCTGGACGGCGCGCTCGATGGCGTCGGCGATCTCGTCGGGGTCCTCGATGCGTTCGCCGTAGCCACCCATCGACTCGGCGAAGTCGGCGTAGTGCCCCGAGAACGGCGTGTCGTAGCTCGCCATCTCGAAGTTGTTCAGTACGATCTCGATGATGGGGATGTCCTCGCGGACGGCCGTCTCGAAGTCCATGCCGACCATGCCGATGGCGCCGTCGCCCATGACGTGGACGCAGGTCTTCTCGGGTTTGGCGAGCTTCGCCCCCATCATCAGGCCGAGACCGTAGCCGAGCTGGGTGGTCTTCCCCCACCCCACGTACGAGAGGGGTTCGGTCACTTCGAAGAACGGAGCCATGAAGTCGCGGGCGTTGCCCGCGTCGGCGGTCGCGATGATTTCGTCCTTGTCGAGGGTCTTGTCGAGTTCGTAGACGACCCGGTAGGGGTTGATCGGCGTCTCGTTGGAGGTGAGGACGTCCGACCAGTCGTCGAGCCACTCCTCGCGGACGGACGCGATCTCGGAGACGACGTCGTCGTACCGGCCGCGGTCGTCGTCGACGCGACCCTCGATCTCCTCGACGAGCGCTTCGAGCGTGAGCTTCGCGTCGCCGATCACCGCGAGCTCCGACTTGACGTCCTTGTCGACGTCGCCCGGATCGTTCGTCGAGTGGATGATGGTGTTGTCCTCGGTCGGCGGCGTGATCCCGTAGGCGGTCTTGGTGAAGCTACAGCCGATACCGAAGAGCACGTCCGCCTTGTGGAGGAAGTGGTTGAGCTGTCGGGGTTCGCTCTTCGAGCCGGCACCGAGCGAGAGCGGATGATCCTCGGGGAAGGCGCTCTTGCCGTTGAGGCTCGTCGCCACGGGGGCTTCGAGCAGTTCCGCGAGCTCCTTCAGCGGCTCCCAGCCCTTGGCGTAGTGGACGCCCTGCCCGGCGTAGATGACCGGTTCGTCGGCGTCGACGAGCGCGTCGGCGGCCGCCTCGACGGCGTCCGGATCGGGTCCCGAGCGCGTCGACGACGTGGGTTCGTAGTCGATGTCGCCGACCTCCATGCGGAAGACGTCCTTCGGAATCTCGACGAGACCGGGGCGCTGACGGCCGTTACGCGCCGCCTGGAACGCCCGCCGGATCGTCTCCCCGACCGCGTCGGGGTCCGTGAGCTGCTCGGTCGTCTTCGTGACTGCCTGGTAGTTGATGAGCGAACTGAACTTGGGATCGGTGTTCGTCTTCGCCCGGGAGTAGCCCGCCGGCAGCGCGACGACCGGCGCCGACTCGGCGTAGGCCTGTGCGATCCCGCCGACCGAGTTCTCCGTGCCGGGACCGTGCTGGCAGGCGAACGCCTCCACCTGATCGCCGGAGGTGACGCGGGCGATCCCGTCGAGCATGTGGGCGCCCGTCCGCTCCTGTCGCACGACGATTGGACGGATCCCCGCCTCTTCGGCGGCGTTGTCGTCGAAGAGGGGATTGCTCGGGAACCCAATCATATGCTCTACACCTTCCTCAGCCAAGATTTCTGCAATGGCTTCTGTTACGTTCATCCTATAGCCATGCAATTACCCCCGGGGTTGTAAAGTTAATTTTTATTAAAGATAAGGACAGATACCTAAGTCGCGCTCGTCATCTGTCGAAAAATTGAATACCCCGACTCGGGACGTTGAACGTATGTCCGACAGGTCCCAACTCGAGCGGCTCTGTATCCACGAGACCGTCGACGAGAAGATCCCGATCGAGGCCTTTGCCGACGCGTTCTCCGATCTGGACGTGCCGGTCGAGATCGTCGGCGACGACGAGGCGTTCGACCGGACGGACGCCGTCGCGTCGTTCCGTCCCCGCGAGGCGTTCCTCGACGCCGGCTGGACCCACTGTATCCGCGCCGGCTACGACGAGTTCGACACCGACGCCTACGAGGAAGCGGGCGTCCCCCTCACCAACAGCACCGGCATCCACGACACGACCGTCGGCGAACTCGCCATCGGCTACATGGTGTCGCTCGCGCGGATGCTCCACATCTACCGCGACCACCAGAACGAGAACCACTGGCTCGAACCGGAGTACGAGCGACCCTTCACCGTCGAGAACGAGCGGGTCTGTGTCGTCGGTCTCGGCACGCTCGGGCAGGGCGTCGCCGAACGCGCCGACGCCCTCGGGATGGAGGTCGTGGGGGTCCGTCGCTCCGACGAACCCGTCCCCGGCGTCTCGGAGCTCTACCACCCCGACGACCTCCACGAGGCCATCGACGGGGCTCGGTTCGTCGTCATCGCCGTCCCCCACACCCCCGAGACCGAGGGGATGTTCTCGACCGAGGAGTTCGAGATCATGCGCGACGACGCCTATCTCGTCAACATCGCTCGCGGTCCCATCGCCGACGAGGACGCCCTGATCGACGCCCTCGACGCCGGTGAGATTGCGGGCGCCGGTCTCGACGTCTTCGAGACCGAACCCCTCCCGGAGGACAACCCGCTCTGGGACTTCGAGGAGGTCATCATCTCGCCCCACCGCGGCTCCGCGACCAACCGCTACCACCTCGACATCGCCGAACTGGTGAAAGAGATCTTCCACCAGTACCAGGCCGGCGAAGACCTCCGGAATCGCGTCGCCTGATCGGCGGTCGCTCCCACCTTCTACTGGCGTCCCCCGCTAGCGTCGGGGCGCACACGCCGACCACCCCGAGACACAACACTCCTATACGCGGTGGCCGTTGCACCGGTCGATGGACGGAGGTCCGCTGGACGCCGTCGCCGGCGTGCTGGACCGCGCTGGCGTCATCGATCCTCGCCGCTTCCGCGAGACGTTCGACCTGTCGTGGCCCCGGATCGTCACCGGTCTCGCCATCGTGTCGAAGTCGACGGTCGATCTGGCGATGGTCGGGTGGGACGTCGGGACGGCGGCCGTCGCCGGTCTCGCGTTCGCCAACGCCTACTGGCAGCTGGGGAAGTTCCTCGGAATCGGTCTCGCGGGCGGGACGGTCACGCTCGTCTCGCAGGCGTACGGCGCCGGGAACGCCGACCGGGCGAGCGCGGCGGTTGCCGTGAGCCTCGTCGTCACCCTCGTGATCGCGACGCCGATCACGCTCCTGTACGCCGCGTTCGCCCCCGAACTGGTGTTCGTCCTCGGCTCCGACCCCGACACCCTCCGCCACGCCGCAACCTACCTCGCGTTCGTCGCGCCCGCCCTCCTCTTCGAGTTTCCGAACCTGATCGCCAGCCGGACGTACGCCGGCGTCGGCGACACCGTGACGCCCATGTTCGTCCGCGCTGGCGGCGCCGCCCTCAACGTCGTCTGCTCGGCGGTCCTGATCTTCGGCTACGGTCTCGGCGTCGCCGGCGCCGCCGCCGGCACCTCGCTCGCGACGGGCGTCGTCGCCCTCGTCTTCGCGTGGGGGCTCGCCGGACGCACCTACTTCGGCCGCGCGGCGTGTCCCGTCGCCGTCACCCGCGAGACGCTCCGCTTCGACGGCTTCGCTCCGCTCACCCGGCGGCTGCTCGCCGTCTCCGCGCCGCTGATGGCCCGGCGCACCGCCGAGATGCTCGTCGCCTTCCCGCTGGTCGCCATCGCCGCCACTTTCGGCCCGGCGGTCGTCGCCGCCTACGAGGTCGCCCGTCGCGTCCGCACCCTAGTCGACAGTTTCTCGTGGGGCTTCTCCATCGCCGCGAGCACGCTCGTCGGCCAGCGCCTCGGCGCGGGCGACGATCCCGAGGCGGAGGCGTACGCGCTGGCTATCCTCCGCCTCTCGGCGACGGTGTACGTCGCCGCGGCGGTGGTCGTCCTCGCCCTCTCGCCGTGGATCGCGGGCGTCTTCGTCGCCGACCCCGCCGTCGTCGCCGTGGCAACGCCCTTCGTCGCGGCGGCCGCCGTCGGCGTCGTCTTCCTCGGCGTCGACGGCGCCGCGACCGGGACGCTCCGCGGCGCCGGCGACACGCGGTACCCCTTCGTCACATCCCTCCTCGGCCGCTACGGCTGTGCGCTCCCGGTCGCGGCGCTCGGTCTCGTCACCCCCGTCGGCGCGTCGGCGCTCCTCGTGGCGCTCGTCGTCGAGACGGCCGTCCCCGCGGCGCTGAACGTGCGGCGCGTGCGCTCGAACCGCTGGAAGGCCATCGGGCGGGCACACGTCGCAGCGGGGGACTAGTCGTCGTACGGCGCCTCGAAGAACGTCCGTTCCAGTTCGACCGTCCGCCGGAACAGCCGGTCGAGTCGCCGCCGCCGACGCGGCGAGACGGCGGCGCCCTCCCGGTCGAGTTCCGTCCTGAGCCACGCCACGAAGTCGACGAACGCGGGGTTCGCGTGCAGCTCGATCCACTCGTCGAGGTAGAACTGCTCGGGACGAGGCGGTTCGACCCCCGTCGCCCACGTCTCGTACATCCACTCGGCGGGCACGAGGACGGCCAGCGTCTCGGCGTAGCCCCCCTGTCGGGCGGCGCGTTCGAGCAGGTCGACGAACGCCCGCGTCGTGGCGTCCGGCGCCGCGTCCGGGTCCCCACCGATCGCTTCGAACGACCGCCGGAAGTAGTCGTTCTCCTCGTCGGTGATGGTACAGAGGAAGTCGGCGAGGCGGCCCTTCGCGCCCATCGACGGCGCCTCGCCGAGCGCGTGGCCGAAGGTGCCGGTCAGCGTCTCGACGAAGGCGTAGTCCTGCTCCAGATACCGGCGGAACACGTCGTCCGCTATCGTCCCGGCGCCGAGTTCCCGGACGAACCGCCCTTCGACCGCCGCGCTCCAGTCCGGTTCGGCGCGCTCGCGGAGCCAGTCGGTGAACCGGTCGTCGTCCGCCTCGAACGTGTCGGGACCTGCGTCGGTCATGGTCGCCCTTCGTCGACCGACGACCATAGTTCTCCCGTGGCGTTTTACCCCTCCGGCCGTAGGGTGGGTATGACCTCGATTGGAGTCGTGGGCGCCGGCGCGGCGGCCGCCGCGGCCTGTCACGTCCTCGACGGCGCCGTCCCGGACGCCTCGATCACCGTCCTCGAGAAGTCGGGCGGGCTGTGCGGGCGGGCGGCGACGCGCCGCCGCGGCGACGTGACCTACGACTACGGCGCGAACTACGTCAAGGACGACGACGACCGCGTTCTCGACCTCCTCGACCGCTTCGACGACGGTCTCGTCGAGGTCGAGGGCGACATCGACGTCTTCGACCGCACGGGCGAGGTGCGCGACGGCCGGGACGGACGGGAGCGCAAGTTCACCTACGAGACGGGGCTGACCCGCCTCGCCAAACACCTCTTCGGCGCCGCGGACGCGACGGTCCACCGACGGACGCGGGTCGACGGACTCGCCGAGACCGACGGCACCTGGACCCTGACCGACGCCGACGGCGAGCGGTGGGGACCGTTCGACGCCCTCCTCCTGAACCCGCCGGCGCCACAGACGGCGGCCCTGCTCGAGACGGCGGACTGGGACGCGGCGGTCCGAGACGACCTCCTGACCGCCGTCCGCGACGTCGACTACCGAACCGTCTGGACCGCGGTGCTCGGCTACCCCTTCGAACTCGACGTGCCGTACTACGCGCTGGTGAACACGGACAAGGACCACGCGGTCGGCTGGATCTCCCGCGAGGAGTGCAAACCGGGGCACGTCCCCGACGGCGAGTCCGTGCTGGTGGTGCAGGCGAACCACGAGTGGTCGGTCGAGCGCTACGACGCGGACCCCGAGGCGAACGTGGCCGATCTGGCCGCCCACGCGGCGTCGATAGTGGGCGACGAGCGCCTGGCCGCCCCCGCGTGGACCGACCACCAGGGGTGGCGCTACGCGCTCCCCGAATCCGGCGTTCGGACGGGCGCCCTCGGCGCCGCCGAGGCCGCCGGCTGTTACTGTGTCGGCGACTGGGTCGTGGGCGAGGCGCGCGTCCACGCCGCCCTCCGGAACGGGCTCGAGACGGGCGAGCGACTGGCCTACTCCCTGTAACCGCTCACGCCTCGCCGACCCGCTCGCCCCCGACTCCCAGCCGCAGGAACGCGGGGAGCGTCGCCGCCGCGAGCGCGAGTTCGAGTCCGCCGACGACCAGAAACGCCGTCCCGTAGCCGTAGGCGTCGGCCGCCATTCCGCCGACGAGGATGCCGGCGAGGAAGCCGAGGCTCCCGGCGATGTTGAACCCGGCCATGGCGACGCCGCGCTCCGTCGGCACGGCCAGATCGGTCACGAGTGCCAGCGTCGCCGGCGCCATGAGCGCGCCGAGGACGCCGACGACCACCATCCCGGCCTGCGCGGCCCGGAGGCTCGCCACGGCGCCGACGAGGATCACCGCTCCGCCGTACAGCGCCGATCCGGCGACGATGGGGAGCGTCCGCCCGATCCGGTCCGAGACGACACCGAAGGGGTACTGGAGGAGGGCGAAGGGGGCGAAAAACAGCGCGAGCGTCAGCCCCGTCGCCCCCGGGCTGAGGTCGAAGACGGTCCGGAAGTAGAGCGTCCCGACGAGGGAGAAGAAGCCGGCGGTCAGGCGGTCGACGAAGCCGAAGGCGTACGGGAGCGCGAGCGCCGGCGTCCGCCGGAGACAGTCGAGCGGCGACCGCCGCTCCCCGCCTTCCGGCGCCCGGTCGACGACGAACGGGACGGCCACGGCGACACCGAGCAGCATCGCACTCGCGGCGTATAGCGGGACGAACGGTCCCAGTTCGTAGAGCAGCCCGCCCAGCGGCGCGCCGGTCGCCGTCCCGAGACCGATGGCGATCCCCGTCGCGCCCATGTTGCGCCCGTGCGAGCCGTCCAGGTCCATGAGCATCGTCATCGAGAGGGAGAAGGCGCCGACCGTCGCCGCGCCCTGGAACGCACGCAGGCCGAGCGCGACGCCGAACGAGCCGACCGCGGTCGGCACGACGGCGAGGAGGGCGTAGCCCACGGCACCGAGGAGGGCGCCCGCGGCGACGAAGGGAATTCGCCGACCCGCGGCGTCGCTCGCCAATCCCCAGGGGACGGCGAAGACGACGAAGGCGGCGAACTCCGCGGTCAGGAACCACATGCTCGCGTCGAGCGTCGTGTCGGCACCGAGCGCCGCGACGAGCGTGTCGATGCCGGGGTAGAGCAACACCTGCGCCAGCAGGACGGCGTAGACGACGGCGGCGAGCGCGGCACGGCTCCGAGTCCGGGACACCGTGTGTCCGTACAGACGGCCCCGTCTACTGTCTTTCGAGTCCCGACGAACTCTAGACGGAGTTCGGACGAACCTTGAGAAACGCCTTCCCCGTCGTGGTGCCTCCCCGTCCCTATGGACAGACACGCCCTCGCTCGGATGATCGTCGCCGTCGCGGGTGGCGCCGCCGCCGTCGCCGGTTCGTACGCGGCCGTCGGCGACGCCCCCGCGTTCGTGGCGGCGCCCGTCGCCAACGCGACGGTCACGCTCGCACCCGGCGTCCTCGTCACGGTCGCCATCACCGTCCTCGGCGACCTGGGACGCAAGCTGGCGTACGGCACCGGACTGGCTGCGACGACCGTCGTCCTCGGAGTCGTCGTCGCGGCCGTACGGACCGCCCTCCGCCGACTGGAGCGCCCCCTCGCCGCCCCTGTCGGCGTCGCCGTCGGCGTCGGTCTCGTCGCGGCCGCGCTCTCGGGGTCGGCCGCCTCCGCCGTCGGCGCCGCGGTCGGCGCGGCGCTGGTGTCGGCCGTCGTCGACCTCGCTTCCGCCGGGCGCGACGCGCCGGTGGACGCGGCCGACGACTCGCGGCGGGCGGTCCTCTCCGGCGCCGTCGCGTTCGTTGTCGGTCTCCTCGCCCTCGGGTGGCGGCGAGACCCCTCGACCGACGCCGAGCGGGAGCCGATTCCGGACGACGTAGCGGCGCTGCTCGACGAGGCGGCGGCCAAGTCCGTCGACGTCGACTCCCTGGAGCCGCTGGTGAGCGATCAGTTCTACACGGTCGACATCGCCAACGTCGACCCCAGTCCGAGCCGCGAGGACTGGTCGGTGCGGATTCACGGCGCCGTCGGCGAGGAGACGACGTACACGTTCGAGGACCTCGACGCGATGGAGCACGAACACCGGTTCGTCACGCTCCGCTGTGTCGGCGAGACGCTCAACGGTCGCAAACTCGACACCGCGCTCTGGACGGGCGTCCCCCTGAAAGCACTGCTCGACCCGGCCGACCTCCAGGGCGAGTACGTCGTGCTCCGCGCCGCGGACGGCTTCTACGAGGAGTTCCCGGTGGACGCCCTCGAGACCGGCTTCCTCGCCGTCGGGATGAACGGCCGGCCGCTCCCCCGGGCACACGGCGCGCCGGCGCGGGCGCTGATTCCGGGCCACTGGGGCGAGATCAACGTCAAGTGGCTGACGGAGGTCGAGATCCTCGACGAACCGGCGACGGGGTACTGGGAGGAACGGGGGTGGCACGGCACCGGTCCGGTCAACACCGTGGCGAAGCTCTGGACGGAGAACCGTCTCGACGGTGAGGAACGACGTTCCTCGGACAGTCGGCCGGAGACCGACGACGGCGGCCGGATCGAGGTCGCCGGCCACGCCTACGCGGGCACCCGCGGGATCGAGCGCGTCGAGGTGTCGACCGACGGCGGGGAGACGTGGCACGACGCCGACCTCTCGGACCCGCTCCCCGGCGACGACGTGTGGCGCCAGTGGGTGTATCGCTACGACCCGCCGGACGGCGAACACGAGGTGGTCGTCCGCGCGACCGACGGTCTCGGCACGCTCCAGCCCCGAGCGGAAAAGCGGGCGTACCCCAGCGGCCCGAGCGGCTGGGTGTCGAAGACGATCACTCCGTGATCCGGGCGAAGCGTTTTGCCCGCGCCGTCCACTCACAGGAGTACGGTTTCCGATGGAGAAGGCACTCTGGTATCTGCTCGCCGGGACGCGCGGCGGGGCGAACCGCGCGAAGATCATTCGCCTGCTCGACGAGCGGCCGCGCAACGCCAACCAGCTCCACGAGGAGCTCGGCATCGACTACAACTCCGTTCGCCACCACCTCGACATGCTGGAAGATCACGGCGTGATCGAGAGCGGCGAGCAGGAGTACGGTCGGCTCTACTTCCTCACCGACCGGTTCGACCGTCATCGCGAGCAGTTCGAGGAGATCACGGAGCACGTCTGATATGGCACCAATGACACCGACACTCACGGTAGCGAGCGCCCTCACGGGGCTGAACATCGTCCTGCTGGCTGCCCTGTTGGCCGTCTGGTGGCGCAACTACCGGCAGTTCGGGACGCAGTTTACGCTCGGTCTCGTCGCCTTCGCGCTCGTGCTGGCCGTCGAGAACGTCGTCGCCATCGGCTTCTTCTTCAGCTCCGAGATGCTGTACGCCGCGGACGCGAGCGCCCAGACGGCCGTGCTCGCGATGCGCGCCCTCCAGTTCGTCGCGCTCGTCTTCCTGACGTACGTCACGATGCAGTAGGCACCCGATATATGGCGCTGGCGACCGACCACGTCCGTATGGTATCCGTCCTGCTCCTCGCGACCGAGACGAAGATCACCCTCCTCTTCGTGTTTCTCGCGCTCACCGGCTGGTATCTGATTCGGGGCGTGACGACGAACTCGGCGGTGGCGTTCGCCGTCCTGATCGGTGTCGGCGTCGTCCTCCCGACGCTCGTCAACGAGTGGCGGCGACGGGGTGCCTGACGACTCTCAGTCGACCGCCGCGAGCGCCTCGTACGCCTCGGGGTCCTCGCCGGGCGCCAGTTCGACCGGCTCCAGTCGGTCGACCGCCTTGACCGTGCGGGCGGCGGCGACACCCGGCGCGACGAACCGCGGCCGGTCCGACGCCGACAGCGCCCCGTCGCCTCGCTCGACGGCGAGGACGCCCCCGAGCGCGTCCGAGAGCGACACGCAGGCGACGTGCCCGCCAGCGCCGTGGACGCGGAGGTGCGTCGCCTCGCTGCCCTCCGGCGCCCGCTCCAGCAGCCACTCGACGGGGACGCCCCGCCACTCGCCGCGCCAGCGCTCGCCGCTCGCACACAGAAACGAGTCGGTGACGGTGCGCTCCGGAGCGTCCGCCACGTCGACGGCGACGCCGTGCTCGTCGTCGCCGAGCGTCACCGTCCGACCCGCCGGCGGCGATTCACTTCGCCCCATCGGCGGCCACCTCCGCTGGGCGGTCCTCGGCGTCGGTCGTGATCGCGTCGCGGAGCGCGTCGTCGAGGCGCATACGCGAACGTCCGCCACCGAGCCACAAATACGGTCGGGCGCAATCTCGGCGGCTGGGAAGGAAGACGAACGGGTGGTTCGGCGGCCGGCGCTCGCCGTCTCGCCCCGCGAGGAGAGGGGTCAGCGCGTCGGTTCGACCGTCAGATCGCTCGCGATCCAGCCGTCGGTGTTGCCGGACTCGATGAAGACCGTCCGTCCGGGACAGCTCTCACAGACCGACACCGTCGGTGTCTCGGGCGGCGACGGCTCCCCATCGTCGTCCGCGTCCGACCGCGTACCAGTTGGCATCGAAGTCGTTTAGGGGGACCTAAAATAAAAGCGGTGCGGTTCGGCCGCCCGACGATTCGGGGCTGATTTGTACCCGGCGGCAGTCACGGGCGATATGGACAGAGACGTAGTCGTGTGGCTCGGGACGCTCCTCGCCGTGACGATCCTCACGCCGATCCTCCTGTACCTGTTGACCGGCGCCCTCGTCGGCTTCCTCGTCGCCTGCGGCGGCGGGCCGGAGGGAGCCGTCGTCGTCGGTACGTCCGGTGGCGACACGCTGGAACTCTCCTGTTCGGCCGTCCGGACGCTGGTGAAGACGGCCGTCACGGTCGGCGGGAGCGCCGCCATGACGGTGGGCGTCGCGCTCGTCGCCGTCGCCGACCTCGTACACGGGTCGAGCGGTCTCGGACGGTAGCCGACTCGGCGGGACGTTTTTACGTCAGGAGGCCGTCACGTTCGGCTGGGGTGATGGCAGATGCCCCTGGTACCACACTTGCCAGCGGACGAGCCGACACGTGACCGTTCGCTCCCCGATTTCGACGAGATCGTCGAGCGAATCGTCTACGGCGGTCTCCCGGCGGTGTGCGAGTGTTCGCACGGCTCGTGACGACGTGACCGCCACTCCCCGTTTCGAGTGTCGGCCCGCCTACGCGTGCGGCGGTGCCGACACCGGATGTACTTCCCAGCAGTCGGGACACTCCGCGTGCGACCGGCCGCCGTCGCGGTCGACGATTCGCCTCCGAGGAATCGCCGTCCCGCAGTTCGGACAGCGTGACATGAGGGGGGTGGGGAGCGTGTGACACGGTCCCCGTCGGAGGGCAGTCGCTCCGAGTGCTTAGTTAATCCGCGGTTAAGTCACAGTAACACGCCGCCGAGAGCGAGCAGGGCCACGGCCGCCACCGCCGCCGCGGTGAACAGCGGCGCCGCCGCCCGGGCGGGTTCCCTGACTTTCCGCTCGTCGAGACCGTCGACGAGGCGTCCCGATCCCATCTCGACCAGGCCGGTCAGGACGAACCACAGTACCACCATCGCGACGACGAGGTAGCCACGCGTCGACCCGAGGAGCGTCTCGGCGGTGTAGCGCGTCCCGGCCAGGTGGCCGCCGGTGAGAAACAGCGCCAGGGACGAGACGCGCGACCACGTCCGGAACCGACCGATCAGTCCGCGGAGCGGCGTCGCGTCGAGGTCGCCGTCGCGGGCCGCGGGGACCACCCCCCGCGCGACGAAGAGTACGCTTCCGGCCCACACCCCGGCAAACACCAGGTGGATCGCGTTGATCGCCGTATCGAGGGTCGCCATGCTCGTGGCTGGAACGCGGTCGACTTGAATCCGCGGGATCGACGGCCGGCGCCGAACCGAAACCGATTAAACTCCCGCCCTCCCAGTTCTCACCGAGCCGAGGTAGCCTAGCCCGGCCAAGGCGGTTGCTTCGAGAGCAACTGTCCGTCAGGACTCGTGAGTTCAAATCTCACCCTCGGCGCTTCTACTCGAACGTCCACTCCGTCGTCAGCGACGGCGACTCGGCGAGGGTCCGGTACACCACGCAGAACCGCTCGGTCGCGTCCCGGATCGCCGCCGCCGTCTCCGGGTCCACGTCACCGGAGAGCGTCACGTCGAGGCGGATATCCTGAAAGCCGACGGGGACGTCCGCGACGCCCATCGTCCCCCGGAGGTCGAGGTCGCCCTCCACCCGGACCGACACGTCGGCGTCGGCGCCGAAGTTCTCGATCACCGCCTGCGCGGTGAGCTGCGAACAGGCGGCGAGCGCACCGAGCAGGAGATCACCCGAACAGGCCGCGGTACCCGAGCCGCCCGCGCCCTCGTGGAGCTGTGCCTCGTAGACCGCCTCGCCCACCTCGACGCTACAGGTCGTCGCGTCCGCCGCCTCGTCGCCAGTGGCGGTGAGCGTGAGCTGGGCCGCCTCGGGGTCGGACTCGTAGGTCTCTTTCAGCGGCTGCTGCGTCTCGCGGAGGTCGTCGTTCGACATGCGTTACCGTGTGTGTATCGACGGAAAAAGCGTTCCGGGGGCGTCGACCGACCGCCCGTCTGCGGCGGATCGGCCGCCCTGAACGCGGGTTAATTGCCCGTTCAGTTGGTGAATGGTGCGATTAACGAAGTACGCTCGTGCCGACCGCCGAACGCGATGGAGGGCGACGGAGTCGCGCTGACGCGCCGGCGGGCACTGAGCGCCCTCGCCGCGACGGGCGCCGTCTCCGCTGGCGTGGGCGTCGGGACCGACGCCTACTTCGGCGACGCCGAGACGTTCGACGGCAATCGGCTCGCGGCCGGCGAACTCGACCTCGAAGTCGCGTGGCACAAGGTCGTCGAGACGGCGACGACGCGGGTGGCGACGAGCGACGGGTGGCCGACGCCCCGGAGCGACGCCGCGGCGCCGATCTGTGATCTCGCGGATCTGAAGCCCGGCGACTCGGGGCGACTCACCCTCGCGCTCCGCGTCGACGGCCTGCCCGGCTACCTCTCGCTGGTCGGTCGGGAGCGCGCCGACGCCGAGCGCGGCCAGTCCGCCCCCGACTCCCTCCGCGAGCCGACGCCCGACGACGAGGGCGAACTCGACGAGCTGACGACGGTCTCGGTGTCGTATCTCGCGCCCGACGACCGCTCGGTGCCCGAAGCGTCGGGGACGACCACGGCCGCCCACACAGGCTCGCTGGCGTCGTTCGTTGGTCTCTGTGGTCTCGGCCGGGGCGTCCCGCTCGACGGCGACGAGTCCGCGAGCGTCTACGACTGCGTCGTCGACGACGCCCCCCTCGGCACGTACGCCGGCGGCCGGACGCACTACCTCCGCGTCGAGTGGACGGTGCCGACGTGGGTCGGGTCGGTGATCGCGGGCGACGCCTTCGCCTTCGACCTCGGACTCTACGGCGTCCAGGGGGGTGGCGGATGAGCGACGACCACCACCGGCGACTGCAGGCGGCGTTCCTCCGCCGGGAACGTGCGGCGCGTCACCAGCTACTCGAATCGACCTACCGGATCGACGAGACGGACACGGACGGCGACCCCACGACCCGATTCGGGAAGGCGCTGGCCCACCGCGACGACGGCGTGCCGACGGCGTCGGCGTACGCGAGCCTCGTCGACGCCCTCGATGCGGGGACGGTCGAGGCGTACAACGCCGTCGAACTCGACGAGACGCCGGAGTTTCGCCGGCTCGTCGAACCCCACGGCGCGTACGGCTTCGAGGGGATGGGCGCCGATCCGCAGGCGATCCACATGGCGCCGCCCCCGTCGTTCGACTCGCCGGAGATGGGCGCGGAACTGGTCGAACTCTACTGGCGCGCGCTCTGTCGCGACGTTCCCTTCGGGACCTACGGCGACGGCGGGGTCGTCGCCGACGCCGTGGCCGACCTCGGCGGGACGGCGGGCTACGCCGGTCCCGGCGGCGCCACGGACCCGCGCGGCGGGTCGCTCGACGCCGGGCGCGTCTTTCGGGGCCTGCTCCCGGGGGCGGGGACCGGCCCGCACGTCTCGCAGTTGCTCTGGATGGACGTCCCCCGCGGGGCGATCGCGCTGAGCCAGCGGATGCGCGTCCTCGCCGACGAGGCGGCGGCGGGCACGGGCGACGCCGACGTGGTCGGGCCGGGACCCGACTACCTCACCGACTGGGACGCGTGGCTTCGCGTCCAGCGCGGCGTCCCGGTCGAACGGACGAACCCCCCGCCGACGCTGGTCGATCCGGACGGCGATCCCGACGCGGCGGCCACCCGGCACGTCGTCACCGGCCGCGACCTGGCGAACGCGGTCCGTCGGCAGGTCCCCTACCTCGCCGTCCGCGACGCCGCCGAGATCCTGCTCGGGATGGGCGTGCCCTTCGACCCCCGCGTTCCGTACCAGCAGGGCGGACGGGAGAGCGCGACGGCGGGGACGCCGGGGATTCGAACGGCGAGTCCGACGATCAACTACGGCGCCCACGACGTGCTCGACTCGGTCGTGAGCGTCTTCGACCTCGCCCAGACCGCCTGCTGGTACCGAAAGTGGCTCGTCCACCGTCGACTCCGACCGGAGGCGTACGCGGGGCGGCTGGAGGCCGAGCGTCGCGGTGCGGCCAACACCGGCGCGTTCGACGTCCCCTCCAACGTCCGCGGGTCCGCAGCCCTCTCGCGGACGGCCGACGCGTTCGGCACGCACCTCCTCCCGCAGGCCTTCACGGAGGGCTGTCCCACCCACCCCTCCTACCCCGCCGGCCACAGCGGCGTCGCCGGGGCGACGGTGACGATACTGAAGGCGCTGTTCGACGGGCGCCACCCCTTCCCGGTCGAGGAGATGGTCGTCCCCGTCGCCGACGGGACGGCCGAGGGGCGGATGGCCGGCGGCGGGACGACGACCGTCCAACTGACGCGGCTGGCGCCGGTGACCGCGGTGTCGGGCGACGCCCTCGGCGCGACGGCCGACGCCATCGCCGAGGCGCGGGCGGGGACGACGACGGTCAACGACGAACTCAACAAGCTCGCGACGAACGTCGCGCTGGGTCGCAACTGGGCCGGCATCCACTACCGATCCGACGGGATCGAAGGGTTCCTGCTCGGCGAGCAGGTGGCCGTCCGCTACCTGCAGGATCACCTCCGCACGGCCGACCTGCCGTTCGACGGCTACCGGCTCGAACCCTTCTTCGACGCGTACCCCGGCACCGCCGAGGGCGCCGAACCCAACCACGACCGGGACGGCATCCTGATCACGCCGGATCGGATCACGACGCCCGACGACGAGTCGAGTTCGATCAGCGTGGACGATCCGGCGGGGTAGTCGGCCGACGCAGCCTTCCCGGGTCTCGGCCGCCGACGCCACTCGCTCGAAGCTGGGCGTGGGTCGCGGTAGCACGCCGAGGCGAACGGGCGCGTGCTCGATTCAGGGCTTCACGAGCACCTTGATCGCCTCGCGTTCGTCCATGAGGCGGTAGCCCTCGGGGACGCCGTCGAGGTCGACGGTCTCGGTGAAGATGGGGGACGGGTCGAGCGTCCCGCCGAGCACGTCGGCCATCAGGTCCTCGGCGTACGCCCGGACGGGCGCGACGCCGCCGCGGAGCGCGACGTTGTCGCCGAACATCCCGTACAGATCGAGTTCGTCGACGCCGTGGGGGACGCCGACGTAGCCGACGGTGCCACCCGGGCGGGCCATCGCGATGGCGGCGTTCATCGACGACGACGCGCCGACGCACTCGACGACGTGGTTCGCGCCGCCGTAGGTGAGTTCCCGAACCCGGTCGACCGCGTCGTCGCCCCGGGCCGCGACGGTCTCGGTCGCGCCGAACTCCTCGGCGACGGCGAGACGGTCCTCGTGGTGGCCGACGGCGACGATCCGTTCGGCGCCGAGCCGTCGGGCGGCGAGGACGGCACACAGGCCGACCGCCCCGTCGCCGACGACGGCGCAGGTGGCGCCGGCGTCGACGCCCGCGCTCACCGCGGCGTGGTGTCCCGTCCCCAGCACGTCGGTCAGCGGGAGCAGCGCTCGCAGGGTGGACTCGTCGTCGGCGTGGCGCTCCGGCACCCGGACCAGCGTGCCGTCGGCGTGGGTCGCCCGGACGTACTCGCCCTGTCCGCCGCCGTTGGCGCCGCCCCACGAGTCGCCGTTCCTGCAGGAGGTGTGCAACCCCTTTCGACAGAACTCGCAGCGGCCACAGCTGATGCGGAAGGGGGCGAGCACCCGGTCGCCGGGTTCGACCGAGCGGACCGCATCCCCCACCGCTTCGACGACCCCCATGGGTTCGTGGCCGACCGGACTGCCGGTCTCGCGGTCGCTCTCGCCCCGGTAGAACCACAGGTCGGAGCCACAGATCGCGGTGTGTGTGACGCGGACGACCGCGTCGGTCGGGACCTCGATCTCCGGCCGCGGTCGCTCCTCGATACGGATGTCTCCCGGGCCGTGGTAGGTGGCGGCGCGCATACCGGCTAGCCGGTCGAGAGGGTCAAAAATCCCCCATCGACCGCGTCCGGCGACGGGACCAGCCCAGAGCCGAAACGTTTAGGCGACAGAAGCGCCGACTCTCGTCCATGAGTGGAAGCCAGAGCGGCGGCCTGATGTCGAGTGCGGGCCTCGTCCGCTACTTCGACGCCGAGGACCGCAACGCCATCCGGATCGACCCGAAGACCGTCGTGGCGTTCGGCGTCCTCTTCGGCGTCCTCGTGCAGATCCTGAACGTCGTCTCGCTGTGACGATGGTCGCTGGACGTCACGACCGGCGGTTCACCGGACCGTCACGGGGGACGCAGTTGCACCGTCCCGTATGAGCGTGCGGATCGGCGTGATCGCCGTCCAGGGCAACGTGAGCGAACACGTCGAGGCAATCGAACGGGCAGCGACCGCCGCGGGCCGCGAGGTCGACGTCGTCGAGATTCGCGAGGCGGGCCTCGTCCCCGACTGCGACGCCCTCGCGCTCCCCGGCGGCGAGTCGACGACCATCGCCAGCCTCCTCGAACTGGAGGGGATCGACGAGGAGATCCGCGCCCACGCCGAGGCCGACAGGCCGATTCTCGCGACGTGTGCCGGTCTGATCGTCGCCGCCAGCGACGCCCGCGACGACCGCGTCGAGACGCTCGACCTGATCGACGCGAGCGTGGACCGCAACGCCTTCGGTCGACAGGTCGACAGCTTCGAGACCAGCCTCGACGTGGACGGACTGGACGACCCGTTCCACGCGGTGTTCATCCGCGCGCCGGTCGTGAGCGAGGTGGGTCCCGACGTGGACGTGCTGGCGACGTGGGACGGCCGCCCAGTCGCGGTGCGTGACGGCTCCGTCGTCGCCACCGCGTTTCACCCGGAACTCACCGCCGACGACCGGATTCACCGGCTGGCGCTGTTCGACCGGTTGCGCACCGAGACCGAGGCGTAACGACAGGCCCTTGCCCCCGCCGGTCGTTCGGTCGCGCATGACCGACGACTCCGATTCCGAGACCGTCCTCGACGCCCTCTTTGCCACCATCGAGGACCGCCGGGACGAACTCCCCGAAGGCTCCTACACCGCGTCGCTGTTCACCCACGAGAAAGGCGAGAACGCGACGCTGGAGAAGATCGGCGAGGAGGCGACCGAGGTGATCCTCGCGGCGAAAGACGACGACCGGGAGGAACTGCTCGCCGAGTCGGCCGACCTCGTCTACCACCTGCTCGTGTTGCTCGCGATGAAGGAGGCGACGGTCGACGACCTGCGGAGCGAACTCGAAGACAGATTTTAGTCGAACCGGACGCCGAGGTCGTGCAGGCCGTCGTTGTGCATGGCGACGTTGATGAGCAGTGGCGTCAGCGCCTCGATCTCGGGGGCGTTGGCGAGGCCGCCCGCGTCCAGCGGGCGGAGTCCCTCGATCCCGTCGGCGAGGAGGGAGACGATATCCTTGGCGTCGGGGTCGTCGGCGACGAGGAGGGTGTCGACGCCGAGGTCGGCGTCCAGGTCCGCGAGGCGGCCGGCCGCGAGGTTGTGGAACGCGCCGACGACGGGAACGTCCTCGGGCGCGGCGTCGGCGACGAGCCGCGTGACGCTCCCCGCGCCGGGGCGGTTGTAGTGGAAGCCGTCGTCGTCGCGTTTCATCCCCGTCGCGGGCGTGACGAGGATCGTCTCGTCGTCGAGCGAGTCGGCCACCGCCTCGACGGTGTCCGTCGCGTGGTAGGCGGGAACTGCGAGGACGACCACCCGCGCCCGGTCGGCCGCCATCGCGTTCTCGAAGCCGTTGATCTTGCGGTCGACGCCGCGACTCGACAGTTCGGTCTCGTACTCCTCGGCTTTCGCGCGGGCCTTGTCGGGGTCGCGCGAGCCGATCACGACCTCGTGGTCGGTGTGGTAGGCCCACCGGAGAGCGAGTCCCTCGCCGACGTCGCCGGTCCCGCCGAGTAGTGCGATTCGCATGATCGGACTGTAGCCCCGCGGGAAGTAAGACTTAGGGATTGTCGTCCGTCGTGACCGGCCCTACTCGCCGCCGATGGCGACGACGAGGGCGACGACGATTCCCGGTGCGACGCCTCGAAGTTGCGTGTCCGGATCGGGCGGCGAGGTCAGGGCGACGACGCCGACCGCGACCACCAGTCGGGGATCACGGTCGGTCGAGTAGGTCGGAGAGGTCGTTCACCGTCTCGACGACCGCCGCGGCGTCGGCGGTCTCGTACGCCCGCCGCCCCTCGTCGCCGGTCAGGCCGCCGGTGAGGACGCCGACGCCGTAGTACGTCCGGTCGGGGTCCGCTTCGGCGGCGTTGACGGCGGTCCGAACGTCGTCGAGGGTGTCGCCGGCGAAGGCCACCCGCGTCGCGTCGAGGCGCTCCGCGAGCGTCGTCAGCGCCCGCGGGTGGGGTTTCCCTTCCGCCCAGTCGTCCATCGTGAATCGATGGGCGTCGGGGACGGCGAGACCGACGCGCTCCAGTGCGATCTCGGCCTCTGCCGCCGGACGCCCGGTCAACACGCCGACTGCGAACCGGTCGGTGAGGTCGTCGAGCGTCGCTGGGTCGGCGAGGACGGGTTCGTCGTGGATGTATCCCGTCGCCTCGAACGGTGGCTCGCCGCCCTCCAGATCGCGGTACAGGTCGCCCCCGAGGTAGAGCGCCTGAAACACCTCGCGGAGGCGGTCGGGATTCCAGAGACCGAAGACGGCGCCGTCGTCGACGGGCGCGTCGCGGACGACGGCCTTCGCGGCGTCGAGACCGCCGCCCGCCGCCGCGACGGCGTCGGTGAACGCCGTCACGTCGGCGTCGTAGCCCGCGTCCCGCGCGAGGACGAACAGCGCCGCCGCGTACGTGAGTTCCCAGTCGTTGTTGAAGCCGCCGGCGTTCTTGAACTGCTGGATCGCCGCGTCGTCGACCGTCCGCCCGTACACCCGGTCGACGGACTCGACGATGGCGCGGCGGTAGGAATCCGCCACGTCCACGAGCACCCCGTCGATGTCGAGGACGACCGTATCGACGTCCATACGCAGTGGCGACGGCGTCGGGGCAAGTGCCTTTCTATCCCTCCGACTCGACGCGCGTGCTGATCTCCTCGGTGTCGAAAAACTGGGTCGTGAGCGCCGCCGAGCGGATCACGTCGTCGGTCACTTTCCCACCCGCGTTCCGGTCTATCTGGGCGTCGCCGCGTTCGATGCCGAGCGCCTCCTCGACGGGGATACGCTCGTCCATGCACGCGACGACGAGCAACTGCTCGTCGGTGGGGATTCCCTTCCGGCGGCGCCGTGCCCAGTCGTCGTGGGTCTCGACGTCCGCGTCGGCGCGTTCGTGGTGGTGGCCCGGGTCGTGATCGTGATCGTGCGATATACTGTCACACTGGACCCCGAACGATTTTCCCGTTCGCCCGACGGCAACCATTCCCGCTATCTACGACGCGGAGTGGCGACGTACAGCGTCTCGCCGCCGACCGTCTCGCGGTCGACCGCGATCACGGGTTCCTCGAAGCCGAGGGTAGTGAAACAGCAGTCGGCGCCGGCGGCGGCCGCCACGTCGCGGGCGGGGGCCTGGAGTTCGGCCGGCAGGTTCAGCCCGTAGACGGCGTCGACGTCGTAGGGGTCGCCGGGCCGACCGTCGAGTCCGTCCCGTCTGGCGACCACGTCGTCGCGGACGAAGCGGACGCCGTCGGGAACGGGGGCGTCGAACACGTCGGTCGCGGTCACCTCGCAGCCGGCGTCGACGAGCGCGGCCGCCACCTCCGGTCGGCGACCGATCCCCACCTCGACGAGGCGGTCGTAGTCCGCGAGGCGAGCGGCGAGTTCGGTTCGCGAGGCCCTCACGTCGGGATATTTATAGCGGGCCCCCGCTTAACGCCTTTCATGCTCGTCGACATCGTGCCGATCGGGGACGTTCCGGCACAGGTGAAACGCGAGGCCTCTGTCGGTCTGCGGTCGGTGTACGACTGTGAGGTGACGATCCACGACGCGCAAGCCATCCCCGACGGCGCGTTCGACCGGAACCGAAACCAGCACCGGGCAGAGGAGTTCATCGAACTCGCGAGCCGGATCGGATCGGGCGAGAAGAACATCGGCATCACCTCGGAGGACCTCTACTACCGGCGTCGAAACTACGTCTTCGGTCTCGCGTATCTCAACGGCAACGGCTCCGTCGTCTCCACCTACCGCCTCCAGACGTCCTCCGACGGCGGCATCACCTCCAAGCCCCAGTCCGAGGTGTTCGCCGACCGGGTCCGCAAGGAGATCGTCCACGAGATCGGCCACACCGTCGGTCTCGAACACTGCGACAACGAACGCTGCGTCATGAGCTTCTCCCCGACCGTCCGCGAGGTCGACAAGAAAGAGGAGACGCTCTGTGGCTCCTGTAACCGGACGCTGTTTTAAGGCGCGTACGTCCCCTCGTACTGGGCCTCGTCGACGACGTGTCCCTCCATCGCCCGCTCCAGATCGTCGAGCGTGGCGCCCGCCGGCACGTCGATCTCGTCGTCCAGCGCGAACAGGCGGAAGCGGTAGGTGTGCTCGCGGTCCGGCGGGTTGGGACCGCCGTAGCCCGACTCGCCGTAGTCGTTCTCGCCCTCGACGGCCGACGCGGTGTCGGTCGTCCAGTCCTCGGGGATGCGCTTGCGCGTCGGCTCGACGTTCCACACCAGCCAGTGAATCCAGATCTTGCCCGCTGGTTCGACCGCGTCGGGGTCGTCGACGAGGAGCACGAGCGACTCGGCGTCGGCCGGCACGTCGGACATCTCCAGCGGCGGATTGACGTTGCGTTCGGTGTAGCCGTACTCTTCCGGGATCGGATCGCCGTCTCGGAACGCGGGGCTGGATAGCTCCATAGCGGAGACTCGTCGCCCGGCGAGTTTACCTTTTGGGCGCTCTCGGCACCGGTAACGCTTAGGCACCGGGCACGCCACGACTCGGGCATGACCGACGACACGGCCGACGCGGACGCGCTCGTCGAGCGGGTCCGCGACGGCGACATCCGGCTCCACGAACTCGAAGCGCACGCCGACGCCGACGCGGCGGCGACCGCGCGCCGTCGCCTCGTCGAATCGGACGCTGGCGTCGAACTCGACGCCGTCGGAGCGTACGGCTTCCCGGCCGACCGCGCCGACGCCAACGTCGAGAACATGATCGGCGCGGCCCAGATCCCGATGGGCGTCGCCGGACCGGTGACCGTCCACGGCGGGGCGGTGGACGGGGAGCACTACCTCCCGATGGCGACGACGGAGGGTGCCCTGATCGCGAGCGTCAATCGCGGCTGTTCGGTGATCGACGCCGCCGGCGGCGCGACCGCCCGCGTCACGAAGTCGGGGATGACCCGCGCGCCCGTCTTCCGCGTCGCCGACGTGGCCGAGGCCGAAGCGCTCGTCGAGTGGGTGCGAGCGAACGAGGAGGTGCTCCGGGAGACCGCCGAATCCACCACGAGTCACGGCGAACTCACGGACGTGACGCCCTACGTCGTCGGCGACTCCGTCTTCCTGCGCTTTCGCTACGACACCAAGGACGCGATGGGGATGAACATGGCTACCATCGCCACGCGGGCGGCCGCCGAGGCGGTGGAGGCGGAGACGACCGCCTCGCTGGTCGCGCTCTCGGGCAACCTCTGTACGGACAAGAAGCCCGCGGCGATCAACGCCGTCGAGGGGCGGGGGCGAAGCGTCACCGCCGACGTGGTCGTCCCCCGCGAGGTGGTCGAGGAGCGCCTGCACACGACGCCGGAGGCCGTCGCCGAGGTGAACACGCGGAAGAACCTCGTCGGGAGCGCCAAGGCGGGCAGCCTCGGATTCAACGCCCACGTCGCGAACGTCGTCGCCGCCGTGTTCCTCGCGACGGGGCAGGACGCGGCCCAGGTCGTCGAGGGATCGAACGCCATCACGACCGCCGAGGCCCGCGAGGAGGGGCTGTACGTCTCCGTCTCGCTCGCGAGTCTGGAGGTGGGCACCGTCGGCGGCGGGACGCGACTCCCGACGCAGGGCGAGGCGCTCGACCTCCTCGGCGTCGCCGGGGGCGGCGACCCGCCCGGGACGAACGCCGACGCGCTCGCGGAGTGTCTCGCCGTCGGCGCGCTGGCCGGCGAACTCTCCCTCCTCGCGGCGCTCGGCTCCCGCCACCTCTCCTCGGCTCACGAGTCGCTGGGGCGGTAGGCGGCGGCCTACAACGGCCGGTACGTCCCGCCGGTCTCGGACGCCTCGCCCCGCCGCACCAGGCGGTCGAGGAGGTCGGCCGCGGCGTCTTCGGGCACGCCGCGCTCGGTCGCGTACGACACCACGTCGGTCTCGTCGGGGGTATCGAGGCTCCGGAGCGCCTCTCGGACGATCTCGGGACGGCTCCGCGACCGACGGGCCGCCCGCTCGCCCGCTTCGGCGACTTCGTCGGCGTCCAGCCCCGCGGCGTCGAGATACTCGTCGTCGCCGACGACGGTCTCGTCGATCTCGGACTCCATCTCGGCCACCGACGGCGTCGACTCGAAGGCGTCGGTCGCGCCGGCGGCGTCGGCGAGCATCGCCGCCCGGGCCTCTCGGGCCGTCTCGCGGTCGTCGGCGGTGAACAGCCGCTTCAGGCTCGCCGTCCGGTGGCGCCGGCGACACTGCGGACAGGTCGCCGTCTCGGCCGAGTCGGGGTCTTCGAGCAACCACAGGGCGTGACAGTCGGTGCACCCGACGACCACGTACATGGACGCGAGTTGTGCGGTCCGCGTAATGAACCTCCGGGTCACTCGAGCGTCACCGGCTCCGCGGCGTCGAGACACGCCTCGAACTGCCGTTCGACCCACGAGATGGCGTCCGGCGTGTCGCTCACCAGCAACGACGTGGGTCGATCCCGTGTGTCCGCGGCGCCGAAGAACGCGTCGCCGTCGGCGACGCCGAATCCGATGGACGGACCGTCGGGGTAGACGAGGATGTCGACGTTCTGGGCCGCGACCAGCGTCTCGAATCGCTCGGCGTACTCCGGCGACGACTGGGGCGGTACGTCGGTCCTGAGAACGAGCGTCACGTCGGATTCGGACCGGCCGTGTTCGACCTGATTCGCGAGTTGCCGGACGCTGTCGAGCAGGAGGAAGGGGGTGTACTCGCGGACCCGCGTCGCCTCCGCGCGGAGGTCGACGAGTGAGTCGGCGAACGCCGTCGGATCGCCGCCGGCACAGACCACGGTCGCGTCGGCCAACGTCTCGATATCGAGGTCGAGGGCCGCGGCGGGCACGTGTTCGAGGAACGGCCGATACCGCGTCGCGATCCGCTCGCACTCGCGAAACTCCTCGTAGGCGGAGAGCAGGGCCGCCCCGAGCGCCGTGAGTTCGTACGTCCCGTCGACGGCGCGGACCCACCCTCGCGACTCCATCGCGTGTAGCGTGCGCTTCGCGGTTCGGCGCGAGGCGGGGAGCCGCTCGGCCACATCCCGAAGCGCCAGCCGGTCGTGCTCCCGGAGTACGGCCAGCGCCTCCGGCCGAACCGACGAGCCAGCCAGATACTCGAGCCCGGTGTCCGACATTCGTCCCTAACCTCTGTGCGGTGATCGAATTAAATCCAGCGCGCGACTCGGCCGTCGCAATCCGGCTCCGGACGGCCGGTTCGACGCGTCAGTGACAGCCGAGGGTATATGTACGTCGCCGTCCCCCGTTCGTGTACGGTGACTGACGATCCCGAGAGCCTGCGTCCCGACGACGCCTTCACCCTGCTGGCCGACCGGACGCGGATCAAGATCATCCGGGCGCTCGGCGACGCGTCCACGCCCGGCGTGCCGGAGACGCTCACGTTCTCCGAGCTGCGACGCCGAGCCGACATCTCGGGGAGCGGTCGGTTCAACTACCACCTCGGAAAGCTCGTCGGGCAGTTCGTCGAGGAGACCGACGAGGGCTACCGGCTGCGCTACCCCGGCGTTCGGGTGTATCAGGCGATCAAGGCCGGCACCTTCACCGACGACGTCCGGATCGAGCCGTTCGAACTCGACGGCGCGTGTCACGTCTGCGGCGCGCCACAGGTGGCCGCGTACCGCGAGAGCATGTTCCGGGTGCGGTGTGGCGGCGACTGCGGCGCCGTGTTTTACAAGTACTTCTGCCCGCCGAGTAGCCTGGCCGAACGGGAGCGCGAGGGCGTCCTCCGGGCGGCCAACGAACGCATCCAGCGCGAGATCGCGTCGATGGCGAAGGGCGTCTGTCCGTGGTGTTGCGGCCGGATGACGTCGCGCATCCTCCCACCCGACGCCGAGATGCCCCACCGCGACAATCCCGCTATCGAGCACCGCGTCCTGCACGCCTGTGACACCTGCGACGGCGCGATCTACACGCGTCTGGGCGGCCTGCTGGTCACTCATCCGGCCGTCGTCTCGTTTTTCTACGACCACGGGATCGACGTGACGCGTCGACACATCTGGTCGCTCCCCTTCGCGGCCTCCGACGAGCGGACGACGATCACCGGGACCGACCCGTTGCGGGCCACGGTGCGCGTCGACTGCGAGGACGACACCCTGCGGGTCCGTCTCGACGGGGAACCGTCCGTGATCGAGACGGAGCGTTAGTCGATCCGGCAGACCGTCCCCTCGGCCAGACCGTCGGTTTCGACGTGGGCCGCGAGACAGCCGTAGTTGCAGAACTGCCCGTCTGGCACGCGCTCGTCGTCCACGACGGTCTCGACGTACACCGGATCGTGCGCGGTCACGTCGCAGCCACAGTAGGTGCAGGTCTCCATGGACGGTGTGTCGGCAGCGTGACCCAAGACCCCGTCGCCGACACCGCGACCTACCGTCGGAGCCACAGCCCCCCGATCACGAGGAGGGCGAGGGCGACGACGAGACCGGCGACGAAGGCGGCCGTGTCGGTCGGTCCCGTCTCGTCGGCGACGGTCACCGGCACGTCGTAGGTGTCGAGGTGGATCATCTCGCCGTCCGGTCGGTCCGCCGTCGCGTTCAACCGGACCGACGACCGCGTCGGCACGGCGTCCTCGGAGACGGTGAGTTCGAACGCGAGCGTGGCGGAGTCGTTCGGGCGGAGTTCGTCCACGTACGCGACTCGCGACTCCGTCTCGAAGGGCGTGTCCACGGAGAGGCGCGCGACCAGGTTCCGGAGCGGGACATCCTCGACGTTCCGTATCCGCACCGTCAGCCGGTTGTCGGAGTCGACGGTGAACGTGTTCGATTCGGGCGTCACCGCCAGCCAGGTCCGCTCGGGCGCGACGGTGACCGACGGCTCCAGCGAGTCGCTCACCTGCCGGTTGCCCTCGCGGTCGCGATATCGGACGGTGAGGTTCAACTGCTGGTTCGTCGCCGCCGCGCGCTCGGAGACGGTCACGTCGTAGGCGAACTCGCGTCGTTCGCCGGGGGCGAGACGCCCCAGTGCGACCGTCCGGTCGTGGGGGGCGACGTTCGGGTTCGTGGATCGGAACACGAGGGCGGCGTCGGCGACCGTCCGCGGACCTGTGTTGGTGAGCGTGCCCCGGATCGTCCCGGGTTCGTCGACGTACAGCGTCGCCGAGAGATCCGCCACCTCGAACGTCTGCTCGGGCAGCGGTGTGATCCCGGCCGTCAGTTCGCGCGCGGTGCGCTGGATGCCGTCCCGGTCCCGGTACGTGACCTGCGCGTCGAGCGGATACTCGCGGACGACGGCGTCGTCGGCGGCGCGGGCCGCGAACTCGACCGTCCGTCGCTCGCCAGGGTTCCAGGTGCCGGTGAACGCCCGCGATCCCGTGGGCGTGCCCAGCGTGATCTCGTCCGACGGCGAATCGAGCCGGAGTGTCGCGTCGCGGGCGGGATCGGTGCCGACGTTCTCGACGGTGATCGACACGTTGCCGCGACCGCCGACGCCGACGCTCGACGTGGTGTCCACCACCTCGAACCGCGCCTCGTCGCGGACGACGACGGTCAGGGAGAAGCGCCGATTGCGGGTTCTGTCGACGAACTCCGCCGGCGAGGAGCTGTAATCGACCATGAGCGTGTGGGTGTACCGCACGCGCACCGGGAGGCGGTAGGTCCCCGGTTCGGCGTCCTCGGCGACAGTGAGCGAGATGGGGTACGGACCCGCGACCCCCTCGGAGACGGTTCCGGCCGGATACCGTCCCGTGTTCACGTCGACCGGCGCGTCGCCCTCTCCGACCGTGAACGTCAGGCCACGGGCGGTCGTGACGCGGTCGACGTACGCCTCGGGACCCGCCCGCCGCAGGTCGCCGCCGTTCGAGAGATAGACGGGGAGGGACACCTCCTCGCCGGGCCGGACCTCGTTGTCGGGACTGAACACGTCGATATCCGGCGAACCGATGACCTGTTGGACGCCGACGGCGGGGGCGACCGCTGCCGACAGGAGGACGACGACGACGGCGACGCCGGCGAGCGTGCGGGCTGCCGTCATCGGCGCGGTGCCTCCGCTGGCCGACGCACACGGCGCCGGCCGGAGGGCAACGCGAGCGGGCGAACCGCGAACATACGGCAACAACGTCGGCCAGGATGCATAAAGTGTGAGGGGGCGACGGCGGCTCGCTCAGAGGTCGCGGTGCTGGAAGTAGACGAGGCTGAGGAGCACCAGCACGGTCGCGACCACGAACAAAAGCAGCGAGTCGACGAGGTTGATCGTCTCGTGGAGGAGGACCTCCGTCGGATCGAGATAGCGGGTCGGGCTGATCGCCCCCAACCACTCGACGTCAGTACCGAGCGTCACCGAATCCAGCAGAAAGAGGAGAAAGACGATGGCGATGGCGCTCCGCTGGGCGGTGTCGCCCCGGTCGAGGACCACCGAGAGCACCATCCCGATTCCGCTGCAGACGAGGAGGTAGGGGATCGAGAGGGCGTGAACGACCAGGAGGTAGTACGGGTCCAGCGGGTAGTCGATGGCGATGGTCCCCCCGAAGACGACCAGCGGCATCGTCAGGTTGAGGACGACGATCGGGAGACAGAGCGCGAGGAACGTCTCGAACCCGACGCGCTTCCGTGCGACGGGCGTCGCGAGCACCAGATACAGGCGCCCGGATTCGATGTCGTCGGCGAGCGAGCCACCGGCGGCGTACGCCATGTAGAGACCGAGCAACAGCACCCAGACGGTCTGGTACAGTTCCGCCGCGACGAACCCCTCGATGGTCGTGTACGTCTCCGCGCCGAACCCTTCCCGGAACGACTCCGGGAGCGACTCGATGAACGCGTCGATGTCGGCGCTGGACTCGGCGATGGTCGGGAAGAGGTAGATGACGAGCAACGCGAACACCCCGAGGAGGACGGCGAGCGCGAGGGTGCCGCGGACGCGCTGGCGCGCCTCGTACCGGGTCGTCTCAAGCATCGGCCTCACCGCCGTAGAAGTGCATGAAGATCTCCTCGATGGGCGGTTCGTCGATCTCGATGTCGACGATGCGGTGGTCGGCGAGCGCCGCGAACAGGTCGTTGTAGTCGCCGGTGAACGTGAACCGTGCCTCGCGTCCCTCGGACGCGAAGCCGACGACGCCGTCGACGTCGAACTCCGCCTCGGCCAACGGGGTTTCGGTGTGGACGCGCACCTGCTTGCCGCCGCGTGCCAGCAGTTCGTCCACGTCCTCGACGGCGGCCAGTTTCCCGTCGCGGATGATGCCCACGCGGTCGCAGACGCGTCGCACCTCGCCGAGGATGTGCGAGGAGAAGAAGATCGTCGTGCCCCGGTCGCGCTCGTCACGGAGGAACCCGTGGAACGCCTCCTGTTTGAGCGGATCGAGTCCCGAGGTCGGCTCGTCCATGACCAGCAGGTCGGGATCGTGCATGAACGCCTGCACGATGCCCAGCATCTGTCTGTTCCCCGTCGAATACTCCCGAATCTGCCGATCCAGCGGCGGCGTGAACAGTTCGAGGAGTTCGTCCCGACGCTCGTCGCCCTTGAGCGCGGCCTGATACTCCAGAAACTCGCTGCCGGTGACGCCGGGGGTGTACGCCGGCTCGCCGGGGAGGAAGCCGATCCGCGATTTCGCCTCCCGGAGCGCCGCGTCGTCGCGCACGTCGTGGCCGAAGATCGTCGCGGTGCCCTCGGTCGGCGACTGAAAGCCCATGAGCTGGCGGATCGTCGTCGACTTGCCGGCGCCGTTCGGGCCGAGATAGCCGAATATCTCGCCGCGCTCGATTGAGAAGGTGAGGTGGTCGTTGGCGAGGATATCGCCGTAGGCCTTCGTCAATCCCTGCACCTCGATGACGGCCATGCCCCCATCAACGCGGCGACGGGAAATATAACCGCGGCTGCCGTAGTCCGCCCATGACCGTCGTTGCACTCCTCTCGGTCGCACCGGTGGCGGAGGGAAGCATGGCCGCGGACGTGGCCGACGCCGTGGCCGCGCTGGACGCGTTCGACGTCTCCTACGAGACCAACCCGATGGGGACGGTGATCGAGACCGACGACGTGGGCGTCCTGTTCGACGCCTGCGAGGCCGCCCACCGGGCGGTGGACGCCGACCGCGTGAGCACGGTCCTGAAGGTGGACGACAAGCGGACGAGCACGGCGTCGGCGTCGGCGAAAGTCGAACGCGTCGAGGCGGCCCTTGGGCGGGAGGCGAAGCGAGAGCGGGAGTGACCGGCAACCCATTTAACCGAAAGCGCCCAACCGGTCCGCATGGAGAGTCTCAACCGGATGGCCGTCGAACTCGTCGACGAGGCGATAGACTTCGCGGGCGAACTCAACGTCGACGTGCTGGAACTCGATTCGGGGGCGACGGTGCTCGATTTCGGCGTCGAGGCGGCGGGCGGTCTCGAAGCCGGTCTGTTGCTGGCGGAGATTCAGACCGCGGGGCTGGCGACGATCCAGACCCGGATGGACGAGGTGGCCGACACGCCGTTTCCGTACGTCGAACTCACGACCGACAAGCCGGCGCTCTCGCTCCTCTGCTCGCAGAAGGCGGGGTGGGAACTCGTCGCCGAGGGCATCGACGGTCTCGGTTCCGGGCCAGCGCGGGCGCTCGTCGGCGAGGAGTACGAGTTCGAAGTGGTGGGGTACTACGACGAGTTCGACCTGACCGTCCTGACCGTCGAGGCCGACACGTTGCCGAGCGACGCCGCGGCCGAACAGGTGGCCGACCGCGCCGGCGTCGCGCCGAGCGGCGTGTTCCTGCCGACGTACCCCACGGGTTCGATGGTCGGGAGCGTCAGCGCCGCCGCCCGCGCACCCGAACTCGCCCTGTTCAGGCTGTTCGAACTCGGCTACGACCCGACGGACGTGGTGTCGGCCGCGGGGAGCGCCCCCGTCGCTCCCGTGAGCCACGACGAGGCCGTGGCGATGGGCCGCACCAACGACGCGCTGGCCTACGGCGGCGAGGTGTACGTCCAGGTGCGCGAGGACTTCGACCGGTTCGACGAGGTGCCCTCCACCGCCGCCGCCGAGTACGACACGCCCTTCGAGCAGGTGTTCGAGGACGCCGACTGGGACTTCTACGAGGTGCCCGAGTCGGTGTTCGCGCCCGCGAAGGTGACGGTCGACGTGATCGACGGGCCGACGTACGCGCTCGGCGAGACGAACCACGGCCTGCTGGCCGAGTCGTTCGGGCTGTGAAGTTCAAACTCGTCCCGGCGCCGCCCGACGAGTTCGGCTTCGTCGAGCGCGCCCAGCGGGCGGTCCCCCTGGTCCCCGGTTCGGAAGACGACTGCTGTGCCCGGTTGATGGATCGGCTCGACCTCCCGAGTCGAGACGTTGCGCGGACGTGGCTCACATTCCTCCGCGCGCTCGAACTCGCCGCGGAGACGCCGTCGGGCTTTCGCCGGACGGACGTCGAGCCGACGGTCGCGGGCTGTCGCGAGGCGCTGCTGGAGCGGGTGTTCGCCGCAGACGCCGTTCGGGAGGCGCTGACCGACGGGCCGCTGACCGCCGACGCGACGTTCGAGACCGTCCGCGAGACGGTCCCCGCCTGGGAGCGGCGCAAGGACCCTGCGGGCTGGGAGACCACCTGGCGCGAGCGAGTCGAACGCCTGCTGGCGTGGCTCGTCCTCCTCGACGCCGCGACGCGGGTCGGGACCGACGCCGACGGACCGACGCGATACCGGCTCGCGTGAGCGGG
>Ga0207720_100305_pt1 | contig 39478 bp, 37 predicted proteins | sample A23P2SouthBayCA_2_FD_187751 | JGI IMG/M metagenome (GOLD analysis project Ga0207720, IMG submission 187751) | Aerobic enrichment media microbial communities from Eden Landing Ponds, California, USA - A23 E3 (2) (SPAdes) | ecosystem: Environmental > Aquatic > Marine > Unclassified | place... | reverse complement strand
GGACGACATCATCGCCCGCGGCGTCCAGGACAACGAGTACGCCTTCGGCTATCTCCCCTTCGCCTACTACGTCAACAACCCCGACGAGACGAAAGCGCTGAACGTCAGCGCGGGCGGTGACCCAGTCGAACCGAGCCTGGAAGGCGCCAAGAGCGGCGACTACCCGCTGGCGCGGCCGCTCTTTTTCTACGCCAACATGGACAAGCTGCAGACCAAGACCCACCTGCAGGAGTTCATCCGCTTCTACGTCGAGACGGCCGCCGAAGACTTCGTCGCCGAGGAGATCGGCTACGTCCCCTCCAGCCAGTCGATGGTCGGGGACAATCTCAACAACCTAGAGCAGGCCATCGATGGCAACTACGAGTACGGGGCGGACAACAGTTCATCGGACGACGATGTACCCGATGACCTCTCGGGCGACATCCGCGTCTCCGGGAGTTCCACGGTGTACCCCGTCGCCCAGGAAATGAGCCGCCAGTTCAAGGAAGATTACTCCGATGTCAACTTCGACCTCACGCGGGACGGTAGTTCCGGGGGCTTCGAGAACGTCTTCATCCCCGGCGACAGCGACATCAACAACGCCAGCCGCCCGATCGGCGACGAAGAGGTCCAACGCTGTCGGGATCAGGGTTTCGAACCCGTCGAATTCTTTATCGCACAGGACGCGCTCACCGTCATCGTCAACAACGACGCGGACTGGCTCGACTCGATCAGCCTGGACGAACTCCAGCAGATCTGGTCGCCCGATACGAAGCCCGAAACCTGGTCGGATGTCAACTCCGATTGGCCCGACGAACCCTTCGAACTGTACGGCCCCGCGACCACCTCGGGCACGTTCGACTACTTTACGGAGACGGTCGTCGGCGAGGAAGGCAAGATCCGCGAGGACTTCGAGGGCACCGAGGAGGACGACATCATCGCCCGCGGCGTCCAGGACAACGAGTACGCCTTCGGCTATCTCCCCTTCGCCTACTACGTCAACAACCCCGACGAGACGAAAGCGCTCAGCATCGTCGACGGCGACAGCGACCCGGTCGAACCGAGCCTGGAAGGCGCCAAGAGCGGGAACTACCCGCTGGCGCGCCCGCTCTTTTTCTACGCCAACATGAACAAGCTGCAGAACAAGACCCACCTGCAGGAGTTCATCCGCTTCTACGTCGAGACGGCCGCCGAGGACTTCGTCGCCGAACAGATCGGCTACGTCCCCTCCAGCGAAGAAATGGTCCAGGACAACCTCGACGCCCTGGAACAGGGCAGCGCCGGGAACTACGAGTTCAGCGGGTAACCCCGACGGGTAACTCCGATTTATGTCACAGCCAACTGACCAGGCAGACGTCGGTGGTGGTTCGCTCCAGCGCGACGAGTTCGTCGTCCGCAAGGAGCGGCTGTACGGCTGGCTGATCGCCGGCTGCGCGGTCCTGACGATACTGGTGACGGTGGGGATCGTGCTCGCGCTCTCCGGCAAGGCGATCACCTTCTGGACGCACGTACCGCCGGCCGACTTCTTCCTCGGAACGAACTGGTCGCCGATCATCAGTCGGGAGTTCGGCGTCCTGCCGCTGCTGACCGGGACGCTCGTCGTCACGATCACGTCAGGCCTACTCGCGCTCCCGGTTGGGGTCGGCGCCGCGATCTACCTCTCCGAGTACGCGGGTGACCGGACGCGGTCGATTCTGAAGCCGGCGCTGGAAGTGCTGGCCGGCGTCCCGTCTGTCATCTACGGGTACATGGCGCTCAACTACCTCACGCCGATGTTCCGGGACCCGCCGACGATACCGTACACGGAGCTGATCGTCTCCGGCGGGATTCCGATACTTCCGGCCGTCCCGGAGCTCGGGACCTTCAGCGCGCTGTCGGCGGGCGTGGTCGTCGGCATCATGATCATCCCGATGGTCTCTTCGATCAGCGAAGACGCGATCAGCGCGGTGCCGGACAGCCTTCGCGAGGCGGCCTACGGGCTCGGGTCGAGCAAGTTCGACGTCTCGACGAAGGTCGTCGTCCCGGCCGCGACCTCCGGGATCGTCGCGTCGTACGTGCTCGCGCTCTCACGGGCCATCGGCGAGACGATGGCCGTCACGATGGCCATGGGGATGCGGCCGCAGATGCCGTACTTCCCTGACATCCTGATGAACCTGAAAGATTCGGGTCAGACGATGACGGCCGCGATGATCCAGATCGCACAGGCGGACTCGACGCCCGGCGCGACGTACGAAGCGCTGTTCGCTGTCGGTATGACCCTGTTCGCGGTCACGCTCGCGATGAACGTCCTCGCGGAACTCGTCCGGCGGCGCTACAGGGAGGTGTACGACTGATGGCGACCGAAACGCCGACGGACTCGCTGGAGCGGTCGAGCGGGCACCTCCTGCGACGCGTCAAAGACGGGTTGTTCGAGGCGCTACTCGTGGTCTCGACGCTGATCGGGATTGTCTCGCTACTCATCCTCGTCGGGCACGTCTTTTTCGACGCACTCGGGCCCACGGTCGCCTCGCCGCAGTGGTACCTGTTGTACTTCGCGACGCTCGTGTTGCCGGCCTCGCTGTTCGCGCTGTACGTGCGCGGGCGGCCGGCAGCCAGGCGCGTGAGTGACCGATCGTTCGCGGCCGCCTTCGGCGGTCTCACGCTCGTGTCGGTCTCCTACGTCGTCGCCGAGGCGCTCAGCCCCTACGACGTCCTGATCTTCCTCGTATTCGGGGCCGTCCCGCCGCTGTTCGTGTGGGTCTACGGCCGCTTCACCAGCGAGCGGATGATCACCGGTCCGGCGATCCCGATCGCCTGCGTCGTGAGTATCCTTGGCGTGTTCGGCCTCCGACCAGTGTACGCGTTCTTCCTCGAGCCGGTCCATGGCCCCGTCGTGGACGTGCTCGTCTCGCTGGTCGGCGTCGCGCCCGCTCTGGAGCCGGTGACCTACCTCGTTGGCGTCGCGATCCCGGTTGGGTTCGTAGTCGTCTACGGGCGGTATCTCGTCGACGATCTGCCGGTCGTCCCCGCAGCGGTCGCCGCGGTCGTCGGACTGGTCGCCACCGATGGCGTCTACGACTACGTTCGACCGGTCGCCGGCGACCTCCCGACGTGGGTCGCGTACTTCGGGATCATCGGGGTCCCGGTCGCCGCCATCGTCGGAGTTGCCGTCGCACGACGCCGGACGCGGGAAGCGGGACTGAACGCCGCGATCGGCGTGGCCGTCGCGTGCGTCCTGGCCACGCTCACCGCGCAGTCTCTGGGGTACGAACCGTCGTTCTCGATGGTCTTTGTCTCCGGGTTCGTCGTCCCGGCGGCCTACGTCGTCGCGACGGCGCTCGCGGATGGCGAGGGTCGCCTCGGGGTTCTCGGGCCGTTCGTCCTGATCGGCGGGACGGTGCTGGGCGCGCGCCTGGAACGCGTGTTCGGAATCGTGGGCCTGGACTCGTATCTCACGCCGACGCTCCTGCTGGAGTCCTGGCACTCGCTCGACGCCAGCGAAGCGGGCGTCTACCCTCAGACCGTCGGATCGATCATCATCGTTGCGGTCATGGCCGTGATGGCGTTCCCAGTCGGCGTCGGCGCGGCGCTGTACCTCGAAGAGTACGCACCCTCGAGCGGGTGGCGCGGGCGGCTGGCGTCGGTACTCGAGGTCAACATCTCGAACCTCGCAGGCGTGCCGTCGGTCGTCTACGGACTGCTCGGTCTGGCGCTGTTCAGGAACACGCTCGGATTCGAGTCGGGCATCGTCCTCGCTGCGTCCGGCACGCTTGGCCTCCTCATCCTGCCCATTGTCGTCGTCTCCGCACAGGAGGCGATCCGCGCGGTGCCGGACTCGTACCGGCGGGCCGCCTACGGCATGGGCGCCAGCCGATGGCAAACGCTACGCTCGGTCGTCCTGCCCGAGGCGTTTCCCGGGATCCTGACGGGGACGATCCTCGCGCTCGGTCGCGCTATCGGCGAAACGGCACCGCTCGTCATCATCGCCGTCGCGACCACGACGTACAGCGCTCCCGACGGGCTGTTCTCGTCGGCGACGGCGCTCCCGCTGCAGATCTTCGCGTCCGCCGGCAACGCGCGTCCGGAGTTCAGGGAGGGTGTCGTCGCCGCGACCGCGATCCTGTTGCTCGCGTTGATGCTGATCATGAACGCGACCGCGATCGTCCTCAGAAACCGCTACCAGACGAATGATTAACGCTATGAGCCAGTTGAACGACACGGACGAGACACCAGCAGTCGAGGTCACCGATGCGACGAACGACCGCCACACGACCGGACCGATCGACGATCCGGTCGTCGCGGCGGAGGACCTGAGCGTCCACTACGGGGACGAACAGGCCCTCCAGGACGTTGACCTCGCGATCCCCGAGAGGGAAGTCACAGCCATCATCGGCCCGTCGGGCTGTGGGAAGTCCACGTTTCTCAGATGCATCAACCGGATGAACGACCTGATCGAGAACGCGACGGTCGAGGGGTCGCTGCGCTTCGAGGGGACTGACCTCTATGGCCCAGACGTCGACGCGGTCGCGCTACGTCGCCGCATCGGGATGGTGTTCCAGCACCCCAACCCCTTCCCCAAGAGCGTTCACGACAACGTCGCATACGGCCTCCGTATCCAGAGCAAGACCGACGACCTCGACGCCCGGGTCGAGCAGGCGTTGAAGCGGGCTGCCCTCTGGGACGAAGTGAAAGACAGTCTTCACGAGAGCGCGCTCGACCTCTCGGGCGGGCAACAGCAACGGCTCTGCATCGCACGAGCCATCGCTGTCGACCCCGACGTTCTCCTGATGGACGAGCCCGCATCGGCGCTGGATCCTATCGCCACCTCGAAGATCGAGGACCTCATCGAGGAACTCGCGGAGGACTACACGGTCGTCATCGTCACGCACAACATGCAACAGGCAGCCCGGATCTCCGACCGGACCGCCGTCTTCCTCACCGGCGGCAAACTCGTCGAGTACGACGACACCCAGACGATCTTCGAGAACCCCGAACACCAGCGCGTCGAAGAGTACGTCACCGGGAAGTTCGGATGACCATGGCGCGCGAGAGCTACCGCGAGGACCTGGCGACGCTCCGGGCCGACGTGCTCGCCCTCGGCGCGGACGTCGTCGCCCAGCTCGACCGCGGCCTCGACGCGCTCGAGGCCGGCGACGAGGACCTCGCCGAGACGGTCGTCGCGAACGACGAGGCGATAAACGAGCGCTATCTCACCCTCGAGAGCGAGTGCATCGACCTGTTCGCGCTCCAGCAACCGGTCGCGAGCGACCTGCGCTTTATCGCTGCCTCCTTCAAGATCCTCACCGACCTCGAGCGGGTCGGTGACCTGGCGACCAACTTCGGGCACTACACCCGCGCGACGGGGGAAAGCCACCTCGACACCGTCGACGTTCGTGCCATCGGCGCCGAGACGGTGGACCTCGTCGAAGCGGCCCTGGACGCCTACGAGCGTGAGGACACGGATCTCTGCCGGCGCATCGCCGAACGCGACGACGAGGTCGACGCCCTCTGCCGGACCGCCAGCGAGCGGGTCGTCCGCGACCTCATCGGCGCGGAGGCCGCGAGCGACGCCTGGGACGCCGAGGCGGTCATGGACGACGTGTCGCGAGCGCTGTTGACCGTCCGGGATCTCGAACGCGTCGGCGACCACGCGGTCAACGTCGCCGCGCGCACGCTCTACATGGCCGACAACGACGACGCCCTCCTCTACTAATATGGACACGCGCAAGCTACAGCAGGTCGGCGGCGGCACGTTCACCGTCTCGATACCGAAAGAGTGGGCGACCGACCACGCCCTCGAAGCCGGTGCGGAGGTCCACCTCTACACCCACGCCGACGGCTCGGTCGTCGTCCGGAGCGCCGAGCGCGACGGCGGCCGCCTCGACGCGGTCAGCGTCGAACTCGCCCGGGCGAGTGATGACGACGACGCCGAGGCCGCAACTGCGTCCGACGGCCCCGCCGAGGCCGCAACTGCGTCCGACGGCCCCGCCGAGGCCGCGACTGCGTCCGACGGCTCCGCCGAGACGCTGCGCGTGAACGGCGGAGCGGCCCCGGCGGACGCGGGCGCTCGCGCCGACACCGACGACGCGGCCCGTGTAGCGGACGTGACCCGAACCCTGCGCGCGGCCCAGACCGCGGGGTTCGAGACGGTTCGACTCACTCACCCCGACGCGTTCAGTGACGGCCAGCGGCGCGCGGCCCGGACGCTCGCGTCGGATCTCGTCGGGACCGACGTCGTGACCGAGCGCGCGGACGAACTCGCGGTTCGCAACCTCCTCGACGCGTCGGACGTCTCGGTGCGCCAGTCGGTCGTCCAGTTGCAGTTCGTCGCCTGCTCGGTCCACCGCGCGGGGACGACGGCTTTCCTCGACGCCGACGACGACGCGGCCGAGCGCCTGCGCGACCGGCGCGACGAGGCCGAGCGACTGTTCGGGATGGTGGCCCGCCACTGCAACCGCGCGCTGGCATCGCTCGCGACGGTCGACCGCCTCGGCGTTAGCCGCCCCCAGCTGTTCGACTACTACGAGACCGCACGCCACCTTCGCGACGTGGCCGCCGAGGGCGTCCGGATCGCCGCCGTCGCTCAGCGACTGTCGCGCCCGCCGGCCGCCCCCGTCGCCGGGGCGGTCGAACGTGTCGGCGCGGCCGGCCGGAGCGTCGTCGAGGACGCCGCGAGCGTGGTACTGGAGGGGAGCGACGTGCCCGCCGCCCACGCCGCCCTCGACGCGCGTGAGGAAGTCGCGGCCGAGGCCGACGCGCTCGAGACGGCGCTGTTCGTGGCGACCGACGCCGCCGAGTGCTCGACAGCTGGCTCCGCAGAAGGCTCGATAGCTGACTCCACGACCGACCTCGCTGACTGCCCGGACGCCGACGGGCCGAGCCTCTCGGCGGTCGATGCCGCCGAGCGACTCGCGCTGGCTCGCGCGCTCGACCCGCTTTCCCGCACGGCCGACCACGGCGCCGCGGTCGCTCGCGTGGCGCTCCGGTCGGCGATACGCGAGGAAGGGGCGGTGGCCGGCACGTCGCCGGCGGAATGAGCGGGTGGGGCGAGGCGGACCGCCCGTTTCGGTTCAGTTTTCGGTTCGGTTTCCCGTTCAGTTTTCCGTTCAGTTTTCCGTTCAGTTTTCCGTTCAGTTCGCGCCGACGCGCGAGCGGTAGGTTTCGAGGGTCTGCTGGACCTCGGCCCAATCGACCGGCGGGTCGAACGCCTCGAGTTCGGCGTCGAACTCGGCGAGGTCGTCCGCGACCGGGTCGCGCCACTCGGGTTCGGCGAGGTCGTCGAGGCGGGCGGTGAGACGGTCACACTGGGCGGCCGCGTCGTCGATCCGCGCCTCGATGTCCGCGGCGCGGTCGTCGTCGACGCCCGCACGCTCGTCCCAGGTCCGCAGGTCCGCGAGTTCGCCCCGGACGTCGGTGAGAAAGAGGTCGAGCATCCGGACGCGCAGGGTCGTGTCGGCCCACGCGGTCGGCAGGTCCGCCTCGGGGGCTTCCTCGCCGTCTTCGGCCGCCGCCGCCAGTCGGTCGACCGCACCCCCGAGGTCGTCGATGGACTCCTCGAGGGCGTTCAGGTCCTCGCTCACCTCGTCGTAGCGCGTCCCGCGGTCGTCGAGCCACTGCTCGAACCCTTCGAGGTCGGCTTTGAGTCTGTCCGCGGCATTCTGGACCTGTGTCGCGGCCGGGCGGATCTCGCGGAGTTCCTCGGCGACCGGGTAGATCTTCCCCCAGTCCGCGCGGTCGGCGATGGCGTCGAGGCGAGCCTGGAGGGTGTCCAGTGCGCGCTCGACGTTTCCGTAGCGGGTCTCGAACTCCTCGAGGTAGAACGCGACGGCGCCCAGGTCGTCGACGGCGCTCGCTCGCTCGCGAGCCTCCTCGAGTTCGCCCGCGGCGAGTTCGGTCCGCGTCTCGACCGTCGCGACGACCTTCGAGACGTCGCCGATGGTCGCCTCGACGCTCTCCCTGGAGACGACCCCGTCGTCGTCGGCGACGAACTCGAGGTTCGCGCGTGCCGTTTCGCTGTCTTGCTCCTGGCTGCCGGCGACGATGGCCTCGACGGCCGCGTCGAGTGCCAGTCCGTCGATGTCGCCGGGGACCTCGGCTCCGTCTTCGCTCATGTCTCCCGGGTGGTCCGGCGCCCGGTTAACCCTTCCGTCACCGCGACTGAACTGCGCCATGCGAGCCGACAGACGGGACGGGAGCGACCCACACGACGTGGGTGAGAGGCTGCGGAAGTGCTCATACGTCGGTTGTAAGCCGCTTCCGGATTTCGCCGGACCGACCGCCGAGATACCGGTAGATCGTTACAACCGACCGTCGCAGTGAATCAGTGTTCCCCTGTCTCGGCTCCGGGACGCTGTCGCTTCCCGCGTCGCGGTTCCGGGCGTCGGCGTCCGACTGGCGGGGGATTTTTCTCCGCCGGTGCGAACGTAGGGGGTAGATGGACATCGAGACGATCCCGGGCGTCGGCGAGAAGACGGCCGCAGCGCTGTCGGAACTCGACGACCCCGAGCGCGCGCTGGAAGCGGGCGACGTCGCCACGCTGGCGCGGGCACCAGGCGTCAGCGACGGCCGCGCGGCCCGCATCGCCCGTGCGGCCATCCGACAGCGTCACGACGACCCCGGTGGGTTCGCCGCCACCGCGCGCGCCTCGGAGATATACGGCGAGGCGCTCGAACTGTTGACCGAGCGGACCGTCACCGCCTACGCCGAACGGCGCCTCGAGACGTTCTACCCCAGCGGCGTCCGCTCGCGCGTCGAGGAAGCCCGCGAGTTCGCCCGCGCTGCGATGGCACGCGACCCCGACCCCGAGGTCCGCGGCGCGCTCGCCGGCGTCGAACCGCTCGAATCCCCGTCGACCGTCCGCGTGCGGGACCGCTGTCTCGCCACGACTGACGCCGAAACCTACGCCCGCGCACAGGAAACGGTCCCCGAACTCAGCGTCGAACTCGTCGACGACGCCCGCGGCCTCGCGGATCTGGCTCGGGGGTACTCGACAGTGGTCGCGCTCGACGAGGCGTTCGCCGGCGTCGACGTCGAGGGCGACGTTCGCGTCGAACCCGACGCGCTCGACGACCCGGCGGGCGTCGTCCCCGAACGCACCCTCGCCTTCTTCTCGCACAACCGCACGCGCCTCCAGGCCGCGGCGGAGGTCCACCGCGTCTCCGACCTGGACCCGCCCTGTGACCTGGACGACCTCGCGGACGCGCTCGACCGCCTCGGCGACGACGGGCGCGTCGCCGGCGACGAGACGCTCGACCGACTCCAGACCGCGGTCGACGACCTCGACGCCGCCGTTTCGACGGCCGAAAGCGTCGCCAACGACCGCCTCCGCGAGGCCATCGAGGAGCGGGACGTGACCATCGAGGGCGCGGATCTCCTCTCGCTGGTCGAGCAGGGCGCGGGCGTCGACTCCCTGCTCCAGCGCGAACTCGAAAGCGAGTACGCCGAGGCCGTCGCGGCCGCCCGCGAGCACCTTGTCGACGCGCTCGGCGTCGACGACTACGCGGACCTGGCCCGGCAGACGTTCCCCGACCAGCCCACGTTTCCGGTCGAGCGCGAGGAGGGCGTCGTCTCGCGACTGCGCGAGGAACTCACCGCCGCCCGGGACCGCCGGGCGACCCGACTCAAGCGCGAACTCGCGGCGGAGTTGACCGAGGCCCGCGGCGACGTGGACGCGCTCGTGGAGGGCGCGCTCGAACTCGACGTGGAACTCGCCATCGCCCGCTTCGCCGCGGACTTCGACTGCACGATGCCCGAGTTCGGCGGCGACGGGTTCGCCATCGAAGGGGGACGGTCGCCGCTTTTGGACGTGCCCTTCGAGGCGGTCGACCCCGTCGACTACGAGGTGTCGGGCGTCGCGCTGCTGACCGGCGTCAACAGCGGGGGGAAGACCTCGGTGCTGGATCTCGTTGCGCTGTCGGTGACGCTGGCGCACATGGGCCTGCCGGTGCCGGCCGAGCGCGCCCGCTTCGAGCACGTCGAGGCGCTGCATTATCACGCCAAGACACAGGGGACGCTCGACGCGGGCGCCTTCGAGTCCACCCTGCGGGAGTTCGGTGCGCTCGTCGAGGACATCCGCACCGGCGACGCCGGGCGCGTGCTCGTCCTCGTGGACGAACTCGAGAGCATCACGGAACCCGGCGCGAGCGCGAAGATCATGGCCGGCATCCTCGAAGCGTTCGACGAGCGCGACGCCAACGCCGTGTTCGTCACGCATCTCGCCCGCGAGATTCGCGAGTCCGCCCGCACCGACCTGGCCGTCGACGGCATCGAGGCGGCGGGACTCGTCGACGGCGAACTCGAGGTCGACCGCTCGCCGGTCAAGGGCCAACTCGCCCGCTCGACACCCGAACTCATCGTCGAGAAACTCGCCGACGAGCGCGACGGCTTCTACGTCGAACTCCTCGAAAAGTTCGAGTGAGGCGGGCGCCCGTGATTCCGTCCGAACCGGGCGCGACCGAGCGTGCGACGTCAAGAGTTTAGGGGAGGGGTGCCGACACAGAGGATATGGACAGCCGCGAGTACGAGTTCGAGGGCGCGGGCCCGGACGTCCACGGCTACGCGCACGTCAGCCGCGAGGCGACGGTGGTGGGCGACGTGACCATCGAGGCCAACGCGAACGTGTGGCCGGGCGTCGTCCTCCGGGGGGACGTGGGACCGGTCCGGGTGGGACGCGAGTCGGCCGTCGGCGACAACGCCACGGTCCACGCCTCCGAGGTGGGCGAGAAGGTGATGGTCGGCCACGGGGCGGTACTCAACGACGCGACCGTCGAGGACGGCGCGCTCGTCGGGTTCAACTCCACCGTCAGCGACGCGACCATCGGCGAGGGGAGCATCGTCGCGATGGGCACGGTGGTTCCGCCGGGCTACGAGGTGCCCGCCGAGTCGTTCGTCCGCGGGATGCCCGCCTCCGTGACGCCGCTGGAACAGACGAACATCGACCCCGAAAACGTCTTCGAGGCCTTCTCCTCGGGCGACTACGCCAACCTCGCCCAGCGCCACGGCGATCTGTTCGAGTAGGCTCGCGTGAGTTCGGGCAGTGAAACCCCGCCAGCGCCGCTCAGAAGATGCCCTTCTCTTCCATCCGCTCGCACCACTCGACGCAGGACTCGGCGCCCTCGCGGAAATCGATCGACGGCTCGTAGCCCAGCTCCTCGCGCGCTTTCGAGATGTCGGCGTGGGTGTGGTTGGCGTCGCCCGGTGGCTGTTCGACGTGTTCGGCGTCGACGCCGCCGAGGATGTCGTCGAGCGTGTCGACCATGTCGTTGACCGTCACGCGGCGGCCGCTCCCGAGGTTGTAGGTCCCCTCGCCGCGCTCGGCGGCACGGACCACGCCGTCGACCACGTCGGAGACGTGGGTGAAATCGCGGCTCTGCTCGCCGTCGCCGTAGATCGGGATCGTGTCGCCGGCTATCGATTTCGAGATGAACTTGGTGAAGGCCTCGTCGGGGCGCTGGCGCGGCCCGTAGACGCTGAAAAACCGCAAGAGTGCGTGGGGAATGTCCGCGTTCTCACAGAGCATCCGCGTGACCTCCTCGGTCTGGACCTTCGAGAGGGGGTAGGGCGCGATGGGGCCCGTCTCCCGTGTTTCGCTGACCGGCAACTCGGCGAGCGGGACGTTCCCGTACACCGACGAGGAGGAGGCGGCGACGACTTTCGCGGCGTCGTCGAGCGAATCGATCAGTTTCGCGGTGCCGAGGACGTTAATCTCGGTGTAGGGGACGGGGTGCTCGACGGAGTAGCGGACGCCGGCGATGGCCGCGAAGTGGAAGACGTACTCGGGGTCGCTCGGCAGTTCGGCGAGCGCGTCGTCGTCGGTGATAGAGCCCTCGACGAGGCGAAATGAGCCCTCGGCGTCGGCGGCCGTCGACTCGATCTGCTCGACGTTGTCGCGCTTTATCCGCTCGTCGTAGTAGTCGTGGAAGTTGTCGATCCCGACCACGTCCGCACCGTCGGCCAGCAGGCGCTCGGTCACGTGCGAACCGATGAATCCCGCCGCGCCGGTGACGATGTGAGTCATTACAGGAACGGCACGCGCGGACGACATATACCTGTGGAAACCGAGCGAGCGGTGCGTCGAGACGAACTCGGGGGCGGGCGGAAACTCGCGGCTTTTTTGCCCCCGCTGGTCTATCCCCGCGTAATGACCGACCACGCCGCACTGGTTCGGCGGTCCCTGTCCGACCCCCCGGAGTTCGACCGGCGGGTTCGCGAGCAGGGTGAGGGACTCGCCGACGCGCTCGCGGCGGGAGCGTTCGACAACGACGCCGCAACGCTCGGCCTCGAACTCGAGGTGTACGCGGTCGACGCCGACGACCTCTCGCTGGCGCCGATCCCCGAGGACGTCTTCGAGGGACCGGCCGACAAGGAACTCGGCCTGCACAACGCCGAGTGCAACGCCGCGCCGAGTCGCTTCGACGAGGCGGGACTCGCGGCCCAGGCCGAGGCGGTCGCCGCGGACCTGACGGCCACGCGCGAGCGGGCCCGCGAGCACGGCCTCGAAATCGTCCTCGACGCGATGCCCGCGGTCGCGCCCGCCGAGGGCACGGTCGCGTACCTCGACGACGTGGAAGTTCGGCAGGGCGAGGGCCCCGCGGAGACGGCGACCGGCCCCGTCGTCCCGGGGCCCGACCCCGACGACCCGGTGCTGGTCGCGCGGAACATGCGCCGGGACCCGCGTTACGGCGCGCTGGACAACGAGGCCGTCCGGCGCGCGGGCGGGTCGATCCTCTTCAGCGTGCCCGGCGCCGACCTTTCCTTTCGGACCATCCTCTTCGAGTCGCTTGCGACCTCGATCCAGCCCCACGTGCAGGTGCCGGACGTGTCGGCGTTTCCTCGCTATCACAATCTCGCGACGCGGACGCTCGGCCCGCTGGTCGCGCTCGCGGCGAACTCGCCGTTCCTGCCGGGTGACTGCTACGACCTCGACGCGGCGGGCCTGACGCCGACCGAACTGGTCGCCGAGACCCACCACGAACTCCGGATCGCCGCCTTCGAGCAGTCGATGAACCAGGCCTGCCGGAAGGTCCGGGTGCCCGACGACCTGACCGAACCCACCGACGCGGTCGGTCACGTCGTCGCCGACGACACGTACGCGCCCTTCCTCCGCGGGTGGGTCGAGGACGTGCCCGCCGACCTCGACCAGGTGGCGGAAGACGGCGATGCAGTGGCGGAAACCGCCGACGAGCCCGGGGCGACCGACGGCGACGCGAGCACCGACAGTGACGACGCGAGCACCGACAGGTCAGCCACCGACGCAAGCACCGACGACGACACCCGCGATCCCTGGGAGTTCGACTACAAGCGGGGCACCTTCTGGCGGTGGGTCCGCGGGGTGCCGGGCGGGGACGCCGTCGCCGGCGCCTGTGATGAGCAGTCGCTGCGCATCGAGTACCGCCCGCTCCCCACCCAGCCGACGGTGCGGGACGTGGTCGGCCTGCAGGCGCTGACCGCCGGCCTGTTGCACGGGCTGGTCGCCGCCGACCACCCGGTTGCGGACCTCCCGTGGGAGGCCGCGGAGGCGAGTTTCTACGCCGCCGCCGAGGACGGCCTCGACGCCGACCTGGCCTGGGTCGACGCCGACGGCGAGCGGACGAACGATCCCGAGGTGATCTTCGGGGAGGTGTTCGAGTACGCCCGTCGCGGGCTCGACGAACAGGGCGTGCCGGCGGCCGCGCGGGATCGGTATCTCTCGCCGATCGAAGCGCGCTGGGAACGCGGCGTGACGCCGAGTGCCTGGAAGAAAGACCGCGTCCGGGCACACCTCGACGACGGCCTGGACCTGGAGGGTGCGCTCGCGGCGATGCAAGGGGAGTACGTCGACCTGAGCCGCGAGCGGGAGACGTTCGTCGAGTGGCTCTAAGCGGCGTGATCGTCAGCCGAGTTCAATCGAAATACGGCCGCTCGATGGCCGTTTCGCCGTTGATCCAGTCGGTCATCAGCCCGGTGATCCAGTCGAAGACGGTGATGACCGGCGAGATGGCCCACTCGACGCGACGGACTGCCGGCGCGATCCGGAGCGCCCACCGCTGGGCGTTGGCCAGCCCGTAGGACTTGGGGACGATCTCGCCGAAGATCAGGACAACGGTGCTGGTCAAAAGCGTCGCCGCGACGACCGCGACCCCGGTCGGGAGGTAGCTCACGACGACGACGGTCAGCACGCTCGAGATGGCGATGTTCACCACGTTGTTGCCGACCAGGAGCGTGACGAGCAGTCGGTGGGGGTCCTCGAACAGTTCCTTCAGATCGTGCGATCCCGGCCCCTCGCTCCCGGCGACCCACGCGGGTGCGAGCGAGAAAATCGCCGTCTCGGAACTCGAGAAGAAGGCGCTACACGTGAGCAAGACGGCGGTCACGGCGACGCCAGCCACCGCCAGTGTCGGGTCGGCCATACCCCGGGTTCGGGCCGCCCGACCAAGAAAGCGCCGCGACTCGCTCGACGCCGCCTGTCAGGGAACCCTGAGTCGGACCGTCCAGAAGTCACGGAAGGCGGCGTCGAGTGCCGGTTCGGGGTCGCCCGTGGCGTCGACCGTCGCCGTCGCGTCCGCCAGGTCCACGAACTCGTCGAGGACCGTCCGCTCGCCGGCGACGTAACACCGGTCGGTGTCGCGATCCTCGAGCGCAACCCGGCACCGTTCGAGGTGGTTGTCGATCTGTTCGTCGCGCAACCGCTCGAAGCGGGCCTGCGAGAACCCGCCCTTGGAGTGTTGGCTCTTCAACTCGGAGTCAAAGCCCTGGAACGCGACGCGGTTGCGGCCGTCGTACTCGCCCATCGCAAACAGGTCCGAGCGCACCAGCGCGAACGTGAACCGACCGGTCGGTTCGAGCCGGGCGCGGTCGAGTTCGAATCCGCTGTCCCACGATGTAAACGGCTCCGGTGAGTCGGGAACCGACAGGCAGGCGGCGACCAGGCCCGCGTCGTCAGTGACTGCGAGGCAGGGCGCGGCGCTCCCGACGAGCGCCGCGCGGTCGCCGAAGGCTTCCCGGACGGGGTCGGCCAGGTCGTGGCCGTCCGGGACGTACGCCGAGAAGGCGCCCTCGGCGTCGGTCTCGACGGATTCGAGGCGGTCGAGGACGACCCTGAGTCGCTCACCCCGGAGTTGCTCCGTGCGGGCGAACGAGCGCTCGGGCCCGTCCTCGTCACGCAACCGCTCGACGGTGCCCTCGAGGTCGGCGATGCGGTCTTCGAGGCGGTTGACGCGCTCCTCGGCGGCCTGTCTGTCGCTGGCGGCGTCGGCGCGGCGCTCGCGTTCGGCGTCGAGTTCGCGCTCGCGGTGGTGGAGTTCCTCTTCGAGTTCCGCGATGCGGTCCTTGAGCTCGGCCCGGCCGAGCAACTCGTCGAGCATCACCCGAACCCCCGCGAGCCGACGGCTTAAGGGTACTCCTCACACCGGGAGCGGCGCGGGCCAAACCGGGAGCAGCACGGGCCAAACCGGGAGCGGACGGACGGGAGCGGCGCGGGCCAAACCGGGAGCAGCACGGGCCAAACCGGGAGCAGCACGGGCCAAACCGGGAGCAGCACGGGCCAAACCGGGAGCAGCACGGGCCAAACCGGGAGCGGACGGACGGGAGCGGCGCGGACCGACCCGAAAACGGACCGGCCATCGACGGCCGCGGTCAGATGCCGCTCGGACCGCCCGGGTCGAAGTCGAAGGGGTCGTCCGGGGCCTCGGAGCTCTCGTCGGGCCACGGGTCGCCGGTCCCAGGAGCGATGCCGCCGGTGCCGGGCAGTCCCGCGGCGACCGAGAGGAGCTGGCGCGCACGCTCGGCCTTGGCGAGAAAGACTTCCCGGAGGTCCGGCGGGTTGCGGATGTCGGTCTCGGCGACGAGCTCCGGCGGAACCGCGAGCGTCCCCTCGGGGACGGACTCGTCACCCTCGACGGCGAAGTGCGTGTTCTCCAGTTTCATCACGAGCGGATCGTCTGTACGAGTGATCCCCTCGTCCGCGTACAGCTGTTCGTTGACCTGCTCGTGCTGGACGCGGGCGATGGCCGGCGCCTCGCCCTCGCTCCGGCCCGGGGTGACGTAGAGCCGCCCCAGGTAGTAGCCGCTGGAGAACCGTTCGAACATTGCTATGCATGAGTGTGTCACACATGGGCACGGATAAGTGTTTGCCGGTAGTCTTTTGTCGGCGCGCAATGCGACCGCCCGATAGAGCGGGGGCGAGCGGTGGTCGGCCGCCCGACCTCTCACAAAAATTATCACGGAACGGACCCGGCGACGGCGAACCGGGGGCGGCAGTCGACCCTTCGATACGGTTTTGGCCGGGCCGGCCCGCAGGTCGGGTATGGACCTGTCGCTGGGCGGTGCGTCGCGGGACGGGGGACGCAGCGAACTCGTTCGCCGGCGGTGGGCACGGTACTACCTCGAGAACGCGCCGAGTCTCGTCTGGCTCGTCTTCGCCAACGTCGCCGCCGTCTTCGTCGGCGTGCACTTCTATCTCCCCTCGCTGCCCGAGGTGGACACGCTAGTGTGGCCCCTCTACATGGACTCGCCGGTCGCTGTCTTGCTGATGGCGCTCTCGCTGGTCACGCTCGTGCCCAATCTCGGCCGGTCGCTCGACGACGCGCCGACGAACCTCGTACTCGCCTACCTACACACCATCACCTTCGTCTGGCTCGTCGAAACCGGGCTCTGGACGGCGCTGGCGCTCAACCTCCAGGTGGACGCCTACTTCCCCGCCGCCTGGAACTACTTCGGCGTCCTGACGACGCACCTGCTCTTTGTCCCCGAGGCCTACCTGATCCCCCACTACGGGAAGACGACCCGCGGCGCGCTCGTGACTGCGCTCGCGCTCGTACTCGCCAACGACATCGTCGACTACGGCTTCGGCTACCACCCGCCACTGGAGTACGACCTCGACGGCACCGTCGGCCTCGTCCTCGTCGCCGGGAGCGTCCTGACCTCCCTCGTCGCCGTCGGCCTCGCCGCCCGCGGGTTCGAGCGACTGGAAAACAGCGCCTGAGCCGAGTGCCCACGTGACTGGAACCCAGCGCCCGCGGAGACCGGAACCCAGCGCCCGCGGAGACCGGAACCCAGCGCCCGCGGTAACTGACAGCGAGCGCCCGAACAGAGCCAGTGCCAGACCGCGCGGCGATGGTGAGTAGCCTTAAATACGGCGAGCACGAACCTCAGGTGAATGGACTCCGCCGAACTGCTCGATCTGTTGGGCAACGCCAACCGGCGGCGGATCCTGCGCCTGCTCGCGCACAAGCCGTGTTACGTCACGGAAATAAGCGAGTACATCGGCGTGAGTCCGAAGGCGGTCATCGACCACCTCGAGAAACTCGAGGAGGCCGGCCTCGTCGAGAGCCACGTCGACGACCAGCGCCGGAAGTATTTCCACATCGCGCGCAACCTCCGCCTCGAGGTGAACGTCTCGCCCTACCAGTTCGGCACCAAGAGCGCCTACCCCGCGAGCACCGTCGACGTGACGACCTGTCGACGACTCTCGATCGATCTGGAGACCGGCGACGGCGGCGAGGAAACCGAGGAAGACGCGGACGCCGACGACCCCGGCACCGACGCGCGCCGTCTCGCGCGCGAACTCGACGCTCTCTACGACCTCGATCGGGAACTCTCGATGGCCCAGCGGTGGGTCCACGGTCGCCTCTCGGAGGTGATGGACGAACTCACCGAGGAGTTCGACGAGGCGGACGCGCGCCTCTACAGCGACGTACTCTCGACGCTGGCCGACCGCGCCGGCAGCGTCGAGGACGTCAGCCGCCGCGTCGAGGCCCCACCCGCCGTCGTCGAGGAGACGCTCGAACGACTCGCCGAGGAAGGCGTCGTCGTCCACGAGGGCGACGAGTGGCGCCTCCCCGAGTGAGCGTTCCCAGGCGCGAGATAAACTCGGCAGGAGAAGATCAGCCAGCGAGGGCACACCACCCCTCGCCGATCACCCGATGTCGCGCGTCAGGCCCGCTCGGAAGTCGCGACCGAAGTAGTGGCCGACGAGTCCCGCGAACGCGCCGATACCGGCGCCGAACGCGGCCAGTGGCAACAGGCCAACGTCGGCCAGCACCGCGATCCGGAAGAAATCACCCATCACCGACCCGGCGCCGAAGAGAGCGCCGACGGCGAACAGTTCGAGATACCGGCCCGTGCCGCTGGCGGCCCCAAGCGCGAACGCGCCGGTGAATATCGCCGCGGCCCACAGCATCGGAACGAAGCTGAGCAGCGGGATCGAACTGAACAGCCCCAGCGAGACCAGGACGACGACGGCGGTGAGCAACACCGAGCGACCGGAGGGAAGGGTGGCGAGCGGGTTCGGGAACGAGGGGGTCAGCCGACTCAGGAAGCCGGACTTCGACGCGGACGACGACTCGGTGGCGCTTCGCGACGACCCGCCGGATGTTGACGTACTGCCGGGTTCGCCCGTGAGCGCGTCGACATCGACGCCGAGTTCGTCGTCGCTGAGGCCCACGTCGCCGTCTTCGAGGTCGTCCGCGCCGCTCCCGACGTCGCCGCCGAAGTCGTCGAGGACATCCTCGACGCTGGCGTCCTCGGACCGCTCGTCCGTGCGTTCGGACATACTGACACCTCCGGGCCGGGGACTCAAGATGTTTTTCCCCGCCTCGCGTCACTCGTTGCGGACCGTATCGAGCACGCCGCGCAGGTAGCCGACGGTGAACCCGCGGGCGCGGTGGCGCCAGTCCGTATCGCCCTCCATCTCCGGGACGTGGTCGGGGACGACCACGCCGTCGAACCCCACGTCGTGGAGCGCCCGCACGGCCCCGACGGTGTCGAAGTTCCCCCGGTCGACGAACGTCTCGTGGAATCGCGGCACGGTGCCGACGACGTCCCGGAAGTGGACGAAGACGATTTCGTCACGCTCGCCGAACCGGCGGATCACCGACTCGACCTCGCCGTCGAGTTGCGAGAAACAGCCGAGACATAGCTTGAGTCCGTGGTTGTCGCTGGGCACCGCGTCCATCGCGCGCTCGAAGTTCTCGGCGTTGCGAAAGAGTCGGGGCACGCCGCCGAGCGACTCGATACCCGGCGGGTCCACCGGGTGCAGGGCCAGCGTGACGCCCGCGTCCTCGGCGACCGGAAGGATGCGTTCGAGAAAGCGCTCGTAGTTGTCCCAGAACTCGGCCTCGGTGTAGCGGCGGTCGAGTCCCGGCGCGATGGCGTCCGGGTCGTCGATTTCCGCGAGGTCGAAGGCAGTCCCGACCGCACCGCCACGGAGTTCGACCGGGTCGGTCCGCATCGGCACGACGCCACGCGGGTTCCACTGGTATCCGAGGATCGGGATCCCCGCCTCACCGAGGTTTCGAACCAGCGTCTCGATCCGGTCGAGCGCGGCCGCGCTCCCCTCGCGGCCGAACATGATGTCGCCGTACAGCGAGTACGGCAGCGACTGGATCCCCCGGAGGGTGAGGTCGTGAGATTCGACCTGCTCGCGGGCGGCGACGAGCGCGTCGACCGAGGGGATCGAGTCCGGGCCGACCGGGACCGTAAATCCCGTCTCGCGGTCGTTGAACTCGTCGGGTTCTTCGTCGGTGTCGGCGTGGTCGACGAACACGTCTGTCGCGCCGAGTTGGCGCACATAACGGAGCCGCGCGTCCGAGAGGTCCCGCGTCCGGACGCCGACCCGGATCCGTGACTCGTCCGCCTCGACAGTTGTATCGGCCATTGCATACATCACGGGGGCGAGCGCCGAAAACCCGTCGGCACGCGGTGGCGATACGCACTCGCACGACGCGCACTCGCACGACGTGCCACGAAGACGCTCGATCCGTCACAGCCGATCCTCGATCAGCGGCGGTCACGACGGACCAGCACGGCCTCGTCGACGACGGCGACGACGGCGAAGACAGCGGCGAGGGCCGGGCGACCGACCGCGACGAGGGCCGCGGCCGCGAGGCCGAACGCGGCGAGTTCCGCGCCGAGGCACCAGGGATCGGGGAGTCGGCGCGGCGCCTTCGGGGAGACGAACGTGCCCCACGCGAGCGCCAGCGCCAGCGGCGCGGCGACGGCGAGGACGTACCGCGCGGCGCCGGGGCCGAGGGCATAGCCCGCGACACCGAACGCGAGCAGGGCGGCGAGTTCGAGCAGCGCGCGGACGCCCGCCGCCACGATCTCGAGCGGGTCGCGGTCGATATCAGTCGCCACGGCGAGTCACTCGTAGTGGGCGGCCTCGACGCGCTCGTCGAACAGGCGCGCGAGGAGTTTGGTCATCGGCCCGATACCGACCTCGATGCCGTCGACGCTCGTGACCGGTCGGATCTCCCAGGTGGAGTTGGTCAGGAACACCTCGTCGGCCTCGCGCACGTCGTCGACCGTGTAGCGACCCGTCTCGACAGTGAACTCCTCGGCCGCGGCCAGTTCTAGCACGACCGAGCGGGTCACCCCCGGGAGGAGCGCCAGGTCCGCGCTCGGCGTCTTCAGGACGCCGCCGTCGACGAAAAACAGGTTGCTCGTCGCCCCCTCGGCGACGTGGCCGTCGGCGTCGCGCATCACGGCCTCGTCGGCGGCGAAATCGTCGGTCGCGGCCCGGCGGAGTTCGAGACGCGCGAGGATCCCCGGGAGGTAGTTGTGGGTCTTCGCGTCGGCCGGCAGCGCCGCGTCCGGGGGGCGACGCGTCCGTACGGTCTGTATCGTCGCCGGGTCGTCCCAGACCGATTCGCCGTCGACGCCGCCCCGCGGGAGCGGCGCGACGTAGACGACCACCGTCGGGTCCACCTCGGGGTCGGGCGTGAGTGTCCCCGGCTGGGACCCGCGCGTGACCGACACCTTGCAGTAGGCCTCCGCGAAGTCGTTCGCGGCCAGCGTCGCGTCGACGCGCTCGCGGAGGTCGTCGGGAACGGCGTCGCCGAAGCCGAGCCGGTCGGCGCCGCGGCGGAGCCGGTCGCGGTGGGCGGGCCACGCGAAGAGGTCGCCGCCGTAGACCCGGAGCGTCTCGAAGACGCCGTCGCCGTACATGAACCCGCGGTCGCGCACCGGGACGGTCGCCTCGTTCGCGGAAACGACCTCGCCGTTCACGTGGTAGCGGAGCGTGTCGTCCCGGCCGGCGTCGTCCCGGCTGGCGTCGTCCTGTCCGGGGCCGTCGTCCCGGCTGGCGTCGTCGTCGCTCACAGCGATCCCTCCAGCGCCGCCCGGCAAAAGCGCTCTATCATCTCCTTCCCGCGGTCGGTGAGGATGCTCTCGGGGTGGAACTGGACGCCGACGTGGGGCCGGTCGCGGTGGCGCACGCCCATGACGACGGAGGCTTCGTCGTCGGTGTGGGCCGACTCCGCCAGCGCGTCGGGCAGGTCCGCGCGCTCGACGGCAAGCGAGTGGTACCGGCCCACCTCGAACCGGTCGGGCAGGCCCGCGAATATCCCGCGGCCGTCGTGCTCGATGGTCGAGGGTTTGCCGTGGACGACCGCCTCGGCGTGGCCGACGGGCGCGCCCGCCGCCGCACACAGCGCCTGGTGGCCGAGACAGACGCCCAGCGTCGGATAGGTCAGTTCCGCGAAAACCGGCATCGAGACGCCCGCCGCCTGCGGGGTCCCGGGGCCCGGCGAGACGACCACCGCGTCGGGGTCGAGCGCGCGGATCCCCGCGATGTCGACGGCGTCGTTGCGCCGAACGAGTACCTCGCCGTCGGTCACCTCCGGGAGCAGGGCCTCGGTCGTGACCACCTCGCCGACGTACTGGACGAGATTGTACGCGAACGAATCGTAGTTGTCGACAACGAGTACGCGCATCAGTCGCCACCTCCCTCGTCGGTGGCGAGTCGCTCCATCAGTCGCCACCACCCTTGTCGGCGACGGCCAGGTCGGCGCGCTCGCCGAGCGCCTCGTCGATGGCGGTCACGAGGGCGCGACCCTTGTCGAGAGTCTCCGCGTACTCGCGTTCGGGCACGGAGTCGTGAACGATGCCGGCGCCCACGCGGAGATGGTATTCGTCGGCGTAGCGGACGAGCGTCCGGATGATGATGTTCAGCGTCGCGCGCCCGTCGAACCCGAAGACGCCGATGCTCCCGGTGTAGGGTCCACGCCGCGTCGCCTCCACCTCGTCGATTATCTCCATCGTCCGGGGCTTGGGCGCGCCGGTGATCGTCCCGCCGGGGAACGCGGCGGCGACGGTGTCCCCGAGATCACAGTCGGGCCGGAGTCGCCCCTCGACCAGCGAGACGAGATGCATCACCTCCGAGTAGCGGTCGACGCGGCGGTACTCGGTCACCTCGACGCTGCCGTACGTGCTCACCTTCCCGAGGTCGTTGCGCTCCAGGTCGACCAGCATGGCGTGTTCGGCCCGCTCTTTCTCGTCGCTGGTCAGGTCCGTTTCGAGTCGAGCGTCCGCGGCGTCGGTCTCGCCGCGGGGTCGCGTCCCGGCGATGGGTTCGGTCAGGAGTCGGTCACCCGCCCGCTCCAACAGGAGTTCCGGGCTCGCGCTCACCAGATCCACGCCGGGAAACTCCAGCAGCGCCGAGTAGGGCGCGGGGTTGACCTCGCGCAGGGCGTCGAAGGCCGCGACCGGGTGGACCGCGGCCGGCGCCCGGAGCCGCTGGGAGATGTTGGCCTGGAACGTGTCGCCGTCGCGGATCAGTTCCTTGACCCGGCGCACCCGCGCGGCGAAGGCCTCGGGGCCGCAGTCGCTCTCGAAAGCCGCGGTGTCGGCCTCGACCGGCGGCGACCCCACCGCCGGGTCGCCCTCGACGGCCCGGCGAGCGAGTTCGCGGGCGTGCTCCCGCCCGACGCGATAGGCGTCGGCTACCGCCCCCGGGTCGTCCGGGTCGGGCACGCGCGGGCAGGCGGTCACGCGGAGGGTCGTCGGCTCCCCCGCGGAGCGGGCGTCCCCCGCCTCCCACGCGGCCAGTCGGTCGTAGCAAGCGACCTGCAGTCGCGGGAGTTCGCGGTCGCGGTCGGCGCTGTCGGGCAGGTCCTCGAGTTCCCGCGCTACGTCGTAGGAGAGCCAGCCGACCGCGCCACAGGGGTAGGGCACGTCACAGTCGCCGCGGACGAGCGACTCGTCGTCGAGGAGCGCAGTCAGTTCCGAGAGGGTGTCGCGGCCGGGGTCGACTTCCAAGAAGTCAGCGGGGTCGACCCCGAAGTAGCCCCAGCCGGACTGGCCGCCGGTGGTCTCGAGGTAGGCGCCGCCGGGGCCCTCGCGGGCGCAGCGGTAGGCGTCGAACGGGTCGGCGACGGGGACGCACACTTCCACGGGGACGCGGTCGCCGGGGGCGGCGTCGGCGGCCGTCCGCGTGAAGGTTCGTTCGTCGGTGACGACCCGCGGGCTACACATTGCGTCGAGACACGGGCCTGGTCAGTAACGGTCTTGCGGTTTCAGAACGCACCGGCGCGCTCGACCCAGTCCTCGACGCGGGAGGCGGGGACGTCAGCCCGCTCGGCCAGGTCCGCGGCGTCGGCCGCCGCGAGGGCGCCGATGTCCGCGATGCCCGCCTCGCGCAAGCGATCGGCGTAGGTCGGTCCGATACCCGTGATCTCCTCGAGGTCGGCGTCCGGATCGGAGGGGTGGGACGCGTCGGCCCCGGTTTCTGTCTCGGTGTCGTCTTCGACCTCGGATTCAGGCTCGGCCTCGGGTTCGGACGCATCGGCCTCGGGTTCGGACGCATCGACCTCGGATTCAGGCTCGGCCTCGGATTCGTGCTCGGCCCCGGACTCGGCCTCGCTGTCCTCGGACGCGGCGTCGGCCGCGGCGGGCTCGTCGGTATCAGTGGACACCGTCTCGGCCGCGGTGTCGGTTCCCTTGACCGCGTCCTCGGACTCGGTAGCGGGCGCGTGTTCGACGGTGACGTCGACGCCCTCGTCGGGCGGCGCCTCCCCGTCGGTGCTCTCGCCGGGCGTCGGTCGGTCGGCCGTGTCGGGTCCGGGTTGCGACGCCGACGTGCTCAGCCCGAGTGCAGACTTGATTCGCTCGATCAGCCCCATGGCGGACCCTAACACTGCCTCTCACTTAACCTCTTTCTGCGCTTCGCGGGCCGACAGGATTCGCGGTGGGGCGACGGCGACGTTCCGACCCCGAGGCAGGTACAGTTTTCAAGGCGGGTACCCAATCGATGGACATGAAGTTCCTCATCGTCGGATTCGGTCGCGTCGGGATGCGAACGGCCCGCGTCCTCCAGAGCGAGGGCCACGACCTGGTCATCGTCGACAACGACCCGGAGAAAGTCGAGCGGGCGCGATCGGAGGGGTTCGCCGTCGTCGAGGGCGACGGCAGCGAGGAGTCCGTCCTCGAGGAGGCCGGCATCAGCGAGGCCGACGCCATCGCCGCCCTGACCGGCGACCTGAACACCAACTTCTCGGCGTGCATGCTCGCCAAACACTACGGCCTGCGGACGGTCCTGCGCATCGACGAGGACTACCGCCAGGAGATCTTCGAGAAGTACGCCGAGGACGTCGACGAGATCATCTACCCCGAGCGCCTGGGCGCCGCCGGGGCCAAGACCGCACTCCTGGGCGGGGACTTCAACGTCCTCGCCGACCTCACCGAGGAACTGTCGGTGGCGTCGGTCACCATCCCCGAGGGGTCGCCGCTGGTCGGCCAGCGCGTCGTCGAGGTCGACCTCCGGGGGGAGGCGCGCATCTACGCCCACGGCCGGGCCGACGAACCCATGGAGATCCCGCTCCCGCAGACCCGGATCGAGGCAGGCGACCACGTGGCGCTGATGGCCGCGCCTACCGACCTGCCCGACATCCGCGCGTACCTCCGCGGCGAGGAAGCGGCCGCCTGAACGCTCTCGCCGGCGGTCACGAGCACGACGCACGAGCACGCGAACACGGCGCACGAGCACGCGACCGGCACTCACGGACACACGAAAAACGAATTCGCGGCCGCCCGAGGCGGCCGCGGGGCGTCTTGGAACGGGTCGCCGAAATCGGGCGCGCGGTGGGAAGGATGGGAAATGAGGCCGTCTCGACGCGCCCGTTCGGACCTCCCGTACCTATCTACTTGAATACCCGTCAGACGCGCGACTGACGACCGGACGTGGGAGTTCGGACGGGCCGTGCGACTGCAGCGACCGCAGACAGCGTGAAAGCCCCCGCTCGCTCGTCCGTTCTGACTCGCTGCGCGCTTCGCTCACTGCGTTCGCTCCAGTGCTTCCGTCGTCGGAACGGACGAGCGAGCGGCCCCTTTCAGTCCCACCCGCGTCAGCTGGCCGGACAGTCTGTGCGGGTGGGACTGAAAGGGGCGACACGTTCGAGGAAGACGGACGACGCAAGGACCGCAACGAAGTGAGGACCGCAGCGAGTCCACTGACTCGAACGTGTCGGGGCTTTCACGCTGTCTGCGGTCGCGGTACGAGTCGTTTCAGTCGGGGCAGGCACGACGACAGCGGTGAGTGTCTCTGGCCAAGTCACTGACGAAGCGTCCACGGTCGGCGGCACCCGTGGCGCTTTACTGCCGGCGTCGCCTCACCGGAGATATGTCCTGGGCGACGCTGTTCGAGCGCGCGGCCGAGTACGAGGTGCGCGTCGACGATGTGCGCGGAGCGCTCGCGACCCGGCGCGGGGAGCGGTCGTCGGATGCTGAGAGGGCGCGCGACAGCGAAGGGGCGACCACCGACACGCCCGCCGCGGATCCCGATCCGTCCCCCGCGCGGGTCGTCGCCGACGCCGACGTGCTCGCCACGGACCTGCTCGTCGGCGGCCCCGCTCGCGACGCCCTCGACCACGTCCGCGCTCACTCGTGGGTCACGCTCGTCGCCAGCAACCCCCTTCTCGACGACGCCGAGGCAGTCATCACCACCGTCGGCGACGCCGACCTCGCGGCGGAGTGGCGCGGGGCGGTCGAGGACCTTCGCGACCCGGTCGCCCACCCTGCCGGTGACCACCCGGCGCTGGCCTCGGCGCTCCACGGCGACGCGATGCACGTCCTGACCGTCGACGAGGGTCTGCAGTCGGCGGCCGCGGGCGCCGCGGTCCGCGGCCGGGTGGAGGCCAGCGTCAGGTCGCCGCGGGCCTTCGCGGCCGTCTTCGACGCCCGGTCGCTGTACGAGGCCGTCGAGGGCGGCGAGTACCCCGGCCCGGACCGGGATCCGCGAGCGTGAACGGTGGGTGGGGGAAGGCGAAACGAGGCGAGGCGAGGCGAGGCGAGGCGCCCGGGCGACTCACCGCTCGGCGTGCCGTTCAGCGTGCCGTTCGACTACCGCTCGGCGTGCCGTTCAGCGTGCCGTTCGACTACCGCTCGGCGTGCCACTCGGCGAACTTCGCGAGGGCGCGCCCGCGGTGGGAGACGGCGTTTTTCTCTTCCGAACTCATCTCCCCGAACGTGCGGTCGTCGTACTCGAAGATGGGGTCGTAGCCGAACCCACCGTCGCCGCGGGGTGCGACGATTTCACCCGGCACAACGCCGTAGAAGAGTTTCACTGGGAGGTCGCCGTCGCTCCCCTCGCGGACCTGCTCGTCGGTCGTCGCCGCGCCGCGCTCGTCGGCCGCCACGTCCTGGCCCCGGCGCTTCTCGCCGTCGCGCTCCCCCCGGTCGACGGGCTCTGGCGTCGCCTCGAACCCCTCGCCGTCGCAGTAGGCGACGACGCCGCGGAAGGCCGCAGCGCGGTCCTCCATCTCGCGTGCGAGATGCCAGACGCGCTCGACGCCGATGGTCTCGTGGACGTACGAGGAGTAGGGGCCGGGGAAGCCGTCGAAAGCCTCGACGAACAGGCCGGCGTCGTCGACGAACACCGGCTGGCCGGCGTGGCGATACGCCGCGCGGGCCTTGTGCGCGGCGATGGGGCCGAGTTCCTGGTGCTGGATCTCGGGGGTGTCGAAGTCCAGTTGCTCGACGGGCTCCGAGAGGTACTCGCGGGCCTCGCGTACTTTCCCGGGGTTAGTCGTGACGAACTGTAGGGGCATGCGCGAGGGGAGACGCGCGCGCAGGAAAGAGGCGTCGGTCCGCGATACGGCGGGTGGCGTCAGTCGTGATACGACGGATAGCGTCGGTCCGTGAGAGGGGAGCGCAGTCAGTCCTCGACGACGACTTCGACGGGTTCGTCCTCGTGCTCGTCGTCGGCGACTTCGCCCGCGCCCTGGCTCTGTTGCCACCAGAGGACGCCGGCGACGAGGACGACGACCCACGAGCGCCAACTCGCGAGGTTGAGCGTGTACCCGACGCCGAAGGGCTTCTCGACGAGCATCCCCTCGCCGGGCTGCCAGTGGGACGAGAGCATCCGCTTGAGACTCGGCTGTTCGAAGTTGTACGGGATCCCGAAGAGCGTGCCGGAGGTGGGCTTGTCTGCCATACTCGATCGATAGGTCCGGCCCCGTTAAGTCGTTTTCCACAGGGCGGTCCGGCCGGGAGTTCTCACTCGGCGTCACCGCTCCGGAGCCGCCGCCAGGCGACGGCCCCGAGGCCCGCGGCGCCGGCGAGGACGCCGAACCCGGGACCGGAACCCGACGACGTGTCGGTGTCCGTCCCCCCGTCGGTCGGCGTCCCACCGTCGGTCGGCGTGCCGCCCTCGCCGCCCGCACCGACGGCGTAGAGGCGGCCGTCGGCGCTCCCGACGTAGGCGGTTCCGTCGACGACTGCCGGCGAGGAGTAGACGCGCCCCTCCGTCCCAAGGGCGAACACCTCCTCCCCGTCGGTGTCGACCGCGTAGAGGTTCCCGTCGTAGCTCCCGACGTAGATGACGCCGTCGGCCAGCGCCGGCGAGGAGTACACCGGCCCGCCGGCGTCGAACGACCACTCGAGGTCGCCGTTGGCCGCGTCAAACGCCCAGAGCGTCCCGCCCTGGGTGCCGACGTAGAGGATACCTCCGTCGACGACCGGTGACGAGAGGGCCAGGCCGTCGATCTCCCGCCCCCAGTCGAAGTCGCCTGATTCGGCGTCGACCGCGTAGACGACGCTCGCGTAGTCACCGACGTAGACGGTCCCGTCGACCACGGCCGGCGTGGCTGGGACCTCGCCCTGTGCCGGGAACGACCAGTTCTCGTCGCCGGTCTCGGCGTCGAGCGCCCGCACCGATCCGGTCCGGTCGTCGTGCCAGACGCCGACGTAGACGGTCCCGTCGACCACGGCCGGCGTCGAGTCGATCCGCTCGTCCAGCGACTCGCTCCATACCTCGTCGCCGCTCGCCGCGTCGACCGCGTAACAGGTCCCAGCCTGTGAGCCGACATAGAGGGTCCCGTCGGCGTAGGTCGGTGACGAGAAGACGTTGCCGTCGGTCTCGAACGACCAGATCTCGTCGCCGCCCGTCGCGTCGACCGCGTAGAGAAATCCGTCGTGGCTGCCGACGTAGACCGTGCCGTCGTCCGCCGCGCCGCCGCTCTCGCCGGCGACGCCGACGACCGTCGGCGAGGAGAGGACCTGCCCGCCGGTCTCGAACGACCAGGCCTCGTCGCCGCTGGCCGCGTCGACCGCGTAGAGGGAGCCGTCGGTGCTGCCGGCGTAAACCGTGCCGTCGGCCACGGCCGGCGAGGAGGCGACCTGTGCGCCGCCGTCGTCGGTCGCGGTGTCGCCGCCCGACTGCGTCGGCGTCGGGGTCGCGGGGACAGCACCGGTCGGGAACGCCCACGCCTGCCGCGCTTCGGTCGGGCCACTCGCCGGGCTCCGCCCCCGCTTGGCGGCGTCGGCGTGGAACTGCGGCCAGGCACTCGCGGACACGTCGGTCGCGACGGCCGCGTTCGACCCGGTGCGTTCGGCCCCGCTTCGCAGTCGGTGGTCGACGGGGTGGTCAACGAGGTGACCGGACGACCCGGCGTCCCGGGCATCGTCGCGCCCGTCGCTCGTCGTCGCGTTCGCTACGCCAGGGACTGCGACGCCGAGGGCGGCGCCGACTCCCCGGAGGAGCGTGCGGCGTCGCCAGCGCTGCGTGTCAGCCATCGTGTCCGGACGACGCGCCCACGCCGGAGTAAGTCTTCCGTTACTGGAGCAGCGTCGTAACCGGGCCGTCGAAGTTGAGGATGACCGCCTGCGTGCGGTCGCCGAAGACCGCTTTCCCGGTGGGCGAGCGCTGCTGGCCGGTGAGGAACACGTGGTCCACGTCGCGGTCCTCGGCCACGTCGATGATCCGACTGGCCGCCGTCTCGTCGTCACCGATCCGCGCGCCCACGGCCTGCCAGTCCAGGTCGATGTCGAGGTCGCCGAACGTCTCCTTGGCAGCCTCACGGGCCTCGCGCTTTGCCACGTCCAGCACGACTTCGTCGTCGTAGCTGGTGTGTTCCTCCTCGGCGACGACGTCCAGCGTCTCACGGGCGTCCGCGAACTCGTCGGCGGTCAGCAGCGAGAGCACGAACAGTTTGGCGTCGACGCCAGCCGCGAGCTCGCCCGCCTCCGCGAGCAGTTCAGTGTCGTCCTCGTCGTACACTACGAGTGCTTTGTCCATCGTACCTCTATATCCAGCCGACGCGACTTAAAAACCCGCGGTACTGGCAGGCACGCCCGGCGAAATACCGGGACATCCGTACGGTCGCCCGTCACTGATACCGGCCGCGGCCCTCGACGTCCCGGAGTCGGTCGAGGACCGCGTCGCTGCGCTCGCTCGCCTCGCGGTAGGCCGCCTCCGCGGCGCGCCGGAGTCGGTCAGGTTCGTCGGCGGTGCCAGCGAGGCTCTGGGCGAAGACGTGCAGATCCATCGCGTGGTCTTCCTCGTGGCGGGTGTGATAGCCGAGTCCGAAGTCGATGAGAAAGACGCGCTCGCCGTCGGTCCCGGGAGCGGACCCCCCGCTCGCGTCCGCGCCGCCGGCCCCGGGACCGGACCCCCCGCTCGCGTCCGCGCCGTCGGGCGTGACCCGGACGTTCCGCGTCGTCGGGTCGCCGTGGACGAACCCGGCGTCGTGAATCGTCGCGAGGTGGCGCCCGACCGCGCGAACCCGGTCGGCCGAGAGCGCGCCGTCGAGGTCCGTCTCGCCGACGTACTGGAAGGTTATCGTCGTCTCGTGGACGTCCACGTCCCGCACCAGCGGCGTCGGCACGCCCGCCCGCCGCGCCGCGCTGGTCAGTCGTGCCTCCGTCCGGGTACGCTCGCGACGGATCCGCTCGTCGAGAGCCGGATGCCGGTAGGCGCGGGGTCGCCGGCGCTTGACGACGCGGTCGCCCTCGACCGAGACCGTCGCCTCCGCACCCTGAACCTCGCGCCCGTCGTCGACCGTCGACCGCGAAACCGACGGCTCGCCCGTACGCCAGGTGACCGGCACCTGGTCGGGCCGGAAGTCGGCGTCGATAGCGGAGTCTTCGACCGCGAGCGTGTCGCCCGCGGCGGCCATCTTCGCGCCCAGCACCGCGATCATCCCGGCGTTGTCCCGCAGAAACCGGTTCTCGGGGACGTGAAGGCTGGCGCCGCGCTGGTCGCACATCTCGCGGAGCATCCGCTGGAGGCGCTCGTTCTGGGCGACGCCGCCGCCGAGGACGAGTTCGTCCCGCCCCGTAAGCGACAGGGCCCGCTCGCTGACCTCGGTGAGCATCGCGAACACCGTCTCCTCTAAGCCGCGACAGACGTCCTCGACCGGCGTCCCCGAATCGTACTCCTCTTTCGCCGCGCTCATGATCCCCGAAAACGAGAAGTCCATCCCCTTGACGACGTAGGGGAAATCGACGTACTCGCCGTCTTTCGCGCGGGCCTCGACCTTCGGGCCGCCGGGGTGGGACCAGCCGACGTGGCGCGTGAACTTGTCCAGTGCGTTGCCGACGCCGGTGTCCATCGTCTCGCCGAGCACGCGATAGCGGCCGTTGCGATAGGCCAGAACGTGGGCGTTCGCGCCGCTGGCGTTCAGACACACCGGCGCGTCGAACCCGGACTGGTGGCGCCCGATCTCGAGGTGAGCGACCATGTGGTTGACGCCCACGAGGGGAACGTCGAAGCGCTGGGCGAGTGCTCGCGCCGCGGTCCCGACGATCCGCAGGCAGGGGCCGAGGCCCGGCCCCCGCGAGAAGGCCACGGCGTCGATGGGCGCGTCGCTATTTTCAGCCCCGGTCGCGCCCGCCGTGTCGGCGCGCTCGCGGGCCGTCGCCAGCATCGACTCGACGACCCGGGGGACCGCCTCGCGCATGTGTTCGGCCGCCTCGCGGGGGTGGATCCCGCCGCTTTCGGGCTGGTAGGCGTCGCTCTCGATAGTCACGTCGTCGGCGTCGACCTCGTAGAGGGCGGCGCTGGCCGCCCACGCGGTCCCCTCGATGCCGAGGACGCGGCGGATCCCGGTGTCGTCGGGTTCAGTCGCTCCCATTCGCTCGGGTCGAGGTCCGGGGGCCAGCGAAAAGACGACTTCGGTCCGCTGATCGCTCGGCGGGGACCGCGACACCGTCGTGTGGTCGCCCCCATAGGGTTCCGACGCCAAAATGCAGCATCCCTGATCCGGCTAGTATCACTATCGATAACTGGTAAGTTAGAGTTTTTATCGGCTCTAAACCATCGAGGCGTATGGCTGCTGTACCCATCGAAGAGGAAGCGCATCACACGATCGAGTGGGATGAGGCAAACGGTGTCTGCCTGTTCACGTGGACGGAGTACGTCACCGGCGAGGAGTTTCGGGCGAGCCTCAACTCGCTACACGAGGCCATAGCCGAGCGAGGAGTGACAAAGTACCTCGTCGACACGCGCTCTATCACCGCACACGACGACGCCGACAAGCGGTGGCTCGCGGAGGAGTGGATCCCGCGACTGGTCGAGGACGGCGTCCGTTACGGCGCGGGCGTCTATCCGGATAGCGTCATCGCGGAGATGGACATGGAGAAGATCGAGTCGCAGGTCAACTCGGTCGCCGAGGAGTACACCTTCCGCACGTTCGGCGATCCCAAGGAGGCACGAGACTGGCTCAACCGGCAGTGACGGCGTCAGGTACGTCACTTTTCTCACGTCAGCAACTCACCGAGAGCGCGGGGACTGCGTCGGTCGACAGAGCGCCGGGAACGGCACGAACCGACGAACGGCCGGACAGGAAACCAGTGGGTTACTTGGGAGTCGGCAGTCGCTTCTGCGGAAAGTAGACCGAGTAGAACGGTGCCTACTCCCACTCGGTGTAGCCACACTGCCCGCAGTGCAGGCGGTCGCCGTGGTCGGCGAGGAAGGTGTCGCCACAGCGGGGGCACATCTCGCGCTCGGTCGTCCCGTCGTCGTCGTAGAACTCGTGGCGGGGCATTATGCCTCCTCGCCCTCGTCGGCCTCGCTCTCGGCGGTGATCTTGTTGCGCTCGAGCATGTGGTCCTGCTCGACGTCCTGTGCGAACTCGGCGTCGTCGTAGACCTTCGCGTAGCCGACGGTCTTGCGCATGCCGAACTTCGTGTCGAGTTCGTGCACGACGACCTCGTCCGCGTCCTTGTTGAGCATCGCCGCCAGCGAGTCCCGCACCGACAGTCGCTCGGGTGAGGCGTCCTCGTGGGTGATCTCGAACCGGACGTCCGTCCGATGCAACATCGGATTCTTGTCCTCCTCGATGATGTCGATATCCATGGTTCGTTGCTCCCTACTCCCCGCGAAACGCGTAAAAGGATTTCGAAGCGCCGGGATCGGGTCGCGAGGGGCCGAGCCGACCGGGTCCACACACTGGGACGAACGGCGACCCGGTCGGGTCCGTGGACCGGCGGGACGGGCGAACGCGACCCGGTCGGGTCCGTGGACCGGCGGGACAGCGCCCGCGTTACGGGATCAGCATCGAAGCGGTCCCGGAGAGCGAAACCCCGTCACTCCGTGCCACGAACAGGACATAAAAGAAGGCGAGGTAGCCGACAAGGAGGACCGTCCCCTTCGGGCGACCGATCCCGTCGCCGTAGCGCATCATCCCGAGCGCGACGAGGGTAAAGAGGATCATGATCGGGAACTCGACGACCATCGTCCGCCCGGAGACGCCGATGGGGACGATCAGCGCGACGACGCCGATAACCGCGAGGATGTTGTAGATGTTCGAACCGATGACGTTCGTCACCGAGAAGTCCGCCTGCCCGCGGTAGGCGCTGACTAGCGACGTGGCGAGTTCGGGGACCGAAGTCCCGAACGCGATGATAGTCAGGCCGATGAACAGTTCGCCGAAGCCGAGGTCCAGCAGGATGCCGCGGCCGCCGAGGATCAGGCTCCGCGACCCGACGAGCAGGAAGACCAGCGCGCCGACCGTCTTGAGGACGTCGTCGCGCCCGATCGTGGATGTCGAAACCACCGTCTCGTCGACCTCGTCGCCGATGACCTCCTCCTGGTCGCGGTCCTGAGAGTCGCTATAGAGGTGCAACGAGAACAGCGCCAGGATCGCCAGCAGGAACGCGCCGTCGAACGTCGCGAGGGTCCCGTCGGCGGAGAGGACGACCAGCGCCACCGCGGCCGCGAGCATGAACGGCCCCTGCGTGGAGAGGGCGTCGCGGTCGATCGAGATCGGGCTGACGACCGCCGAGGCACCGAGCACCAGCCCGATATTGGCGATGTTCGAGCCGACGATGTTGCCCAGCGCGATCTTGTCGGAGGCGGAGATCGCGCCCATCGAACTGACGAACAGTTCGGGCGCCGTCGTCGCGAACGCGACGATCGTGACCCCGACGGTCGCCGGCCGGATGCCGTACCCGATCGCCAGCGAGGCCGCGCCGCTGACCAGCAACTCCGCGCCGATGTAGACACAGACGATCCCGACCAGAAAGACCAGCCCGTCCGTCGAAAGTATTGCCCCGAGTACGCCTGTCATCGTCGTTGTCGATCCCATCGATGCGGTTTCGGGTCGAAAAGCTACCGGTCGTGGTATCACCACTGATAGCTGGCGTGTCGGGTCAGGCCGGAGTCGACGCGATCCGGAAATATAGTCGAATTTGAAAGATGTCACCCGGAGGATCGAGTGTCGTCGTGCGATCGACCGTGCAAACGCTTTCAGATTCGACTATAATCTACAATAATCACGATCAGTGGAGTCGGGAGCGACTTGTCGGTCGCTGGCGAACACGCGCCTGACGCGGAACTCCGGTGTGATAAGGTGTCCGTACTAATGCGTGCTGGCGGTGACTCACTCATCCAGTATGTCGACCCAGCGTGTACTCGTGACCGACGCGGGCCGCCGACAGGGGATCGTAACCGTCCGGTCTCTCGGCCGGCGGGAACTCGACGTCACGGCGGGGTCGTCGAAACCGCTCGCTCCCGGGGGTTTTTCGAGGTACGCCGACCGCCGGATCCGGTATCCATCACCGACCGACGACGAGGTGGGATTTCTCGAGGCACTCGAGGTAGAACTCGAGGAGCGCCAGTACGCCGCACTCATCCCGGTGACGTCGCCCACGGTCGGACCCATCGTCCGAAACAGAGACAGATTGGAACGGTACGCGCCGATCCCGTACCCCGAGTACGAGACGCTGGAAACCGGACTCGATAAACGGCAGACGATGGCGGCGGCGCAGGCAGCCGGCGTCGCCGTCCCGGTGACGCTCGCGCAGAACTCGCTCGACCTCGATGCCGTCGCGGAGACGGTCGGCTACCCCGCCGTCGTCAAACCCAGCCGTGGTTCCGGTCGGGTGGGCGTGTCCGTCTGCGGCTCGCCGGCCGAACTCGAATCCGCGTTCGAATCCGTACAGGAGCGACACGGGAAACCGCTCGTCCAGGAGTTCATTCCGAACGGTGGCGAGGTGGGCGTGTACACACTCTACGACTGGTCGTCCGAACTGGTCGGGTTGACTGTCCAGCGTCGTCTCAGGACGAACCCACCGAGCGGTGGTCCCAGTACGCTTCGGGAGACGGTCGAGAACCCGGAACTGGTGGACCTCGCGACGGATCTGTTCGACGAACTCGAGTGGTCGGGCGTCGCGATGGCCGAATTCCGGTACGACGCCCGCACGGGCGAGCCGAAACTCCTCGAAATCAATCCCCGCCTGTGGGGAAGTCTCGCGCTCTCGGTTCGCGCCGGCGTGGACTTTCCCGCCATACTGTATCAGCTGGCCACTGAGGGGGAGTGCGACGCGGCGCTCGACTACGAGGTGGGCGTGCAGGCGCGGCAGCTGCTCGGTGACATTGGCCACCTCCTGCGGCGGCCCGACAAAGGGGCCGCCCTCCGTGAGGTCCTCGCACCCGCCGACTCCCCCCGAGTGTACGACATCTTTTCGCGGGAGGACCCGGCCGTCGCACTCGTGTACTCGGTCACCGCGGTCGCGGGGACTCTCGGTCGAGCGCTGCGGGGACAGTGACACCCGCGGCGACCCGGAACGCGTCGCATCGCGCGCTGGTCCCGCCACTCGGCCGCGTCACAGCGGTGGGTCGTCGAAGGCCTGTCGAGCCAGATACTCCGAGATCGCGTACGCCATCCAGGCCTGACACCACCGCATCAGCGTGACCCGTTTCGTGTAGAAGCGATGCTTCCGGAAGTAGAACCGGCCGTCGCCGTCGGAGAGGTTCTCGACCGCCCACGAGAGGATACGACGCGCCCGTTCGAGTTCCCCCGTCCGGGAGAACACGAGGATCCCCTGCGCCGACGCGTGGACGTCGCGGGGGTAGGTCGACGACTCGTCCCAGTTGGGCGCACCGTCGGCGTCGAACAGTTCGTGCCGGTAGAACGACAGTGCCCTGTCGAGGACGTCCCCGTATCTGTTCTCGCCGACCGCTTCGTCGTACCGCAGCATCGACTCGACAATAAATCCGTTGTGGAAGTTGTCCATCGAGAGGTGTGACTCGTCCGGCGGGTGTCGGTAGTACCAGCCGCCGGCGTTGGTCTGGAGGGTCGCCACGTAGTCGAGGATCCGGCCCGCTCGCTCGGCGAGCGCGTCGTCCCCGGTGGCGGCCCACAGGTCCACGAGCAGGTGCGCGCCGACGGCCATGGCGTTCGGTGTGACGTAGTCCCAGGAGTCCTTCGGGAGGTACTTGAGTACGGCGCCGCCATCGACTTCGCGGTAGGCGAGGTCCTCGACGACGAAGTCAGCCGCCGTCCGGCCGACGGCCGGAAACACCGGATCCAGGTCTCCGCTCCGGAGAAGCGCCCGCGCCGGAGCGGCGGTCGAGACGACCGATGGCATGTTCGTGTCGCCCGTGTTCGTCAGCGACTGCGTCCGGTGCTGGTGGCTCCCGCAGAACCCGCTGTACCCCCGACAGCGGTTCCGGACGAGCCAGTCGAGCAGGTCGACCGCCTCGCCGGCAAAGTCGACACCGGGATCACCTGCAGTGTCCCCTTGCTCGCGCAGCAGGCGGTCGACGGTGAGGTTCGCCATCGCGAACAGTCCGGCACCCATGAAGTTCCGGCGCTGCTCAACCAGCAGGAGTGGCCGGGCGTTGATCGGTGCCCGCTTGGCGGTTTCCTGAAATGCCAGGTTGACCCACCGGTTCTCGACGGGCAGGGCGCCGAGAACCCGGCTGCTCAACCCGTCACAGTAGTCCCAGCCCGTGTACGCCCTGTCGCGCGAGTACGCGAGCACGTCGAGTAACGTCCGGAACGCGGCGGCGTCGAACGGCGGATCCCGCTTTCGCTCTTTTCTTTGTTTTTCTCCCCAGTCCCCGGAGGATGTCGTCAAAGCACACACGGTACTGTGAGAGTTACGCCGCCAGCCGGATTGTTATGCCCGGCTTTCGACCACCGGAAGCGGTCACTCTCCCGCCACCAGTTCGCCGAGGTCGGCGAGCAGATGTGAGACGTGCAGGCGGTCGTTGGTGCCGGCCGAGAGGTCGACGTCGACGTCGCCGGCGAGGCGGTGGACCTCGGCGAGGCGGTCGCCGGAGTAGCGCGACCGGGCGACCGCGAGGACGTCCTCGAGGACTTCCCCACCGCTGTATCCCTCGTCGACGAGCAGGTCGTCGAGCGTCGAGCGGGCGTCGGTGAACTCGCCGGCCTCGGCAGCAGTGATCATCTCCTGGACCCGCTCGTCGGCGCCCAGCGACCCCAACACCTCGTAGGCAGCGTTCATCGTTATCTCGCCTTCCTGCTCGGAGGTGGTCTGGGCCGCGAGGATCGCTTCCCGGAGGTCGCCGTCGGCGTAGCCGGCGACGTACTCGATCCCTTCCGCGTCGAAGTCGGCACCCTCGGCGGTCGCGATGTCCTCGAGGACCGCGACCGTCTCGTCGTGGGTGGGCTTGCGCACCGCGACGGGGAAACACCGCGAGCGGATCGGCGGGATGAGCGCCGAGGGCTGGCGCGTCGCGATGACGAACTGCGTGGCCTCGTAATACTGCTCCATCACCCGCCGGAGCGCCTGCTGGAAGTCCTCGCGGACGCCCTCGGCGTTGTCCAACAGCACGGTCTTGTACGACCCCGAGACGGGCGCGTAGCTCGCCGACTCCTTGAGGACGTGGTTGATGAGGTCGGCCTTCGAGGACTCCCGGCGGCGCTTCGAGTCGATGAATCGCGCAAAGCGGGGATCCTGGCTCACCTCCTTTTTCGTCATGTCGAAAAAGTCCGCGACGTTGATCTCGACGAGGTCGGCGTCGGGGTTCTCGTGGAGTTCGTCGGCGAGCGCGCTCACCGCGGCTGTTTTGCCGGCGCCGGGCGGCCCGTGGACCAGCAGGTTCATCGGCTCGGAGACGACGCTCTCGAGGTGCTCGCGGACCTGTGGCTGGGGCAGGTCCGAAAGTTCGGGCGCGTGGCGCTCGGTCCACAGCGGCCCCTCGATCGCTCCCGACAGGTCCTCCTCGTCGTCTGCCATCGACTCCCGGTAGGACACCGCGAGGTATGAATCCATCTCTCTCGGCCGAACGCGACTCGCTCGGACGGTCGTTCGACAGTTTTAACTGACGATTGAGATGAAAGTTTGCGATGACAGATGTCAATCTTGCTCGCGCTCGTATCAAGGACGGGAAGGCGGACCGACTGCGTGCGTGGTTCGAAGAGTTACACGAGCGCGAGTCCGAAGTCGTCGAAACGCTCCGACACGAAGGCGTCTACACGGAGACGGCGTTCATCCTGTCGTCGGACGAGACAGCGTATCTCTACGTGTATATGGAGGCTGAGGACCTAGATCAGGCGGACGAGGCCGGGGACCAAGAGGCGTACGACATCGACGAGGAACACCACGATGTGTTGGGAGAGACGCTAACAGGGGACTGGGAGACGCTCGAACCGATCGGACACTTCACCAATCCCTCACTGCGGTGACTCGGTCGCCATCGGGCCGCGCTGCACGCGCTGACACTATCGCTACCGTTCGGTTTGCGTATCGCTACCGCCCGGACCCGGGGTCGAACAGTTCCTCGAAGACCTTGCGCTGGGCGGCCCGGAGGTGCTGGTGGTAGGTCGGCCGAGTGATGTCCATCGTCTCGGCGAGGTCGTCGCCGTCGATGTCGCGGGGCCACTCGAAAAAGCCCCCGAGGTGGGCGGTCCGGACCGCCGTCTCCTGGCGGTCGGTAAAGCGGTCGAGTACCGCCTCGTGGAACTCCTGGCGGGTACGGACGGGCCGCTCGTGCTCGTGATAGCCCACGAGGTCGGTGGTGTCGTAGCGCTCCTCGACGAGGGAGAACACGTCGCGGGCCTCGGCCTCGTAGGGAAGTTCGATGGTGTAGCGGACGACGCCCTCGGTGGCGGTGACCGCGCGGGTGACCGCGCCGTGGTCCGCGAGCAGACTCACCAGCGAGTCCGCGACAGTCGCCTCGAACAGCACCTCGCCGTCGTGGTCCGCAATGATACCGAACGACTCGACGTCGTCGTCGCCCGAGAGGAGTTCGCGGACCGTCTCCGCGTCGGTGTCGCTGGCGGTGACGTACAGTCGCAGGCGCCCCTCGGACTCGTAGACCGACCCCGTCAGTTCGAGTGCGGCGTCGCTCTGTGCCGAGAGGCGGCCAAAGAGGAGGTCGGCGTCGCGGACGGTGAACTCGAGTTCGACGACGCGGTCGGTCGAGAGGATCCGACCGCTCTCGATCGCGTTGACGGCGTTGGCGACCGCCCGCCCGAGCGCGCCGAGGACGACCTGCTCGCGCTCGCCGAAGGCGTCCGGGTCGCTCGCGTAGACGGTGAGCACGCCGTAGTTGGCCTCCTTGTAGGTCAGCGGGACGGCGATGAGCGAGCCGAGGCCCGCCTCTCGGGCGCGGGCGTGAACGCTGTCGTCGGGCACGTCGGCCAGGTCGACGACGCGGATCCGGTCGTCTTCGAGCGCGAGGACGGCGGGGTCGGCCCGCGCTGCGGCGCGGTCGACCGACAGCCCCGACACGGCGTCGGTCAGGTCCGGCACCTCGCCGTCCCAGGCGGCGGCCTCGATGGTTTCCGCGGTCAGATCCGGGCGGCCGATCCACGCGAACGCGTAGGGTTCGGTCGCGACGAGTTGCTCGACGACGCCGCGTTCGAGTTCCTCGCGGGTCCCGGCCTGGACGAGCACCTCGACGGTGTCCTCGATGAGGCCGTTGATGCGGTCGACGAGCGTGTCGACCCGCTCGCGGGCGTCGCGGACCTCGCGCTCGCGCTTGGCGCGGTTGGCCGCCGCGGCCGCGCTCGTCGCGACGAGCTGGGCCGCCCGCCGGTCGACATCCGAGAACGCGTCGGGCTCCTCGGCCCCGATGGAAATGGTCCCGTGGACGCCCATCGGGAGGTGCATCGCCGAGCGGACCACCGCACTATCGTCGCCGTCATCCGGGCCCCGGTCGCCATCGTCTCGGTCAGCGTCCCGGTCAGCCGTGTCGTCGACGACGACCGATTCGCCGTCGACGAACGCGCGGCCGGGTCCGCCCTCGCCGATGTCGTAGACCGGCGGGTCGCCCAGTCGCTCGGTGACATCGTCG
>Ga0207720_100304_pt1 | contig 39506 bp, 42 predicted proteins | sample A23P2SouthBayCA_2_FD_187751 | JGI IMG/M metagenome (GOLD analysis project Ga0207720, IMG submission 187751) | Aerobic enrichment media microbial communities from Eden Landing Ponds, California, USA - A23 E3 (2) (SPAdes) | ecosystem: Environmental > Aquatic > Marine > Unclassified | place... | reverse complement strand
CGCCAGCCGCTCGCTCACGGCCTCTCCCTCCGTCGTACCCGCGTCCGCCGGTGAATTCTCCGTTGCTGTGCGATCGTTCGGTAGCCTGGGCGGCCAGCCCCCCTGGTCATGGGTTGCCCCAGCCGGTCGAGGGTTAAATCTCCTCCTCCCCGAGTATCGAATTTGATACTCGGGGTGGCGGGCGGCAGGGCCTGGACAACTTACTTGCCTCGGCCACCCGTGGGGTGACACATGTCGATCGTGCTCTACGCGCTCGACGGCTGCCCGCACTGCGAGAAAGTCCACGACGCACTCGAAGCACACGGCGTGGCCTACGAAACCGAGTGGGTCGAGGGGCTTCACTCCGAGCGCGACGAGGTGAAACGCGTGAGTGGTCAGCGCGCCGTCCCGGTCCTCGTCGACGACGAGCGGGGCGTGACGATGGCCGAGAGCGACAACATCCTCGACTACGTCGAGCGGACCCTCGCGGGGGCGGCGTGAAGATCTACACCGGCCGCGGTGACGACGGGATGACCGACCTCCGAGACATGTCCCGCGTCGCGAAAACCAGCCCCCGCATCGAGGCCTACGGCACCGTCGACGAGGCAAACGCCCTGATCGGGACCGTCCGCCCGACCGGCCACGACGACGTCGACGGCTGGCTCGAAGCCGTCCAGAACCACCTCCACGTCGTCCAGGCCGACTTCGCCACTCCCGATCCTGGCGAGGACGACCCGGTCGTCCGGGCCGACCACGTCGACGCCCTGGAGGGCTGGATCGACGACGCGACCGCGGACCTGGAGCCCCTGGAGTCGTTCATTCTCCCCGGCGGCGGCGAATCGGGCGCGGCGTTACACCACGCCCGCGCGGTCGTCCGACGCGCCGAGCGCCGCGCGGTCGCGCTCGCGGCGGACGAACCGGTGAACGAGGAGGCGATCACCTACCTGAACCGCCTCTCCGACGCCCTCTTCGTCTTCAGCCGCCTCGTCAACGCCCGCGACGGCGAAAGAGAAGACAACCCGACGTACTAACTGCCGACGACTGGCTGCTGACGACTGACTGCCGACGACCGATAACTACCTCCTGCTGACTTCCGACGCTCCGGCAGCCGGTGATCTCACTGCGCTTGCTACCCCCCTCGCAGGGGTTTCTGCCCCACGACCACCGGTGCGTGCGAGACGCAAGGACTATATCTGTTGGACACGAAAGAACAGATATGAACAAGCACTTTGAAGACGCGGTGTACTACCTCGGACGGGCCGGCGAGCACGCCAAGGCGGGGGTTCTGGAGGAACTGGAGCCCGCGGAGCACAGGCTTCGTGAGTTGACCGGCCGTGAGATCGAAGAGGAGTCGCCGGACGGCCGGATCGACCGCATCCGGGCCGAGCTCCGGGCGGTCGAGCGACGCGCCGAAGGCGAGAGCAAGCGGGCCGTCCGGAGCGCGCGACAGCGACTCGGTGAGTACCGCGGCGGTTCGGTCGAGTGAGGACGGATCGTCCCCCCGTCCTGCCTCGGTGCGGCGACGACGAGCGACAAGAAAACCCTTAAGTCCGGCGCAAGGGTAGCAGTTCCCGCCCGGGTTGGTGGTCTAGTCCGGTTATGACGGCTCCTTCACACGGAGCAGGTCGGCAGTTCGAATCTGCCCCAACCCATCACTTCTCTCGACGCTACTGAAGGAGCAGGTCGGCATTCCCGTCGAGCGAAGCGAGACGGGAAGCAGCGGACGACCGGAGGGAGTCCGCCCGCGTTCGAATCTGCCCTAACCCATTCACTTCGTTCGTGACGAGTAGTTGACCACCAGACTGCGTCGTGGTGTCGTCCTACCCCTTTACGACTCATCAGGTTGGCGGTCGGTGCTGTCCAAACCACCAGACGTGGTCGGCTTCAACTTGGAGTAGTACACGCAGCATCTCGGGTGCTGCCAACAGCAGGCTTTCCGACCGTGCCCGAGGCTTTGCTAGCAGTAGTTGCCAATACGGTTTCTTTATTCAGTGGTAGAGGTGAAACGGCCGTTCAGTACATATGCGAACTGAGCGATATGTACACTCGTTCCCTTGGTGGTCAGAAAATCACAGTAACAGGTTGCTGCCGAAATTTTATCACAATTGGTTGTTCAGTTCTCCCATGGAATCAATTACTTCGGTTGACGGGACGGAGATAGCGTATGAAAAAACAGGCGAGGGGCCACCGATCGTCCTTGTCCACGGTTCCACTGGTAACCATCGTGAATGGCGGGAGGTAGTTCCGACACTCGCGGAGACATACACCGTCTACGCGATCGACCGCCGTGGGCGTGGCGCGAGTGGCGATGCGGACGAGTATGCTATCGAACGAGAATACGAAGACGTCGCCGCGGTCGTCGATCACGTTGCGTCACTTCACGAGTCGGATCCCGTCTCGCTCGTCGGGCACTCGTATGGCGCCATTTGTGCCCTCCACGCCATTCTCGAAACGGATGCTGTCGATCGACTCGTTATCTACGAGCCACCCCTCGGCGAGGTGCCGCCACCACAGGGAGCCGCAGCTGGACTCGAACAGCTACTTGAAGAAGAAGGGGCGGACGCAACAGTAGCTGCGTTCCTACAAAATTCGGTTGGGATGACATCGGATGAAGTTGATCAATTTCGCAACGACGAGATGTGGGACCACCGGTTAGAGGCGATCCCGACAGTTCCAAGGGAGACCCGTGCAATCCAACGAGGACTGTTTGAACCTGACGCATTCAGCGACGTTGCTGTCTCAACGGTGCTGTTGGTGGGTGGTGAGAGTCCCCCACCGATAAAAGACGCTGTACAGCTGGTGGCTGATGCACTCACTGATAGTCACATTCTGACACTTGAGGGACAGCAACATTTTGCGATGCAGAACGCCCCAACCGAGTTTACTGAGACGCTATTGAACGCACTGACGATCGAAACCGCGTAGGTTCGTCTCCCGAATTTTCTCGGATAGGGAGTAGTTATTGGCACATCTTTCACCTGTACTGAGTGATTGGTGCGTCTCCTGTACGTACCGTTCGGTCGTTTCAGTTTCAGGGACTCATTTGAATAAAGAAATCGCGCTAGCAACTACTGCTAGGCGAAGGTGTAGACGAGTGACCCCCGGCCCGCGGTGATGCCCACGGTCGCGGACCGGGGTGAGCCACGTCAGTCGGCAGCTCGCGGCGCCGCGTTCTCGGCTGTCGCCGCCAGTGCCCGCTTCGTGTACGCCTCGAGCAGGACCGCCCGGAACTCCGCCGACGCCTGGAGGTCCGACATCATCATCGTCTCGTCGATTCCCTCGGTCGCTGCGGCCGCCGCCGAGTCGATAGCCTCCTCGTCGAGCGACGCACCAGCGAGCGTCTCCTCGACGGCGTCCAGGCGGACACCGCGGTCGAGGACGCCGTTCGCGCCCACCCGGGCTGACGTGACGGTGTCCCCGTCGGTTTCGACGAGGGCGGCGACGCCGACCATCGCGTACCCGGACGAGGGCGACGGTTTCTTCGCGTACGCCCCGGTCGCCGCCGGCGTAGCCGGGATTTCGATGCGTGTCACAAGCTCTCCGGGATCGAGCGCGGTCGCGTACATCCCGAAGAAGTAGTCGTCGACCGGAATCTCGCGCTCGCCGTCCTGACCCTCCGCGACGATCGTCGCGTCGGACGCGAGCGCTGCCCCCGGGAGGTCGGAGGCGGGATCGGCGTGTGCGAGGTTGCCGCCGATCGTCCCCCGGTTGCGGACCTGGCGATCGCCCACCTCCTCGACCGCGGCCGTGAACGCTGGCGCGTTCTCGTGGGCGACCTCGGCGTCGATCAGGTCGCTGTAGCTCGTCATCGCACCGACGACGAGCGTCTCGCCGTCGACGGACACGCCGTGGAGGGCGTCGATCCCGCTCACGTCGATCAGGACCTCCGGGCTCGACAGGCCGCTTTTCATCGCCGGCAGGAGGCTGTGTCCGCCCGCGAGCAGTTCCGTCTCTGCCCCGGAGTGTTCGTCGAGGAGATCGAGCGCCTCGCCGACGGTCGTCGCCTCGTAGTAGTCGAACTCGTCGGGGTACATCACCGATCACCCCCAGTGGTGGCGCCGTCGGTTCCGTGTCTTCCCTCGGCAGCGTGTCCCCCGTCGGCTCCGTCCCCGGCGTCGACATCGGTCCCTGCGTCGGCCTCAGACCCGGGGCCGACATCGGACCCGCCGTCGGCGGTCGCAGCGGAGTCCATCGCGTTCCACACCCGCTCGGGCGTCAGCGGCATGTCGATGTGATCGACCCCGAACGGCGCCAGTGCGTCCGTGACGGCGTTGACGATGGCCTGCGGCGCGGCGATGGTCCCGGCCTCGCCGACGCCCTTTACGCCGAGCGGGTTGTGCGGGCTCGGGGTGACGGTCGACTCCGTGTCCATCTCGGGAACGTGTTCGGCCTTCGGGACCGCGTAGTCCTGCATCGATCCCGTCAGCAGCTGGCCGTTGTCGTCGAACTCGGCCCGTTCGTACAGCGCCTGGCCGACGCCCTGGGCGATCCCCCCGTGGATCTGTCCCTCGACGATCTTGGGGTTGATCTGGTTGCCGACGTCGTCGACGGCGACGTACCGCTCGATGTCGATTTCGCCGGTCTCGGGATCGACCTCGACGATCGCGGCGTGAGTCCCGAAGGGGAACACGAAGTTGTCCGGGTCGTAGAACGACGTCGCCTCCAGTCCCGGCTCCAGGTCGTCGGGCATGTCGTGGGCGAGGTAGGCCTGCTGGGCGACCGACTGGATGCCGACCGACCGGTCGGGCGCGCCGGCGATCCGGAACTCGCCGTCCTCGAACTCGACGTCGTCCGGGTCGGCCTCTAGCTGGTGGGCGGCGATCTCCCGCGCCTTGTCGAGGACCTTTCGGGAGCTTTTGACGAGCGAGCTGCCGCCGACCGCCGCCGAGCGGGAGCCGTAGGTCCCCATCCCCTGCGGGATCTCGTCGGTGTCCCCCTCGACGATTTCGACGTCCTCGTAGTCGACGCCGAGTTCGGTCGCGACGATCTGTGCGTACGTCGTCGCGTGGCCCTGACCGTGGCCGGAGGTCCCACAGAACGCCGTCACGGTCCCCGACGGATGGAACCGGACCAGGCTGGACTCCCAGAGGCCGGCCTGGGCGCCGAGTTGCCCGGCGAGTTCGGAGGGCGCGAGGCCGCAGGCCTCGATGTAACAGGAGAAGCCGACGCCGAGGTACCGTCCCTCCTCGCGGGCGGCCTCCTGGCGGTCGCGAAACGCCTCGTAGTCCAGCAGTTCGAGCGCCTCGTCCATCGGCTTCTCGTACTCGCCGCTGTCGTAGACGACGGCGACCTCCGTCTCGTAGGGGAACGCGTCGTCGGGGACGAAGTTCCGCCTGCGGAACTCGACCGGGTCCATTCCGATCTCACGGGCGGCGCGGTTCATCAGCCGCTCGACGACGAACGACGCCTCCGGACGACCGGCCCCACGGTAGGCATCGACCGGCGGGACGTTCGTGAACGCGCCGGTGACGTGGCCGTAGATCGCCGGGATGTCGTACTGACCGGAGAGGAGCGTTCCGTACAGGTACGTCGGGACCGACGGTGCGAACGTCGAGAGGTACGCTCCGAGGTTGGCCCGCGTGTCCACCCGGAGTCCGATCACGTCTCCGTCGTCGTTCATCGCGATTTCGGCTTCCGTCTCGTGGCCGCGTCCCATGGCGTCGGTCTGGTAGGTCTCCGAGCGGGTCGCGGTCCACTTGACGGGACGCTCCAGTAGCTTCGCGCACCACGCGACGAGCGCCTCGTCGGCGTAGTGATGGATCTTCGAGCCGAATCCACCGCCGACTTCGGGTGCCTTGACCCGGAGCTTGTGTTCGGGGTGGTCGATGACGCCCGACATCAGGAGCCGGTGGAGATGGGGGTTCTGGGAGGTCATGAACACCTCCAGTTCGTCGGTTCCGGGGTGGTAGTCGGCGACGGCCGCCCGCGGCTCCATCGCGTTCGGGATGACGAGCTGATTCGTCAACTCGACGCTCGCCGTGTGGGTCGCGTCCTCGAAGGCGGTCGCCGTCTTCTCCTCGTCGCCGATCTCCCAGTCGAACGCGACGTTGTCGTCGGCGTCCGGGTGGAGCTGCGGTGCCTCGCTTGCCAGCGCCTCGTCGGGTGCAGTTATCGCGTCCAGGCGGTCGTAGCTGACGTCGACCGCACCCGCCGCGTCCGCCGCCTGATACCGTTCCTCCGCGACGACGACGGCGATCGCGTCGCCCTGATATCTCGCCTTCTCGTCGACGAGGATCGGGTGATCCACGTTGTTCAGGCTCGGGAGGAGCCACCCAACCGGGAGGCCAAAGGGGGGCTCTCCCGGCGTGTCCTCGCGGGCGAGGTCGTCGTGCGTGAACACCCCGATCACGCCCTCCATCGCCTCGGCTTCGCTCGTGTCGACGTTCTCGATCCGGGCGTGGCCGTGCCGGGATCTGACGACCGACAGGTGAGCCATGTCGGCCAGTTGGATGTCGTCGGTATACTCCGCGTCCCCGGTGATCAGCGCCGGATCCTCGCGGCGTTCGATTGCGGACCCCAGAATCTCCGCCGCGGTCACGTCGTCGGGATCGACGGACTCGATCGTCATTCCGTCTCGCCTCCGTCGACCGCGGTCGTGTCGGGAGTCGCCGCGCCATCCCCAACCGTGCCGCCGTCGGCGACTGCACCCGTTTGCATGGACTCCGCGGCGTTCTCGACGGCGTTGACGATGTTCTGATAGCCGGTACAGCGACAGAGGTTCCCCTCGAGTCCCTCGCGGATCTCTTCCCGCGTCGGGTCGGGGTTCTCCTGCAGCAGCTCTACGGACATCATCATCATCCCAGGCGTGCAGTAGCCACACTGCAGCCCGTGTTCTTCCTGAAACGCCTGCTGGATCGCGTGCAGTTCGTCGCCGTCTGCCAGCCCCTCGACTGTCCGGATCTCGGCACCGTCAGCCTGCACGGCGAGCGTGGTACAGGACTTCACCGCTTCGCCGTCGACTCGCACGGTACAGGCGCCACAGAGGCTGCTCTCGCAGCCGACGTTCGTCCCCGTGTATCCCAGTTCGTCGCGTAGTGCGTGTGCGAGCAGCGTCCGCGCCTCGACTGTGAGGTCGTGTTCCGTGCCGTTGACCGTGAGCGTGATCTCGTGGTCGGTCATGACGGGACCGATGACGTTCGCCCGTTCAGTTCCCATCGGTCGCGTCCCGCCGTTCGACCGCGACGTCGAAGCTCATCCGTCGGATTCACTCGTTGTGTGCCTGTTAGACACATACATATGTGACAAAATCTATATTACAATAAGTGTTTTCACAATCACTTTTATTCCCTTATTTGAAACCAGTATTAGTTACGACACCATGTGAAAATTCCCGTCCGGGACGCCGCCCTATCGGATGGTCAGGCCCGGTCGGCTTCGGGAAGTGGCGTTACCGTGACGGCGCTCGACCCGCGACGTAACAGCGGATCCGCCGCCCGGGCTGGCAGGTACACCGTTCCGCTTCGAACGTCGTCGTCCAACTCGACGGTAGCCTCGATGGTTTGTTGCTCGTTCGCGATCGCAACACGATCCCCTCCCTCGATGTCCCGTTCTCGGGCGTCTTCGGGGTGTATCCTGAGTACGCACTCGGCCTCACTGGTGGTGCCCTGTGACTCGCCGACCCGCCCGCCGGTGACTAGGGAGAGACCGCTCACCGAATCGACGGCGCCCCTCGATCGCCCGCCGCTGAAGACTGCCCGTCCGTCGTCAGTCTCGAAGGCATCCCGGTACAGCGTCGAACCGGCGTCCGCTGGCCACTGGCGACCGGACGATCCCAGTTCGGTGAAAGACAGGCCCCGGTAGGTCGGCGCGACACGGGTCAGTTCGTCGAAGGCGTCGGCGACGGTTTCCCCGGCGAAGGCATCCGCATCCGGGAGGAGGCGTCCTCCGAGGTCACGGAGGATCTCGAAGTCCGTGCGGGCCGAACCGGGTGGGGTTTTCGTCGGCGAGAGGCGTTGCACCCGTCGTTCGAGATTGGTAACGGTGCCCCGTTTTTCGATTCCAGCCGCGGCCGGCAACACGACGTCCGCGTTGCTCGCAGTTTCGCTGAGGAAGGGGTCGAGGACGACGAGCTGGTCGAGTGCGTCGAGTCGATCGTCGGTCCACTCGGGATCGAACTTCGAGATAGCCGGGTTCTCGCCGACGGCGATCGCTGCGTGGACGTCTTCGCCGGAGGCCGCAAGCATCTCGCGAGCATTTTTCCCGGGCTCGGTCGGCGGCGTCACACCCCACACCTCGGAGAGCCGTTCACGAGCGCGGGTCGCAGTAACCCGCTGGTGGCCCGGCAGCCGATCCGGGACGCAGCCGGCATCGGTCGCGCCCTGTTCGTTCGCGAGGCCGCGCAGGACGTACAGTCCGGCCTCGGGCCGACCGACGTTCCCCGTGAGAAGGAGGAGATCAAGGAGGGCATCCGGGGCGCTCGGGCCGTCGCCTTCGACGCCCGTGCCGACGAGTGCTGCGACGCCCTCCGCCGTGGCGATGTGCTCCACGAGACGATCGACGCGTGTCCCGTCGACTCCCGCTGTGGCGACGGCCTCTGTGTGGTCGAGGCTTCGGAGTGTCGCCGCGAACGATTCGAACCCCCGGGTGCGGTCGCGGACGAACCCCCGGTCGACGTCGTCGCTGTCGAGAAGCCGCGCGCTCAACAGGTCGAACACCACTGCGTCGGCTCCTGGATGGGGGGTCACGTGGAGATCTGCGAGCCGGGTCGTGGCGTTCCCGACCGGGTCGACGTGGACGAGGGTCGCACCGTCGTTCACCGCCGGTCTGACGAAGCTGTTGAACGCGATCGGTTGGCGTTCGGCCGGATTGGCCCCCGCGACGACGAGCACGTCGGCGTCCATCAACTCAGCGAGTCCGTTCGTCGATGCAGGCCAGCCGACCCGCGTTTCCAGGGCCCGGGTCGAAGCCGCGTGACACAGGCGCGCCCGGTTGTCCACGTTGTTCGTACCGAGCGTCCGTGCCAGCTTCCCGAGGAGGTAGTTCTCCTCGTTCGTACAGTGTGGCGCACCGAAGAACGCCAGCGCGTCGGGGCCGTGACGGTCGATCGTGGCTTCGATCCCGTCGACGACCCGTTCGTAGGCGTCCTCCCAGGAGGCCGGTCGGAGTTCTCCACCGTCCCGGAGGAGCGGTTGGGTGAGGCGTTCGTCCGCGTCGACGTCGAGCGCATTGACGCCTTTTCGGCAGAGCCGGCCCTTCGGGTTCGCCGGCCCGGAGACGCCCACGGCGCGCGCGCCGTGGCCGGATTGTAACCGACAGCCGACGGCACAGAGCGGACAGACGGTCGAACCGTCGGTGGTGCGGTCGTTCGCGTCGTTCGCGTCGGGCACTGTTCAGGAGCGGTCCCTGATGCGTCGGCCCTGTGCCTTTAGTAAGCGAACGAGATAGCCGAGGCCGAATCTGGCGTCCCGGTTCAGTAGCACGGAGAGGGCTCCCAGCGGGCCGACGGGCTCGGAGTCCCGCTGGGCCTCGCCGATCGCGCCGAAGAACTCGTTCATTCCGCGGGCGGCGTCCTCGTCGATCTCCAGCACCGAGAGCGTCTTCGCCGTGTCGACGAGGTCGTCGAGGTGCCCCTCACGCTGGAGTTCGAGCACCGTATCGAGTGCGGCGACGAGTTCGGTCCCGTTGTCTTCGAGCATCGTTGACAGCTCCTCGACCTCCTCCGGCGAGAGCGACTCCGTGAACGCGGCTGCGACGGTCACGAGATCGTCGAGGTGCCCCGCCTGCTGGAACTCGACGACGACGTCGAGCGACTCCGACAGGGTGTCGGCGTTCTCACCCAGCTCGCCAGCGAGTTCCGCTGCGTCGTCGGTCGAGAGCCCGTCCGCGGCGGCGACGAGGTTGGCCGCCGACTCCGTGACGTGCTCGATCTCCTTGTCGTTCGCGCTCGCGATCACGAGGATGGCGGTCGTGATCGCGTCCGCGAGTTCGTCGCTTTGTTCGATCGCTGCGGCGAGGTCGTCGCCGTGCGCCGCGAGGGCGTCCTCTAGGGCCGCTCGCCCGTCGCCCTCGGGCCGGGCCTTCCGCGCCCCGTTCGTCGCTGATTCGGGATAGGACGGCTGCGGCTTCGCCATCTCAGTCGTCCCCCGTCGTCTCGACCGCTTCGGTCCCGGTTCTATCGAGTTCGTCGGTCCCCGTTCCTTCGACCTCGTCGGTCCCGGTTCTTTCGACCTCTTCGGTCTCGGTTCGTCCGACCTCGTCGTCAATCGTCCTGATCCGCACTGCCGACACCTTGAACTCGGGTGTGGAGGCGGCGGGGTCGAGATGTTCCTCGTCGGTGAGGCGGTTCACGGCGCTCTCGGCGAAGTGGATCGGCACGAAGAGGTTCTCGGGGCCGACGCGGTCGGTTACCTGGGCAGGCACGGTCGTCTCGCCGCGCCGGGATTCGATCCGAACCGGATCGCCGCTCTCGATGCCGTACTCGGCTGCGGTCTCGGGGTTGATCTCGACGAAGTCGTTCGGGTTGTACTGCATGATCCCCTCCTCGCGCTGGGTCATCGTCCCGGTGTGGTACTGGTACAGGACGCGGCCGGTGGTGAGCGTGAACGGGTACTCCTCGTCGGGCGTCTCCGCGGGCTCGCTGTAGCCGACGGCCTGGAGGTTGGCCCTGCCGTCCTCGGTGTTGAACTCCTCCGTGTAGAGCCGCTTCGTTCCGGGGTGGTCCTCGTCCCAGCACGGCCACTGGAGGCCCCCCTCGTTCTCGACGCGCTCGTGCGTGACGCCCCCGTACAGCGGCGTCAGCGAGTTCACCTCCTCCATCACCTCGGCCGTCGAGTCGTAGTCCCAGTCGCGTCCCATCCGGTTCGCGAGGTCCTGCAGGATTCGCCAGTCCGGCCGGGAGTCGCCCTTGGGTTCCATCACCTTGTTCACTTTCTGGACCGTCCGATCCGTGTTCGTGAAGGTCCCCGTCTTCTCGACGAACGAGCAGGCCGGGAGGACGACGTCGGCGTACTGGGCGGTCTCGGTCACGAAGAGGTCCTGGACCACGAGGAAGTCGAGGTCTTCGAGCACCTCCTCGGCGTGGTTCACCCCCGGCTCCGAGAGCGCCGCGTTCTCCCCGATGACGTACATCCCCCGGACGTCGTCGTCGTCCGCTGCGAGGAACATCTGGGTCGTGTAGTAGCCGTACTCCGGCGAGATGTCACAGTCCCAGGCGTCCTCGAACTTGGCTCGGATCTCGTCGTCGGCGATGTCCTGATACCCCGGGAAGTTGTCCGGGAGCGGCCCCATGTCGCCGCCCCCGCCCTGGACGTTGTTCTGCCCGCGGAACGGCGAGACTCCCGCACCCGGCTTCCCGAGATTGCCGGTGATCGCCGCGAGGTTCCCCATCGCCATCACGTTCTCGGTGCCGTGGGAGTGCTCGGTGAGCCCGAGCGTCCAGCCGAAGACGCACCGATCGGCGTCGGCGATCGTCTCCGCGGCGGACGCGATCTCCTCGGGCGGGACGCCGGTCACCGCCTCGACGCGGTCCGGGGTGAACTCACCCACCGCTTCCTTCACGTCCTCGAAGTCAGTGGTTCGCTCCGCGACGAACTCCTCGTCGTAGAGGTCGTTTTCGATGAGATACCGGGTGATCCCGTTGATCCAGACGGCGTCGTAGCCGGGCTTGATCTGGGTGTACTGCGTCGCGTACTCGGCGATCTGGATCTCGCGTGGGTCGAACACGAGCAGGTCGCCGCCGTCCCTGACGTTCTGTTTGATCCGCGTCGCGAGGACGGGGTGGGCCTCGGTGGTGTTCGACCCCGTCAGCAGGATGCAGTCGGCGAGTTCGAGGTCGTCGGTGCTGATCGACGCCGCCCCGTAGCCGTACACTTTCGCCAGGCCGGCGACCGTCGACGAGTGACACAGGCGATTGCAGTTGTCGACGCTGTTGGTGCCGAGCACCTGCCTGGCGAACTTGCCCATCAGGTAGTTCTCCTCGTTGGTCGCCTTCGAGGAGGCGATGACCGAGAGCGCATCGCCGCCGTGTTCGTCGCGGATTCGGCCGAGACCCTCGGCGACCCGGGAGAGCGCCTCGTCCCACGTCGCCTCGCGGAACTCCCCGCGTTCGTCGCGGACCAGCGGCGCAGTCAGCCGGTCGTCGGAGTTGACGAAGTCGTAGCTGAACTTCCCTTTCACGCACGTCGAAATTCCGTTTACGGGGGCATCCTCTTCCTCGGTCGGGCGCGCGGCGAGGACCTCCTCGCCGTCGGAGTAGAGGTCGAACCGACAGCCGACCGCACAGTAGCCACAGGTGGTGTCTTCGACGTTCAACTCTTCGAGGCGCTTGTCACCGATCGACTGTGCGATCTCGAACAGTTTGCCTTCGGGGAGCGTCTCGGCGGCCACCCCCTCGGCGACGTGTTCGGCGTTCTGTATCGCTTGCCGCTTGGCCTCCTGCATGTACCCCGCGACCCCGTCGAGTTCGTCGCTCACAGCCAGTCACCTCCGCTTTCTGCGTCGTCGTCCCACACGTCGCTTGGCGTGCCCCCATCGATGGCGGAGCCCACCAGCTCGCCCGCGGATTTTTCGGGCGTTCCTTCGGTGCGTTTCTTCGGCGTCATCGGTCCCTTCGACTTCCCGCTCCGTTCGTAGGCCGTCCCGACGCTGTTTTTCTGCGTGAACCCTGGGAGGGGGATCGTCGTCGCGTCCTCGATCCCCTTCTCGACGAGGGAGCCGGTTGGACAGACGGTCACGCAGTGCCCACAGGAGACGCAGGTCGAATCCTCCATCGTCTCCGCGTCGCTCTGGAACCCGATGCGCGTGTCCTGGCCGGTGCCCTCCATCCGGAGGACGCCCTCGACCTGCACGTCGTTGCAGGCCTCGACACAGCGGTTACAGAGGATGCACTTGTTGCGGTCGATCTGGATGAACGACGAGGTGTCGTCGATCGGTTCGTACTCCTCGCGGTCGTCGAGGACGCCGTACCGCGGTTCCTCGATTTCCTGGTGGATGGCGGCGTCCTGTAACTCACAGCGCCCGTTCTTGCCACAGGTCGTACAGCGGAGGTTGTGATCCGAGAGGACGAGGTCGAGGTTCACGTCCCTCGCGTTCGCCGCGTCCGGCGCGTCGGTCCGAACGGTCGTGCCGTCTTCGGCGGGGAAACTGCAGGCCGGCACGACGCCGTGGGCCTCGGTTTCGACCATGCAGGTCCGACACTCGCTCCGGGGGCCGATGTCCTCCCTGCCGTAGTGACAGAGGGCTGGAACCGCGTCGTCGAGCGACGCGGCCTCCAGGGCGTCGAGCAGCGTGCTGCCCCCCTCGACGGTGACGTCGGTCCCGTCGACGGTCACCGTCGCGGGACTGTCGGTTCCGACGGGTGGATCGGTGGCCGTCCCCGGTGCGATCTCTTCGGTCAGTGGCGGTGCGTCGACGTCGTCGTGGGGTTCCGAACTCATGTTAGTTCGCCTCCAGCAGGTCCCGGCAGCTTCCAGCCGGACAGCGTCCATCGGCGTGGGCCGCGAACTCCCCGCCGAATCGTTCGATGGCAGTCCGTGCGGGTCGCCCCGCCTCCACTCCGAACCGACAGATGCTCGAGTCGCGCATGACGCCGACCAGTTCGTCGATGCCGTCGGGGTCGTACTCCTGGTCGTAGACGTCACGGAGCAGGTCGGCGAGCTGGGCCGACCCCTCCCGGCAGGGGACGCACCGTCCACAGTTCTCGTCGGCCGCAAACTGCGCTCGCCGACCGACGAACTCGACGACGCAGTGGTCGCCCGCGATGACCTGAACGGTTCCCTCCGTGCCGAGATCGGCGTCCGCGAGCGCTGCCGGATCGACGGTGACCTCCCGCGAGCGCGTCAGCCCCCCGAAGCGTCCACCGACGCAGGCCGCCTTGAACTCGCCGTCGATGTTGACTGCGTCGAGGGCGGCACCGAGCGTCGCCGTCTCGGGGAGCTCTATCGTCGCGGGCGAGTCGACGTCGCCCCTGACGGTCAGGACACGGGTGTCGGCGGGGCTCCCCGCCCGGAGCGCCACTGCGAGGTGGGCGACGGTTCGGGGAGTGTGTACGAGCGTGGGCCGGCCGTCGAGGCCGAACCGCTCGGGGCCCGGCGGTCGGAGGCGTGCCTCCAGGCGGTCGTTCCCCTCGATCGCTTCGAGGGCCATCGTCGGTTCCGCGGCCCGGTACGCGTCGGGACCGGGGACGACGTGCATCGGCGCGTCCGGACCGGGATAGTTCTCGATTGCCGCCTCGACGGTGTCGAGTACGCGTTCGTCCTCGCGCGACGCGAAGACGACGATCCGGTCGGCACCGGCGGTACGGGCGATCGACTGCGCGCCGTCGAGTACGTCGAACGGGGCGCTCGTCAGCAACAGCCCGTCGGCGCGGGAGCCGTGACCGTTCACGACCACGACGCCGTCGTCGGCTGCATCCCGAACGGTCTTCCAGGCCTCGAGTACCGATTCGTCCTGGCAGCGGTCGCCCCAGCCACGACCTCGAAGCTCCCCGCCGACTTGCAGCACGGTCTCCGGATCGGGCGCGGCGAAGCCGCCTGCGGCTTCGTGGTCAGCGGGATTCGTCGGACGACGCCACCCGCAGCCTCCGAGTACCTGCCTGACACTTCCATCCACGCCCGGGAGCCCGGGAAGGCCAGTCGGGCTTGGTTCGTGGTCCACGACGGCGTCCGCTTGCCCAGGGTTCGAACCCGGACCATCCGCCGGCCCCGCGTCGATCGCTGCCAGTCGATCTTCGTCACATCGGAGGTAAAAGGCGGTCCGGCCCCCCTGAGTCACGGCGACCAGCGGTTCGATCCCCGGCACACCCGTCGAGCCGACTTCCGCCGCCGTCCCGTCGCCGTCGGCGGCGATCGACAGCAGTTCCCGGTTCGAATCGTCGGTGGCGACCCGGACGACTGGCTCGTCTGCGGCTGTGAGCGACGTCATTTGATCGGTGTCTCACAGGATGCTCACCGAACCAATAAGACCTGTGATTATAACCATCAGACAGCCCGACATGGGTAACCATATATGGTTAACCAAAGCCCGATATTAGTCCCTAGAGTCCGATAGTTAACTGCTATCTGTAACCCTCGGGACGACGATATAATATTAAGGTTAATGATATAAGCGGGGGAGTAGCTCCGGATTCGGCTCACACGAGACTAGTCGACGGGGCCAATTGAGGAGTCGACGGGGTCGATGGGGGTCGACGGCGCCCCCGGGGGGACAGTCCGTCGGGGGCGTCAGCCCTGACTGGTGCCGTCGTCGAACGTACCCACGTTCGGTCCAAAGAAGACGCGCCTCCAGGGGCCGACAGTCCCGGTCGGGTCAGTCGGTGGAGACGTCTACGCGGTCGTGGATCGGCCCTTCACGGCGGCTGAGGTGTTCGGGCCGTCGGTCGTTGGCGACGGCAAGCAGTTCTCCGACGATGCTGAACGCGATCTGGTAGGGCGTGTCGCCGCCGAGACTCAGTCCGATCGGCGTGAAGATCCTGCTTCGCTCCGCGTCGGTGATCGGTCGGTCCTCCTCGGCGAAGTCGGCGCACATCTCCTCGAACCGCTTCTGGGGCCCCATCAGGCCGATGTACTGTGTGGGCGTCTCCAGCAACTGCTCGAGGGTGAGACGGTCGTCGAGGAAGTTGTGGCTCATCACCACCGCGTACGTGTCGGCGTCCCAGTCACGGAGGTCCGCCACGTCCCGCGGCGACGCCGACAGGACGCCGTCGGCGGCCGGGAACGAGTCCGGATCGGCCTGTGCCCCCCTGAAGGAGACGACGGTCACGCGGAAGTCGACGCGCTTTGCGAGTTCGACGACCGGGCCGATGTCGTGGCCCGAGCCGAACACGACCAGTTCGGGCGGCGCAGTCACTGCGTCGAGGAACACCTCCACGCTGCCGGTCGGAGTGTCGACGGTTATCGTTTCGCCGTCTCCGCCGTCCAGAAGCGCCTCGGCGGGTTCGCGGAGCTCGTCGAGCACCGCTTCGGGGATGTCGTCGCTCTCGAACCCCTCCGTCGGCCGGTAGTACGCCCGGTCTCCGACCCGGTGATCGGTTTCGCCGCCGACCACGGTCGCGACAGCGATCGGTTCGTTGGCCTGTCGTGCCTCGACGATCGGGCGGTACGAGCCGTCGAGGGGCTCTAGCAGGACCGTGATGACGCCGTTGCATCCGACGCCGAGCCCCCAGACGTCGTCGTCGTCGTCGCCGGTCAGGTCCCACGTCTCGACGCGCGGGGCCCCGTCGGCCAACACGTCGTCGGCGAGCGCGCGCACCTCGTCCTCCAGACAGCCCGCAGTGATACTGCCTGCGCCCACGCCGTCCGGGCGCAACAGCATCTTCGCCCCTGGGCGGCGGTACGCGCTCCCCTCGACGGCGATCACGGTCGCCAGGACCGCGTCCGCGTCCTCGTCGAGTGCTGTACTGATACTGTCGAACACCTCCGTCTCCGGCAGGCTCCAGTCGCTCACGTTCATGAATGTTCCCTCGATTGTGGAGTCGTCCGTCCGTTCGCACCGGGTGTGTCCCCGGGTTCGAATTCGTAGCCGATCCGTCCGCCCGGCCCGTGTCGGCGGAGCTGGCGCGCCATCTCCCTGACGTCGTCCGGGGTGGCGAACGCGAACAGTCCGTCGACGTAGGGCAGGGCCGCGGCCATCCCGCGGGCGGTGGGTTCGTAGTCGTCCGACGCCGCCAGCGGATTCAACCACAGCACCCGTTTGGCCCTGCGGGCGATCCAGGACAGTTCGCGCTCGAGGTCGCTCACGTCCCCCATCTCCAGGCCGTCGCTGACGACGAACGTCACCGTGTCCCGGTCGACGGCGTCCGGCATCCGTTCGCGGAGGCGCGCGAGCGATCCCCCGATTCGCGTGCCACCCCCCCAGGCGGTCTCGGCGGCGTCGAGCGCGTCGAGCGCCGCCGTCGCCGAGGATGCGTCCATCGCCCCGGTCACTTCCCGGAGGTCCTCGTCGAAAAAGAACACCCGGACGTCCCGCCATTCCCGGCAGGCCAGCCGGAGCACGTCGATCAGGAAGCCGCGGTCGACCGCGTCGAGGACCGATCGGCTGACGTCGACGAGCAACAGCGCCCGGACCGCGGTTCGCCGCCGTTCCCGCTTCGGGACCGAGAGCACCGTGCCGCCGGTGCTCATGCTCGCCCGGAGCGTGCGCCGAATGTCGGTGCGGTCATCGCCGGGCCGATACCGGCGTCCCTGGAGCCCGGCGAGCGATCGAGTCAGATCCCGCATCGCCCACGAGAGCTCGACCGCGTCGGTCAGGAAGTCGCCGTCGACGGCGCGTGTCTCCCCCGACGGACTGTACAGCGCCGTCCGCGTCGGCCCGTCGTCGTTATCGGATCCAGTCCCTGGCGGCGTCGTTCCGGCGACCGACTCGTCGATCGTCTCGGTCAGGGTCTCCTCGGCGTCGGACGGGGGGTCCATCTCGCTTTCGGGGGTTTCGAGGGACGCGACGGTGTCCTCGGCCCCTCCGTCGTCCGCCCCCTCGCCCTGCTCGGCGTCGAGGGCCGTCTCCAGTCGACGCCAGAACTGCTCGAACAGGCGGTCGAACAGATCGAAGTCGTCCGAATCCGAGAGGAGGCTGGCGCGCAACGCCGTCCGCGCCCGGTCGCGGTCCCCGAGGCCGACCTCGGCGAGCGCGCGGGCGCCGGTCGTCGCGGCGTTCGCCGGCACCCCCGCGCCGCCCCGGCGGAGGGCCCTGACGAACCGGACGAGCTCCGCCCGGACGCCGGTGCGTCTCCCCTCGGTGCCCGGTCGTCCGTTCGCCTCGTCGCCCGTTCGTCCGTTCGCCTCGGCGTCCGGATCGACAACGCCTCCGCCGGCGTCCGGGTCGCTCACGTCTCCGTCGACGTCCGGGTCGCTCACGTCTCTGCCCTCTCCCCCTCCGCCGCGTCCAGCAGTTCCGCCAGCAGGTCGTCGTCGACCCGCTCTACGTCCTCGGCTTCTTTCAGCAGGCAGCCGATCGTGTTCCGGATCGTCTCCCCGGAGAGCGCCCCGTCGTCGGTCCCTCCGAGCGTGGCGATGGCCCGGCCCCAGTCGATGGTCTCGGCTGCACCCGGCGGCTTTCGCAGCGGCTCCTCGCGCACTCGGGCGGCGATCCGGCACACCTCCGCGACGACGGTCCGGTCCAGCTCGGGGACCTTCCGGCGGAGGATGTCCGTCTCCTTCTCGAACGACGGCGGCTCGACGTGCAAGTAGAGACAGCGGCGCTTGAGCGCGTCGCTCAGTGCCCTCGTGCGGTTGGACGTGATGACGACGATCGGAGGCCGGTCGGCGGAAACGGTGCCAAGCTCCGGGATCGACACCTGAAAGTCCGACAGCACTTCGAGCAACAGGGCCTCGAACTCGTCGTCGGCGCGGTCAATCTCGTCGATCAGGAGGACCGGCGGCCGCTCGGCGTCGCTTTGCAGCGCCCGTACCAGCGGCCGTTCGAGCAGATACTCCTCGTCGAAGACGGACGTCTGGGGATCCTCCCCCGTCTGGGCCGCAAGCAGTTGCTTCGTGTAGTTCCACTCGTAGAGGGCGTGCTCGGCGGTCAACCCCTCGTAACACTGCAACCGGATCAGCTCCGAGCCGAACTCCGCCGCCAGCACCTTCGCGAGTTCCGTCTTGCCGGCGCCGGGTTCCCCCTCGACCAGCAGCGGCTTTCCCATCCGCAGCGTCAACAACACGGTGGTGACGATGTCGTCCTCGGCGACGTAGTCCTGGGCCTCGAACGCCTCGATGACGTCGGATTCGGTCACGTCCGACCGCGTCGTCCTCGTCGCGTCTTCCTGGCTCATTCGTGGTGAAGGTCGGTCTGCCAATCGGTGTTGCGCGGTCTATTCGGTCGCCGAACGGTCCCGGTTCCGGTCTCGGTGCCGGTAGTGACACCTGTGTCGGTGTCGGTCCCGGTGACTTCCGTTGTCGCCGTCGGTGCTGGCTCCCGGGCCGACCGCGGACCAGCGCAGATAGACGGGGCGGTCAATCCGCGGCCGGCGGCGCCGCGACCTCGTCGCGCGCCGCCTGCAGCGCCCGCTCGGTGTACACCTCCAGGAGCTGTGCGCGGAACTCGCCGGACGCCTGCAGGTCGTCCATCATCATCGCTTCGTCGAGGTCGTCGGTCGCCCGGCCGGCGGCGGCTTCGATCGTGTCGTCGTCGAGCGACTCCCCCGTCAGGGCCTCCTCTACGGGATCGAGGCGCACGCCGTGATCCATCACGCCGTTGGCGCCGATCCGGGCCGACGAGACGGTGCCGTCCTCGACCGTTAGCGAGGCGGCGACGCCGACCATCGCGTACCCCGAGGACGGGCTCGGTTTCTTCGCGTAGGCGCCGATGGCGTCGTCGTCCGCCGGAACCTCCAGTCCCGTCAGGATCTCGCTCGGCCCGAGATCGGTGGCGTACATCCCGAAGAAGAACTCATCGGCTGGGACTCTCCGTTCCCCGTCGGGGCCCTCCGTAACCAGGGTGACGTCCGTGGCCAGGGCGGCCCCCGGCAGATCCGAGGCCGGATCGGCGTGTGCGAGGTTGCCCCCCATCGTCCCCCGGTTGCGGACCTGGCGGTCGCCCACCTGCTCGACCGCGGCGGTCAGTGCCGGCGCGTACTCGTGGGCCGCCTCGGCGTCGACCAGGTCGCTGTAACGGGTCATCGCGCCGATCTTCAGGGTGTCGTCCTCGACCGACACGCCCTGGAGCTCCGGGACGTCGCCGATGTCGATCAGGATCTCCGGGCTGGACAGCCCGGTCTTCATGGCCGGGAGCAGGCTGTGGCCACCCGCTAGCAGCTCCGTCTCGGCCATCGCGTGTTCCTCCAGCAGCTCGATCGCCTCCGCGACTGAGTCGGCCTCGTAGTAGTCGAATTCGTCGGGGTACATCAGGCCTCACCGTCCTGGTCGTCCGCCGGCCACCGGACCGCGCCGCCGTCCGGGACTGCACCGTCCGACAGCTCTTCGGCGGCGGATTCGACCGCGTTGACGATGTTTTGATAGCCCGTACAGCGACAGATGTTGCCTTCGAGGCCCTCGCGGATCTCCTCGCGGCTCGGGTCGGGGTTCTCCGCCAGCAGGTCCGTCGCCGACATCATCATCCCGGGGGTGCAGTAGCCACACTGCAGTCCGTGTTCCTCCTGGAACGTCTGCTGGATCGGGTGGAACTCGCCGCCCTCGGCGAGACCCTCGACGGTTTCGACCTCGGCGCCGTCGGCCTGGACGGCGAGCGTCGTACAGGACTTGACGGCGTCGCCGTCGAGACGCACCGTACAGGCCCCACAGAGGCTGCTCTCGCAGCCGACGTTGGTCCCGGTGTAGCCGAGCTCCTCCCGCAGCGCGTGGACGAGGAGCGTGCGCGATTCCACCTCGAGGTCGTGTTCTGTGCCGTTGACCGTGAGCGTGATCTCGTGTTCAGTCATGCGTCCCCCGAACCTCCGCTGGTGCGTCCGAGTACCCTGTCGACGAGGCCCCCGGACGAGTCGTCGTCAGTCGCCGCGTCGGTGCTTTCGGCCTCCTCGTCGTCGGCCAGGGCGAGGTCGTCGAGCCGCTCCTCGACGGAGCTGAAGAACCGCTTGACCACCCGGTTGGCGACCGGGTTGACGACGCGCTGGCCCATCTGGGCGACGCGCCCGAACACGTCCGCTTCGGTTTCCCACTCGACCTCGACGCCGTCGTCAGCCTCAGCGAGGGTCATCCCTGACGACATCTCGAAGGAGCTGTCGCCCGAGCTCCCTTCGCCGGAGGCGGACATCGCCGGATAGTCGCGGTCGTCGATCGTGACGACCGTCTCGAAGGTCGGGTTCACCGGTCCGACGCTGATCTGCATCAGGGCCGCGTAGTGCTTCCCCTCCTCGAAGGCGCGTCCGGCGATCACGTCGGGATCCCCGGTCAGTTCTGCCTCCCGTCCCTCGGTCTCCTCGCGGAGCGCGTCGAAGTCGGCGTCGGTGTCCTCCACCTCGACGAGGAACTGACACCCTGGAAGCGACTGCTCGATGAGCACCGGGTCCGAGAGGGCGAGCCAGACCTCTTCGACCGTCGTATCAGACAGTTCAAATGTCCCACTGAATTGCATGTTGTCACCTGCTGGCCGCTGCCAGTCTCTACACCCACACACCAGCCCTGTAATTAAAATACTTTTCCAATGTTCAGGTCGCCAACTGTATGTAACCGCCACACGTTACTCCTCCCCGACTGAGACGACCGAAGGTAACGTCTACCGACAAGAGCTATGGGCCACCTCCACCGAAAGTGGCACGTGCACGAGACCGCATCGCTCTCGCGATCGCACGCGACGCGTCTGCTCGGCGAGCGCCTCGACCACCTGCACGGACGGAGCACGCAGTCGACGGATCGCGTCGACCTTCGACGGGCAGGGGGCCGTGTGCTCGCAAAGCACGTGGAGGCGCCGGCTGACACCCCGCGATTCGACCGCGCAACGATGGACGGCTTCGCGTTCGCCGCCGGCGACGACGGACCGCTCCGTGTCGTCGACGCGGTGGAGCCGAAGGACACACCCCCCGACATCGCCCCTGGCGAGGCCGTCGAGGTGACGACGGGCGCCCCGCTGCCGGACCGCGCCGACGCGGTCGTGATGCGCGAGCACGCGACCGTGACCGACGGCCGACTGTCCGGGGCGACATTGACCCCCGGAACGAACGTCTATCCGGCCGGCGGGACGGCGGCGGCCGGCGAACGGCTGTTCGCCGCCGGACAGCGGCTGGCTCCGCGACACGTCGCCTTGCTCCGGGACGTGGGCGTCGAGACCGTGACCGTCCGTGAGCGGCCGTCGGTCGCGGTCGTCCCGACGGGGACCGAGATCGCAGCGGGGCGCGAACCCGACCGGGACTCCGACGTCCTCTGTAACCTGCTTCGTCGCTGGGGGTGCCGGCCCTCGATACTGGATCCGGTGCCCGACGACGCAGCTGCCGTTCGCGAGTCGGTCGCGGCCGCCGCCGCGGCCCACGACCTCGTGGTGACGACGGGCGGCACCGGCGCCGGCCGGGCGGATCACGTCGTCGACGTGCTCGGGGAGTACGACGTCGCGTTCGACGGCGTTACCCTCCGCCCGGGCGGATCGGTGGTCGCGGCGACCGTCGACGGCACGCCCGTCTGTGGCTTACCGGGGAAGCCGATCGCGGCCCACACCGCGGCGACGCTGCTGGTCGGGCCCGCGTTGATGGGAGCCCCCCTCGCCGGGACCGACCGGCTACCGACGGTGACGACCGAACTCGCGTCGCGGGTGACGGTCCCCGACGCCGATCTGGAGTACGCGATTCCGGTGACGATCGACGAGGGCGCGATCCCGTTCGGCCACGGCGATTCGGCGCTCCCGCTCTACGACGAGCGGTTCGCTCCCGGCCGCGTCTCGTCGAGTACGCGCGCCACCCTCGCGGACGGTCTGGTGCTGACCCGATCGGCGATCGAGGCGGGCGACCCCGTCGACGTCGTCCCGTACGAGGTGCTCGAATGACGACTGACGGTTTGCCCCGGATCGAGCCGGCGACGATCGCCGACGCGCTGGCGGGGAGCGACGCCCCGCGCCCGACGGTCGTGGGCGTCCTGCTCGCCGGCGGGACCAGCTCCCGGTTCGGCGACCGCAACAAACTCCTCGCGGACCTCGACGGCGAGGCGCTGGTCCGCCACGCCGCCCGGACGCTGCTCAACGCCGACCTGTCCGAGGTGGTCGCCGTGCTGGGATGCGAGGCGGAGTCGGTTCGCGCCGCGCTGTCGGGGTTCGACCTCCGGTTCGTCACCAACCCGGCGTACGACGAGGGGCTGTCGACGTCCGTCGCGCGAGGCGTCGAGGCCGCGGCGGAGGCCGACGCGGTGCTCGTCCTCCCGGGGGACATGCCCCGCGTGTCCCCGGCGACTGCAACCCTGCTCGTGGACGCCTACCGGGCGGACCTCGCTACCGCACTCGCCGCGGCATACGACGGTCGACGCGGCAACCCGGTCCTGTTCGATCGGGCGCATTTCGACGCGCTCCGGACCGTCGACGGCGACGTCGGCGGCCGCTCCGTGCTGCTCGAAAGCGACCGGAGCGCGCTGGTCGACACCGACGACCGCGGCGTCGTCGCGGACGTCGACACCCCCGCGGACCTTCGGCGCCACCGCTGATCCCGTCACACACTCGCGACGTCGCCTCCTGACGCCTTCCTCCGCTTCGATGGAACTCCTGCGGGTCATTGCCATCCCGCCGCCCCTGTCGACATCCTCCCGCGTCCGTCGACAGCCCGGCCGTGGTCGATTCCCCCGGAGAAACCACACCCAGTTTCATTATTCGGATATCGGCGCAGAGTGGAATTGATACAGGTTTCTCGGCGGCGAATCCTTTTTGTGGGTGGGAGTTACCTTTTCGCGTACCCGATGTATCGCAACGTCACGCGGCCACGACGAGGGGAGACGCGGGAGGAGACGAGATGAATCCGGAGACGATCGAGGCCGGCGAGGCCAGGCCGAGCGAGCTCGTGGGGGCGGCGATCCAGCGCCGGGAGGATCCCCACCTCCTCAACGGGGACGCCGAGTACACCGACGACATCTCGGAGCAACGCGAGGCCCACCTCGCGCTGCTGGGGAGTCAGTACGGCCACGCGGACATCGACTCGATCGACGTCAGCGGGGCCGAGGCGATGGAGGGCGTCCTCGGCGTGTACACCCAGTCAGACCTCACCGAGTCCGGCGTCGACGCGACGCTTCCCTCCGACGAGATGGCTCCAAATTCGGTGAACCCGGAGCACCCGGTGCTGGCGGACGGGCGAGTCGTGTACGCGGGCCAGCCGATCGCGGCGGTCATGGCCGAGGATCGCTACACCGCCCACGACGCCCTCGACGCCATCGACGTCGACTACGGTCGCCGTGAGGCGGTCGTCGACCCGGTGGCCGCCGTCGACGACGACGCGCCGTCCGTCCACGAGGACGCCCCCGACAACGTCGCCTTTCACACGGAGATGGGCGACGCCGACGCCGTCGAGGCGGCCTTCCAGGAGGCAGACAACGCGGTCCCCATGGAACTCGAGATCAACCGCGTGCTCCCGACCCCGATGGAGCCCCGGGCGGTACTGGCGCGCTACCGCTCCTCGACCGGTGAACTGGAGGTCGACATGTCGACGCAGAACCCCCACCAGATGCGCGGGGACCTCGCGCGGTCGCTCGATCACCCGGAAGACAAGATCCGGGTTCGCCCCCCGGACGTCGGCGGCGGCTTCGGCGCGAAGCTCCAGCCCTACGCCGGCCACGTGCTCGCCGCCTGGGGCGCAATGGAGCACGACCGCCCCGTCAAGTGGGTGGCGACCCGGACCGAGGACTCCCAGTCGATGAACCACTCGCGCCACCAGGTGATCTCCGCGGAAGCGGCGGTCGACGACGACGGCACCATCCACGGCCTGCGCGCCGAATCGGTCGCGCCCGTCGGGGGGTATCTCATCTCCGGTGCCTCGCACGTGCCGCTGAGTCTGGGCCTGATGGCCAACGGGCAGTACGAGGTTCCGAACGTCCACGTCGACATTACCGGCGCCTTTACCACCACGACGCCGATGGGTGCATATCGCGGCGCGGGTCGGCCGGAGGCGACGTACTTCATCGAGCGGCTGGTCCGGACTGTCGCCGACGAACTGGAGATCGATCCGGCCGACCTGCGGCGCCGGAACTTCATTCCCCCGGACGCGTTCCCCTACGAGACGGGCCTCGGACACACCTTCGACAGCGGCGACTACGAGAAGACGCTCGACGCGGCCCTGGAGACCTTCGACTACGACGCGTTCCGCGAACGGCAGGCCGAGGCGCGCGAAGAGGGCCGGTATCTCGGGCTCGGCCTGTCCTGTTACGTCGAGGCCTGTGGCGCGGCGCCGGGCCTGCCCGAGACGGGGGTCGTCGAAGTCCGGCCCTCGGGGTCGGTGGTCGTCAAGTCGGGCACGGCCGAAATCGGCACCGGCCATCGGACCGCCTACGCCCAGATCGCCGCGAACGAACTCGGAATTCCCATCGAGGACGTCGAAGTCGTTGAGGGAGACACTGATCGGGTGAAAAACGGCGGGGGAACCGCCGGGAGTCGATCGATGCCGCTCGGCGGAAGCGCAGTCCGGGAGAGCGCCGAGACCGTCCGCGAGAAAGCCAAGGAGATCGCCGGACACCTCCTCGAAGCCGCGACCGAGGACGTCGTCTTCGACGACGACGGCGGGGAGTTCCACGTCGCGGGCGTCCCCGACCGCGCCGTGAGCTTTCAGGAGGTGGCCCGCGCGGCCTACTCCGGGAACCACCCCGAGGACGTCGACGCCGGCCTGGAGGCGGCAAGCTACTACGACCCGCCGAACTTCACTTTCCCCTTCGGCACCCACGTCGCGATCGTCGAGGTCGATCCGGACTCCGGTGAGATCGAGATCGAGCGCTACGTCTCCGTCGACGACGTGGGAGAACAGATCAACCCCAAGATCGTCGAGGGACAGATCCACGGCGGCATCGCCCAGGGGATCGGCCAGGCCCTCTACGAGGACGTCGTCTACGACGACAACGGCCAACTCCTGACCGGGTCACTCCAGGATTACGCCGTCCCGAAAGCGATGGATCTCCCCGAACTGGAGACAAAGACGACGGTGACGCCCTGTCCACACAACCCCCTCGGAGCGAAGGGCGTCGGCGAAGCGGGCGCGATCGGTGCTCCACCGGCGATAGTCAACGCTGTCATCGACGCTCTGCAACCGCTGGGCGTCGGGGACATCGACATGCCGCTGACCCCCGAGCGGGTGTGGAACGCTGTCCACCAGGGGAACTGAGCTACCACGACGAACCGCTTCGCTCCCAACTTTGTCGCCCCGACGAGCGTGGGGGCGACCGGTGTGTCGAGGCTCCGTTTCCGGTTCCCTCGCCGGTAGTTGCGTCCGGCGACGCCATCCCCCAAACCCTGGACCGTGGGCTCCGGCGGCGTCACCCGTCCTGGTGTTTGAGTCGTTCGGCGACGATCCCGGGCACCTCGGACTTGCAGACCCGACAGCGCCACGACGGGGTGGCCGTTCCCTCCAGTTTGTCCATGTCGGCGGCGGTTTCGATGACGGTGTGGCAGGCCCGACACCGGTAGCTCCGCTCGGTCATAGGCGACGTCGGGTCGGGGTGGCCTTAACTCTCACCCGGTCGGAGTTGACGCCACGCTCCCCGGAGCCGTCGACGTCGCGCCCACCGGCCCGGAGACCCTGGCCTACCGGAAGTGTTCGGCGTCGTTCCAGCGCTTTCGCGTCCGTGCGATCTCCCGGGCCTCGTCGTGGACGCGGTCGAGGTGTTCGACGACGTCGCTCAGGGTGACGATCCCCCGCAGCTCCAGGTCCTCGACCACGGCGAGCTTTTTGACTCCGGCGTCCTCCATCCGGCGTGCGGCCTTCAGCGCCGTCGCGGACGGGGAGACGCGCTCGATCGGGCTCGACATGGCCGCCCGTGCGGGGATTTCCCCGAGCGGTCGCTCGGTCCGGTAGGCTGCGAGCAGCGCGTCGGACTCGGTGACGATCCCCCGGTGGGTGCCGTCGGCCACGATCACGACGCTCCCGACGCCCTCCCGGAGCATCCGCTCGACGCACGCCCGGAGGCCCTCGTCCGGGGCCGCCGTCACCACGTCGGGGGTCATCAGTTCGCGAACCTGCATGGTCGCTCACCGCACTGCGGACGTAAAATCGTTCCCGGTCTCCCGTATGCACTGTCGCGGCTCCGGACGCCATCCCGGTTTCTCGGTCTGCAACATCTCACTCAGCTTTATATTTCCGTACGAACACCACTCTGACATGGCCCTCCAACTTGGCCGTGCGGTTAGCGACGGCGTCAAACGAATCCTCACGCCGACCGGCGCCGTCCTGCTGGTCGTGCTGTTCGCGCTCCAGCTCCTGGTACAGAGTTCGATCAACACCGCCATCGTCGGCGCGTTCCCCGCCGGGCCGGCGGGCGAACTCGAAGCGGCGCTCGGGCTCACGCTCCCGGTCTCGGGGACGGTCGCGAGCGCGCTCGCGCTCCTCGCGTACCTGCTCATCACCGGCTTCTTGGTGGCCCTGTCCCGGGCGCTCGTTCGGCCGCGGTCGGAGCTGTCGTCGTTCCCCGCGAGCCTGTACACCCGCCGGATCGGCCGTGCGACGCTGTCGATGCTCGTCGCCGGCATCCTCGTCGGCATCGCTGTGACCGTCGGGCTCGTGCTGTTCGTCCTGCCCGGCATCTTCCTGGCCGCCTCGCTCATGTTTTACATCTTCGCGATCGGCGTCGAGGACCGCGGCGTCGTCTCGGGCCTCCAGCGCAGTTGGGCGCTCGCGGGCGGGAACCGGCTTAAACTCGTCGCCCTGGTGGTCCTCTCTGCCGTCGTCGGGGGGGTCGTCGGCGGCGTCGCCGCCGTCTTCGAACTGTCCGGCGCCCCGGTCGTCGCAGAGCTCATCTCGAACGCGATCAGCAGCCTGCTGTTCACGTTCCTCTACGGGATCATGGCCGCGGCGTACCTCCAGGTCCGCGACGACGCCGGCGGCTCCGGCGCCGCCGGCACGCCGGGATCGGCGACGTCCTCCGAACTGTCCGGCGGGTGACGAACGCACCCGGTTGGCCGGCGCTCGGGACCGGGCGAGAAGGGGTCGAAGTCGACGACGTCGGTCGGAGAAAGGGAGCCGCGGTTAGATCTCGGCTTCGAAGTCTTCGAGCGCGTAGACGGTGTCGGAGCCGCGGCGGTCGAGCGTCTCGTTGGCCAGCAGCCAGTAGACGACCGACAGCGCACGTCGCCCTTTGTTGTTCGTCGGGACGACGAGGTCGACGTTCGAGGTCTGGTTGTTCGAGTCACACATCGCGATCACCGGGATACCAACGGTGATGGCTTCCTTGACGGCCTGGGCGTCGCCGATCGGGTCGGTGACGACCACGACGTCGGGTTCGATGTACCCGGCGTACTCGGGGTTAGTCAGCGTCCCCGGGATAAATCTCCCAGTACGGGCGCGGGCGCCGACGGCGTCGGCGAACTTCTTCGCCGGGAACTGGCCGTACTGGCGCGAGGAGGTCACGAGGATCTGCTCGGGCGCGTAGTTGGCCAGGAAGTCCGCGGCGGTGCGGATGCGCTGGTCGGTCCGGGAGACGTCGAGCACGTAGAGGCCGTCGTCGCGGACGCGGTGGATGAACCGCTCCATGTCCTGGGTCTTCTGCTGGGTCCCGATGTGGACACCCGCCGCGAGGTAGTCCTCGACCGGGATCAGCAGGTCGGCCTCGTCGTCCGGCATGACGTCCTCGTCGAACGTCGGACCGGCGTCGGCCTCGGCCTCTTCGTCTGTCTCGGCCGTCCCCTCGTCGGTCGCGGCGTCGGCCGTCCCTGTGGTTTCGGCCTCGGCCACCTCGTCGGCCTCGGCGGGCGCTTCCTCACTGTCGTCGGCGGCCTCGGCCGGGGACTCGTCTGCGTCCTCGACGACCTCGACCGCGTCGTTGTCGTTGTCGCTCATACTGCGTCGTCCGCTATGCGGATCAGTTCGTTCAGCTTGGCAGTGCGCTCGCCCCCGACTGTCCCCGTCTTGATGAACGGGGCGTCGGTCGCCACGGCGAGGTGTGCGATGGTGGCGTCCTCGGTTTCGCCCGAGCGGTGGGAGATGACCGCCCCCATCCCGTTCCGGGTCGCGAGTTCGACCGCGTCGAACGCCGCAGACAGCGTCCCGATCTGGTTCGGCTTGATCAGGATGCTGTTTGCCGCGCCGGCCGCGATGCCCTCCTGTAGGCGCTCGACGTTCGTCACGAACAGGTCGTCGCCACAGATCAGCGTGCGGTCGCCGACCCGCTCGGTGAGGTCCGCGAAGCCCTCGTAGTCGTCCTCGTCGAGGGGGTCCTCGACGTACGCCAGGTTGTACTCCTCGACCATCTCGGCGACGTAGTCGATCTGCTCGTCGGTCGACTTGACCTCGTCGCCGTAGACGTAGCCGCCCGCCGCCTCGTCGTACAGTTCGGAGGCGGCGACGTCGAGGCCGAACCGGATCTCGAAGCCGCGGTCGTCGGCGACGTCGTCGACGGCCTCGGCCATCACCTCGAACGCCTCGGCGTCCGAGATGGCCGGCGCCCACGCGCCCTCGTCGCCCTTCGCGGCGGGGACGCCCCGCTCGTCGAGCAACGCGGAGACGCGATCGTGGACCGCCGCGTTCGCGAAGACGGCCTCCGCAACCGACGGCGCGCCGACCGGTGCCGCGAGGAACTCCTGGATGTGAGTGGCCTCCTTGGCGTGTTCGCCGCCGCCGATCACGTTACCGAGCGGCGTCGGGAACGAGTCGCCCCGGAAGGTACCGCCGAGGTGCTGGTAGAGTGGCGCGCCGAGGACGTCCGCTCCGGCCTTGGCCGCGGCCATCGAGATGGCCACGGCGGCGTTGGCACCGATCTCCGAGAAGTCGTCGGTGCCGTCGGCGGCGGCAAGCGCCGCGTCGACCTCGCGCTGGTTGCCGGCGTGGGCCTCGCCCACCAGTCGCGGCACCGCGTGCTGGCGGGCGGCGGCGATGGCCTCGGCTGGCGGGCGTTCGACGGCCTCGTACTCGCCGGTCGACGCCCCGGAGGGCGCCGCGGCGCGGCCGAAGCCGCCGGATCGGGTCAGGACGTCGGCCTCGACCGTGGGGTTCCCCCGCGAGTCGAGCACCCGACGGAGCGTGACGTTCTCGACGAGTGTCATCAGTTGCCCTCCCGTTTGACGGTAAAGGGGAGCGCCCCGGCGTCGTACTCCTCGGCCGCGATGAGGATCGGCTCGGTCTGCTCGCTCTCGATGAGCACCGGCGCTCCGTAGGACACCTGCAGCGCTCGCGCGCCGAGGATCCGGGCCTTCTCGTACCGGTTGTAGCGCTGGCTCCCGCTCATTGGTAGGGGGCGACCACGTCGACCAGGTCCTGGTGCGAGACGAGCATCCGGCGACAACAGTGTCGCTCGACGCCGAGTTCGTCGAGCACCGCGGCGGGGTCCTCGTCGCCCTCGCGGGCGCGTTCGGAGAACTCCTCCCAGTGCTTGCCGACGACGTTACCGCACGTGAAACACCGGACGGGTATCATCATGGGTGATCCACCTAGCGGTAGGACTTCTGGTAGCGGGCGCGGGCGCCTGGGCCGCCCCACTTTTTCGGCTCGGACTGCCGGACGTCGTTGACCAGCAGCGTGCGGTCGAACTCCATGTAGGCGTCCCGCAGTTCGGCGTCGTTGAGATGCTGCACCAGCCCGCGGGCGATGGCCGTCCGCACCGCGTCGGCCTGCCCCGCGAAGCCGCCACCGGAGACGGTGACGTCGATGTCGACCTGCGAACGCAGGTCCTCGCCGGCGATGCGGAACGGCTCCAGCATCTTCAGGCGAGCCATCTCCGGGTCGACCAGTTCGACGGGCTGGGAGTTCACTCGGACGCGACCCTCGCCGTCGCGCACTGTGGCGCGGGCGACGGCGGTCTTCTTCTTTCCGGACGTGTTGGTTACCATGTGACGTTAGCACCCAGCTTCTCGCTGACCTCGCCCAGCGAGAGGAACTTGATGTTCGACAGCCGGTCCAGCGACGTGCCATCGATGATTTCGCCGTCCTCGTCGTAGGGGTTGCCCACGTAGACGCGGACGCTCTCGAAGGCCTCCCGGCCGCGGGGCTTCTTGTAGGGAAGCATCCCGCGGACCGAGCGCTTGAACAGGCGGTCGGGCCGCTTGGGGTAGTACGGGCCCCGATCGGAGCCGACGTCCTGTCGCTTCTTGTAGTCGGACATGACGTCGTCCTCGGAGCCGGTGATGATCGCGTACTCGGCGTTGACCACCGCGACGCGCTCGCCGTCGAGCGCGCGCTGGGCCACCTCCGAGGCGACGCGGCCGAGGATGCAGTCGCGGGCGTCGACGACGACGTCCGCGTCGAACTCGGCCAGGCTCATCGGATCACCCGCACGTTCGATCCGTCGGGGTTGTTCTCGACTGCCTGTTCAAGCGACACGGCGTCGCCGACCTGGTCGATCTTCGTCCGGGCGGTACCGGAGAAGTCGACGGCGGCGACGGTGACGTTCTTCTGCAGCACACCACTCCCCAGCACTTTGCCGGGGACGACGACGGTCTCGTCCTCGGCCGCGTACCGTTCGATGCGGCCGAGGTTGACCTCCGCGTGGGTGCGCCGGGGCTTCTCCAGGCGGTCCGCGATGTCCTGCCAGACGGCGGCACCGGACTCGCGCGAGACCGACTTCAGCTCGGCGATGAGACTCTGGAGTCTCGGGTTCGTCTTGCTACTCATTGTGATCCTCCGCAAACTGTTTCCTCCGTAGGGAGGAACTGCACCCGACCGTGGGCCGCGAATACGCGGCACCGTCGGTACGGGACTGAGAACCGAGAGAACTGCAGGGAGCAGGATTTGAACCTGCGGACCCCTATGGGACAGCGCCCTGAACGCTGCGCCGTTGGCCTGACTTGGCTATCCCTGCGCGCGTTCCTCGGTAGTCTGCCCCCCGTAAAACCACTTTCGATCCGGGGTGTCCGCGACGCGACGGCGGCGGGCGGATTTGCGTCCGCCTGCCGTCGTGGGTCGCGGGTGCCGCCGCGGGCCGACCCCGTCGCTCGGGGGTCCTCATCTGCGGGGCGGGCCGTCCGGATCGTGGTGGCGTGGGGGGCGTCGTTCATCTTACAGTGCGACCTTCGATTCGAGTTCAGCCGCGCGGTCGTTGATCGACTCGACGGCGTGGGAAACGAGGTCCGTGACGTCGAAGGAGCCGTCCGTCTCTACGTGGAAGACGAAGGCGCCGGGGACGTCCTCGATGTCGAGTTCCTTGCCGGGGTAGCGGTTCGTGAGGTCGTTGTCGAAGGCCTCGGTCGGAACCAGTTCCCCGTCGTCCTCGATCACGCCGCGCAGAATGCGGGGCTCCTCGTCCTCGAACTCGGGGGCGTCGCCGACGACCTCCACCCGCTGGAGGTGGCGATAGCCCACCGCGATGCCGCCCTGGTGTTTGGCGTGGGACTTGCCCGACTCGAGCACCGCGTCGGCCTCCAGTTCGAGGCGCTGTCCGTCCTTGAGTTCGATGATGGGGATGTCGTCGTCGGCCGGCGCGACCATCGGATCGGACGTCTCGATGTCGCCCGAGTAGGCGGTCGCCGGCCCCTCGACGTCGAGCGCGAGGGTGACGATGTCGCCCGGTTCGAACTCCGCCAGCGGCGTGGTCAGCGGCACCAGCCCGAGGCGAAGCCCGATCATCTCGTCGAACATCACCGACGAGTTCTCCACGAACCGAACGGTGTCGACGGAAAAGGTTGGGACGTCGGCGACCATCGCCCGGCGGATGCCGTTGGCGAAGGCCGGGGTCAGCCCCCGGACGAGAAAGCGCGCGCTCCGCTCGTCGCGCTCGATGAACTCGACCTCGAACTCGGTGTCGGTGCTCATAGGCGGCTGTTCTTGGGTGCGCGGGTGCCGTCGTGTGGGATCGGCGTCACGTCCTCAATGCGGCCGATCTCCAGACCGGCCCGGGCCAGCGCACGGATGGTCGCCTGCGCGCCGGGGCCGGGCGACTTGTTCCCGTTGCCGCCGGGGCCGCGCACGCGAACGTGACACCCTTCGACGCCTGCCGCCAGCACTTCCTCGGCGACCTTCTCGGCCATCTGCATCGCGGCGTACGGCGAGGCCTCGTCGCGGTTCTGCTTGACGACGGACCCGCCGGACGATTTGGCGATGGTCTCGGCGCCCGTCTGGTCGGTGACGGTGATGAGGGTGTTGTTGAACGATGCGTGTACGTGGGCGATGCCCCACTTGTCGTCCTCGGATTCACTCATGGCTTATTGCTCCGTGGCGCGTTCGGGGTGGAGTTCGTCCGCGAGCGGGCTCGTCTCGTCGAACTCGACGGCGCCTTCCTCGTCCACCTCGACCTTCTTCGAGGGGACCTGGACGCGTGCGCCGTCGACCGTGACGTGCCCGTGCACGATGAACTGTCGAGCCTGGTTTGGGGTGTTCGCGAGCCCCTTCCGGTAGACGACCGTCTGGAGGCGCCGTTCGAGGACGTCGGTGACGTCCAGGGACAGCACCTGGGAGATGTCGTCCTCGCGGCCGAGGATGCCCAGGCGGCGGAGCCGGGCGATGAAGCCCGCCCCGGCCTCCTGTGCGACCTCGACGTCGCCCTGGGCGTCACCCAGCAGGCGTCGCGCCTCGCGACGCATCGAGCGAAGCTCGGACTGGGCGCGCCAGAGTTCCTCCTTCGTCTGGAGGCCGTAGGTCTCGACGAGCCCCGCTTCCTCGGCGATGCGCTCGCCCTGGTAAGGGTGATTCGGGGTCTCGTACAGTTTCGTGTTGTTGCCGGTGGTCATTCCTCGTCACCCTCGGCAGCTTCGTCTTCTGCCATATCCTCTTTGATCGCCTCGACGTTGACGCCGATGGTGCCTTCGGTGCGGCCCGTCGACTTGGTCCGCTGTCCGCGGACCTTCTGTCCTCGGTTGTGGCGCACGCCCTTGTAGGAGCTAATCATCCGCATCCGGTTGATGTCGTGCGTGCGCTTCTGTTCGAGATCGTTTCCGACCTTGTGGCTGGTCTCCCCGCTGAAGAAGTCCTTCCGGCGGTTGGCCATCCACGAGGGGGTGTGTTCGTGGAGCGACTCCACGACCTCGACGACGCTGTCGATCTCGTCGTCCTCGAGCAGACCGAACGTCTCGGTCCGGTCGACACCCGCTTCGTCGGCAACGATCCGCGCTGTGCGCTTGCCGATGCCCTTCATATCTGTGAGGCTGCGCTCGACGGCCTTCGTTCCGTCAAGGTCCGTCTGACCGATCCGGACGAAGTAGCGGAGGTCCTCGTCGTCCGCTTCGTCCGTCGAGCCGTCCTCTGGTTCTTCTGCACTCATGACTGGGTTTGAGGGGTGAGCGTTGCGGCGGGGATTCGAACCCCGGAGGCTTGCGCCACAGAGTTAGCAACCCTGCGCCTTGGGCCAGGCTTGGCTACCGCAACACACAGTGTTTGGTGGTGATCGCGTACTGTCGCCCGTGTGGACTCGGGACCCGATCGCCCCTACAGCGTATTGCATTCCGAGATAACCCGCGGTGAGTACTTAAGGCTCACGAAAGGCCGATCGTAGCAGCCGGCGAACGGGGACTGCCCGGGCGGGAGCGGGCAGAGGTCGTGGATCCGATCCGACCGGTCAGGCGTCGCCGCTGGTCTCGACGCGCCGGGCGCCGACGCCGTCGTCGTGGGACGGACCGGTGTCGAGGTACTTCTCGTTGAGCGTCCAGGCGCCGTCGTCGTCCCGGGTCAGGTACTCGCCGTAGTACGGGACGCGGTTCGCGACGGTCTCGCGGAACGCCTCTCTGATCTCGTCGCGGGTCATCTCGCCCATCGGCCGGAGGTCGTCGTTGCGGTTGAGACAGCCCTTGAGGTAGCCTTCGTGGGTGACTCGTACCCGGTGGCAGTTGGCACAGAACGTGGGGTTCTCGACGGGGTCGACGATCTCGACCATCCCCTCCGAGCTGTCGCCGTTCGACACCCAGTAGCGCTTGCGGTCGTGCATCTCGCGGTGCTCGACGCGGTCAGCGACGTCGGCGAGCCAGTCGTGGACCCGCCCGATGTCGATGTTCCACTCCGGCCGGCCAGTCAGTTCGGGCATGTACTCGATGAGCTGGAGCTGGAGCCCGTCGTTCTCGGCGACGTGGTCGACCATTCCCTCGACGTAGCCGGCGGTGTGCTCAAACACGACCATGTTGAGCTTCACCGGCGCGAGCCCGGCATCCAGGGCGGCTTCGACGCCCTCCATGACGCGCTCGTAGGCGCCGGACTTCGTGATCTCCGCGAACGCCTCCGGATCGAGGGCGTCCTGGGAGACGTTCACCCGCTCCAGGCCGGCCTCCTTGAGCGCCTCGGCCCGCCCGGGGAGGTAGGTCCCGTTGGTCGTCAGCGACACCTCCATCGAGTCCGGCGTCCGGCGGATGATCTCCTCCAGGTCGTCGCGCAGCATCGGCTCGCCGCCCGTGAACTTCACCGAGTCGACGCCGAACTCCTCGACGACCTCCAGGATCCGGACGACCTCGTCGGCGGTCATCTCGTCGTCCTGTGGGTCCATCGGCCCCCGGGTGTCCCCCAGCCCCTCGTTGTGACAGTAGACGCAGTCGAAGTTACACCGGTCCGTCAGAGAGATGCGGATCCCGGTGACCTCCCGCTCGAAGTCGTCTGTCAGCATTAGTTGATTCTTCGCGCGAGATTCCTTAAACTCGCGGGTGTCGACCGACCCGGAGTAACCGTTCGTGATTACGAACGCCCCGCTTGGGTAGCGTCGAGAGGTTTCGATTACCCGGTCCTGGGGGACAGCGCCGGGGGCCTGCCAAAACCCTTATCGGTTGCACACACCCACTCCGAGCCATGAACGAAGCGGACGTTCGGGACTGCCTCCGGGAGGTTTCCGACCCCGACCTCGGCGACGACATCGTCTCGCTCGGCCTGGTCAACGCCGTCGAGGTCGACGGCGACAGCGTCCGGGTGTCGCTGGCGCTGGGCGCGCCGTACGCCCCACACGAGACCAAGATCGCAAACCGGGTCAGGGACGTGCTCGGCGAGGCGGGCCTGTCGGTCGACCTCTCGGCGGCCGTGTCCGAGGACCTCGATCGGGACGAGCAAGTCCTCCCCGACGTCAAGAACGTGATCGCGGTCGCCTCCGGCAAGGGCGGCGTCGGCAAGTCGACCATTGCGGTTAACCTGGCGGCGGGGCTGTCGGACCTGGGCGCCCGGGTGGGTCTGTTCGACGCCGACGTCTACGGCCCGAACGTCCCCCGGATGGTTGCCGCCGAAGACGTCCCGCAGGCGACCGAGGAGGAGACCATCGTCCCGCCGGAGAAATACGGGATCCGCCTGATGAGCATGGCCTTCCTCGTCGGCGAGGACGACCCCGTGATCTGGCGGGGGCCGATGGTCCACAAACTGCTCACCCAGCTCGTCGAGGACGTCGAGTGGGGGTCACTCGACTACCTGGTCGTGGACCTCCCGCCGGGCACCGGCGACACGCAACTGACGGTGCTCCAGACGCTGCCGCTGACCGGTGCCGTCGTCGTCACCACCCCCCAGGAGGTCGCGGTCGACGACGCCCGAAAGGGGCTCCGGATGTTCGGCAAGCACGACACGGACGTGCTGGGCATCGTCGAGAACATGGCGGGCTTTCGCTGTCCGGACTGTGGGTCGACCCACGACATCTTCGGCACCGGCGGCGGGCAGGCGCTGGCCGACGAGAACGACCTGCCGTACCTCGGGGGGATCCCGCTCGATCCGGCCATCAGAACCGGCGGGGACGGTGGCGAACCCGCCGTCCTCGGCGAGGGCGACACCGCCGACGCGTTCCGGGTGCTGACGGAGAACGTCGCCAACAACCTCGGCATCGTCAACCGACGCCGCCTGGGGTAGCGCCCAGAGCAGATAGCGAACAGCCGACACGCTCCACGTCCGCCCGCGCGACGACGTGCCGGACACCCGCCCCCCGTCGCGCGGCGATTCCTCAGGTCACGCTGGCGGGTGTGCTCGTCATCCGTCTTGAACCCTCGGCGCGTTGCACTCGCGTCACGGTGCCCCGTCCGCGCCGCTTTTGTCCCTCGCCCCCCTGGCTCGGCCGTGGACGCACACCAGGGAGAGTTCGAGAACCCGTTCGGGATGGACGAGGACTGTACGAACTGCTCGGCGCTGTGCGAGACGCGCGAGCAGGTGGTGCACGGCTACGGCGACGTCGGCGCCGAGTTCGTCTTCGTCGGCGAGTCCCCCGGTCCCGGCGCCGACCGAACGGGCGTCCCGTTCACGGGCGACCCGGCGGGCGAGCGCCTCCAGCGGATCCTCGGTGACCTCGGCTTCTCGCGGTCGCCGCCGGACGCGACGACGCCCGACCTCCAGAACGCCTACCTCACGACGCTCACCCGGTGTCGCGAGTCGACTCGTCCGCCGACCGACGAGGAAATCGGGGCCTGCGAGCCGTTCCTCAACGCCGAACTCCGGATGATCAACCCCGAGATCATCGTCCCGGTCGGGGAGCGGGTGTTCCGGGCACTCGCGGTCGACTACACCACCCGGTCGCCGGACTCCTTCGACGTCGAGTCCGAACACGCGACCACCGTCAGGGGCCGGGGGTTCGAACTGGTGCCGATGGTCAGGCTCGACGCCCAGACCGACGCCCAGACCGACGCCTTCGTCGAGCACGTCCGCGACTCCGTCTTTTCGCGCGACTACCGGCAGACGAAGGGACGCCGCGGCCGCTAACCCCGTCGTCCCCAGTACGGCGTCGAGGTCCGGGCGACGCGCCCCGCGCCGAGCGTGACCCCAGCAGCGACGAGCGCGAACACGCCGATGGCGACGGCGAGCGTGACCGTCCGGCCGGCGTTGCCGCCGACGAAGGTGACGAGGCTCCCGACGGCGACGGCGCCGATCAGGGCCGCAACGACCTGGGCGAGGGATGACGCGAGGTTCACGCCCCGGGGTTCGGCCCCTCGGCGCAAAAAGCCACCCGTCGCGCTCCGGTACGCTTAATACCGTGACCCGACCCATCACCGCTATGAGCGGACGTCCTCTCGACGTACTTGAGGCGGCTCTCGAGGAGACGGTGACCGTCAACCTGAAGGATGGCACCACCTACCACGGGACACTCGCCGGGTACGACCAGCACATGAACGTGGTCCTCGACCCCGGCGACGGCGAACCGGAGGTCGGCGAACTCGACGCCTCCTGGATCGAAGACACAACGATTATACGCGGCGACAACGTCGTGACGATAACGACATGACTGGCGCTGGCACTCCTTCCCAGGGCAAGAAAAACAAGACGACGCACGTCAAGTGTCGTCGCTGCGGCGAGAAGTCTTATCACGTGAAAAAGAAAGTCTGCTCGTCCTGTGGCTTCGGCAAGTCCGCCAAGCGCCGGGACTACGAGTGGCAGAGCAAGGCCGGCGAGTAGCGCACTTACTCCTTCGCGGTCGGTTTCTCTCACTTCGACGTCGCTTCGACAGGGCGGCGTCCGCGTCTCGGGGTTCACCCGGCGCGAAACTCGTCGACACCGACTCCCTATACACGATCGTGCATAGAAATGATCTCTTTCGGAGGGATTAGGGCATAACCACGGGAGTTTTTACCCTGCGAAGCGGATTGGGACCCATGGTAGACGGGGCGGACTCCCTGGACGGCCCGACGGAGAAATGTGGCGTCGTCGGCGTTTCGCTGGCCGACCGCGAGGCCGCGCGGCCGCTGTACTACTCGCTTTACGCGTTGCAACACCGCGGGCAGGAGTCGGCCGGGATCGTCACTCACGACGGCTTCCAGCAACACAGCCACGTCGGGATGGGGCTGGTCGGGGACGCGTTCGCGCCCGACGACATCGAGGAACTGAACGGCCGTGCTGGTATCGGCCACGTGCGCTACCCGACCGCGGGGAGCGTCGACTCGTCGTGTGCCCAGCCCTTTGCGGTGTCGTTCAAGTCAGGATCGCTCGGGCTCTCGCACAACGGCAACCTCGTCAACGCCGACGAGATCAGGGACGAACTCGAAGACCTCGGCCACGCGTTCACGAGCGACGGCGACACCGAGGTGATCGCCCACGACCTCGCTCGGAACCTGCTCGACGCCGACCTGGTGCGGGCGGTAAAGCGGACGATGGACCGGATCCACGGGTCGTACTCGCTGACGATCATGCACGACGACACCGTCCTCGGGGTGCGAGACCCCCAGGGCAACCGCCCGCTGTGTATCGGCGAACTCGACGACGGCTACGTGCTGGTCTCGGAGTCGGCGGCGGTCGACACCCTCGACGGTGACCTGATCCGTGACGTCAAACCCGGCGAACTGGTCGTTCTCGAACCGGACGGAGGCGGATACGACACCTATCAGCTCTTTGAACCCGACCGAACCGCCCACTGCTTTTTCGAACACGTGTACTTCGCCCGTCCGGACTCGGTGATCGACGACAGCCTCGTCTACGAGGTCAGGCGGAACCTCGGCCGGGCGCTCTGGGAGGAGTCGGGCGTCGAGACCGACGTCGTCCTGCCGGTACCGGACTCGGGCCGGGCCTTCGCCTCGGGCTACGCCGAGGCCGCCACGGAGACGACCGCGGAGGGCCAGGATCGGCCGGCCGGCGACGGGGGGCCGGAGTTCGCCGAGGGGCTCATGAAGAACCGCTACGTCGGTCGCACGTTCATCATGCCGACACAGGACGAGCGCGAGCGGGCGGTTCGGCTGAAGCTCAACCCCATCAAGAGCACCATCGAGGGGCGGACGGTCACGATCATCGACGACAGCATCGTCCGGGGCACCACGTCGAACCAGCTCATCGGCCTGCTGCGGGAGGCCGGCGCCGAGGAGGTCCACATGCGCGTCGGCGCGCCGCCGATCGTCGCTCCCTGTTACATGGGGATCGACATGGCGACCCGGGAGGAACTGATCGCCGCGGACCGATCGATCGACGAGATCCGGGACGAGATCGGTGCCGACAGCCTGTCGTACCTGTCGATCGACGCCATCTCCGAGGCGCTGTCGACCTCGCGGGCGAACCTCTGTCTCGGCTGTGTCACCGGCGAGTACCCCTACGAGATCGCCGGCGAGGAGACCGACCGCGACGTCTCCCGCCCCGAGGTCGGCGACCGGGCGCTGGCGGACGACTAGGCAGCGACCTTTTTACTCGTCGGGTTTCCTCGCGCGCCTACGGCGCGCTGCGGGAACCCTCCTCGAAAAAGCTCGGCCAAAAACCCCGCCGG